>Ga0105245_10006114_pt1 | contig 10586 bp, 9 predicted proteins | sample KBSM54metaG_FD_81523 | JGI IMG/M metagenome (GOLD analysis project Ga0105245, IMG submission 81523) | Miscanthus rhizosphere microbial communities from Kellogg Biological Station, Michigan, USA - KBS M5-4 metaG | ecosystem: Host-associated > Plants > Roots > Rhizosphere > Soil | place: Michigan...
CCCCCTCCTGGGCGAGCACGCCGAACACCTTGGCCGCGACGCCCGGGTGCGAGCGCATCCCGGCGCCCACGATCGAGACCTTGCCCATCTCCTCGTGCGTGTGCAGGTCGGCGAAGGCCTCCCCCTGCAGGGGCTCGAGCGCCGAGCGCGCGACGCGCAGGTCCTCGCGCGGGACCGTGAAGGAGATCTCGGCCAAGCCCCCGGCCGAGGCCGGCTCGTTCTGGACGATCATGTCCACGTTGACGTTGGCGGCGGCCAGCGCGCCGAAGATCCGGCCGGCGACGCCGGGCGTGTCGGGGACGCCGGTGAGGGTGACGCGCGCCTCCTCGGTGGAGTGGGTCACGGCGGTGATGAGCGGGTGTTCCATGGTCTCTTCTTCGCCCAGGACAACGGTACCGGCGCGGTCGTGGAACGCCGACCGGCAGTGGATCTTCACGCCGTGGTTGCGCGCGTACTCGACCGAGCGCAGCTGCAGGACCTTCGCCCCCGAGCTGGCCATCTCCAGCACCTCCTCGAAGGAGACGAACGGCAGCTTGCGCGCGTCGGGCACCAGGCGCGGGTCGGCGGTGAACACGCCGTCGACGTCGGTGTAGATCTCGCACACCTCGGCGTTGAGCGCCGCGGCCACCGCGACGGCCGTGGTGTCGGACCCGCCGCGGCCGAGCGTGGTGACGTCGCGGGCGGTACTGACGCCTTGGAAGCCGGCAACGAGCACAATGTCGTCCTCGTCCAGCGCTTGCCGAATGCGATCCGCACGGACGTCGAGGATCCGCGCTTTGGTATGGGAGGTATCGGTGACGATTCCGGCTTGGGAGCCGGTCAGGGAGATGGCCCGATGGCCGAGGTCGTTGATGGCCATCGCACAGAGGGCGCACGAGATGCGCTCGCCGGTTGACAACAGCATGTCCATCTCGCGGGGGTCGGGCCGGGGCGAGACCTCCTCGGCCATGGCGATGAGGTCGTCCGTCGTCGCGCCGCGCGCCGACAGCACGGCGATGACGTGGCGGCCGTCCTCCTTGGCCTTGACGATCCGGCCCGCGGCGCGCTTGAGCCGCTCGGCGTCCGCGACCGAGGTGCCGCCGAACTTCATGACCACGATCCCGGGCACGACGGGCAACGATAGAGGGGGTCCGCGATGAGACGCCTGCGGCGCGCGTGGCTCGTGCTCGTGCTGGCGGCGGTCGGCGCGTTCGCGGCCGGAACCGGCGTCTCGCTGCTGTTCTCGGACAGCGACTCGTCGCCGCCCAACCGTGTCCTGAACCCCGCTCCCGCCGCCGCGGCGCCGTCGCCCGCGACCACCGCGAAGCCCGCACCGACGACGTCCGGGCGCTCGCCTGCCGCGCGGGCGGCCCGCCTGCCCACGGCGCAGCTCGTGGCCCAGCTCTTCGTCGTCGGCGTGCACGGCACCACCGCCTCGCGCGGCACCCTGCGCTCGGTGCGCGCGCACGGCTGGGGCGGCATCGTCCTGGGGCCGGCCAACTGGCTCGGCCCGCGGCCCACGCGGCGCATGACGGCGAAGCTCGCCGCGGCGGCGCGCGCAGCCCACCGGCAACCGCTGCTCATCGGCGCCAGCTCCGACCTGCCCGGCGTCGCCCTCCCGCACGGCACCCGCGCCGCCAGCGCCCGCCGGCACGCCGCCGTGGTCGGGCGCGCGCTCCGCGCCGCCGGCGTGAACCTCGCGCTCGCCCCCGACGCCGACGTGGGCACGGCGGGCGGCCCACTCGAGGAGCAGGCGGTCGCCAACGCGCCGGGCGCGGTCAGCCGCGTGGTCACCGCCGCGCTGCAGGGCTACCGCCGCGCGCATACGATCGCCGCCGTCGGGCACTTCCCCGGCCAGGGCGCAGCGGCCGGCGACCCCGAGACCCAGCCCGCCCCGGTGGGCCAGTCGCTGGCCGAGCTGCGCGCGACCTGCGCCCGTTCGCCGCGGTCGCACGCAGCGCCCCGGTCGTCGTCGCCTCCAACGCGATCTACGCCGCCTTCGACGGCGCGACCCCGGCCGTGCTCCTGCCCGAGGCGCTGACCGGGCTGCTGCGCCAGCGCATGGGCTTCCGCGGCGTGGTCATGAGCGACGACCTGCTGGCCGCGAGCACGACCAACCACACCGACGTCGGCGCCACCGCGGTGGCCGCGCTGCGTGCCGGCGCCGACTTGCTCTACGTGCCCGGCGGGCCGCGCGCGCAGGACCGCGCCTACAACGCCGTGCTGGCGGCCTGGCGCCACGGCGAGATCTCCACCGCGCGGCTGCGTGCCTCGGCGGCACGGGTGCTGGCGCTCAAGCGCGCTTACCGCATCGTTCACTGAACGACCACTTGGTCTTCGCGGAAGCCGCGCTACGGTGGACACGCCCGCGACGCAGAGGGAGAGACCGTGCCGACAACGCGGTTGTCGGCGCTGGACGCGTCGTTTCTGGAAGTGGAGAGCGCCACCGCCCACATGCACGTGGGCTGGGTAGCGACGTTCGCTCCACGCGACGACCGCCGGCGCCCGACCTACAACGAGCTGCTCGACCACATCGCCGCCCGGATCGGGCGCGCGCCGCGCTACCGCCAGCGCCTGGCGCGGGTGCCGTTCGGGGTCCACGACCCCGAGTGGGCCGACGACGACGCCTTCGACCCCGCCCACCACGTCCGCGCCTCCGACGCCGAGCACCTTGACGAGCTCGTGGCCGACGTGCTCTCGCGCCCGCTCGCGCGCGACCGGCCGCTGTGGGAGCTGTGGATCGCCGACCGGCTGGCCGACGGCCGCGTCGGCATGGTGGGCAAGGCCCACCACTGCATGGTCGACGGCATCGCCGCCGTCGAGCTCACGACCATGCTGCTCGACCCCGAGCCCGACGCTGACGCCTGCGAGCCCGACGGCTGGCGCGCGGCCCCGGCGCCGCGGCCGGTCGAGCTCCTGGGCCGTGGGATCCTCGATCGGGCGCGCGAGCAGCTCGAGCTCCTGTCCTCGCCGCTGGCCGCGCTGACCTCGCCGCGCCGGCTCCTCACCGTGCCCGGCCACGCCCTGCGCACCGCCCGGGCGGTCGGCGACGCGCTCGTGCCCTCGCCCGGGGCCTCGCCGTTCAACGAGCCCTCCTCGCCGCACCGGCACCTGGCCACGCTGCGGCGGCCGCTGGCCGACCTGCGCAAGGTCAAGGCGCGCTTCGGCGTGACCGTCAACGACGTCGTGCTGGCCGCCAGCGCGGGCGCCACCCGCGACTTCCTCATCGAGCGCGGCAGCGAGCCGGTGCGGCTGAAGACGATGGTCCCGGTCAACGTGCGCAACGGGGACGACGACGAACTCGGCAACCGCATCGCGTTCATGTTCGTCGCCCTGCCGTGCGACGAGCCCGACCCGCTGACGCGCCTGTTCAGCGTCAACCACCAGACGGCGACGCGCAAGCGCAGCGGCCTGCCCGAGGAGGCCGACGCGGTCATGCGCGCAGCCAGCTACGCGCCGGCGCCGGTACAGCGCGTGCTCTCGCACCTGATCGCCAGCCCGCGCACGTTCAACCTCGTGATCTCGAACATCCCGGGCCCGCGCATCCCGCTCTACCTGCGCGGCTGCCGGCTCGAGGAGGCCTATCCGGTCGTGCCGCTGTCCGAGCGCCACGCGGTCTCGATTGGGATGATGACCGTGGGCGACGACGTGTGCTTCGGCCTGTACGCCGACCGCGAGACGCTGCCCGACGCCGGCGTGCTGGCCGAGCGTCTGGACGCAGCCATCGACGAGCTGCTGGCGCTGGTCTAGCTAGAGCGCTCGCCGGCCGGCCAGCGCCTTGCCCAGCGTCACCTCGTCCGCGTACTCGAGGTCGGCGCCGACCGGCAGGCCGCTCGCCAGCCGGGTGACCGTGACCTCGGGCGCGCTCGTGCGCAGGCGGTCGGCGACGTAGAGCGCGGTTGCCTCGCCGGTCGTGGTCGGGTTTGTGGCGAGCACGACCTCGCGCACCGGCGCGTCGGCGGGCGCGTTCTCCACGCGCGCGAACAGCTCGGACAGCTTGAGGTCCTCGGGGTCGACCCCGTCGATCGGCGACAGCGCCCCGCCGAGCACGTGGTAGCGGCCACGGTACTCGTGCGTGCGCTCGATCGGGATCACGTCGCCGGGCTCCTCGACCACGCAGATCAGCCCGGTGTCGCGGCGCTGGTCCTCGCAGAGCTGGCAGCGCGGGCCCTCGGCCAGGTTGAAGCACACCTCGCACAGGCCGACCTTCTCGGTGACCTCGCGGATGGCGTCGGCGAGCGCGAGCGCCTCGTCGTCGTCGGCGCGCAGGAGGTGGAAGGCGAGCCGCTGGGCCGTGCGGGCGCCGATGCCCGGCAGCTTGCCCAGCTCGGTGACGAGCCGCTGGACCGGCGGGGCGTACAAGGCGCTACATGCCGGGCAGGCCGAGGCCGCCCAGCCCGCCCGTGACCGAGCCCAGCTTCGAGCTCGCCAGCTCCTGCGCCGCGCGGATCGCCTCGTTGACCGCCGCCGTGACCATGTCCGAGAGCAGCTCGGGGTCCTCGGGGTCGATCGCGCTCGGGTCGATGTAGACCTGCTTGATCACGAGGTCGCCGGTGATCGTCACCTTGACGGCGCCGCCGCCGGCGCTGCCCTGGACCTCTTCGTCCTTCAGCTTCTCCTGCGCGGCCATCATGTCGGCCTGCATCTTCTGGACCTGCTTGAGCATCTGGTTCATGTTGGGCTGCTGGGGCATCAGACTTCCTCTTCCTCGAAGATCTCTTCCGCGTCGAACTCGTCCTTGAACCGCTCGACGAGCTCCTCCGCGCTCATCGTCCGGTCCTCGGGGACGACGTCGTCGCGCAACTCGAAGGTCACGGTGACGCGCTGGCCCGTGACCTCGCGGATGGCCTGCGTCAGCGCGGCCCGGCGCTCTTCCTTCTCGGCCTGGCGCTTGAAGAACGCGGCCGAGGCGGGGAAGCCGATCACCAGGCCGTCGCCGGTCGGGGTCGGGCGGCCCTGCTCGAGCGCGGCGGCCAGCAGGTCGTTCTCGCTTCGGATCGTCTCCATGACCGCCGGCCACAGCTCGACGACCGAGCCGAGCTCGCCCGCCGGCTGCTCGGCCACCGCCACGGTGGGCGCGGGCGCCGCGGCGGCCGCTGCCGCTGCCGCGCCGGCCTTCGGCACGGGCGGCGGGGCCGGTGACGGGGCCTTCTCGACCACGACCTCGGCGTCGCCGCCGGCGAGCTGGCGCTCGAGCCGGTCCAGCCGCGCCAGCAGCGCCCGCGTGGAGGCATCGACGTCGGGGGCGGCACCCTTGACCAGCGCGAGCTCGAGCTGGGTGCGGGCGTCGGCGCCGTTCTTCATCGCCTCGAGGCCAACGGCGAGCAGGTCGAGCAGCCGGGTGGCGGCGTCGCGGTCCAGGCGCTCGGCCTGGGCCAGCAGGCGCTCGTCGCGGTCGGGCGTGACGGACAACTCGCGGGGCACGTCGCCCAGGGTCTGGACGACGAGCAGCTCGCGCGCGTGCGACTCCAGGTCGCCGAAGAACAGAGCCGGGTCGCGGCCGGACTCGCTCAGCCGCGCGGCGACCCGCAGGGCCTCGCCCGGATCGTGGTCGGCGATCGCGTCCAGCGCGGCGAACAGCAGCTCCGCGTCGGCCACGCCGAGCACCGCGAGCACGTCCTCGATGGCGACGTTCTTGCCCGAGTACGTCACGAGCTGCTCCAGCGTGCCCAGCGCGTCGCGGAACGAGCCGGTGGCGTGGCGGGCGATGAGCGACACCGCCGCGTCCGAGAGCGTGATGTCCTCGGCCGCCGCGGCACGCCGCAGGACCTCGGCGATCTGCTCGACCGTGGGGCGGCCGAAGTCGAAGCGGTGGCAGCGGTCGACCACGGTGGCGAGGACCTTCTGGGCCTCGGTGGTGGCGAGCACGAAGATGGTGTCCGGCGGCGGCTCCTCGAGCGTCTTGAGGAACGCGTTCCAGGCCTGGGTCGAGAGCATGTGGGCCTCGTCGAGGATGTAGATCTTCGACCGGCCCGACACCGGCGCGTAGGCGACGCGCTCGCGCAGCTCGCGGATGTCGTCGACGGAGTTGTTCGAGGCGGCGTCCATCTCGATCACGTCGAGCGAGGTGGCGTTGGCGATGGCCACGCAGGAATCGCACTCGCCGCACGGCTCGACGGTCGGCCCGTGCTCGCAGTTCAGGCAGGCGGCGAGGATCTTCGCCATCGAGGTCTTGCCCGTCCCGCGCGAGCCCACGAACAGGTAGGCGTGGTGGACCTTGCGCTGCTCGACCGCGTTGCGCAGCGTGCGGACCACGTGCTCCTGGCCCACGACGTCCGCGAACGTGCGCGGTCGATGACGACGATAGAGCGACGGGCCGGCGGACACTGAAGAGCCAGTCTAGAGGCCGTCTCGGGCGCCGCCGGAGGCACCCGAGCCCGGCCCGAAGAAGTGGACCGCGCACCCTCGATCGAAGCTCGGCACCTCGAGCGCGCCTCCGGTCGCTGGCTCCGGCCGGGCTTCCCCGCATCGCCTGGTGACTACCGCTTAAGGCTGCTTCCTTCCGGACCTGACCTGGTTCACGGGCCTCCATCGCGCGGGACCCGAGCCATCGACGCCGCGGCCGGCGCGCTGGCCTCGAAGGCCTCACCCCTCAGGAGGGGATTCAGCCCCGCTAGAGCGGCTTGCGGGTGACAGGGCACCGCTACCTCCCCGCCTAGCACGGTCCGTGAGCCATGCTAGCGCCGCCCGTTGGCTAGGGTCCCGGACGTGCGGGTGCTCCAGGGATGGAAGGTGGCGGCGATCGCGTCTTTGGTGCTCCTCGTCGGCGCCGCGGGCGCCCAGGCGTCCGCCCGCACGGACCGCGCCGACGCCGCGCTGAACCGCGGGCTGCGCGCCCTGGTCACCATGCCGGACGGCCCGCCCGGCGCCTACGCGCAGGTGCAGCGCGGGTCGGAGCGCAAGGTCTTCAACCAGGGCGAGGCCGACCTCGACACCAACGCGAAGATCGAGCCCAACGACGCCTGGCGCATCGCCAGCGTCTCCAAGGCGTTCAACGGCGCCGCGGCGCTCGCGCTCGTCCAGGGCGGCGAGCTCTCGCTCGACGACACGATCGCCCAGCGCCTGCCCGAGCTCCCGGCGGCGTGGGGGCAGGTGACGTTGCGCGAGGCGCTGCAGCACACCGCCGGGCTGCCCGAGTTCACCGTGAGCAGGCAGTTCATCGACGAGCTCACCAACGATCCGCGAGGGCCGGTGGCGCCCACCACGCTCCTGTCCTACGTCGCCGACCAGCCGCTCGACTTCCCGCCGGGGTCGCAGTACCACTATTCGGACTCCGACAACATCGTGGTCGGGTTGATGATCGAGCAGGCGACCGGCCTGCCGTACGAGCAGGCCCTGAGCTCGCTGGTGACCGATCCGCTCGGCCTCGGCAACACGAGCATGGCCACGGGCTGGACCCTGCCCACGCCGTTCGTGCACGGGTACGAGGGCGGCGACGAGGACGTGTCGCTGATCCTCAATGCGTCGATCGCCTGGGCCTCGGGCGGGATGATCTCGACGCCGCCCGACCTCGCGCGCTTCGTGCGCGCGTACGCGGGCGGGAAGCTGATCACGGGCGCCACGCGGGCGGCCCAGTTCAGCTTCGTCCCCGGCAGTTCGGGGCCGCCGGGGCCGGGCGCCAATGCCGCCGGCCTCGGCATCTTCCGCTACACGACCCGCTGCGGGACCGTGTACGGCCACACGGGCAACTTCCCCGGCTACACGACGTTCATCGGCGCGACGGCCGACGGCCGCCGTTCGGTCACGGTCCAGGTCAGCAGCCAGATCGCCCCCGAGCTCTCGCTCCAGCGCTTCGTGCCGCTGCGCCGGACCTTCACCCTGGCCGCCTGCGCCGCGCTGGCGCGCTAGACGTTCGAGCCGGTCACAGGGAAGGCCACGGTGCGGCCCGTGAGCTCCTGCCGGAGCGCGAGGGCGCCCGCCAGCCCTGCCGCCCCCGACGGCTCGGCGATCACGCCGCAGCGGTCGGCGAGCAGGGCCATGGCGTCGCCCAGGCGGTCGTCGTCGACGAGCACGAAGCGGTGCAGCGTGCCCCGCAGCGCCTGGACGGCCTCGGCGACGGGCACACGCGCCGCGAGCCCATCGGCGACCGTGTCTGTTGGCCCGAAGGACTCGAGGGAGCCGGTCCGCCAGGCGTGCTCCATCATCGGCGCGCCGGTCGGCCCGACGCCGATCAGCTCGGTCTCGGGGCTGTGCGCGGCCAGCCACGTCGTCATCCCCCACGCCAGCGAACCGTTCCCGACCGGGATGACCACGGCGTCGATCGGCTCGGGCCACGCGGTCAGCTCGCGTGCGATCGTGCCGGCGCCGAGGGCGATCTCCGGCTCGCGGCCGTCGACGATCGAGCGCATGCCCTCCTCGGCCGCCGCCGCCTCGGCGGCGTCCTTGGCGGCGTCGAAGTCACCGGCGACGAGCCGCACGTCGGCGCCGAGCGCCCGCATCCGGGCCAGCTTGTCGGGCTGGGCTGCGTCGCTCGCGTAGACGACGCAGCGCAGGCCGGCGGTGCGGGCGCCGTAGGCCACGCCCTGCCCGAAGTTGCCGGCCGAGGCGCACGCGAGCACGTCGCCCGGGGCCGCCTGCGCCGCCAGCACGCTGCCACCGCGGCCCTTGAAGCACCGCACCGGGTTGAGCGTCTCGACCTTGAGCAGAGGGCGGAAGCCGACCTCCTCGCCCAGCGCTTCGCTCACGTACTGCGGGCTGTCGCGGAAGACCGGATCGATCTCCGCCTCCGCGCGCTCGATCGCTGCGGCGTCGACGGTGGTCAGCTGGAGTCCTCGCGGACCTCGCGCCAGCTCGGCGGGCGGGCCGGGGGCGGCGCGGCGACCGGCGGCGCGAACTTCTGCGGCTCGGGCTCCGGCGTAGGGAACTCGATGTCGGGGAACGGGTCCCAGCGACCGGTCTCGATCTCGACGATGGCCTCCTGGCTCGTCATCTTCGAGCGCTTGACCGCGGATCTGAGCGCGCTCTCGCTGAAGCGGATGGTCGCGAAGCGCGTGTACCGCTCGAGCGCCATGGACACGGGCTGGGTCGGCTTCTCGTCGGCGTGCACGGCGGCCTCGCACGTCCGGCAGTGGGCCTGGGCCTCGCGCAGGAACCGCTCCGCGTTCGGGGACCGCATCCCGCGCTCGAGCAGCGCCTTGATGATGGCGCCCTCGCGGTTGATCAGCTTCCCGTAGCGGTTGACGCCCCGCATTCGAACCCGCACCTCACGTCCACAGCCGCAGAAGCACTCCATACGCGCGCCGAGCCTACCGGGACCGGGCGGCTAGGATCGAGCGCCTTGGGCGCGTAGCTCAGTGGGAGAGCGCTCGCTTCACACGCGAGAGGTCGCTGGTTCGAAACCAGCCGCGCCCATGCAGTACGCCGGTTTCGCCGCGCCGTGGAGACCGATCAGCGACATTGGCCACCCATGGCGCCCGCGAGCTCCCGAGCTCACCCCCGCCCGACGCGCCGCGGCTCTGCCGCCTTTAGGTCCGCAACGACTCGGACAATTCGATCGCACGACCGTTCGCTGGCACCGGCGCCGGTGTCTTGACGTCGGCGGCGTAGATGCCCGGTCGCGGCCGCCTCGGTCGGGCGACAGCCGAGCATGAGCTTCTGACGCTGCTCTGCCGTGCCGACGTATCGCTGGCCTCCGCCGACGACCGGTCCTGCGGACCCTCCGGTGATAACCGCAGCTGCGGCGAGGGCTACCCCGACACCCAGCCGTCGTCGGCGTACTTCTCGCAGTGCAGCACCACCTGGTAGGACAGCGGCCCATTACGCCAGAGGGTCGCGCTGGAGTTGCCACCGCCGGTGGATGATCCGAGCGCGTCTTGGGTGATCGGGTCGGATAGCGCGCCGGTGATCGACACCCCGATCGGTCCGAGGCCGCTGACCTCGACCCCGTTGATCAACGAGGTTCCGAAGGGGGCGAAGTTCTGGTTTTGCAGGTAGGGGAAGTCGCCGGGACACTGGTAGGCCGGCACCGACTCGCCGTGTCCGAAACCCTGGAGCGTCCGCGGCACGAAGCAGTTGACCACATGACTGTTCGGGTCGCCCCCCGGTGCGGCGCATCCCCCAGTGGGCGTCGTGAACGGAGTGAAATTACTGCCATCGCCAATCACGGTGGTGTTCTGGGCGGCGCCCGCGTGGGGCTCGGCGGTCGCCAGGTTGGGATGGCGCGCGATCTCCGCGGCGCGCGCGGTTGCGGGAAGGCGATGGCACGCCCGCGACAGCTGGTCGCCCGCGTCCGCCATGACCTGGTCGCCGCCGCCCCGCTCACACACCACCCGGTCCTTTCCATGGCCGTCGGCGACGTCCACGACGTCTTGCCCTGCGCCGGTGACCACGGTTGTCGCGCCTCGGTGGTCGACGATCGTGTCGTTGCCCGAGCCGCCGGAGATGGTGTCGTCGCCGCGACCGCCGAGAAGGGTGTCGTTGCCTGGGCCGCCGTCGAGGCGATCCTTGCCGGGGCCGCCATAGATCAGGTCGTTGTCATCCCCGCCGGAGAGCCGCTGGTCACGGCCCAGCCCGTTGATCAGATCGCGACCAGCGCCGGCATCGATGCGAACACCCCGCGTGCCGTAGTAGGCGCTCATCTCGTCGTGGCCGTTGCCGCCGGCCAGACG
>Ga0105245_10006116_pt1 | contig 10584 bp, 10 predicted proteins | sample KBSM54metaG_FD_81523 | JGI IMG/M metagenome (GOLD analysis project Ga0105245, IMG submission 81523) | Miscanthus rhizosphere microbial communities from Kellogg Biological Station, Michigan, USA - KBS M5-4 metaG | ecosystem: Host-associated > Plants > Roots > Rhizosphere > Soil | place...
CCAGATGCTCTTACCTTTGCTGGCTCGAAATGGGCGAGAGAGTTGGGGAGCCTCGGTACCAGTTGTCCCGATCACTTTCTTCGAACACGAGTCTGCCCCATGTATCTTGCCTGGGATCCTCAACAGGGTGTTGGCGAGTTGAAACAACTAGTCCAAAAGACTATCGGTGGCTATCGTGTCGATTACAAGAAATACTACGACGCACATGCCATAAAAGATTCTCCCAAACTACGCGACACAAACCCTTCGGTGGTGTTCGTACCTGGGCTGGGTTTGTTTGGGTTCGGACGCAGCAAGAAGGAAGCAAGGATTACCACTGAATTTTTTATCAATGCCATCCACGTCATGGAAGGCGCGAATGCTTTGGAAGATGGCCCCGCGCCAAATCCATTACCGCAAGCCCGAACCGCAGAGCAATCAAAAGAGTTCACGCAATTTCACAACTATGTTGCGCTGCCCCGGTCCGAAGCATTCCGAATCGAGTATTGGGCTTTGGAAGAAGCAAAGTTGCAGCGTATGCCGCCGGAAGCTGAGTTCAGCCGCAAGGTTGTATTGGTGGTAGGCGGTGCGAGTGGTATTGGCCGAGAGGTCGCCCTGATGCTTGCCAAAAAAGGCGCGCACGTTGTGGTTTCCGATGCCGACCAGGACGGAGCAGCAAAAGTTGCGGGGGAAACCAAGGCAGCCTCGTCTTCCGAACAAGCTGCTTTCGTGCCGGTGAACCTCGCTTCCCCACAAAGCCTAAGGGACGCAGCGAGGTTCACCGTCCTTGAATTCGGCGGCATCGATGCCATCGTCAATACTGCTGCAATTTTTCCAGTCGCCGGCCCCGAAGGTGAACTGACGGACGCTCAATGGTCAAAAACTTTCCTGGTAAACGTGACGGGAAATTATTTACTTGCCCTTGAAACCGCTTCAATCTTCGAGGAACAAAGACTGCAAACTGCCATTGTGCTCACTAGTTCAGCGAATGCGGTTGTATCCAAGCGCGGGAGTGAAGCATATGACACCAGCAAAGCAGCGCTGAGTCACCTCATCAGGGAACTTGCAATCAAACTTGCGCCACACGTTCGGGTCAACGGCATCGCTCCAGCGACAGTTGTAGCTGGCTCTGCGATGTTTCCGCGCGAACGCGTAATCCAGTCTCTGGAGAAATACAAGATCGCGTTCTCAGAGGCCGATACCACAGAGGATCTTCGCGCGAAGTTGGCTGATTTCTATGCACAAAGGACCGTGACAAAACGCGCAATCTTACCGCAAGACTGTGCGAATGCAATCGTCTGGCTCTTGAGTGAACAGAGCGCAAAGACAACCGGACATGTAATTCCGGTGGACGGTGGTTTGACTGAAGCATTTTTACGCTGATGAAGCTGTCGAATGACTACAACTATTTTCGGAGGCATTGCATGAAGAAGATGTTGCTCTTAACTGTCCTTGTTTTCGGCACATACGCATTCGCAGAAACCCAAACCTGGCAAATTGATCCGGCCCACACTGCGGCGCAATTTTCCGTTCGTCACCTTGGCATCTCGACTGTTAGAGGTACCTTTGAGAAAACCAGTGGAACAGTCGTATACGACCCTGCTGATTTGTCAAAAACGACCATTGATGCATCCATCGATGCGACGTCGGTAAACACGCGCATACAAATGCGTGATAACGATCTGCGTAGCCCAAATTTTTTTGATGTCGGCAAATTTCCGACGATCACCTTCAAATCAAAAAAGGTCGAATCTGCGGGTTCGGGAAAACTGCGTGTTACTGGCGATCTTACGATTCATGGTGTGACCAAAGAGGCAATCCTTGAGGTCGATGGCCCAAGTGCGCCAATCACAGATCCCTACGGCAACTTCCGCATGGGTGCATCAGCGTCCACGAAAATCAACCGCAAGGATTTCGGCGTCAACGGTGCTGCTGCAGCTGTCGCAGACGATATTGAAATCGTGCTCGATCTCGAGATGACGCGTCCCGGCGCCAAGAAGTAAGGGCTCAAGCATATGAAACGCATCTGTTTTGTATTGCAAGTGAAGGCCGAGCGTTTGGAGGAGTACAAGGTCCGGCACCGGAGCGTGTGGCCCGAGATGCTGGAAGCGCTTCGGGAAACAGGATGGGGCAACTATTCCCTTTTCCTTCGTGACGACGGCATGCTCGTCGGCTATCTGGAGACCGATGATTTCGAACGTGCCCGTAAAGGTATGGCGGGCCGCGAAGTCAACGAACGTTGGCAGCGCGAAATGGCAGGTTTTTTCGTACAACCCGCGGGGTTGCTACCGGACCAAGCGATGAAGCCGCTCGAAGAGGTATTTCACCTGGACTAAGGACGAACTCATATGGCAGCAAATCCAGCTGTTGGCGTTGTCTATCACTGGCTCGGAGGTCTCGCCTCAGGAAGCTTCTATGTCCCATATCGCGGAGTCAAGCGCTGGGCATGGGAGACCTACTGGCTGGCAGGTGGTTTTTTCAGTTGGATTATCGCTCCCTGGATCCTGGGCCTGCTACTGACTCGTGACTTGCTTGCCGTTCTTCATGAGGCGCCTGAAAGTGCTCTTTTCTGGGCATTTTTCTTCGGGCTTCTCTGGGGAATTGGCGGTCTCACGTTTGGCCTTACCATGCGGTACCTCGGACTCTCCCTCGGCATGGCGGTGGCCCTTGGCCTGTGTGCCGCATTCGGAACACTCATGCCGCCGATCTTTCGAGGCGAATTTATGAGTGAAGTACTTGGGACCTCCTCAGGGCGAGTCATTCTTTTGGGTGTCGCCGTTTGCCTCGTGGGAATTGCGGTAGCTGGTTTTGCCGGGATCTCAAAGGAACGATTCATGTCTCCGGAACAGCAAAAGGCTGCCATCAAGGAGTTCAATCTGCGCAAAGGTATAGGGGTTGCGATGCTTTCAGGCGTGATGAGCGCCTGCTTTGCGTATGGGCTTGCTGCGGGAGATCCGATCAAAACCTTGACGCTTCAACACGGAACTCCAATCTTGTGGCAGGGGCTCCCGGTGCTGGTCATTGTCTTGATCGGTGGATTCACCACTAACTTCATTTGGTGTCTGATCCTTCTGTTTCGCAACCAAACCGGCCATCAGTTCTTTACGTCACGGGCCGATGCGGAATCGAATCACACCGAGCTTGCTCTCGAAACCGCAATCGACGCACCTAGCCGTGAGGTGGTCGAGCACATATCGTCACAGGCAGTTAAGGTGCTTGAGGCCCCTCCCGTTCAGAAGGCATCGACTGAGCGGGTTCCGATGTTGTCCAACTACCTTCTTTGCGCTCTTGCGGGCACGACATGGTATTTCCAATTCTTCTTCTACACCATGGGCGAAACCCAGATGGGGCGATACAAGTTCTCCAGTTGGACACTCCACATGGCCAGCATCATCATTTTCAGCAGTCTCTGGGGAATTGGTTTTAAGGAGTGGAGAGGTGCAGGCAGGCGGGCGGGACAACTTCTCACACTTGCGCTGTTCCTGTTGGTTGCCTCAACTATGATTGTGGGATACGGCAACTACCTGGGGCTTGGGGCGAAGTAGGTCTCGCAAAACGATCCACTGTATTTTCAAACATCTGTAGCAAGTTGTCAGCTTTCTCGTTTGAAAACTGATTCGTTTGAGAGGCCGTCAATGAAACAACCGCTGCGGATATTCATTGCCCTTACACATCAAAATAACGACTACCAGCTTGCCCAGGTTCGGGCTGCCGAGGAGGCCGCCAAGTCGCAGAACGCAACCATTGAAGTAGCCTTTTGCAATGGAGACGCAGTGGAGCAGAGCCAACAGATACTCAAATGCGTGCTCTCTCATTCTAGAGAATCGGGGGTTGCAGGAATTATCGTCCAGCCTGTGGGGACGGGCCTCTTTCAAGTTGCGCAAGCCGCGGCCGCAGCAGGAATGGGCTGGGTCATACTTCATCGTGAAGTTGACTATATTTCAGAACTTCGTGCAAAACACCGTGGGCCGATTTTCGCACTAAGGTCTGATCACAAAGAAGAAGGCGCGATCCAGGCAAAGCAACTAGCGACATTGGTCCCCAAAGGCGGCAGGGTGCTTTACATCGTCGGACCGAATACGGATTCGGTGGCGCAGCAGCGGTCAATGGGAATGGAGGAGTTCAAGTCTGAAAATATCCAGCTGTCGACTCTCCGTGGCAACTGGACAATGGATGGTGCACAAAAGGCGGTTTCCAGTTGGTGGAATTTGCCCACCTCCCGGCAACAGGCGATTGTGGCCGTTGTGGCCCAGAATGATGCGATGGCTTTCGGTGCTAGGAAAGCCCTAAATGACCTTTCGGATGATCGGCTGCGGAACATAGCGGTGATTGGTTGCGATGGGCTCCCGCAATCCGGCCAAACCTGGGTACAAAAGCGAATACTCAACGCGACCACCATTGTTCCTATTTTGGCGGGAATGGCCGTCGATCTCTTGCTGAAGGCTATCACGCAACAGAAAACGATTCCTGAAAATACCATTGTGGCTCCAAAATCATTTCCAGACATCAACCAGCTTGGTAACTCGGTCGGCTAGGCAGCTTGGACAAAAGGTCACGGGAAATACCCAATATTCGAATGAAAAGCGGATACAAGAAAATCAGATCTTCGAGCGTCGTCAATGTTGAGGACATCAGGCAAGTGGCACAGGAGCGCTTGCCCAAAGTGGTTTTCGATTACCTGGATGGCGGGGCAGAAGCAGAAACTACACTTCGTGAAAATACTCGCGCCTTTTCGGATATTCAGTTCCTTCCGCGGCAGGCCGTCGCTTTTGATCAATGTGATCTGCGCACTCGCGTGTTGGGCCACGAAATTTCGCTGCCCGTGATGCTCGCTCCCGTTGGCTACAGCCGATTAATGCATCCCGCAGGTGAAGCAGGGGCAGCTGCGGCGGCAGGTTCAATTGGGACAGGCTACATTCTCTCGACTATTTCGGGTTATGCACTGGAACAGGTAAAGGCTGCAACCTCGGGGCCAACGTGGTACCAGCTTTACCTGCTTGGCGGTCGTGAGGCCGCCGAAGGTGCGATTGAGCGCGCGCGGAAATGCGGATACAGCGCGCTCGTCATCACCATCGATACGCCTGTCGCTGGAATGAGGGAGCGGGATCCACGCAATGGGATGAAAGAACTTTTGGGAACAAATCCATTTAAGAAGCTGCCGTATCTTCCGGAACTTCTCACACACCCAAGCTGGGTAGCTTCGTTCCTTCTCGATGGAGGCGTCCCAGACCTAAAGAATGTTGTATTGCCTGGGAAAGGTCCGATGCCTCTCACTGACGTAGCTTCAGCGCTGAGCCGAGCTGTCGTCACGTGGAACGACTTGAGCTGGATTCGGCAATCCTGGAATGGTCCGATAGTCGTAAAAGGGGTGTTGACCGCGGACGATGCACGCCGCGCAGTCGATCATGGAGCAGCGGCAATCGTTGTCTCCAACCATGGCGGAAGACAGCTGGATGGTGTGGACGCAACGATCAGAGCCCTTCCGAACATTGTTACGGCGGTCAACAAACAGATCCAAGTCCTGATGGACGGCGGCATTCGGCGCGGCAGCGACGTGGTCAAGGCTTTATGCCTGGGTGCGGAAGCTGTCTTGATCGGCCGTGCTTATGCGTACGGACTAGCTGTTGCTGGCCGCGCTGGTGTCCTGCGCGCCATTGAAATTATTCGCAGCGATATAGAACGCACATTGAGGTTACTCGGCTGTGCCTCGGTCAACGATCTTGACGTTTCATTGGTACGTTGCCCAAAGGAATGGACTCAATTTTGATCGTCGGGGTTTTGGCAGCCGGCTGCCCTACACGCAAATGAGAGCTTTGCTCGATAACAAGTTTGCACCGATCACATTCAACCTTGGGTTCGTTGAATGTGATTTTGATCGTGTCTCTGGCACCTCGATCATGGAACAGGAGCAAAGTTACACCAGATTTGGAATACGAACTGCTAGCGAGAATGACTCTTTCGAACGCCCAGGCACGCCTTTACCTTGAATAAACATTCCGGCCCGGGGATATACACAATAATAATGATATACACAAGAATAATGATGATAGAGCGAACTGAGCAGGGGGAGGGGATTTTGACGTGTTAGCCCGCGGAAATCAACAAACTTGGACGCTTTCCATACCGAGTAATGCCCCCAGCTTCTTGATTCTATCGGCTACTTTCCCCACACCAACAGCGCAATGGTGGGCAGGACCTTGGGCATTCCATTGGCTCAGAAAGCTTCGTGCACCTACACGAAACCGGTAGCGGCTGTTTGTGTTCCCGATTTCGAGAATCGGTCCCGGCACGGACTCACCTTCCGCGGTCAGAAGCTTTAGTTTTCCATCTACAGTTTGCACCACCGATAAAAGTGTCACCGGCCCATGCTGCACCGACATCTCTACGGAAAGTCCCTTCCCCGCTTTACCGTGGTACACCGTTAAAGGCCGCACTTTCGTCTTGCCGTTTGCAATTGCGATGTGACCAGGACCGTCGTGTCCCATGAGCAGAACATCGTCTTGATAGTCGGCGGCGTAATACTCGGTGAAGGAACCTCCGGCGCCGAAAGAGTCCATGATCTTCATTGCCTGAACATTTTTGATTTCGTACTCTCCGGCCACCGGGATACCTCGCGCGGTCAGAAGACTCGTACCAAGGATGATTGAGCTGATAGCGTCTTCATTCTCAGCGTTTCCAGTTCCTTTGTAGTAGTAGGCCAAAGAACCCAGCCATGTGAAGCCGCCAACCCATCGAGCGCCACGGAAGTTCTCGCCGCTCGATCAAGTTCTTCCCGAGAACAATCGGACTGCACATCGAACTTCTCACAAATCTCGCCGACTTTGTCGCGAACTTGGCTAGCAGTTACCGATCTGCGCAGAGCTGCAAGTTCATCCACTTCGATGACTTCAACATGACCACCAAAATAAGAACACTGCTGAGTCAAGTCCGAATAAATGTCGAGCATTCCGCCGTAGTAATGACCCATTACACCCAGGCGATTGTGCTCCATGATGTTGGCCACGCGCGCGGCCTCAATCCAATCATCGATTTCACCCCACGCAACCGGGTCGTCTTCCAACACGCCGTTGACCTGAAAGAATGGAATTTGGCAACGATTAAACACATTCGCGATTTCCGGTACGGGACAAGCGGAGCAAAACGCCAGCCACTCCCCAGTCATCTTCGTACGGTCGCCCAGCCGATTGAATTTGTCATAGTCAATAGCCGCCGTAGGCGCGAGATTCAAAATGATCACTGGGACCTTGGCCCGCCTCACCACTGGAAGAACAGTGGATGAGAGTGCGTATGTACTCACATATAAAAAGATGAGATCAACATCGGCACGTCGAAACTCGTGACCCGCATTGACGGCTTTTTCGGGAGTATCAATCAGGCCAAGATTTACCACCTGCACGCCTGGTCGTCCAAGCTTACGGGCAACTTGCTCCGTATAACCCTTGAGCCGTGACTCCAGTCCCTCGAACTGCGGCCAATAACTATCGAGCCCAATCCCAAATAGTCCGATTGTCAGAACGTGTTGCTGGTCCATTCCACCTGGATCCCCTCCCGGTTCGATTGTTGCAGTGCGTGGTGCTTTAAGGCAACGTGACGGCCGATACGGAATATCCCTTGAGTTGGATATCATCACTGGTCACTGGCTTCGTAGCCGGAGGGTCGAACCCAGTTGTCTGGTCAGCATAAGTTTCGCTTCCGCCACTAGCACTTGGAATATTGACCGTCATCGGCCGGTCACGCTTGTTCACCAGCAGCACGCGCTTTTTTCCGCCCTTTGTGATTAACGCCAAAGAAGAGACAAATGGAGACCTGTCACCATCGATGGATACGACTTTGTCTCCGGGACCAAAATTGTCCTTGATGAGTTTGAGTACCCAGAAGCGGGGATTGGGCTTACCGTTTTCCCAATCCACCATCGAAACGGATGGGAACTGTGTGGGATAACCCACTAATTGAGATTCTCCGGCAACATCAATCCCCATCTTGGTGAACTCCTGGAAGAGATAAGCATACATGGCTCCCGTCAGCCCCCAATAAGAGCTTGGGATCGGCTGGGTGATGTGACCAGGTTCACCTTGGGTCAGATCGTCTGCGGAGATTGCACCGAGTTCATTCACCATGGTCCGTGTATTTGGAGAAAGCCGCTTGCGAATGGTTTCAACGTAGCGCACAGTATTGAGAAAACCATCTGCCTGCGCGAAGAAGGTGAACTGTTGAATTTCAGGAGTCTGGTCTACAGTAGGAATTGCGTAGAAGTGATAGGAAATCCAATCTAACGGGATTCCCTGCTTATGATTTTTCGGGTTTAGAAAATATTCAAAGTATTGCGGCAACTGCGAAGGCATAGCCAATCCTAAAGCCACAAACTTTGTGTCTGGTGAAGCTTTCCCCATTGCGGTTACCACTGCATCGTAAAACTTCGTGTAAATCTCGGGACTGATATTGCGTTCAAGGTCCGGCTCATTCAAGACTTCCCAGTGGGTGACTTTGTAGTGATGGCCGGAATCGTGGCGTTTGCCGGCTTCGTCGGTGAAACCACCCTGCGTGTACCAGGAAATCAGGCGAGCGTAGTAGTCTGCCGCTTCTTTGAAGGTGGGATCGCGAAAATCAAGCCCTTTCTCGTAGTCCCAAACCACCTGGTTGGGGTCGTCGGGATATTTGTTTTCGCCAGTTTTGAACATCCATTGGGGAATGGTGCTGAAGTTCAGTGTCACCGGGTGGCCTTTAGTCGCTTCGAGAAAATCGATCGTCATCGGGTCGATCAGCGAGAAGTCCCATGAGGTCTTACCACCTGTCGGCGGCTCCAGTTCAGCAACCCCAAGCTTTGGATACGGAAGCCATGGAACGTAACGCACATAGTCCGCGCCGAGATCATGAAGAGCCTGAAAGGCGTTGTCATGCACACTAGTTCCACGGCGCAGCGGTGGATTCACGACGACCTGCAGAGTCGCGGTGGTTTTGGACGTGCTCACAACATTGTTCCAATTAATCGTCAGCTGCACGGGTTTGTCCTGAGACAAAACCCAAGTAGCTAACATGAGATGCACGCTCACGATCTGTACGACTCTGAATATTTTCATGTTTTTTTCACCGCCGTATTGTGCACCAATATTTTGTCGTTCACAAATGCAGCCTTCGGTCTTCTCGTAGCTTTCACATCCTTGGCACCGTTGTCATCGCTGAGTTGCTTCAACCTGCCGGGCTTAGCCACCGAGAATTCGCAAGCCAGATACGTTGGCACCGCTCCCAAGCAACGTCAACCGCTCCATTGCGTTTCGCAGTGAGAAACCCGGACCTGAACCTCTGCCTGACACACCGGCCGTTTATTTTGAACTTTTTGCGGCCGGTCCTGGCCTTCGGACAAATGATCCCAGCACTCTCCACGCGATTTTTCGTCCTTGATGGCGTCCTCATTACACGAACGCAAAGTTTTCTCACTGCGAAACAAGGCCACCACCACCTCTCTGCTGGAAGTGAAGAGGTCTCTGCGCGCTATACTCTCCGCGCGGAAAGGTGGAAGCAGAATGCGGGAAGACCAAAATGTTGTTCAGGCGCAGAAACTTAGACAACCTGAGAAGCCCCGCAGTTGTTACGGTCGACCGCTCATTGCCTTTTTCATAGCGATTGGATGCTTCTTAACCTCGCAGGCCAATGCACAGTCAGATACGACTTCGCCGAAAGATCAAACGAAGAGTCCCTCCGATGCCCCTGTAGACAGGCGGATCAAACGCAACTACGGCTTCTATGAACCCGAACCTTTGGACTTCAATGACCGCACCGGTTACGTCGAGATATTCGACGGGAAAACGTTAAAAGACTGGAACGGAGATCCTGACATCTGGCGGGTCGAGAACGGCGCAATAGTCGGTGAGTCAACTGTCGAAAAGCCGAAGTACAACAGCTACATCTCATACCACGGTTTTCAAGCGAAAGACTTCGACCTGAAACTGGATATCAAGGTCGAACACGGAGGTGGGAGTGGCATTCAATACCGAAGCCAAACAGGGGTGCCGTGGCACAGACCGTTACCCGCCGGACAGAAATCGGTCAATCTCGACTGGATGATGACAGGGCCACAAGCGGATTTTTGGTTCCCGGTGTCACCGATTACCGCCGAATGGACAGGCCAGTTTTATTCCGAAAATACGCCGTTAGGAATTCTTGCATGGCGTGGACAGGTTGTAGAGTCTGCACCCGGACTGCGTCCGAAGCTCTTGGCCAACATCGCCGATCGGAACGCTCTTGCAGGATACGTGCGAGTAAACGACTGGAACCAGTACCTGATCATGGCTCGCGGCGGGACTTTTATTCATGTGATCAACGGGCAGCTGATGGCTGTGTACGTAGATGACGACCCGGAATCATCGAACAACAAACCAGGGATGGTTGGTATTGAGATTGAGGGCACGCCAACAAAAGTATCTGTGCGAAACGTTTGGATCAAAAAGCTGAATTAGTTCCACAACGTCGAACGACTGGGAATTATGAACAGATCACATATTCGAGACCGCGTCCGGTGCCGTGATGTGTCCAGCATATTGTGCATGAGAAGCGAGTGAAAAAATGGGAAATCTTTGGGATGACACCAAGCACTCATTGCAGATGTTC
>Ga0105245_10006117_pt1 | contig 10584 bp, 9 predicted proteins | sample KBSM54metaG_FD_81523 | JGI IMG/M metagenome (GOLD analysis project Ga0105245, IMG submission 81523) | Miscanthus rhizosphere microbial communities from Kellogg Biological Station, Michigan, USA - KBS M5-4 metaG | ecosystem: Host-associated > Plants > Roots > Rhizosphere > Soil | place: Michigan...
CCTCCGACCAGCGCCGGCCCTCGAGGATGCGGCCGGTGAACTCGTCGATGATCATCACCTCGCCGTCGATCACCGCGTAGTCGGTGTCCTTTTTGTAGAGGGACTCCGCCTTCAGCGACTGGACGAGGTGGTTGACGAGGGTGCCGTGCTCGCCAAGGTAGAGGTTGTCGACGCCGACGAAATCCTCGGCTTTCTTGACGCCGCGCTCGGTCGGGGCGACGGTCTTGTGCTTCTCGTCGTACTCGTAGTCGTAGTCGGCGTCGGTGGTGTCTTTGCTTTCGCCGAGCGATTTCAGCTTCTGTTTCGCCGGCACCCCGACCATCTGTTTGGCCAGGCGGGCGAAGGTGTAGTAGGTCTGCGCCGCCTGTTCGGGCTGGCCGGAGATGATCAGCGGCGTCCGCGCCTCGTCGATGAGGATGTTGTCGACCTCGTCGACGATCGCGAAGGGGTGGCCCGGCTGGACGCAATGCTCGAGCTGGTCCGCCATGTTGTCGCGCAGGTAGTCGAAGCCGAACTCGGAGTTCGTCCCGTAGACCACGTTCTGCGCGTATTTGTGCTGGCGCGCCGCATGGTCGTCGTAGTCCTGGACGGCGGCGACGCTGACGCCGAGGGCGTCGTAGATCGGCTTCATCCATTCCGAGTCGCGGCGGGCGAGGTAGTCGTTGACGGTGACGACGTGGACGCTGTCGCCGGCGAGCGTGTTGAGGAAGACGGGCAGGGTCGCGGTCAAGGTCTTGCCCTCGCCGGTCCTCATCTCGGCGATCGCCCCGTCGTGGAGGACCATGCCGCCGATCAGCTGGACGTCGTAGTGGCGCTGCCCGGTGCTGCGCTTCGAGGCCTCGCGGGTCAGCGCGAAGGCCTCCGGCAGCAGGTCGTCCAGCGACTCGCCGCCGCGAGCGCGCTCGCGCAGCTTGTCCGCTTCCTCGCGGATCTCCTCGTCAGAGAGGGCTTCCATCTCCGGCTCGAAGCGGTTGATCGCTTCCGCGCGCTTCTGGTAGGCCTTGAACTTCCGCCCCTCTCCCGCGCGCAGCGCCTTCGTTACGAGGTCCATCGCTGGCATTGCTCAAGGGTAGCGGTGTGGCGGCAAATCCCCATCGCCGCCTGTGGAGATTTGCCCTTGCCGCTCTCCGGGTATGGGGCTAATCTCGTGCCAGAACCCACAAGGAGGCACTCATGCGGATTGAGATTCGGGGCCGGAACGTCGAGATGACGGAAGAGCTGCGTGAGATGGTGCGGAAACGCTTCCAGCGGATGGGACGACAGGTCTCGCCGCTGGCGACCCTGGAGGTAGTGCTCTCGGAAGAGCGCAATCCTCGGGTCGCTAACAGCCAGGTCGCCGAGGCGACCCTCTACTTGAAGGGAGTGACGCTGCGGGCGCGGGAGTGCTCGCCGACCATGGGCCACTCGGTGCACGAGCTGGCCGAGGACATGGGCCGACAGGTGAAGAAGCATCGGGAACTGCGGCGCAAGCGCCGCCGCACGCGGCGGATGGTCGACCAGCTGCGTGGCCGCCCGGCAGAGGCGCGGCCGTAGGGCCGCGGAGAGCCAACTAGAGACGCCGGGCAAAGGTCACCGCCACCACCCGAGACGACCCCGCGGCCCTCAGCGCGCGAGCGCAGGCCGTGAGGGTCGCCCCGGTGGTGAGCACATCATCGACGAGCAGGGCGCTGCGGGGAGCGACGCCGCAGGCATGGATGCGCGGCGGGTGCCCCACCCTCTCGGCCCGTCGGCGCCCGACCTGCCTGCCGCTGCCGCGCCGCTCCAGGCAGATCTCCAGCGGCGCATCGAGGCGCTCGGCCAGCGCCGCCGCCAGCTCGCCGGCGGGGTCGAAGCCGCGGCGCCGCAGCCGCGGCGGCGCCGGCGGCACCGGCACGATCGCGCCGCTGAGCATGTGGGCCGGCGCCAGCCATTCGATCCGTTCCGCCATCAGGTCGGCAACCGGCAGCAGGCGCCGGAACTTCAGCGCCGCGACGAGGTCGCGCGCGACGTCCTCATGCGGCGCCGAAGACCAAGCCCGGTCCAGTCCCGCCGGCCCGTTCCCCAGAAGCGGCTCGGCATCGGCAAGCCGCCGCCCGCACCGCGTGCAAACAACCGCCTCCGCCCGACACGACTTCCCACAAGCAGCACACACCGGCGGCACCAGGGCAACGGCCACAGCCTTCGCAATCTCCATGCCGCCACCCTGCCCAGCAACCCCGCACGCATGGCGCGCACAAAGCAAATCTTGTGAGCCAACTTTGTGTCCGAACTGAGACTCCCCGAGCCTCTACTCACCGAGTCCGTAAAAAGTCGTCCTTAAGCCGACTTTTGACGGACTCACGGGAACCAAGGTCAAATCGCCTCCCCGTCTGCCGGACTGACTTCGTATGAGGGTGCCGGTGTCCCTCGGCGGAATGTTCGGCGACATGCAATCTCGTTCTTGCGCGGCAGAGCCGCGCAGCAGATTCTCCCCGGAGCGAAGCGGAGGGGAGGTCAATTCCGGAGAGGGATACCGGCACCCTCCCCCGAGCCCGGTCCCTCGCGTCAGCCGCGGGCGGCGAGGATGGCGCCGATCAGGACCGAGCGCTCGGAGATCTCGGATCCCGGCAAGGCGATCACTTCTTTGAGGCGCGCCCCGTCGCCGACGCGGACGCCGTCGCCGATGATCGAGGGGCCGTCGATGCGGACGTCGTCGCCGATCTCGCAGCCGGGGCCGAGCAGGACGGGGCCGACCAGCTTGCCCTCGTCGCCGGGATCCTCGCCGCTGCGGTAGCCGTCGACCAGCTCGCCCTCCTTTTCCACCTGGACGGCGCCGGTGAGGGCGTCGACGTTGCCGTCGCGAAGCTCCTCGAGGTTGCCGATGTCGTTCCAGTAAGCCTCGATCTCGTGTGAGTAGAAGGGCACGTCGCCCTCCAGCAGGCGCGGGAAGACGTCCATCGCCCAGTCGGCAAAGCCGTCCGGGTCGCCCTCGCCGGCCGCCTTGCTCGCCCCCGGCTCGGGGAAGAAGTCGAAGATCTCCTTGCGGAACATGTAGATGCCGCAGTTGGCGAGGTCGGAGAGCGCTTCGGAGGGGTCCGGCTTCTCCTGGAAGCCCTGGATGCGCCCGTCGGAGCCGACGATCGCGACCCCGAACTGGCTGGTGTCCTGCACCCGCTTCATCGCCAGCGTCGCGATCCCGTCGTGGGACTCGTGGAACTCGCGCATCGCCGCCAGGTCGATGTCGGTGAGGGCGTCGCCGCTGATCACGAGGAAGGAGTCGCCGAGGAAGCCGGCGGCGTTGCGGACCCCGCCCGAGGTCCCGAGCAGCTGCTCCTCATGGCTGTAGACGAGCGAGACGCCTTGAGCGGAGCCGTCGCCGAAGTAGCCCTCGATCACGTCCGGGAACCAGTGCAGGTTGGCGATCGTCTCGGTGAAGCCGTGGCGGGCGAGCAGGCGCAGGATGTGCTCCATCACCGGCTTGTTGATCACCGGCACCATCGGCTTCGGCATCGCGTAGGTGATCGGACGCAGCCGCGTCCCCAATCCCGCCGCCAAGACCATCGCTCTCACTGCGCCATCCCCTCCTTGATCCGGTCGAGCGCGTCGATCCGCTCGGGGTCGACGCCAAGCCCTTCCGCGACCTCGAGCGAGACGAGGTCGCCGAGCAGCGTCGCCCAAAGCAGGCGTTCCACGCGCGTTTCTCCCTCCGTCTCTACCCGCACCACGGCCGCTGCACCCTCCGCCGCGATCTCGGCGGTGAGCTCGAAGCGGCGCCGCTCGCGCGGGTGCTGGTCGCAGTCCTCGAGGAAGACGGCCGCCATCCGCCCCGCCGCCTCGCCGGTCCAGCCGCAGACCTCGTTGTGGTCGGCCTCCGGCAGCTCCGAGTAGAAGGAGGGCAGCTTCGCGTTCTCGTTCAGCTGGGTCTTCCAGCGGTGGGCGATCGGCGCGGTCAGGTCGGCGCCGTGGATCACCGCCGGGGCCGCACCGTCGAGCTCCCCCGCGATCTCCTTCGCCCGCGCCTGCAGCGCCTCCCGCTCGCGCTCGAGGAAGGCGGCGGCGGCATCGATCTCGGTGTGGACGCGCGGCGCCGCTCCGGCCAGCGCCGCCGCCTCGGCTGCGGCGACGAACATGTAGGCGACCGCGACCCGCGGCTGGTAGATGCCCGGCGGCGCCACCACCGGCACCCCCGCCTCGCGCGCCCGCTCGACCAGCGGCCCGCCGGTGCTGAGGACAAGCCGCCGCGCCCCCAGGACTTCCGCCGCCTCGAAGCAGGCGAGGGTCTCCTCGGTCTTGCCCGAGTAGCTGGAGCAGAGGACGGTCCACTCCGGGGTCGCCCAGCTCGGCAGCTCGTAGTCGCGGATCGAGAGCAGCGGCTTGGTCAGGCGGTCGCCGAGCGCCGCGGCGGCGAGATCGCCGCCGATCGCCGAGCCGCCCATCCCGCAGACCATCAGCCCGGCAGACTCCCCCGGCTCGAGCCGCGCCGTTTCTATCCGCCAGAGCGCGTCGCGCAGCTGGTCGGGAAGGCCGAGGACGTCGTCGCGCATCGCGCTCATCAGGCGGGGACTCTTTCATCTCGCCCTACAACCGCGTTCCTCAGTACCGCCCCGGGCTCGACTTCGGCTCCAGGAGCGAGAATCGAGCCCTGCACGAGCGCATCCCTGGCAACGGTGCAGCCCTCGAGCAGGACCGAGTCGCCCACCTCGGCGCCGCGCTCGACCTTGCAGCCGGCGGAGACCACCGCCCGCGGACCGACCCGGGCCTCCTCGTCGATCGCCGCGTCGGCGGCGACCAGCAGGCCCGGCGCCGTGGGCTCGACCCGGGTGTGGACGGTCCGCTCGAGGATGTCCCAGCTCGCCTGCAGGTAGCGCTCCGGCGTCCCGATGTCCATCCAGTAGCCGTCGAGCAGCAGGCCGCAGAGACCGTCGTCGACGAGGCGGGGGAAGACTTCGCGCTCGATCGAGCAAGCGCGGCCGGCCGGGACGAGGTCGAGGACCGAGCGCTCCAGCACGTAGGCGCCGGCGTTGATCTCGCCCGGCACCGCCTCGCCGGTCTTCTCGAGGAACTCGAGCACCTGCCCCTCTTCGTCGCAGCGGACCAGGCCGTAGGCCGAGGAGTCGTCGACCGGGTGCAGGCCGATCGTCGCGCGTGCGCCCCGCTCTTGGTGCGTCCGCATCAGCGCGCTGAGGTCGAGGTCGGCGAGGACGTCGCCGTTGAGGGCGAAGAAGCGGTCTTCGAGCCGATCGCCGATCGCCTCGGCGGCGAAGCGGATCGCCCCGGCGGTGCCGAGCGGCTCGGGCTCGGCGACGTAGGTGATCCTGACGCCGGCCCGCTCCTCCTCGTCGCCGAGCGCTTCGCGCAGCACCTCGGGGAGGAAGCCGCAGGCGAGGACGATCTCGGCCACGCCGTGGGCGGCGAGCCACTCGATCGCGTAGGCGAGGAACGGCCGGTCGACCAGCGTCACCGCCGGCTTCGGCACGTCGCTGGTCAGCGGCCGCAGCCGAGTGCCCTCGCCGCCGACTAGAACGATCGCCTGCACCTCCCTACCTCCCCTGACTGGCGAGGAGCATCTAGGGGGCGGCGGCCGGCTTCGGCGAGTTCACGGTCGTTCCGATTCCCTCGTACTCGAAGCCTGCGCCGGTGAGAACCTTCGGATCGAGGAAGTTGCGGCCGTCGACGAGCAGTGGCCGGGCCATCCGCGCGGCGGCAGCGGCCCAGTCGAGCTCGGCGAACTCGCGCCACTCGGTGACCAGGACCACGGCGTCGGCGCCGTCGAGCGCCTCCATCGCCGAGCTCGCCATCTCGACGCTGGCGAGCAGGTCGGCGGCGCGCTCGCTGGCGACCGGGTCGTAGGCGACGACCTCCGCCCCCTCGCCCTGCAACCGCGCCGAGAGGACCAGGCTGGAGGCCTCGCGCATGTCGTCGGTGTCGGGCTTGAAGGCGAGGCCGAGCAGGGCGATCCGCTTGCCGATCAGCGAGCCGAGGTGCTTCTCCAGCTTGTTGACGACGCGGCGCTTCTGCAGCTCGTTGACCTCGATCACCGCGGTCAGCAGCTGGAAGTGGTAGCCGGTGTTCCCGGCCAGCATCTTCAGCGCGCTGACGTCCTTGGGGAAGCAACTGCCGCCGTAGCCGATGCCGGCGCGCAGGAAGGATCTGCCGATCCGCTCGTCGAGGCCCATCCCCTTCGCGACCTGGCCGACGTCGGCGCCGACCTCCTCGCAGACGTTGGCGATCTCGTTGATGAAGGAGATCTTGGTCGCCAGGAAGGCGTTGGAGGCGAGCTTGATCATCTCGGCGCTGGCGACGTCGGTGCGGAGGATCGCGCCGCCGAGCGGCTTGTAGAGCTCTTCGACCGCGTCGGCTGCGCCCTCGTCGCCGGCGTCGGCGCCGATCACCACCCGGTCGGGGTGCATGAAGTCCTCGACCGCCGTCCCCTCCTTGAGGAACTCGGGGCAGGAGACGTAGGAGCGCTCCGGCATGTCGCGCCGGATCGAGTCGCCGGTGCCGGCGGGCACCGTGCTCTTCATCACCAGCACGTGCTCGCTCTCGCTCGGCAGCTCCTCGACCACCGCCCGCACCCGCGAGAGGTCGGCGTCGCCGGAGTAGGTCGGCGGCGTGTCGACGCAGACGAAGAGCAGGCGCGCGCCCTCCAGCAGCTCGCTCATCTCGGTCGTGAAGGTGATCCGCTCGGCGTTGCGCCGCAGCAGGTCCTCCAGCCCGGGCTCGTGGATCGCCACCTCGCCGCGCGAGAGCGCCTCCACCTTCTCGGGGACGATGTCGCGGGCGATCACGCGATGGCCGAGCTCGGCGAAGCAAGCCGCGGTCACCAGGCCGACCCAGCCGACTCCGATTACGCCGACCGGCTGCAGCTGCTCGCTCATGGGTGCCTCCTACCCTTTTTCTTCGGCTTTTTCTTCGGCACGAGGACGTCGGCGGAGCGCGCCATCCCCACCATCTGCTCGTTGCTCAGCGACTGTTCGAGGTCGTTGGCGATCCAGTAGGTGTTCTCGCCGCGGTGCCAGGCGATCAGTTTGATCCGGCCGCTGTCGACAAAGATCTCGTACTCGCGCCCGTGGATTTCCTCGCTCACGCTCGGGTTGTCGAGGATCGGCGGGTCTTCCCAGCCGCGGATCCCCTGCACGCCGAAGTAGTGGTAGCCGTCGGGCTCTTCCATCACCGCGACCATTTTGTAGGCGACATGGCGGTCGCCGCCGTCGTCCTTGAAGCGGTAGACGCGAGGGTCGACGACGTGTTCGTAGGGGTCGGTTTCGACGTAGTGGGCTTCCGGCGGCAGGCGGGTCGGGTAGAAGACCGGGAAGCCGCCGCCGACCTTGCGGGCCGCCGCTTCGGCCTCGGCTTCGCCGGCTTCGCGGGCCGGCACGAGGCCGTCCTCGCCCGGCTTCGCCACTTCGACCTTGGGCTTCGGTTTCGACTTCGGCTTCTTCTGCTTCTTGCCGTGCTTGGCCTTGCCCCCGGACTTCTTCTTGCCGGAGCTGTGCTTGGCGCTCGACGAGCTGGATGAGCTTTCCGAGCCTTCGGGGCTCGGTTCGCCGCTGAGGAATTCCTTCACGGCGCCTTCGATCGCACTCGAGGTGGCATAGACATAGCTAGGTCCCAATTCGGCAGGAAAGTGGACCTGCTTGATCGGCGCATTGCGCGCTGCGATGAAGAGTTTCAGAACTTCCAGCATCGTCTTGCCGTCGCTGATGTCGGAGGTGGTGTATTCGGTGAAGATGTCGATCAGTTCGCTCTGGTCGAAGACGAGGTCCTGGACCGAGATCCGCTGGCGGGCGTCGCTGATGAAGGCCTGCTGGCGGGCGGAGCGGACGATGTCGGTGTCGGTGTGGCGGAAGCGCACGTATTGCAGGGCCTTTTTGCCGCAGAGCAGCTGATACCCAGGCTGGATGTTGATTTCCGAATACTGTTCGGAGGGGGGCAGGCCGACGTTGGAGTGGTAGTAGCGGCGGTCGACGTCGGTGTAGACGCAGCCGATCGCGTCGACGGCGCGGACGAAGCCGAGGAAGTCGACGTTGACGACGTGGTTGATCCGCAGGCCGGTCAGTTCCTTGACCACCCGCAGCGTCATCCGCGGACCGCCGTAGGAATACGCTTCGTTGAACTTGCCGGTGCCGTATTCGGGGATTTCGACCTTGAGGTCGCGCGGGATCGACATCACCGCGATCGTGTCCTTCTCGGGGTTGAGCCGGAGCAGGATCGTCGTGTCGGAGCGGCCGGGGTCTTCTTCGAATTCTTCGCCGGCGCGTTTGTCGGAGCCGAGGATGAGGATGTTCTCCGGTTCGCCGGGGTGGACGTTCGCGAGCGCCCGGTTCAGTTTGTTGTGGAGGCGGTCGTTGTGGCCGAGCGCCTGGGCGATGCTGTCGATGTAGAGGAGGACGCCGGTCGCGGTCGCCGAGGCCGAGACCGCGACGATCAGGACCGAGGCGAGCGCGAAGCGCCACCAGAAGCGCTTCGGCTTCGGCGCCGGCTCGCCGTCCCCGGTGGGGGGCGGCTTCTTCGGGGTCCAGCCCGGGGTCGGCTCAGTCATTCAGTCGGTCCGGTATCGCCAGCAGGAACGACTCGAGCGCCTGGCGGTAGGTCTCGAGCGAGGAGACGGAGACCCACTCGCCGGGGCCGTGGTGGCCCGCCCCGACCGGCCCGAACTCGACCGCCGGCACCCCCACCCGCAGGAAGGAGACCGCGTCGGAGGCGCCGTCGCGGCCGACGCTCATCGGCTCGCCGTCGTGGTGCGCGGTCGCCGAGGCCCGCAGCGCCCGCACGTAGGCGGAGTCGCGGTCGACCGTGGCGGGCGGGCGCGTCAGCAGAGCCTTCATCTCGCTGCCGGGAATTTCCCGCACCTGGTCGAGGATCTCCCCCGGGTCCTGGTCGGGCAGGTAGCGGATGTCGACGTCGATCACGCATCGATCGGGAACCTTGTTGAGAGCGTCGCCGCCGACGATCCTCCCGAGGTTGATCGAGGGCCGGTCGAACAGCTCCGAGCTGTGCCTGGCAAAAGGTAGCGACTCGATACTGCGGAAAACGTCGATCGCGTTGAGGACGGCGTTGTCGCCGAGCCACGGGGTGGCTCCGTGCGCGGCCGTCCCCCCCACCTCCAGGCGCAGGGCGAGGACGCCCTTGGCCTCGATCCCGATGTGGAGGTCGGTCGGCTCGCCGGTGATCGCGAAGTCGCCGGTGAAGCCGCTGTCGACGAGGTAATCGGAGCCGCGCTCGGCGTCCTCCTCGGACTCCTCGTCGCCGACGATCCCCAGCCGCACGCGCACCCGGTCCTGCTCGCGCATCGCCGCGGTCACCAGCATCATCGCCGCGATCGCGCCCTTCATGTCGTAGGCGCCGCGCCCGAAGAGCCTGTCCCCCTCGACCTTCGGTTCGAACTGTCCCGCGTGCCCCGGCACCACGTCGAGGTGCCCGTGCAGCACCACCGTCGGCGCCCCCTCCGGCCCGACCTGAGCCTTGAGGACCGGCAGCCCCCGGACCTCGTCCCGCTCTGCCTCGATCCCCCGAGCTTCCAGCCACCCCTCGACGAACCCCGCAGCCTCCACGATCGCTTCCGGCTCACAGGTCTCGTAAGCGATCAACCGCCGCGCCAATACGATCAACTCATCGTTCATCCCGAACAGCCCCTCCCGGAGGCGAGACGGGGGATCCGGTCATGCTCCGGGCGAATTTGTCGCGCCCCTATCGGGGCAGCTCCCGGAGATGCTGCCCGCCTATGGCGGGCATGACACGAGATTGCATATCGCCGCTTCGCGAACATTCGCCCGGAGCATGACCGGATCCCCTCCCCGAAGCCGCGCCGAGGGACGCAGGCGCAGAAGGTCGAACTCCCGTGGTTCCTTATAGACGCATACCGTCCGAAAGGAACCGCAACTTGAAGAGCAGGGTCCGGCCCGCAATTCCGTGGTTCCTTATGGACGCATACCGTCCGAAAGGAACCACAAGTTCTGAAGCAGCTGCTCTGATGATTCGGCGCGTGTCGGAGGGGAGCCGGTACCCCTCCGCAGGAATGTTCGGCGATATGCAATCTGCCTCTTGGCGCGGCGAAGCCGCGCTGCATGTTCTCCCCGAAGCGAAGCGGAGGGGAGGTCAATTCCGGAGGAGGGGTACCGGCTCCCCTCACCGACCCGCAATCGAGAGAAATGCTTCGGCCCGGTCTTTGTCTTTCTGCGCCCGGTTGTGCTCGGCGCTCCCATCCTCGCTCTCGGAGAGACGCTGTTCGGCATCCGACAGCTGCTCTTTGAGGGTGCCGCTGTCGAGGTCCTCGGGCGGGATCGCCTCCTCGAGCAGGAGCCGGGCGCGGTTGCCGTAGACCTGCAGCCAGCCGTGGGCCTGGGCGTAGGTCTTGGTCTCCGAGTCGGAGACGTGAAGGCGGAGTTCGGTCGGCCGCAGCGCCGCGAGCACGGGCGCGTGGTTGGCGAGGATGCCGATTTCGCCGACCTCGGTCCGGGTCGAGACCTGGCGCGCTTCACCGCTCCAGACCTCGCCCTCCGGGGTCAGGACCTCGACGTCGACCATGTGCTCCGCGGCCATCTACGTGCCCTAGGCGGCGGCGCCGGACTTGGCGTTCTCGAGGACCTGGTCGATCGAGCCCTGCATGTAGAAGGCGCCCTCGGA
>Ga0105245_10006118_pt1 | contig 10583 bp, 12 predicted proteins | sample KBSM54metaG_FD_81523 | JGI IMG/M metagenome (GOLD analysis project Ga0105245, IMG submission 81523) | Miscanthus rhizosphere microbial communities from Kellogg Biological Station, Michigan, USA - KBS M5-4 metaG | ecosystem: Host-associated > Plants > Roots > Rhizosphere > Soil | place...
CCGGCTAACGACTGTCGCATAAATTGCAACGCGGCTCCGCACGGCGACGTGACGAGCGGCACGCGCGTTGCGCCGAATAGAGATGGCCTCGCAGCGCGCGTGCCGCCGTCCGGAGTCGCAGCGTTAGCCGGCCGATAGGCCGGCGGGCAAACATGCGCCGCGTTGACAATTTCTTGCAGCGGTTAGGCGGCGCTAGTATACGGCTCTAAAAGGTGACCGTTATTCGACAATGTGATTCTCGCGGTGGCGCGTGTCAACAGCTATAACATACAACGTCACGTGCATCATGTCTGGGCGGAGAACCGGCGAGGAATGGCAACGAGGCATTTTCTTGCCGGTATCGCGAAAACGCGTGATCTCGCGCCAAAAAGTGGCAGCAGCGGCGATGCGTCGATGCGTCGGCTGCTACGCCGAGCAAGCGGCCAGTCACTCCTCGTCCTGTGGCTCCTCATCCGCGTTTACGAGGTGTTGGTAACGGGATTCCAACTCGGCGATTCTTTCGAGCGAGAGTGCTTGGTGTCGCAGCGCGAGGCGATCACGAAACACTACGAGATCCTCGCGATGCTCAGGCCAATCCTCCGGATCCGGAGTGGCATGGTACGCAACTGCCTCCTCGGGCGCGTAAACGATTTGCTCGAGTGAAAACCAACCTACGTGAAAACCGAGATTGAGGAACTCAGCCAGATGCTCGGCCACGACCACGTTGTGTCGATCGGCCATCGGGACGGTCATAACCACCGGCTGCTCATAAGAATGCAAGCCCGGTAGCTGAAGGAGACCATAATGGACGCCATCACCACCTGTACTTCCAAAGGTCAAAGAGTTATGCGGCGTGCAGAAATACTCCCAGCGTTTCGGTGGCATCTCCAGGAAGAGCCCCCATTCTTCCATCGCAGCGGTAGCGGCTTTTCGGCGGTCCCTCGCAACCGCCTCAGCGGCCGCCCAAACCTGTTCGAGTGAAATCATGATGTCCTGCCGGACAGTTTATAACCGACGGCGAGCGATGCAGCGGTCGCGCGACGTCTGAGATGTTTAGAACGACCGAGTTGCCACGGCGCCATGCAATACATCTGCTCTCTTGCAGAACGGCGAAACTGCATCTTAGTTGGTACCTTACATAGCAGTTGAACTCGTTCCATGGGTCCGCCTAACGACTGTCGCATAGATTGCAAAACGGCTACGCGCGGCGACGGGACGAGCGGCACGGGCGTTGCGCCGACTTGAGAATGGCCTCGCAGCGCCCGTGCCGCCGTCCGGAGCCGCAACGCTAGCGCGCCGATAGGCGCGCGGGCAAACAAACGCCGTTTTGTCAATCTCTTGCAGCGGTTGGGCCGCCCGTGATTATGAAGGTGGTTCATTCCGATGATTGTGGAGTAGATTGGTGCACGCGCACATTCCCACCGTTCGAAAGTACTCACAGGCATAGACATATATGATGACCACGAGTTGGTCGTGCCGTAGCCCGACGCAGCACTTCGTTCTTGTAGACAGGCGGGTGACTGTCGAAGGCCCGTGACACAACGAAAGATGACCGGCTGGCTCACTCTAGCTCTCGACGGGACTACTCGATGCCCTGATGCGCATCTCTGTATGATGTGAGGAGTAGTCGTTCGGCATCATGAACCGCACGGATAATGGCTTTCGGCAAGAAGCAACCAAACTCGAGGCCCACTTGCACGACCACGGCTTCATCTTCGAATCTTTAAACGATTGGATTTCGGGTCGAACGCCTTCGAGCGCTGAGCGCCCCTTGATCGCGTGGCTAGAACGAACCAGTTCAGATGAGATTCGGGATCTGATCGCGCGGATCCTGACTCAGAAGGGTTTCGTTAGCGCTCTTGAACCGCTGATGCGGGCGTTCCGCGCCTCGGGCAACGACAGTACGCGATGGGCGATCGGAAACGCGATTTCCCATATTGGTTTCACGAAAGCACACTGGCACGACATTCTTGGACTAGCTGCCGACCCACGCTTCGGTCGCGGCCGTCAGATGATTGTGGACGTTCTTCATCGGATCAAGTTGCCCGAGACCGAAGCAGTTCTGGTGTCGCTTCTCGACGACCGCGACGTTGATGCTTTCGCTCTTCGGGCCCTAAGTTATTGCGGCTCTTATTCTGCGTACGAACGCCTCAGACAAATGTCCGTTGAAGAGCGCTCTCCTTTGTTTCGGCAGACGCTCACGACCGCCATTCCTCGGCTTGAAAGGAAACTCAAACATCGTCCGAATTGATGCGAGGCGAGCAGCGATGCCTAACGATGATTGAAGACGAAATGCTGGTCGGCCCAACGACTGTCGCATAGATTGCAAAACGGCTCCGCACAGCGACGGGACGAGCGGCACGCCGCGTGCTCCGACTAGAGAATGGACCAGCAGGCGGCGTGCCGCCGTCCGGAAACGCTGCCCTAGCCGGCCGCTAGGCCGGCGGGCAAACCAACGCCGTTTTGTCAATCTCTTGCAGCGGTTAGGCGGTTCTTACATCGCAGTTGCTAAAAAACCGCCGCTAGAATGGTATCACTTGCGGCGGTGAAGGCCCCGAGGCAAATACGTGAACTCGTTAGACTGCCGCAGTGCAAATCTGGGAACATGCCCAGAGTCGCACCAAAATCTTACCTGGGCGGCGGGAGATCGTCACCCTTCTAGTAGACGCGACTAAGGCCGCACGCGATGCTGGGGACCGTTCACGCGAAAGCAGCTTATGGCAGGGTCGGTGACACTTCGCCCATTGCACGAGAGGACAGTCCACGTCCAGAAGGGCGCAGGAATCGGCGGACGTACGAACAAAGGGAACTTCGCGCCATTGTTTTGCAGGCTTGTTTGCTTGTCTTCAGTTGCTAGACGATCGCCATGACTCTGCACGGGCGTTAACGCCAGCGCAGGTTTGTCCGATGAAGAAACGCGAGCGTCAACCCGGCAACGAGGCTAACCGCCGAGATGACAGCCCCCACCCACCGCGCTCTCGCGCCAGCAAGAGAATAGGGCTTCCCGCGACCACGTAACGAAATAGTCCCGCGAGCTACGCCCAATAGCCCCACCGTGAACCACGCAGCGAAACTCGCAGCGACGAAAAACCCCTCGAACGTTACCTCTCTGAAGCACACGAAGGTCAGGCAAGCGCCTAACGCGGCACCAGCCACAAGTTCCATCTGCCGCTTAAGCGCTTCCATCGAAACCATCGATAGTAACAGGCATTGATCCGCCTAACGACTGTCGCATAGATTGCAAAACGGCTCCGCACAGCGACGGCAGACGGCGGCACGCCGCCTGCTCCGTCTTGAGATTGGAAATGCGGAGCGGCGTGCCGCCTCCGCGCGTGGATCGCCCCAGCCGGCCGCTAGGCCGGCGTGCAAACATACGCCGTTTTGTCAATCTCTTGCAGGTGTTGGGCCGCTCAAACAAGGGAAAGGCGTGAAACAACGACGTGTGCACCGTGAACAACGCGACGAACTATTCTCGAAAGCCGCATGTTGAGCGACAATCTATTTGATGGTTCGTTCGCTGCGAATTCTTACGGCCTTCGCGATTCTCTCGCTTGCGAGCTTGCTACTCTTCGTCAAACCGATCCCTCAGCCGCAGGCTTATCACCTGTTCGCAGACCAGCGACTACTGCTAGCGACGATACCCAATACGTTCAACGTTACTTCGAACGTGACCTTCGTGTTCGCCGGTTTGTTCGGACTTTTCGCTGTGCACGGCGGACGGTTTCTCAACCGACTTGAGCGACTCGACGCCACAGTATTCTTCGCAGGCACGATCCTGACGGCGGTTGGGTCTTCCATCTATCATCTTCACCCCGAAGACGTGACCTTGGTGTACGACCGCGGCGGGATGATCGTTGCCTTTGTGGCTTTCCTAGCGATGATCGTCCACGAGCGCTTCGACGCCGCACCGTGGCTTCTACCGGCGCTAATCGTCGTTGGGATTGGAACGATCGCTTGGTGGCGACGCTTTGATGACTTGCGACCGTACGGATGGGTGCAGTTCTTCCCGATCGTCGCGATATGCATCATTCTCACACTTGAGAAACCGCGCTATACGGCGGAGCTCCCCGCCCTGACGGCGGTAGCGTGCGCTTATGTGCTGGCGAAGGTCTTCGAGATGTACGACGGCTCAATCTATGCCGCAACATCTCACGTTGTGAGCGGGCATACGCTAAAGCACCTTGTTGCGGCATGCGCACCTGGCGTCGTTGCCTGCTGGGTCCGTATTCGCTCGGTGATCGACGGGAACTGATTCTCCTGCAGTGAGCATGAAAGACACGCCGGTGCGGTCGGCCCAACGACTGTCGCATAGATTGCAACACGGCTTCACACGGCGACGAAGACGAGCGGCACAGGCGTTGCGCCGACTTGAGAATGGCCTCGCAGCGCCCGTGCCGCCGTCCGGACCCGCAACGGCAGCGCGGCGATAGCCGCGCGGGGGCGTAAACGCCGTGTTGTCAATCTCTTGCAGCTGTTGGGCGGCGCTGTTTTTAACTTAAGCTGTTTAAGCAACTCGGGGGGACATAAGGCAAAGCGAGATGGCGCTTAGAATAGACGACAAAAGTTTAACGCAAATGAATGAAGACAAAACAGACTTCTGCCAGTTTTGCAAATCCGTCGGGCGGCACTGGGTAGAACTGATGAGCGGCGGAATCGTGATGGTTGGTCTTGCCGTCTACGAACGTTTCAGCGGTCAACCGGTGGCCCTTGGGCTTTACGCGACAGTAGTTGCAGTGTTCGTTGTCATTGCGTGTTTCGGTGCGTGGAAGACCGAACGGCAGGCGGCCATTGCTGAGTGGAAGAAGCGCATCATCGCTCAACAAACGGCTGACGCGAACCGACCAGCTGTGGTAGCGGAACTGGGGAGCGGAACAGGCCACACACCGCCTCTCATGTTACGCAACGTTTCGTCCAATACGGCGTTTAATGTGCGGTTCTTAGACGCAACGCTGGGCGATCGCACACTTGAAGCAGACGAAGTAGGCCAGATCGTGGGCGCCGCCACTGCCACACCACGGATGCTCGTGCACGGCGGTGGCGTCTTCTGGGCACGCGACGTGGCACGATTCTTTATGAGCGGCTTTGATGCCGTTGGAAGAGAACAGTGGCCGGAGTCTGAAGCAGACGATAGAGATGCCGATGCGGCTAAGGAGCAGCTTTCGGCGATGTTTGGTTTGGCCGAACTGGTTCTACCGATCGCGATCCGATATCGTGATCTGCACGGGATCGAATATGTTACCCATCAGGAAGTCGTGTTCGAGCCGATCAGTGATCGCACCTCGATGCGCTTGGTGTTTTCGGGTAGATTAAACGAAGCGCCCGCGCTCCGAAGACCATATATCGTCCCGGGCACTAGAGCAGCACGGAAGGCACGGCGCTTATAGCCAGCGCCCGTCCGCCCAACGGTCGTCGCATAGATTGCAACGCGGCTCCGCACGGCGACGTGACGAGCGGCACGCGCGTTGCGCCGAATAGAGATGGCCTCGCAGCGCGCGTGCCGCCGTCCGGAGCCGCGTTGCTAGCCGGCCGATAGGCCGGCGGGCAAACATGCGCCGCGTTGTCAATCTCTTGCAGGAGTTAGGCGCCGCGCGGAAAGGGTCTGTGCAAAAGCACACGCGGAAACCCGACAAGAGCGCCTCGATTAGTTCGGTGGCAAGGCACGTCGTTCAGATTCCGGTTTGATTCCTCGGCGAAGTCAACGAGGCTCTTCGAGCGGTTTCCCTGAAGCGGCAACGGGAAACTAAGAGTTTGCAACACGCTGCGTTACAATTCATACCATGAACAAGACCGCCAGCCTGCTCGAACAGGCGCTCGACCTTCCGGAGAGTGATCGCGCCAAGATTGCGACGCGTCTACTTGAGAGCTTGGATCCAAAAGCACAGGCAGATGTGGATGCTGCCTGGGCAGCTGAGATCGAGCGACGATGCGCTGCCGTTGATGCCGGCGAGCTCGAGACTCGCGACTGGAACGATGTTCGCGCGCAGATTGAACGGGAAATCTTCGGGCGGTGACGAAGGGTGTTAGACCGAACGACGCGGCGGTAGAGGAATTTCGATACTACATTCGCTGGTATGAGGCCGAGAGCCTCGGCCTGGGCGACCGGTTGTGGTCCGAGATTCAAGCCGCGATCTCGCTTATATCCACTTTTCCGTCGATTGGCGAGGGCGTCGGAGGTCTCAGCGTGCGAGAACCGGTGCGACGCGTTCCCCTTCGACATTTTCCGTTTCGGCTCGTATATCGCGAGTATACCGATCATCTAGAAGTCATTGCCTTGGCGCACACCAGTCGTGAACCGGATTACTGGCATAGAAGACTTGAGTGAGAAGGGAAAGACTCTCGCTCCCTACGAACCACCCGTGCGCCTAACGTTCTTCGCATAGACTGCAACGCGGCTCCGCACAGCGACGGGACGAGCGGCACGCGCGGTGCGCCGACTTGAGAATGGCCTCGCAGCGCGCGTGCCGCCGTCCGGAGTCGCGACGCTAGCCGGCCGATAGGCCGGCGGGCAAACATGCGCCGCGTTGTCAGTCTCTTGCAGGAGTTGGATTGCCCGTGCCAAAAACGTCGCGTATTCGTGCATTTCTTTGTTGGATCGGGCCATTCTCCGCTAGCGGCTCTGTACCGTTATTGAAGGTTGAAGAGCGTCTCCCTTCCCGACGGAGCGGCGACGGCTTACGCGCACGAAGGTGAGCCGCGCGCGAGACGCGCTACGGGCCGAACTGTTCACAACGGACCAGTGCTACCGGCGACGATATAGCGAGCCACCATCATGCCACGTGCGAAATAGCGCACAGCGATTCGGCGCGCGCTCCCCTCTTTAAGCACGTCTAGGAGATAGGCGCGCGCGCGCCCACATTCGCGGGAGCTTGTGATCGGCTTGCAGTGGTGCAACGGAGAGCGATCTTCCGCGTTTGCCATGTGTGTTCTCGCCAGCAAGCCTCGCCCACCGCGCGCGGGAGGTGTCGTATCACGCCGACCGGTGGCGCGGTTCATTGGTTCATGCGACAGGCGATGATGTCCGCGGTGGCGCATGCCCGTCAGCGGTTCACAGCGACGGAGCGCCGCCCGACAATTAAGGAGACTGAAGTTCGAAGAATCGACCACGTGAAGGCTCGCGTGCGTAATTCGTACGTTCTCCGCGTCTCGACGTAACCCGCTTTGTCGCCAAAAGCGACTGCAATAGCAGAACGCGCCACGGAGCGTGGGGCGTCAATCCAACTTGTACTTCGACTCGTGCCGTATGCCTAACAAGAGGTTTCACAAAAGAGGGGCGCGTAACTAGCGTCTGCACGTCTGTGAGTATTCGCTGTAGGCGTGTCGAAGCACGATCGTAGTCGGTGATCGATATTTCGTGGCGATGTCCGACAGTAACATTCAGGGACGTTGGCTGCGTGTTCGACAAAAACGTTGTCGAGGCACGAATTGCCACCCCGCATTGGGGCGACTCGGTAAAGTTCCTTAGTTGGGGTCGAGCGGGCTGCGGACCCCTTTCGGGCCCAGGCGCAGGACGTGGGTGTAGATCATCGTCGTCGACACGTCTCGGTGGCCAAGGAGCTCCTGGACCGTGCGGATGTCGTGGCCTCGCTCCAGGAGGTGGGTGGCGAATGAGTGGCGAAAGGTGTGGCAGGTTACGCGCTTCTTGAGACCGGCACGTTGGGCGGCTTCTTTGATCGTTCTCTGAACCGCGCTCTCGTGGAGGTGGTGGCGGCGCTCGATTCCGGCCGTGCGGTCGAAATAGCGCGACGAGGCCGGGAAGACCCATTGCCAGACCCACTCGCTCGGCGCGTGGCGGCTCCTGCGCGCATACGCGTTGGGGAGCCACACCGTGCCGAAACCGTCGGCGAGGTCGTTCATGTGCACGATGCGGACACCGTCGAGGTGCGCGCGTAAGTCGTCCACGATTGCATTGGGCAGCATCGTCAGACGGTCGCGGTGGCCCTTCGGGTCGCGCACCATGATCTGGTTGCGGTTGAAGTCCACATCCTTGATGCGAAGGGCGAGACACTCCAATAGACGCAGACCGCTGCCATAGAGGATTCGGAAAATCAGATTGTAGACACCCGGGCTGGCGGCGATGACGGCGCGGACTTCGTCCGTCGACATCACGACCGGCAGGCGCATCGTGCGCTTCGCTTTGACCAGATCTTTCAGCCACGGCAGCGGCGACTCCAGTACGTGGCGATAAAGAAACAGGATCGCCGCGAGGGCCTGGTTCTGGGTCGCGGCGCTGAGGTTCTCCTCCACAGCGAGATGCGTCAGGAACGCATTCGCTTCGTCCGCGCCCATCGATGCGGGGTGACGCTTCTTATGAAAGAGAATGTAGCGCTTCGCCCACCAAACGTACGCCTCCACCGTGCGCACACTGTAATGGCGCGCGCGCAACGCGCTCTTCATGCGGTCCAGGAGCTTCGGTTTGTCCATCGCATCAGCTTCGCTGACGGAGGGGCGGTTTGGGCCGAAGTTCTACGTGGAGTGGCGAGGAGTTGGAGGGTGGCCCTTGATGGACCACCCTCGATTCTACGGCTGGTAGGGGTTACATCAGGGACTGCATGATCGCGTCGAGCGCTTCCTTCGGAGGACGCGTGCGCTCGAGCGGGAGACCGTAAAGCGGCTCATCGACGACATTCAGCATGTCGATGAAGCTCTTCTTTTCGGGCTTCAGGAACACCAGGCCGGTGAGCATCTGGCCGGCGGTGTTCGCGCGGTGCAGGCGCTGCAGCGCATTGACGGTGTCGCCCGGGTCGTAGTCCTCTTCGAGCTTCTTGAGGACGATCCGCGAGCCGTCATGCATCGTCACTTCTTTCACGGTGCCCGCTTCGTAGTCGACCTCGATCTGCTCATAAGAAGGAACGAAGCCGATCTGGTGCAACAGCTCGTCGTGCTCCTTCGCATACGTGTAGCTCTTCGTCGAGCCGTCGTGATTGTTGAAGGTGACACACGGCGAGATCACGTCGATGACCGCAGTCCCATTGTGCGCGATCGCGCCCTTGAGGATATTGATCATCTGCTTCGGATCGCCGGCGAAGCCTCTCGCGACGTAGCCGCATCCCAATTCCACGGCCAGCGCGCAAAGATCCATCGGCGGGAGGTCATTGAGAACGCCACTCTTGAGCTTCGAGCCTTCGTCGGCCGTCGCCGAGAACTGGCCCTTCGTCAAGCCATACACGCCGTTGTTCTCGATGATGTACACGATCGGCAGGTTGCGCCGGACCATGTGCATGAATTGGCCGAGTCCAATGGAGGCGGTGTCGCCGTCGCCCGAAACGCCAATGCCCAACAGGTTCTTGTTCGCCAGAATGGCGCCGGTCGCAATTGCCGGCATGCGTCCGTGAACGGCGTTGAATCCGTGCGAGCGTCCCAGGAAATACGCCGGCGTCTTCGACGAACAGCCGATCCCGGAGAATTTCGCGACGTTCTCCGGTTTGACGTTCATCTCATAAAAGGCACGAACGATTTGATTGGAGATGGCGTCGTGGCCGCAGCCGGCGCAAAGCGTCGACTTGCCGCCCTGGTAATCCCCCGCCTTCAATCCGATGCGGTTTTCTTTCGGTGCTTCGGCAGTTCCGATTTTCAGTGTGCTGTCGGCCATCGTTAGTCCTCCATCGCCCGCGCTTCGCGCGATCCGGTCACCGCACTCGCCGCGGCCGCAATGCGCGCGGCCATCGGCGCGTCGGCGCGAACGAGCAGCAGCGGCTCGGGGTATTCGCTCGTCGCTTCCATCTTCAACACCGCCTCGGTGATCGAGCGCGCGTCACACGGCAGTCCGGTGTAATGAAGGACTTTGCGAATCTTGCGCTGGTCCTCCCCCACTTCGAGCTTGATGATGTCGCCCATCTGGCCGTCGCGGTTCTGCTCGACCACATACACGCGGTCGTGCATGTTCACGAAGTACTTCAGTTCATCGGTGAACGGCAGCGCGCGCAGACGGAAGTAGCTCGTCTCGATGCCGCGCTCCGACTTCAGTTGATGGCGCGCCTCTTCGAGCGCGAAATCGGTCGTGCCGTAGGCGATGATGCCGATCTTCGCGTTCGGCTCGATCTTGACGATCGGCCGCGGCACGAAGTGCTTCGCGGTCTCGTACTTCTTCGCCAGACGGTCGACCGTCGCCTTGTAGTCCTCAGGCTTCTCCGAGTAACGCGCCATCGCGTCGTGACCCGATCCGCGCGTGAAGTACGACGCGCTCGGATGATCGGTGCCCGGCAGCGTGCGCCAGGGCACTCCGTCGTCGTCGACGTCGTCGTAACGTCCCCACTTGCCGCCGAGCTCCGTGAGCTGCTCCGCCGTCAGCACTTTGCCGCGGCGAATCGGTTTCTCCGGATACGGGAACGGATCGGACATCCAGTTGTTCATCCCGAGATCGAGATCCGAGAGAACGAAGACCGGCGTCTGGAACGTCTCGGCGAGGTCGAGAGCCTCGCTGCCGAAGTCGAAGCATTCGCGCACGCTGGCGGGGAAGAGAACGATGTGTTGTGTATCACCGTGCGACAGGGTGTAGGCCTCGAGCACATCCGCTTGCGAGGTCCGCGTAGGCAGACCAGTTGACGGTCCAACGCGCTGAATGTCCCAGACGACGCCGGGGATTTCTGCGAAGTATCCGAGGCCGA
>Ga0105245_10006119_pt1 | contig 10583 bp, 9 predicted proteins | sample KBSM54metaG_FD_81523 | JGI IMG/M metagenome (GOLD analysis project Ga0105245, IMG submission 81523) | Miscanthus rhizosphere microbial communities from Kellogg Biological Station, Michigan, USA - KBS M5-4 metaG | ecosystem: Host-associated > Plants > Roots > Rhizosphere > Soil | place: Michigan...
AGGGCAACATCCTCACCGTCGCCGAACCGACCAACTGAGCGTCGGGTGTCCTCCCGCACTTGTCGCCATGCAGCAACGTCTCCACAGAACGGGTGCCATGCACCTCAGGCGACCCGCTCGGAACCTGACGGTGTGGGAAAGTCCCCCACGGGCGGTCTGACCCTCAGAAACCGGAGCCAGCTTGCCCGATGCGACTCGAGAAACTGCAGACGAGCCGGCGACCTTTCCGCCAGCACCTCGCGAGTGTTGACGAACGCCATCACGGCCTCGGCAAAGTCCTCTCCGGCGCCGCCGGCCACCGAGTATTCGCTGATCGGCTGTTCGATCCACTGCGGGTTGTTCCAGTCATCGCGGGTGATCTGGGTCCGTTGCGTGACCTGCCTACCGCCGGGACTCACCTGAACTCTCGCGGGAGGCGGAGTGGTGGCCGCGAGGGCGCGGCGGACCTCCGGGATGCCGACGTCGAACAGCTCCTCACCGACCCATCCCACGGCCAGCCGGTACTGCGTGAACATCGCCGGGTCGGCGGCCATCGCCTGCTCAGCGACCCCGTGCCCCAGCTCGTGGGTGATGATGCGTCGCGTGTTCTCCGCCGCCGACGGCAGCGGGATCGGCGCACCCGGATCGGTGCCGCGGCCGCGCATGCTGGCCACCACCGTCGGGTAACGCCCAGTGGAACTGCTCCGACCGACGGGAATGCCTTTGCGTGTTCCGATCGATCCGCTGACACCAGCGCGGTACACGTTGAGGTGACCGGCGCCGAAGTCGGCGCCGACGCCAGCCACCGGGACGACGGCATGTGTCGCTGGGTCGACGTCGTAGGCCGTGTCGAAGAACAACAACTCTTCGACCGGAGGTATCCCGCCGAAAGCTGACTCGAGGTCGGTGAACGCGGAGAGCACGGACTCGTAGACGTCCGAGGCGGCCCCGGGATCCCAGGACCGCCATACGCTTTCGGTCAGCCGCCCTGCCGGCGCCACGTTCGGCCGGCTGTTCACCCCCTGTTGCTCGGCGAACGTCCCCGCACGAACTCGCCCGATGCCGTATCGGGTCCTCAGCGTCTCGACGAATCGATCACGGGTCGTCGGGCCTGGCGGAGCCGGTTGCCGCTGCAGCACCCGCGGTTGGCTGAAGGGCGCGGGGCTCGCAAGTGCCGCCACCGCCTGGTTGCCTGCCGACCGCTGGAGATCGAGCACGGCCCCCGCTGCAGCTTGACCATAGGGCTGCGGGGCGCTCGGTCCGAACCCTCGAGCTCGCGTCCCGCCGGAGGCTGCGGGTTGGGCAAACGTCTCCTCTTCGGAACGTTTGCCGGTCCTACGCTCGTGCCGCACTCCTCGGGTGTACTCGAATTCCCCATGACCGTCGCCGGGCCAACGCGCCGGATACGGGGCACTCTGTTGTGCACATTCGGGCAACGGTGTGCCCGATACGCCAATGACGGTGCGCCACGTCGGCTCGTAGCCGCGAGGGTCAGAGTGTGTCGGCAGCTCGGCTCGATGATCACATCGGCCCACGGTAGGGCGACACATCGGCGCGGAACCAGTGTCGACGTGCACGCTGCGTAAGGCCGCCCGATCTCGCAGGAGCATCATGTCGAGCGAAGTCAGTGCCGCCTGAATTCGCAGGCCGCCGCAAACGCTGAGGGAGATCGCAGACCATGGCTCAGATCGGCGTCATGACCACCGAGTTCGACAACGAGACCTTCGAAGGCACGGTTGAGGAGATCGCGCGACACGGGATCGGCTGTGTTCAGTTGCAGCTCGGGTCTGTGATTCGAGGTGTTCGGAAGGAGGACGCGCTGCTTCGCGGTCTCGACGTCCTCGGTGAGCACGTCAGCGTCGAGCTGGCGACGTACTCGAGGTCAGCGTTGAGCGCCGGGAATCTCGTCGTGGCCGCAGTCGACGGCACCTACAACATGGTCCATCGCGACCCGGGACGGCGTGCCCGCAACCTGGATCACCTGGTCGGCGTGATCGAGCTGGCACCCGCGTTCGGGACCGACATCGTCACGCTCTGCACCGGGAGCCGCGACGACATCATGTGGCACCGAAGCGACGCCAACCAATCGCCCGACGCCTGGCGGGAACTGATCGTGCAGATCGAGACCGCGGCGCACGCGGCTGAGAGGGTCGGCGTCACGCTCGCATTCGAGCCCGAGCACAACAATGTCGTCGACTCCGCGCAGCAGGCGCGACGGCTGATGGACGAGGTCGGCAGCCCTGCCCTGAAGGTGTTGATGGATGGTGCCAATCTCTTCCACCGCGGTGATCTCGGCCGCATGCAAGATCATCTGGCCGAAGCCTTTGCCCTCGTCGGCAGTGATGTCGTGCTCGCTCACGCCAAAGACCTCGACCATGATGGTGATGCCGGTGGTCGCGCCGCAGGCCGAGGCGTGATGGACTACAAGCTCTACCTGTCCGAGCTTCGGAGCAGCGGTTTCGACGGTGCTATCGTCCTGCACCAGTTGGCCGAACTCGCTCCGAATCATCTGGACGTCGCGTTCCAGTTCGTACGTGATCAGGCACCGGCCGGTTATCTGGACTGATCCGCGGCTGCTGATCGCCCCCTCCTGGGCGAGGTGGGGTAGCCGCGACGGCCCCGAGATGCCTGCCCCGAGGGGCGCGTCGGGGGTTCATGATCAGCCGTAGCGGTCTTCGGAGCTTCGCCGTGCGTTGTCTCTTTCGAGAATGGACGACCGGGTTGCCGATCGTGCGGCTGGTTCGTGAGGTTTAGCCATCCTTTAGCCATCGCTTTGCATCATCGAAGCCGACAACAGGTCGGAGGACCAGATGCACGCGAGCCACGTTTCGGATCCCGTCGGCAACCCATCGGGTCGGGGGCGTGGGGCACGATCACCGCCGAAGGAGCTCCTGCCGCATGCGCCACGTCTTTCCCAGTCTCTCTTCCATCAGCACCCATCAGGAGCAATCATGCCCAACGTCACCGCACTGGCACTTCCCCAGCCCGACCCCTTCAATATCCAGGCTGTCAAGCGCTACGTATTCAACCAGACCGGCAACATCATGATGTCGACAACCGACACCAGCTCGGACACCATTCAGCAGTCCGTGCGCGACGTCTTCAACGAGGTGTCAGTCTTCTTCGCCGCCATGACGAAGGCCATCTCCGAGACAACCAACCCGTACGGCCCGCCGAACCCGGACGGAAGTCTCCCCTACTACTCCCTGTACAACTACGACGCGCTGGAATCGGTCATCGACGGATCGGGCTATTTTGTCCACGTCAACGAGGAAGATGTGTCGTACACCACCTCGAGCTGGGGGGTCAATTTCAGCGAAGAACTGCTGGAGGCCGTTCTCGGACTGGCTACGGGATCCGGTGCGCTGGCGTTCGCGTCCGCGATGGTTGGATCCATGGGCCAGGAGGGTTTGAACATCTCCGGCCAGAGCTCGTCCCGGACGAGCAGGGTCGCCAACATCGTGTTCGTCTGCGAGTACTTGCTCGGAATGCCGATCGTCAGTGCCCTCGTCGTGACCGCCGATGCGTCGACCGTGACCCAGGTCGTCAATGCAGGTCCGTGCTTCAAGGAACAGTCGTCGAGCACGACGATGACCGTCCACAAGGACACCTACATGTTCGTCACGCCGAAGTTCATCACCGAGTACGCTGCCGATCTGAACACCGGGATGCGGGATCCCAACTACCTGAACCTGATAATGACGCTGCAGGGGCTGGTCGAGCGGACACCCGAGCTCGACCCGGGGATCTGGTCGGTCAGTCAAGATGGCTCGCCGACCCCGGTGGCGGCGCCGGGGCCGCTCTCGTCCGGCACGACGTACGCGGTCTACGGGCAGTATCTCGGGCAGAACATCAAGGGAAAGAGCGCTCTCGCGTTCTCGCCTTCGTCCGCAGCCATCAGCGCCACGGTGAGCGCCTGGGACGACAGCGGGATCGAATTCACACTCGACAATACCGGCGCGGTAGCGCCGAACGAGGCCCTGCAGATCACCCTCGCGACCGGCACCGTGCTGACGACCCCCGCTTTCACGATTGCGGCCGGCGGTAGGTCCGAGTCGACGCCGGGAGTTGAGCTTTGATGCCGTCGTCCTATCTGCTCGTCCACGCGGTGGTTCCTGGCGGAGCGCGGGTCGTTCTCCTCGGCAACAAGAACATCATCGGGAACCGGGTTCACGGCGCCCCGGTCGGCCAGGTCGTGTGGAACAGTGCCGGCCAGGTCGTCATTCCTGGCGGTCGCCGAAACGGGGGCGAGAATTGGTGGCAGAGTGGCTCCCGCGAATTCTTCGAGGAAACGGGTGTCGATTTTCGCGACCCGGCTGTCCGGGCCGCCAATGGCGTCGCGGTGTGGCCTCCGGTGTCGTTCGTCGGTCCCGGCGGTGCGTACGCGGTGACTTATGTGGAAATCGCCGGCGGCCACATCAACGCGCTGCTCACTACGATCAACAACAACATCTTCGGCAACGTCCCTGATGACGACGAACTGTTCAACATGTTCTGGCAGCCTCGGGCGACGGCACCGGCAGTGTTCGGATTGTCACCCAACCCGCCGGTACCCGGTAGCTATCAGGATCCGCAGTTCCTCATGGTCACACCCGCGAACGTGGCACGGCGCGATCAACAGATGGCAGCTGCCTTCGGCTGGTTCGTCACCGGGACCAACAACTGCCCGCCCTAGAGCGTGCGTCTGTGGTGATCGGCCATCGCGGCTGATAGCCGATGCCTCCCGTTCAGACCGCTGCGTTCGCGTTCAGCGGATTGTCCTGGGCGGTCTCGGTCGCGGACTCCAACAGCTGAGCGACGAGTGCCAGCGTCTGCGAATCCTGCTCGGTCATCCGTCGACCGAACGGTCCGCGGGCCTGCGCCACGCCGGCCCCCACCCTCAGGATCGCCTCGCGCGTCTCCCGACTCTCCTCCGGCGACACGCGCTCGAGCAAGGACGTGACTTGCCCGAGTCCGGACACGATGGAGCGATCCTCGAGCAGGAACTCGTTCAGCAGCCAGTCGCGATTGCGCGACATCGCCTGCACGAGCTGCCAGCTGAGTGCCGACGAACCCTGCGGTGCGTCCCCCGCCGATCGCCAGAAGGCCTCCTGCTCCAGGTCGTCGAAGTGGTTTCGGCCGATCAGCGCACTCATCACCCAAACAGGTCCCAGTTGCAGAGTGAGCCACTCCGCGTCCGACCATCTATCCATGAACGCACTATGCGCTCCCGGGGCCATTACCGGCAACCCAGGTAGGTGCGGGTGCCCAACGCGGCGACCTGGTCATGCCCGGTCAACTGAGCTCGGAAGTGGCGCTATCGAAAAATCTGAGCTCGAGGTTCATTGCCTGCCGATAGATCGCGCGTTCGACCGGCTCTCCCGTGCAGTGCTTGTCAAGCAGTCTCTCGAGGCTTTGCGCGAGCAACTCGAACTCAGTCCCGGAGTAAGTACGGATCCAGTCGAGGTATGGGTTGTCGGGTTCAGCGCCGATCCGAGCCAGCTCTTGTCCGAGATGGGCGTACAGGCGCATGCAGGGTGTCATTGCCGCACAGATCAGCCCGACACTGCCGGTGGCCGCCGTGGCCAGAAGAAAGTTGGTATACACCATGGTGGTCTCCGTTGGCGCCACGTTGTTCACATCGACTCCCCACTCCTGCGCGTAGTCGTCGTGCAGGACCAGCTCGTCTCGCACGCCGGCGATGAGTCCGGCGAATGCCAACAGGGTCTCCCGCTCCGCGCTGCGGCTCATCGCCAACCCGTACGCGCGGGCGTACGCGTCCAAGAAGAACGCATCCTGGGCGACGTACGCGCTGAACGTGCGGTTGGGCAGGGATCCGTCGGCGATGTCGCGGATGAAGGGGTGAGCCAGGGCGGCAGCCGCTGTCGTGCTGTTCTCCTGCCACAGACTGCGGGCCAGGGTCATGCGGGATCACCGGCCACGGCCATGTCCCAGAAGGCCGCCTCGCAGACCAGGACGCGCCTCAAGACATCGACCGACGCGACGCTCCCGTGATCATTGAGGTCGACAACCCGCTGCTCCAGTGCCATGACATAGCCAACGAACTCGGCTTGAGTCCAGTGGCTGATCGCAGCTGTATGTCTTCCACCTGCTCCGCAGGATCGGGCGTATTGCCAGGCTTCCAGGTAGACGCGCTCGATCAGCCACAGCGCCGCCAGGGCATCCTTGTATGGCGCGGTGTCGAGCTGGCGCAGCAACTCGCGATACGCACGGGTGGCTTGGAGCGGTTCCGCTGGGATCGAGATCTCAAGCCGATCTGCTTGGGCGTCGAACCAGTCCAGCTCCTCGACAAGACCGACAACGCCGGTGGCGAGGATCCGCTGAGCCGAACGTGGTGCCCGGGCCACCAGCCGCGACTGGAACTCGATCAGATCACTCACGAAGAGGGCATCTTGCCGCAGCCAGACCTCGAACGAATCGGTCCGTCCCGAACCCACGCCTTGCAGGAACGGATGCTTGGTCGCCCGCTCCCAGAGCGCAGGCTCTGAGTGTTGCAGTGTTCTCAGGAGCACCGGAACAACCCTAGACGACCTTCCAAGATCAGTGATCGTCCCTCCCCCTTCGTGGGCTCAGGCAGACCCAGCCCAGGTGCGGAATGAACAGATGGAAGCGGCACGAGCGTCATTCATCGAAGCGCGGGATCGCTATACCGAGCTCCGCAGAACCAAGCCATCATCCGCGTGGTCGCCCCCAATCTTGCGGGCAAGATGCCGTACCACAGAATTAGTCACGCGAAGAGGCCTAAAGTTCAGCCATGAAGCGCCACATCGCCCTGCCGATGCTGCTGCTCGTTGCGCTGCTCGTCGTTTTGGGAGGCGGGGTGCAGGCCGCTCCACAGGCCGGGACGGTGCACTTCACCGCAGCCGGTGACTTCGCAGCGACAACCGACACCACAGCTGTGCTGAACAAGATCAACTCGGTCGGCTCCGATCTCACCCTGGCGCTCGGCGACATGTCGTACGCCACGGTCGGCCAAGAGCAGACGTGGTGCGATTTCGTCACCGCTCGGGTCGGCGCCGGGTACCCGTTCGAGCTGGTCTCCGGGAACCACGAGAGCGACGGCATCAACGGCAACATCAACGACTTCTCGGCCTGCCTGCCGAACCAGCTCCCCGGCGCGGTGGGCACGTACGGACGTCAGTACTACGTCGACGTCCCGGCGGTGAACCCGCTGGTCCGATTCGTGATGATTTCTCCGGCGCTCGATTTCCCGGACGGCACCTACACCTACACTGTCGGGTCGCCGAGGTACCAATGGACATCGCAGACCATCGACGGCGCCCGGGTGGCGGGGATCCCGTGGGTCGTCGTCGGCATGCACAAGCCGTGCCTGACCGTCGCAAAGTACGCCTGCGACATCGGTCCCGACCTGCTCAACCTGCTGCTGGCCAAGCGAGTTGATCTTGTGCTGTCCGGACACGACCACTCCTACCAGCGGAGCAACCAGCTCGCGCTGGGGGGTGCCTGCACCTCTTTGGTGCCTGCAGTCTTCAACGCGTCGTGCGTGGTCGACTCCGACTCCGCGTTCACCAAGGGCGCCGGGAGCGTCCTGGCGGTCGTCGCGACGGGTGGCAACTCGCTGTACGACATCACCGCCGATGATCCCGAGGCGGGCTACTTCGCCGTCACCTCGGGCCGGAACCAGAACCCGACGTGGGGTGTGCTCGACGTGTCGGCCACCGCCGACACGCTCCAGGGATCGTTCGCGCGCGCCTCCGGAGGCACGCTCACCGACACCTTCACGATCACGAGGGACCAGAACCCGCCGCCCAACCAGCCGCCGGTGGCTGCGTTCACACCACACTGCACCGATCTCGCCTGCACGTTCGACTCGTCGGCCTCTTCGGATCCGGATCCGGATGACAGCATCGCGTCCTACGCATGGTCCTTCGGCGACAACGCAACGAGCACCGCGTCGAACCCGCCGCACACGTATTCGACGGCAGGGACCTACCCGGTCACGTTGACCGTGACCGACACGCACGGCGCGACCAAGACCGCAACTGGCTCGGTCACCGTCAGCGCGCCGACGACGACCACCTACGCCGACGATGCGTTCTCGCGCACGGTCAGCAACGGATGGGGCACCGCGCCGATCGGCGGGGCGTGGACGACATCCGGCTCGGCGAGCCTGTTCGCCGTAGCCAACGGCTTCGGCACGATCCAGACCGCAGCGGGAGCGGGACCTGCTGCCTACCTGAACTCGGTCTCGGCGCGGGACACGGATCTCCGGCTCGCGTTCCAGCTGGACAAACAGCCGACCGGCAGCGGCCTTTACGTCAGCGTGTTCGGACGCCGGGCAACGGCTGGCGCGTACTACGCGAAGGTGCGGGTCAACAGCAACGGCTCGGTCACGGTCGAGGTCGACCGCAGGGCGAACGGCGGTGGCGAGATCGTGGTCCAGCCAGCCGTCACCGTCGCGGGGCTCACACACGCACCTGGCGACACGATCAGCCTCCGCCTGCAGACCTCCGGAGCGTCCCCGACCACGATCCGGGCCAAGGTCTGGAAGGTAGGGAACCTCGAGCCTGTCAACTCCCAGATCACCGCCACCGACGCCACGGCGGGGTTTCAGACCGCGGGCTCGGTCGGCGTCTCGCCCTACCTGTCCAGCGGAGCCGTGAACGCTCCGATCACCGTCAAGCTTGATCAACTCACCATCACCGCGCCGTGAGCGAACAATGACCTCGACACGCGGATCCCTGTCGGGCGATGTTGGGTGAGAACCTGGGCGAATCCTGAGCCGATCCCAAAGATTGCCAGACGTCGACCCGAGGTGTTCGTTGAACAATCACCTATGTCCGGCTGCGGGGGCGGAAGGACAAAGGCAGAGTCTGGAATCTCCGATCGGGGGGCAGAGGTTCCGGGCGATCGCCGCAGGAATCGAGCCCGACCGGGGGGACGGCTCGAGGATTGCGTGCAGAAGGAAACGCGTGACTGTGCGGATCGTCAGGAGCACGGAAGCGCTGCAGGAGGAAGCGTATGAGTGGGCGTTCGGGGGACGCACCTCATGCGACGCAGGGAATTGCTCGACTGCTTCGGGGGAGGCGGCCCGGGGTTTGATTCCGCGGTGTGAGCTGGCCGGGCTCGGACACATGAGTTGTCCGGACCCGGCCAGTTTGCGTGACGCCTCGGAGCAGTGTCGGCAATGCTACCGCCATTCGCTCGTCGCGCCGTCAGGTCCGGTGGCGGGTCCAGAGCACGCCGTACGCCGTGCTCAGAAAGAGGTCGCCCTGGCCGACGATCCGGCCCCTGTCGTTCACTCCGAACGCGTGAGCGGGACGTCCGGGCAGAGTCACGGGATCGGCACCGCAGTGTGACCAGGTGACCGCCCGGTATGGCCGGTCCTCTGCCGATCCGGCAGTCAGGTAGCCTCCGACGATTCGTCCCCGATCGTTGATCGCGAAGGGTGTGTCCAGGTCGCCGGGTCGGGTGAGCGCACAGACCGTGCGTCCTCGGACCGTCCACACCACTGGCACGCCGAACAACTCGTCTTCCTGCTCGACGTTCATCGAGGTGCCGACAACCTGCCCGGTGTCGTTGATGCCGGTGACCAGGGATGAGTCGTCCCCCGGCAGGAACGGTAGCTCGATCAAGGTTCCGGACGGTCGCCGGACCAGCGCCTTGCTGGCTCGTGAATCCGCTCGATAGTGCGCGGTTCCAGCCACCCAGCCACGGTTGTTGATGGCCTGGGCGTCATCGAGCTCGGTCAGCCTTCGATCGGTGCCGGCGCGCACGTCCCAAATGGTCGGTGTCCAGTCCGGATCCTGGACACTACCCAGGACAATGCCACGATCATTCAAGGCGATCGAGACCGATGCCGTTCCGCCATGCAGAGGCAGCATCCGGACCCGGCCGGTCTGGGTCGACCACCAGAAGGCGCGGCTCCCGCCGCTGGCGGGGTACACGGTGCCACTCACCTCGCCGCGGCCGTTGATGTCGGTTGCTTCGGTGCGTTGTCCGGCAAAGGCCGAGAGGACTCTCATCCGCTTCGTCCGCAGATCGAAGACCGCAGCCCGACTGACCTGGGCGACTGTCGTGGACCCGGCCACCCAGCCGCGGTTGTTGATCGGATTCCCGCCGTCACTGGGCAGGAACATGGCGCCGGAACGCGACACCAGGCGCTTGACCTGGTACCCCGCACCCGCCGGCGCCCGGTCCGCCGGCTTCGCGTACGCCGGCCCGGCTGCGAAGCCAGCAACGACCATTCCGGCCGCACACAGCGCGGCCAACGTTCGAAACGCGCCAGTCAACAAGCTCATGGCTTCCCCCGATCGGCGGTTGCCGCCGCACCCGTCCCATCGGACGGTAGCCAGCAGCGGCAGGCACCTCACATGCGCGAGCGGTTCGTTACGAACCTGTTACCAGTCAGGGCGGAGCGAGGTCGCCGATCGGCGAGGTTCCCTGGAAGCTCGAATCGTGGCCCAGCGTAGGGCCGGGCCACCGGGGGCAGCTCAGGTGAGCCCGTCCTAGGCGGTGCTTGCGCGGAAGGAATCCCGTCATTGACTGAGCGCGGGCCAGGCAACCGCCGGCGCTCGCAACGCGGCCGACGACCGAGAAGTCGGCGACTCCGTCGGCGCCTTCCCGGGCTCATTCGTACATGA
>Ga0105245_10006124_pt1 | contig 10580 bp, 12 predicted proteins | sample KBSM54metaG_FD_81523 | JGI IMG/M metagenome (GOLD analysis project Ga0105245, IMG submission 81523) | Miscanthus rhizosphere microbial communities from Kellogg Biological Station, Michigan, USA - KBS M5-4 metaG | ecosystem: Host-associated > Plants > Roots > Rhizosphere > Soil | place...
AGCGGGGCAGTTTTCATCAAACTGACCCGCTTCGAGCATGTGCGTCTGGCAATCCTTACGAATTGGCGCACTAACAGGCTATCCGCGTGCTGGCCCTGGTGATGCGCAATGAATTATGCGGGGGGCGGCTGGTCGACAACGTCGCATCCCATGTGGGTGACCAACGTATTCTCAAATGCTGCCCTGAGCGCTACAACCTGAGGCTGGGTCAACCCCAGTTCAGGAACCGTGCGTGCAGCCTCCTGCAGCTGATTGGCCATGTGTCTTGCTAGCACTCTGGCCCATTCTCTTTCCGAAATGACAACATTTTGCGGCATAGCAGCGGTGCCACCGAGTAAAGACGCTCCTCCTATTGCAAGCGCGCCACGCACCACAGCTCGACGATCAAGACCCTTTGGTTCATCTTTGGGTTCTGACATTTACGTCTCTCCTGAGCAAAATTTTTGGCCCACGAAACCTAATCCCTCAATTGCCGACTATCAAGCCGGAATGAGGTGTTGAGTTATATCTCGCCAACTTTCATGGTCATCGGCAACCAATCAAGGGGCAGCGACTTCACAGCCCATGTTGGTGACCAACGTATTTTCAAATGCCCTCTGTAACACGGCAACCTGGTCGGCGTTCAATTGGATATCACCAACTTGTCTTACGGCTTCCGGTAGTTGGTTGGCTACGAATCTTGCCAGGGCCCTTGCCCACTCTTGCTCTACGGGGATGACATCCTGCATGTCGTTCCTCCAGTTCATCAAAAGTCTGAAAACACAGGAGGGGAGTATATACCCGATCTGGATACCGCCTTCAAGAATTTAGCGTGAATTATTGATGATTTATGGGGGCAGCCGTGGGAACCCGGGCACCGTGGGATGAACAAGCCTCAATCAGGGGCTACCATCTTTTCCGTCATTTCCAGCATTTTGGTCACACTGTTCCAGTTGCGTCCGGTTCCGGAGGTTCCTAGCGCGCGCTCAATGGCCGGCCAGGGGAATTTAGACCGACCCTGGCCGTTGGGAAAATAGATATAGGCTTCCCGGCCAATAAGATGCATCTCTTCTGGGCCGACCTTAATAGCCAGCGCCATTTCCCGGGCCTCCTTGCCTGGATCGTATGCAAGAAAGTTCACCAGCAGCTTGCCGGGCTCAATGCCAGTTCGTTTGGCAAACGGATTCTTTTTGACTACCTCGCGAAGATCTTCAGCCGTACGAAGCATTATTCCTGGCCGAAACTTGAAATTCTTTTCGATTGCATCCTGTATGCGTTTAGCCAGTTTAGCCAGGTCTTTTTCTTGGCTGTTGAATATAACGTTACCGCTTTGGACGTAGGTCTGCGGGTTTTTCAGTTTCAGCGAGACACAGAGCGCTTTGAGCGCGTCCATCTTGATCAGGTTGCGGCCGCCGACGTTCACGCCGCGGAGCATACAGATGACGACTGGCATAGCGAGAGAGTATAGACCGCTTCGGCGTCAACCAAAATAGGCAAAACCTTACCACGGATTTCACGGATGAACTAGTTTTGGGTCCGTTAAATCTGTGAAGCGGAAAAATAATTTCATGCGGAAACGTGGAGGCGCGAGAAGGCAAGAATCGGGCATCAACGCTCCAGCCGGTGTCAAGAAGAATCGCAGCCAACGGGCAAACCTCTGGCAACGGGCGTTCACCGAATACACTTTCCCGTCGCCGGAGTTGTACGGCACAATGCCTTCGTCCGGCGGAAAGGAATATTGATGAGGAAGATGCAGCTGTGCCTGTTCCTGGCGATTGCAACTCTGGCAGCGGGCCAGGCAAAGAAAGCGCCGCCCATCGGCGGTGCGGCCTCAACTGCCGCGAAAATCTGCGACGACCCGTATGCTGTCCGTGAGGATGCGGATGGCTGGCCGGAAGGGCCGGTCACCATTCTTTTTCACCACGAAAAAAGCAAATCGCCCTGGGCACATAATCCGGCGATCCGCATGCCCGGATTGGAGGCCGCCACCCCCGCCAACGCGCGTACGCTGGTTTGCGTGGAAGAATCACGGCTGGAGATGGGACACTATGACTCCGGCGAGCCCGGTTACGTCCCCTCATGGAGCACAATCCTGGTGCGCCTCTCAGACCACAAGGTTTATTTTATGGGCCGCAGCCTGGATGGAGAGATGCCGCCCGAGTGGAAATACAAAAAGGGCGCGGGTGTGGGCAAAGCGCCAACAGGAATTCTGGTGCGCTGGCTGCGGCTGCTCCTGGAGCAGAAAGTTGCGCGCTTTAAGATGCGGCTCAAGCTGAAGGAATACGATGAAGTTTCCGCCTTGGCGTTTTCAGGCGACGGCAGCCGCCTGGCGGTGGGACAAGCGTCACGCAGTTCCAGCAGCGGTCCCACTCCGCCTTCTCCGATTACGGTCTTTGACCTCGCCACAGCGCAGCCCGTGGCCAGCATGCATGCGGATTATTCCACCAGCGAAATTGCCATTTCAAAATCGGGAAGCATGGTGGCCACGAACCGCTATGGAGGCGTCCAGATCTGGGACGTGGCCACAGCCCAGATGACCCGCAAGCTTGAGACAAGCCACGTAAGTTCTCTGGTATTCGGCCCCGATGACACGCTGGGCGTGGCGGGAGAAGAAAAAGCCGCCGTGTGGGACGTGAGCGGAAATCGCGTTGTGAAGTCCGCCAGCGGTTCGGTGGTGGAGCTTTCTTCGGAGGGCGTGTGGCTGGTGATGGCAAAAGCGGCGAAGGGGTTCAGCGTGCGCGAGTTGGAATCCGGGCGTGAACTGGGAAGCTTCCCCAACGTCTGCGGCGATCCGTACAAATGCCTGCCTTCGCTGGACGGCAAGACGCTGGTGCGATGGTCCTCATTGGGCGGGGGGATCTTCTCGACCGGCATCCGCGAAGGAAAACCTCTTTCTCTTCCCGACCTGGGTGCGAGCGTGATGTATGCCGCTGCTCCAACGCGCGATGGCTTCGTGGTCTCCAATAGCGATGGCATTGCGGGCGTTGTTTCTCCCAGCTCAGCCGAGCCACGCGCCTTCGCCACGGACATGACCAGCATCAAGGCGATAGCTGTCTCGCAGGACGGTAAGCTGGTTGCGCTGGGAGACAGCAGCGGCCACGTGGAGGTTTGGGATCTGCGGTGACACGAAGTGTTCCCTGGATTGGAAAAATGCCACGGATTTATGGGCATCATCTACTACCCATTCAGGCGGCAAATGCTTTTGACAGAGCCACCCTCCATCCTTAAACTGACAAGCATGGAAGTACACTTGAAACCTGAAACGGCCTCCCGCCTTGCCGAACTTGCTTCAAAGAGCGGACGCGCGACCGATGATCTCATGGAAGACGCCATGGCAGGGTATCTGCAAGAGCTGACGCAAGTCCAGGGAATGCTCGATAGCCGTTACGACGATATCAAGAGTGGCCGGGTGGCGCCCATCGACGGCGAAACCTTCTTTGACAACTTGCGCCAGCGCGAAGATGAACTGCTCAAGAAGCGCAATTTGAAATGACCTCCGATCAGGGCTTTAAGCTCCACCCTGAAGCAGCGCGAGACATCACCGACATCTGGGAATATATTGCGGACGAAAATCCTCTTGCCGCAGGGCGCGTGCGGGAGGAAATCCTGGATGCTATTCGTAAACTCGTGCCCTTTCCACATCAAGGCCACAAACGACCAGACCTCACTTCACTCCCGCTGCGATACCTGATTGTGCGCAATTACGTTATCGCCTACGCGCCTGAAGAAAAGCCCCTCCTTGTCATTGCCGTGCTCCACGGCAGCCGCAATCCCCGCGTGATCGCAGCGATCCTGAGTGGAAGAAAGTAAATCGCGGATTCGGGCTGTGCTTGAATGCCGGGAGTACTAATCGATGGCGACCGGGCGAATTCCTCCAGATTGAGCGATTGTGCTCCTGGGCACAGATGCACTTCAATGATCAAACCATCCTCGATGAAGGCCAGGTTTGGGAGCTGCGGTGAAGAGCGCGCGCTCACACCACGTCTTCCCCTTGGATCTTATTCAGTAGATGTTGCAATACAGCTTCACTAATCCCGTTCGCCGCGTGATATTTCTCAAAATAAAGCGCCCGAACAATGGCTGAATGGGCTGCAACATCGGGCAGGGACCGTCCAGACGCGGGACGATACATCAGGTGCATTGGCACAGGGGTGACGCCATCGACCGGGGGCTGGAAATATGCGGCCGAAAGCAGACGTCCACCGAGCCGCTCGAAAAAAGCAATCCGGCGGCGGCTCTGCTGAAGTCTCCGTTCGCTGGTGGCGCGCTCCGGGATATCGACTTCCCAGACTATTCCCTCGACCTTCAGCCCTTCGTCAGAGTATCTGCGGCAGCCCTCTTCCCAAAGCTTTTCAAACAAGGCCGCGCCAATGCAGCGCGAACGGAATTCGGGAGCCACCGCAAGATACACCACGAACAACACCGGCGGATGGCGCAGCATGTGGGCAACGGCCAGACCAACGGTGTTGCCATTCTCGCGGGCACGTGTGACTAAACCATCGCCACGGCGCAATGTTTCCAGAATCACGCTGCGCAGCTCGCGCTCCGTGGAAGGAAACGCAGTATCGTAAAGCTGCCAGAGAGCGCCATCGGCCGCCAGCACATCGGCGGACGGCAAGTCAAAGACGAGATCAGATACAGCTTCCGGCATGGGACGGCCACAAAGGCAGACCACACGAGCATCTCATAAAGCGAGCGTTTTCCGCAGGCTGTGAAGTCGTGCCCTCATGCATGCAGCGCGTCTCTACCCCGCCGACACCATGCTCGCGGCCGTGGCAACCGAACGTATCGGGGCGGAGAGGCCCTTCATCAGACGCGCGAATTCTTCCAGGTTGAGCGACTGCGCTCCGTCTGACAAAGCGCGCTCGGGACAGGGATGCACTTCAATAATCAATCCATCAGCGCCGATGGCGAGAGCCGCGCGGCTTGCGGGAGCAATCAGTTCGCGCTTGCCTGTGCCGTGCGATGGGTCGGCGATTACGGGCAGATGCGAAAGCTCACGCACCAAAGCCACGGCGGCGAGATCCAGCGTGTTGCGGGTCATTTCGCTTTCAAAAGTCTTGATGCCGCGCTCACAGAGCACAACATTGTCATTGCCGCCGGCCAGGAGATATTCCGCCGCCAGCAGCCACTCTTTTACGCTCGCGGAAGGGCCGCGCTTGAGCAGGATTGGCTTTTGGGCCTTGGCGAGTTGGCGAAGCAGATCATAATTCTGCATGTTGCGCGCGCCCACCTGAAGCATGTCCGCATGGCCACAGATGAGCTGAATGTCATTCGTGCTCATCACCTCGGTGACCACGGGCAAGCCCACTTCTTCACGGACCTCCCGCAGCAGGCGCAGCGCCTCAATGCCCAGGCCCTGAAAATCATATGGCGAGGTCCGGGGCTTGTACGCGCCGCCGCGCAAGAGCGTTGCTCCGGCGGCCTTGATGGCGCGCGCCGTAGAGAAGAGCTGCTCGCGCGATTCCACGGAGCACGGCCCGGCAATGACCACGGCTTCTTCACCGCCAATAATCACGCCGCCCACGTCAACCTGCGTGCGTCCGCTCTTGGTCTGCTTGCTTACCAGCTTGAAAGGATGCGCAATGGGCACAACGTCTTCCACGCCTGGAGCAGCCTTGAGCGCCTCCAGCGCAATGCGGTTGCCGCCGGCGCCAACCGCAGCCACAATGGCGCGCTCCGCCCCGCGTGTAACATGCGGCTGGAACCCGCATTCAATGACGCGTTCAATAACGTGTTGAAGTTCCGCTTCTGACGAACCTGCTGCCATATTGATGACCATGAAAAAACTCCTTAGCAATTAGCAAATAGCAATTGGCAAATAGCTGTTAGCCATTAGCTCTTGGCCTTTTAGCAAAACCGGTGTGACCCGAGAACCAAAGGCTAAGGGCTAAAAGCTAAGGCTTGCTCGCTGCTTCCTGCATCCACTGCGTGCCCAGGCGCCGCGTCTCACGAATAATTCCGGAGAAAATGTCGGTGACGCTTTGCTGGTCAAGGGGGCCGGTATTCTTTTCCACCACGCGGGCAATCACCTGGCGTTCGCGATTGCCGTCATAAGCCGGCAGGCCCGATGCCACCTTGATCGAAGCAATTTCACAGGCGATGGCGGCACGCTGGTTGAGCAGACGAAGCAGTTCGGCATCGAGCGCGTCAATCTGGCTGCGCCAGTCGTCGAGCGACTTGTTGCCGTTAGCGGTTGACTGGGCGGCTTGCTGGTCCATGCAGGTAAAGCTCCCTGAAAGCAAAAACCGCGACCCCTGGGGATCGCGGCTTGCGGTGATTTATGATGACTAACTTCTTATTGCATTGTCAGCACAGATCCGCGTCGCCGCTACCCGTAAATTGGCAGCGGTAAGTAAACGCGAATGTAAATCGGCTGGCGTGCATGCTGTGCGGATAGTAGTCTAGATTTTCCGCTGTTGTCAAGAAAGTTAATGTTAAAAAACAGCTTTTAGCCATTAGCTTTTGGCCTTTAGCCAGAGTGGCACTCAAACATCCAGGGCCAAAGATCAAGATTGAGGCCCAGAGATCAATGGCTAACGGCTAAAAGCTAAAGGCTAAACATGAGCAAAACCACTGATTCTACTGGTTCTAACGACGCGGCCGCAGCAGCGCAGCAGGCGGCCCAGCAAAAGACCGATTGGCAGGCATACGTCGAAGATTTTCGGCGCGCCGGACACGAGACGGTGGACTGGATTGCCGAGTACCTGACCAATGTGTCGAACATGCCGGTGCTGGCGCAGACCAAACCGGGCGATCTGCTGGACGCGCTGCCGAAGTCGGCGCCGGAAAAGGGCGAGCCGTTTGACGCGATCCTGCACGACTTTGACCGCCTGGTGATGCCCGCGGTGACGCAGTGGAACCATCCGCGATTCTTTGCCTACTTTGCCTGCACCGGATCCACGCCGGCGATCCTGGGAGAGATGCTGGCGGCGGCGCTCAACACAAATGGTCTTCACTGGAAAACTTCTCCCGCAGTGGCGGAGCTGGAGCAGCGCGCGCTCGACTGGTTGCGCCAGTGGATCGGCGTGCCTGAAGGCTGGTTCGGCATTGTCTACGACACGGCGTCAACCAGCAGCATGCATGCGGTGGTGTGCGCGCGTGAGCTGATTGCCCCTGAAGCACGGACAGAGGGGAGCCGCAACGATCTGGTGCTGTACACGTCAGACCAATCGCACATGTCAATTGAGAAAGGCGCGATTGCCGTGGGCGTGGGGCAGAAGAATATTCGGAAAGTGCCGTCCGATGCGGAGTTCCGCATGCGCGCTGACGCGCTGGCAAAGATGGTGGAGGAAGACAAGCACGCGGGCAAGCGGCCTTTCTGCGTGGTTGCGACCGTGGGCACAACTTCCTCAACGAGCATTGATCCGGTCCCGCAGATTGCCGATGTCGCGGAGAAGCATGGCATGTGGCTGCATGTGGATTGCGCTTACGCCGGCGCAGCAGCAATCTTGCCGGAGCACCGCTACATCATGGCGGGAGTCGAGCGCGCGCACTCTCTGGTATTCAACGCGCATAAATGGCTGCTCACACCCATTGACCTTAGCGCGTTTTACACACGGCGTCCCGACATTCTGCGGCAAGCGTTCTCACTTACGCCTGATTATCTGAAGACCCAGGATGATCCGCGCGCGCATAACCTGATGGATTACGGCGTCCCCCTGGGGCATCGCTTCCGAGCGTTGAAGCTGTGGTTTGTAATGCGCTACTTTGGGCGCGAACGGATTGAAACGATGCTGCGCAGGCACATTCAGTGGGCCAAGGATTTCGCGGGGCTGGTGGATGCGCATCCGAAATTCGAGCGCGTGGCTCCCGTGCCGCTGTCTGTCGTCTGCTTCCGCTATAAAGGTTCCGACGATGCAAACCGCGCGATCCTGGACAAGGTCAACGCCTCAGGCAGGGTGTTTATGGCGAGTACGGTGTTGAATGGCAAGCTCACGCTACGTCTGGCGATTGGACAGTTGGAAACCAATTGGAGCGATGTGCAGGAAGCGTGGAAATTGCTGCAAAAAGCGACGGAAGAACTTTAGCCGCGAATTAACGCAAAAAAGCACGAATCTGAAAATCAGCTAAAGAAAAACTTGGATTCGCCTTCATCGCTTCCCTTCGCGGCCACTTCGGCCTACCCCGCGTGGCTTTGAAGGAAATAGAACGCATAGCACAGCGCGAGAAACACCGCTTCCAGTCCGGCAAAGACAATGAAAAAGCTATTGTGGATTTGGAAGAGCAACCGATTATCGAAGCCCCATTCAGTCGCGGGCAGGCGCGCCTGCATGGCGCGATAAAGACCGCGGGCCGTCATCACAAAAAGGTGCAGCAGCAGACCATAAAAGCCGATCCAGAAGACTACCCAGAAGAGCGGGCCAACGCTGGAGAACAATCCGCTTAGTCCATAGTCGCTGCCGCTCAATGCCACAAACAAAAATCCCAGCAGCACCAGGTTAGACCAAAGGCCTTCCGCGGTGATGAAGTAAAGATAATAGTCGGCCAGGTTGCGCGCATGCCGATTGCGCGGAAACTCCTTCTGCGCGCCCTGGCTGAACAAACCTGCGGCCAGAAACAGCGCCAGTGAAAAAATGAGCGGGCTGCCGGAATTCACGATTGCCATTGTGCTCTGCCGCGCGCGCAGGTTACGCTCCCGCGCCGCGATCTTTTCCTTGTATTGCTCTTCAGAACTGCGCGATTCTTCCAGCGAATTACTGAGCGCCGTGAGCGCCTGCTCGCGGCTCATCGGCGTCGCGGAAATATGCAGCTTGAAAGTCGAGTTGGGCGAATTGGAAATTCTTCTGATCTCCGCCTGCGTAGCGGAAATTATTTCTTCCTGGCGCTTGATCTCAATCTTTGCGCTGGCCTGCACCGAGATTATTTCTTCTTCAAGCTTGCCGGAATGGCGGGTCCCGAGCCAGTTGATACCGGCGGCTATAAAAGCGATCAGCACCAGGCCTTGCAGCGCAAACATACCGGGAGAAATCCAGCCGGGCAGTCCGGCAACGGCGGCATAAGGCAGGAGCTCCGCGTTCTGGTCGATAACATTTTTCTGGCGCAGCAGCGCTGTTGCCCCCGGCTGCTGCTGCCATTGCAAGCGGAGTTGGTCTTGCGGTGTTAGCTCAACTTCGCTAACCTCGGCTGCGCCCTCGTACACTGATTCCATCGTACTGGCTTGTTTAGCACGCTTTGAAAATTGGGCACAAGCACCAACAGTGCATAGGCTGGATGGCACTCACCGTGGAACTTCCGTAGGGGTTGATTTCAGTGGGCTTCGCTGCGATCGCTGGCCCGTTGATTGCAATTAGTCTCTTTTGGCAAGAACTTATCTAGCCGATCATCACTTCCTAGCGCCGCACCACGGTGATTGCGGTTGCCGCTGTCGCCACGCCAAACGGCGATCCCTTCACCGGCGCCAGCGCGCCGTTCGATGCAATGTTGAACGCCGCGACGTCGTGGCTCCCCGCCTCAGTGACGTATGCAAAGGAAGTGTCCGCATCCACCGCAACCGCGGAAGGTCCAACGCCGCCTGTGGGGAAAGGAGATCCTGTCACTTGGCCCAGCGCGCCGGTACTGGAATCAATGGCATACGCGGAAACGTTGTTCGATCCGCTGTTGGCGACATACAAAAGCGCTCCCTGCGGATCAATGCCCAGGGCAGCCGGTGCCGAGCCTGCTAGAAATGGTGAGCCATTGATTGGTGAAAGGACTCCACCGGTCTGGATCGAGAATCCCAGCACTGCGTTGTGCGCTGGATCGGTCACGTAAAGAAAACGCCCGGAATGTTCCACTGCGATTGAAGTTGGGGTAGCGCCCGCACCCACAGAGGTTGGCAATCCCGCCTGGGCCAGCGCTCCATTGCCGCCAATACTAAACACCGCAATCGTGCCCTCAGTGGCATTGGCCACAAACAGGAAGTTGCCCGTGGGTGAAATGGCCACGGACGAAGGATGCGATGCGGGTTGAATTGGAAATGGCGAACCGGACAGCACTCCCAGACTTCCCGTACCCGGATCAACTGTGTAAACCGAAATATTCCCGGAGGTCTGGTTCACGGCAAACAGAAACGGCGCTGTGGGCGACATTGCCAGGGAAACCGGCCCTTTATCGGTGGCAAAAATATTGGGCGGGTTCGTTGGATTAACAATGCTGATGCTCACCGGCACGGAAAGATTTCCGTTGCTCTGGTTGATGTCCAGCAGGGTCACGTCATTGCCGGAAAAGTCGGCTATATAAAGGAAGTCGCCGGAGGTATGCGGCTTCAGCGCCACGGGATTCGATCCGACAGGAAAATTCGGCGTCCCCAAAGGCACCAGTGCTCCATTGGACTGGATGCGGAACTCAAAAGTTTCATTGGTTCCGGGGCCCGCCACATACACGAACTGCTTGTGTCCGCTGGCGCATCCGCCCAAAAAGCCGGCTGCACACACCGCTAAAAACGCTATTCCGCCGTAAAAGGCCTTGAACGCCCCTGCCCTCATTGAATCTCCTCGCCTGCAATTGAAAGTAAAGGATACATGAAGCAGGTAGAAACACGCATCCCTGAGAGCCGCCAGCAGTAGAACGGTCGAGAAAACAAGGATTGCGGGGAATTTTGCCAGGGGGCCATGCCGGAG
>Ga0105245_10006127_pt1 | contig 10579 bp, 10 predicted proteins | sample KBSM54metaG_FD_81523 | JGI IMG/M metagenome (GOLD analysis project Ga0105245, IMG submission 81523) | Miscanthus rhizosphere microbial communities from Kellogg Biological Station, Michigan, USA - KBS M5-4 metaG | ecosystem: Host-associated > Plants > Roots > Rhizosphere > Soil | place...
GGTATGGGCAGATCGATTTGATCGGCCCCTGGAAGAGTTATTCGATGTCCAGGATCAGGTCGTTCGGACAATTGTGGGTACCCTCGTAGGACGGCTGCAGGCCGACCGCGTTGATCGTGCCAAACGCAAACCGCCCACCAGCTTGGTCGCATATGAATGTGTGCTGCGGGGCGATTCCTTGCCCGTATTCGATGCGGATAACGAGGCCGAAGCGCGCCGTCTGTTTAGGCGAGCTATTGAACTCGATCCAGAGTACGCAAAACCTTATGCGCTGCTGGCGTTTGCTCTCTGTCGCGAATGGTACGCAGACATGAGCGGATCCGATGCCGCGTTGGACCAAGCGTTAGCGCTGGCCAACAGGGCCGTTGAACTCGACGATGGCCAGGAAACGTGTCTGGCAGCCTTGGGCTTTGTGCACGCGTATCGCGGCTCGTTCGATCTCGCTGAGCACTATTATACGAGGGCGCTCGCGCTGAATCCCAACAACCCGACCGTGTTAGCAAACCTAGGCGGCCTATATGTCCATCTCGGAGAACCCGCAAAGGGTATGGATTACTTGAAGGAAGCGAAAGTCGTCGACCCCTTCTTTGCTCCGAAATGGTATTGGGGACAGGTAGGCAGGGCGTACTTCGTGACACATCAGTTTGATGAGGCGATTGCGGCATTCACCCGTTTACCAAGCACGAGTGTTTGGGGGCTGGCTTACTTGGCAGCTTGCTATGCTTTGACCGGCAATATTGACCGGTCCAAACATTATGCCGCGAAAGTGCTTTGCCTCATGCCTGAGTTCTCAATTTCACGCTATGTACCAAAGGAGCTGTACAGACTTTCAAGCGACCGCAAACATCTGACAGACGCGCTTCGCAACGCTGGGCTGCCGGAATGACCGACTCTTCTGCAATTACGTCGGGACGGTCTGCCGAATTCCGCTCACCGGGGTAGACCGGAAGTCGCCGTCGTCTGGTCAACTACGCTTTTGAGCCAGAGCAGAAGTTGCAGACCAAGACGGTCCGAACCTCTGAGACGGACTGTTGTGGCCTTGCGGATATAAACTTCCGATCGTCGACGAGCGGCGCTTTACTAGGTCAAGTCAGCAAGTAACGCGGCGGCTTCTTTGAGGTCGCGTGTATCGAATCCCTCGGTGAAGCAGCCGTAGATCGGCGCGAGGAGGTCTCGCGCCTCGGTGCGCTTGCCTTCGTCGCGCCGAAGGCTGGCTATGCTCATAACGACGCGCAATTCCCAGTGCCTAGCGCCCTGTTTGTGCGCGGTTCCAGCGCACGGCACAACCAGCGTGATTGCCGCGATGTCGAGAATATTACGCCTGTTCATCGCAGTTTCTCCCTTGGCTCATCCCTGATCACACGCGGTGAGTGGGCCGCGTTCGCGGCGCCCAAGCCTGTCGATGCGATCGTTGCGGCGCCAGCTAAAGAAATTGCGCCAGATGGAGAGCAAAATGCCTGCCGGCGGCATATGGCCGCCCGTTCCCTGCGATGATTTCGGCGCATCTCGCTTCGAGGGCAGCTCGTTCAATTCAAGCCAATTTCAGGCCTCCGAGAAAGGTTGGATGAGTGTCTCACGTGGATCACACCCGGAATAACTCGCGGTGAGCACAACGAGTCCGCTTACCCCCGACAGGGGGACACAAAAGCAGACCCTCAAGGAGGTCTGCGTGGGGCCAATCGCGGATTATCATAACCCGCGTGGCGCCGGCTCGCGACCGATTTTGGGCTGCAATTCCCTGAGATCGATGAAGACGTCGGCTTGGCGTCGCAGGTCATCCGCAATCATGGGCGGCTGGGTGGCGAGGGTCGAGACCACAGTGACACGCACGCCGCGGCGCTGCATCGCCGCCACCAGCGAGCGAAAGTTGCCATCGCCGGAGAACAGCACCATCTGGTCGATATGCTCCGCCGATTCCATTGCATCGACAGCAAGTTCAATGTCCATACTGCCCTTCATCTTGCGACGACCGCTGGCGTCAATAAATTCTTTGGCCGCCTTGGTCACCACAGTGTAGCCGTTGTAGGCCAGCCAATCGAGCAGGGGACGGATCGACGAATATTCCTGATCTTCCGTGATCGCGGTGTAGTAAGACGCGCGCACCAGGCTTCCATGGTTCTGGAAATCCGCGAGCAGGCGTCTGTAGTCAATGTCGAAGCCGAGCGCTTTGGCTGTAAGGTAAAGATTGACGCCGTCAATAAACAGCCCAATCCTGTTGGAGGATGACATTTCGCTACTGCCCTTTGCGATCAAGGCAATGAACCCTAGCTGTGCTCGGATTGGGAAACGCCAAATATGGTGGCGGATTCAACGAGACCGTTAACTCCAAAATGTCTTAGGTTTCAAATTACTTCGTTGTAAGTTTCTAAAAGTAATGTCATTCAAGCTGAAATTAACGCTTTCGGGCTTTGTTATGCAGGAAGACGCTGTGTGAGCTTTTCGCCATGCCCGATCGATTTCCAATCTTCGAAGTGGTCTTGAAAAAGCGCGGCCGAAAATGGAGGTGGTGCGCATGCACGACCGAAGGAAAGGTGGTCATGCACGGCTCAGAAAGCAGCCGGCCCGCTGCCAAATACCAAGCTGATCGAGCGCTCCTCCAACTACTGTTAACAGCGTCGTATCGATCACAGGGTTCAGGTCTCGCGAGAGGCTCACCCGAGCCACGCAAGGCGCTAGGTTAGCCCGCTGTGTGGCCGGGCGCGCTCTCCAGACTTAGGCTGTCCTGCCGTTGCGAAGCAAAGACGCTCGCCGGTTCCGGCACTCGTGTCATTTTTGGTCGGTTCGCCGGATGTCTGCTTATCCTCTGACAGCGGCGGAATAGCAGACATCCTCCAACCGCTCCTTGGCGCCATTAGCGGAATCATGCGGTGCAACGAGAGTCGCGTGGACGATGCCGGGGCCGTTCACTCGATCGCTCTCATCGGACGCGGCTAATCACGTCGCCGCCACGCCCAAACCCGGGGGCTCGACCCGCCTGTGCGGCGCACGAACCGCAATAAGAGTCACGATCGCCGAGATCAGCGTGTCAATCGGCTTGCAAATTTGGCTCTGACTCACTTTTGATGCAGTTTGGCGGATGTCTGGCGTTTTGATTGGGGGAGAATCAGCGCCATGCAGCAAGCACTCCAGCGCTCCAGTCTGGTGCCGCGTGGGTTTGTTGTAGAGAGTGCGTACTACGAAGACGATAAGGCCGTTGTTGTGGTCCGAGCGTCCGGGAGTGTTGGTCTGTGTCCGTCGTGCGGAACGGTTTCCCGACGCGTCCATAGCCGCTATCGACGGCGCGTGACCAATCTTCCGCTCTCGGGGCGGATTGTAGAGCTCCTGGTGATCGCTCGCCGCTTCCGCTGCGACGCTGTCCTGTGCGGGCGCCAAATCTTCACCGAGCGCTTCGCCGAAGGCGTACTGGCTCCATCGGCGCGACGCACGGCGAGACTTGACTCTATCGTCCACCACCTCGGCCTGGCGCTTGGCGGTCGACCAGCAGCAGGCTTCGCAAAGCGGCTGATGCTACCGGTGAGCAAAGACACGCTCCTGCGTGTGGTCCGACGCCGCAGCCGCCCGTCTGCCGACCCGCTCAGGGTTATAGGCATCGATGATTGGGCCTGGCGGCGCAATCACCGATACGCCAGCATCATCTGCAATCTGGAAAGGCGCCGGATCGTCACGCTGCTGCCGGATCGTGAGCCCGCGACCGCCCAAGCCTGGCTGGCTGCTCATCCCACGATCACGATCATTGCCCGTGACCGTGGTGGGGGATATGGCGAAGCTGCGGCAAAGGCCCTGCCGCAGGCGGTACAGGTCGCGGATCGGTGGCTTCTGATGGAGAACGCCAGTCGGGCCTTCCTCGATGCCGTCCGCAAATCGATGCGCCAGATCCGCAGCGCGATCGGGGCAACGACAATCGATCCAAACTGCTCACCGCGGCCGAACGCCTCCAGTACGAGGGCTATCTCCGCCGCGAAGAGACCAACGCAACTATCTTGGGCCTGTCGAAAGGCGGAACGCCGATCAAGCAGATCGTGCGCCAGACCGGCCATAGCAGGAAGCTGGTACGACAGGTGATCCGTGGCGAACGCCACGATATCTTCCGGACCCGGCAGAACTCACTCGATCAGCATCTGCCATGGCTCGACGACCAATGGGCAGCCGGTTGCCGAAACGGCGCTGAACTCTGGCGCCGTTTAAGGGTACGCGGCTTCCGAGGCTCCCTTCGCGTTGTCGGCGAATGGACGACCCGCAGACGGCGGTCCGAAAAGGCCGATATCGAAAACCTCCACCGGATCCCATCGGCCAGAACAATCGTTCGTCTTATGACGGTCGGTCGGGATACGCTCTCCAAGGCGGAGACAATCACTGTCGCCGCCGTCGAAGCTGGCGTTCCCACCCTTGTCGAAGCTCGAGAGATCGTAGCCGAATTCCACGGGATGATCCGGCGAAGAGCCGCCGCTGAGTTGTCATCCTGGATCGAGCGCGCTCGAGCCAGCCTTGTCGCCTCATTCGCCCGCGGCGTTACGAATGATGAAGCGGCGGTTCGAGCGGCAATCACGTCGCCCTGGTCCAACGGACAGACTGAAGGTCAGATTACTCGCCTCAAGCTCGTCAGACGTCAAATGTACGGCCGCGGAAAAATCGATCTCCTTCAAGCCAGACTGATAGGTGCCGAATGAGTGAGCTGCACCAAAATTGCGTCAGAGCCAATATTGCAGGCCGAATGACACATGGAGAAAGCAAGAGCGCGTGTGTTAGCTCCGCCGAATTGGTCATTCAGGATGGCGCGGAGGCAAATCGAAAGCGGGACTTATACGCATGATCATGATTTGCGGCCGCCGTCACCGGAGGCAGGATCGCGATAACAAACGGCTGATCGGTCGACGATAGTGCTGGCCTGGGTACCTGTCGCGATCTCGGCAATGGCACTCATCGTATCGAGTAGCAGCCTACTCATTTCTTGGCGAATGTCTCGCGGCACGATCAATGGTGCATACTACCGATCAGAGTTCGCCAGACCGGATTTCTAGCGGCGGCAATCGTGTGGATCACCTCTTGCCCTTCAGCGACTGCATAGCTCCTCGTCAGCGCAATCGAAGACTAATGTTCGTTCAAGCGAAGGAAGCACGACGTGCGCTTGAAATCAACCCAAATTTCCCTGTCGCCTACGCTCAGAAGGGAATTGCACTTATCCTCTCTGGGCGGGCACGCGAATCCTTCTCCGCGACTCAGCTAGCTCTTCGCCTCAGCCCCAAAGATCCTTCTGCTGTAGCTTGGCGTTTTAACCTCTGCCATGCACACCTGCACTTGCGCGAATATAAAGAAGCTATCGAGGAATGCACGCGGACGATCAATATGAACAACGTGTTCTGGTTGGCCTATATAGATCTGATCTCGGCTTACGGAACCACGGGGCAATTGGAGCAGGCACGGCAGAGGTTAGCCGAATTGAACAAGATCCGACCAGACTCCACAATGAAGTGGCATCGTGAATTTGTTTACGGAATGTCAAGTAATCCGCAGTTCCGTCGTGAGATCGACGACCTTCTCGATGGGCTGAGGAAGGGAGGCCTCCGGGAGCAATAAGGTAAAAGGCTTTGACTTGCTGATGAGGCGGCGATGTCTTCTTGTGGCACTTTTCGGACGTGCCCCGCCACGCAGACGATGTCCGTTGATGGGCGCAGAGCGGACCAAGCGCATGGGCGTATCGAGGTCTGAGTCTGACCCTGGCTGTGTAAAAACTCAAAAATCGAAACACGACGAAGAATGATATTTTTCAGTTCGCACTCTAGGTTGAATCCGCTTGCGCATTGAGCAACTAAAGCGGTCTTGGACGAATAACTCCTTCTATCGCGATTGAGCGTCTCCGCGTTTTCACACAGCCAAGACCCATAGCGGACCTGCCGTCGGCGTCCGGCAACGTCCGTTTCTGACCCTGGGCGAACATCGACTACCGAAGTCGAGCCTCGCTGATGTGGCGCGCCAGGATTAGCTTGATTTATCGCCGGCCAGTCGGCCGCGCCGCACGCATCGGTCGCGTGAAGTCGCGAACCTGTTCGATGAAGCGCTCGACGACTGGGCTCAAGGTTCGATTTTTCAGCGTCGTGATGACCACGGGCCATGGCCGGGCAGGTAGATCGACCGGCAGTACTTTCAGCGAGTTGTGGACCACCATCGACCGTGGATATGCGGTGATAAACGGACCGTTGGCGAGAAAGTTGACAATGAGCGGCATGGAGAGGGTCACCAGGCTGGCCTTCGGCATATCGAGCCCCCGCGCATGGAAGGCCTCGCTCAAGCGCTTGTAGTTTCCGGTATGTGGCGCCTGCATGATCCAGGGCTCATCGACGAGTTCTGCGAGATCGATCCTTCGACGGTGCGCCAACCGATTGTGCTTTCCCGCCGCCACGACCAACGGATCGTCAAAAAGATGTTCGACATAAAATTCTTCATCCGCGACAGGCACGTGCGGCCGTCCCAAGACAAGGTCGCATTCTCGACTTCGCAGCGCCGGCAGTGCCTGCAAGGTTGTGACCATGTGGTCCACGTGCAGCACAACGTGTGGGTAGATTGCGGAAAATCGGGGAATGAGCTGCGGGAGGATGGTTGCTGCAAATGACTCGTGGCATTGAAGTTTCACCGCTCCCTTTGCGGGATCAGACAGGAATTCAATGTCCCTCACACTTTGCTTAAGCTCGTCAAACGCGGCGACGCTGCGCCTGAGAAGCGCTGCTCCATAGCTTGTTGGTTCTACGCCCTTTCGACCTCGATCAAGCAATCGCACGCCGAATGCGCTTTCCAGGTCGGCAATCACCTTGGATATGGCAGGCTGCGAGATTCCGAGCTGCTCCGCTGCCTTGGCCATGCTGCCGCATTGCGTGACCGTCAAGAACGCATGCAGATCGCGCATCCGCAGGCGACGGCCAATCTGAAGCTCCCAGCCGGGTCTCTTTGACATATGCCGGAAGTTATACGGATAGGCCGAAATAGAGAACTCCGAACTTTCACCAAGCGCGTATCATGCCGTGGCTTTCCTGGCGGCCTTCGGAATGCCCGTTGCAGGCATTCCCGAATTCTGAGGGGACACCATGAAACTTTCGCGCCGCAAACTCTTGCACCTCGCCGCGGGCGCTGCAGCCATGCCGGCCGCCTCGCGGATCGCGAGGGCGCAAGCCTATCCGACGCGGCAGGTGCGCTGGATCGTCGGATTCTCCGCCGGCGGCCTGAGCGATATCGTCGCCCGGCTCATGGCTCAGTGGCTGACAGCGCGGCTCGGCCAGCCGTTTCTCGTCGAGAACCGGCCGGGTGCGGCCACCAATATCGCCACAGAGTTCGTCGTGCGTGCGCCCGCGGACGGGTATACGCTCCTGATGGCGACCCCCGCCAACGCGACCAGTGCCGCTTTCTACAACAACCTCAATTTCAACTTCATCCACGATATTGCTGCGGTGGCAGGCATCATCCGTGCGGCCAACGTCATGGCGGTGCACCCATCGGTCCCGGCGACGTCCGTGCCCGAATTCATCGCGTATGCCAAAGCCAATCCGGGCAAGCTCAACTTTGCGTCGGCCGGCAACGGAACGAACGTCCATCTGATTGGCGAATTGTTCAAACTGAGGACCGGCCTCAACCTGGTCCACGTGCCCTATCGCGGATCCGCACCCGCCCTGACGGACATGATCAGCGGGCGGGTGCAGCTGATGTTCGACAATCTGCCCTCTTCAATCGAGTACCTGCGGGCCGGCAAGCTGCGTGCGCTGGCCGTGACCACCGCGACACGCTCTCCGGAATTGCCGGACATCCCGACCATGGGCGATTTCATACCGGGCTTCGAGGCCAGCGTTTGGCAGGGAGTCGGCGTTCCCAGGAACACGCCGCCAGAAATTATCGAGAAGCTCAACACGGCGATCAATGCTGCCCTCGCCGATCCGACGATGAGGGCGCAGCTTGCGAAGCTGAGCAGTACGGTGCTTGCACTCTCGCCCGCCGAGTTCGGTGCACTCATCGCCGACGAAACCGAGAAATGGGGTCACGTGATCCGGGCGGCTAACCTCAAGCCGGAGCAGCCATGAGCACGAACCCGTTGCGCGTTGCGATCGTAGGCGGCGGCATCGGTGGCCTCGCCGCCGCCAACGCCTTGCTTCTTCGAGGCATAGACGTCCGCATCTACGAGCAGGCCCCGGCGTTGACGGAGGTCGGCGCCGGCGTCGCGCTGCAGCCCAACGGCATCCGGATGCTGCGGCGGCTCGGCCTCGGAGACGAATTGGCCCGCCGCGGGGCCAGATGGCTGGACTCGCAGTATCGCCGCTCGGATGGAGACCATATCGCGTCGATGTGGCCTACCGAGCCGGTGCCTGAGATCGAGTTCTACGGGATACATCGTGCCGACTTGCTCGAAATGCTCGTCGAGCGGCTGCCTGGCGACATCGTGAAGACCGGCCACAGATGCGTCGCCTTCGAGCAGGACGATGCGCAGGCCGTCATCCATTTCGCCAATGGTGCTCGAGCAGTGGCTGACGTCGTTATCGCTGCGGACGGCATACACTCAGCTCTTCGGCAGTTCGTGGTCGCCCCGTCCGCGCCGCTGCATTCGGGATCGGTTGCCTATCGCGGAGTTATCCCGGCGGCAGGCGTGTCGTGGCCGCGGGGGCGGATGTGCAACTGGCTCGGCGCAGGCAAGCATTTCCTCGTCTATCCTGTGCGCGCGGGTGAATTTATCAACTATGTCGGTTTCGTGTCGACCGACGAGCAGATGAAGGAATCATGGTCTGCCGCCGGCGATCCCACAGCCCTCGCCGGGGAGTTCGCTGGCTGGGACCCGATGGTCGAGGCCATTATTGCCCGTGTGACCACCACCTTCCGATGGGGCCTGTACGACCGCGAGCCGCTTGCGACCTGGACTCGTGGACGCCTGGCTCTGCTGGGGGATGCCGCGCACCCGATGCTGCCGCATGTCGGACAGGGCGCCAATCAAGCGATCGAAGACGCTGTCGTGCTGGCGACCGTGTTGAGCCGCACCAACCAGGCGTCGCTGCGGCGGGCGTTGTTGGTCTATGAGTCGTTGCGGCGGGAGCGGACCGCCCGCGTCCAGCACAGCGCACGCGCCAACGGCGCCCGCTACGACGCATCCGACGGCGACCTGGTTGTCCGCGACCGGCAGCTCGCCGCCCTGGCGCAGGAGCGTGCCTGGATATGGAATTACGACGCGGAAACAGAAGCCTCAACAATCGTCGCTTCGTTCTGACTCGTGATCGCGTGATCTCCAGATCACGCGGCATTGTGGCGTTCGCCGATTTCCGCTCTTGGCACCTTTGAGACATGCCCGCCTATCCTGAGAATGTCCGCTCACCGGCGTAGACCGGAAGTCGCCGTGGTCCGGCCAACCCGACGCGATTGACCCAAATCGGACCCTTGACGCTGTCCGCTTGAAGTAGCGTCGTCAGGTCGATTGAAGGCGTGCCGACGGTCGGCCTCTAGACGCTAGGCTTAGGCATTCGGAGTGTGACGCGGCAACCCTGATCCAGATTATCGTAGTCGATCGTGCCACCGAGTTGCTGCGATAGCAGGGATACAACCCGCGATCCGACGCCTTCCGACCGCTGCTTTCGGATGCCGATGCCGTTGTCACTCACGGTAAGGACCACTTCGCCATCGGCGTGAAGCTCGATGTGGATGTGACCCGGCCGCCCGTCCGGGAAGGCGTACTTGAGGCTGTTCGTAACAAGCTCATTGAGGATGATTGCGATTGGGACGGCCTGCTCGCTGTGAATGTACAGTTCATCCGCCCGAGCCGTGATTGCCACAGGGCTCGTCCCGCTGATCGACGCGGAGAGATACTGGCATATTTCCATGAGGTACTGCTTGGCATCGACGACCTTCAGCTCGGCCCTGATCGTGAGGTGATCGTAGACCTGCGCCATCACTTGGATGCGTGAGGCCATGTCGTCGAGCGCGTCGGCCGCGCTCACGTCAGCCCGCTTGGCCTGCAACCGCATCATCGCGGATATCATGGCTAAATTGTTCTTCGTGCGATGCGCCAACTCCATGAGAAGAACCGTTTTCGCTTTCTCCGCGTTAACCACCTTCTCCATCTCGTTACGAAATCCCTCGGCGACTGCGCTGATACCGATGCCCGTCGCAACGAAAAATCCAAGAGGTAGCAGATGCGCAGTCCACGGTGCAGCAGGAGCGGCGTACACCGCATATACCGTGGCGAGCGCCGTCCCGAAAAATGAGCTACCGCGATCGAACAGAATGCCGCAGAAAAAGATCCCGGGAAGAAGGAAGAACAATCCGCCGAAGCCGCTCTGCGATTGCATACCCATTTGTACAAGAATGAAGAACGCCATGATGAGAGCGCTCGTCCCAAATCGGATATAGGCAGGCTGCGGATGAGCAGGCAGGAAATAGAGCAGGCGTTCCATCGAATAGAAACCGTTAGGCTGCGCCTTGAGTTCCCGAAGTTCTCGGCCAATGTCCCTATCCTGTGGGTCGCCTTGCTCCGGCGGTGGCCGGCTGTAGGCGCGCTAGAACAGGAAATTTCGTCAAAGATGCGAGCCCCTCTTCGTCTGCTCCTGTGAAGGGTTTCGGA
>Ga0105245_10006132_pt1 | contig 10576 bp, 10 predicted proteins | sample KBSM54metaG_FD_81523 | JGI IMG/M metagenome (GOLD analysis project Ga0105245, IMG submission 81523) | Miscanthus rhizosphere microbial communities from Kellogg Biological Station, Michigan, USA - KBS M5-4 metaG | ecosystem: Host-associated > Plants > Roots > Rhizosphere > Soil | place...
ATCCTCACTAATTCTTCCTGAACAGGCCGAAGCCGGTCTTTGCCGGCTCTTTGGAGCCGCGGAGCTCGGACAGAGCTCCCTGCACCTCGAGGTTCTGCGGGTCCCACTTCAATGCCTCCTCGAAGTAACGCTCGGCCTTGGCTACCAGACCAGCACGCCGGCAGAGCATACCGGCGTCCTTGAGATAAACGGAGTTGACAGGCTCGCGCTGGATCGCGTTCTCGATCGCCTGCACGGCCTGTTTGTTCATGCCGGGGATGCGGGCGGCGGCGAGGGCGAGGTTGTGATACGCCTTCGCGTCCTGCGGGTTGTGCTTGACCGCCATGTCGAAATTCTCGTACGCGGTCTTCACGTCGCCTTCCTTGTAGGCCTTGACGCCCTTGGAGAGGTAGGCCTTGGCGATCTGGGCGAAGTCGACGCCCGCTTTGCTCCCGAAGGTGCCGAGCTCGTTGTCATGCTGCTTGCGGCGCGCGGAGTTCGTCAGCACGTTGACGGCTTCGGTCAACGTCTGGAACTTTCTTTCGGCGTCGGCCTTGTCCGGGCCGCGGTAGCGATCCGGATGCTGTTCGCGCGCGAGCTTGCGAAACTGATCGCGGATCTCCTGCTCGGTCGCGCTCCGCTCGACGCCCAGCACCTCGTAATAGTTGATCTTCATTCAGATCAGGACTTCTGGGTCCGTGCGAGGTAGATCCGTTTCGCCGTGGTGCGGACCACTTCCGCGACGCCGCGATCATCCCTCAGGAATTTCAAATCTCGTAAGGCTAACCGATTGATCAACGGGAGGACAACCCCTATCGGCGCCTTCGGGTTCTTGCAGAGCGCCAGCATGATCGGATACTTCGCCATGAAGTCTCTCTTGGTGGAGAGGATGCGCAGAACCTCGTCGTCGACGTTCCGCATGCCGGCGATCATCTCCGCTTCGTTCTCCGTCATGCGCGCGTTGCGCATGACCGCGGAACAGACCAGCTTGTTGCGATCGCGCACCAGGAGCAGGCGCACCGTCTTGTCGCCGCGGAAGGCCAGCATCACCTTCTGGGCCACGGTCATGCTCTGGATCTGCACCCAGACCGCGATCTTCTTTTCGTCCTTGTCGTCGGGCGCGGGAGTGGGAAGCGCCGATTGCTGGACGTCCGGATCGACCGCCTTCTCCAGCAGATCGGCGATCTCGTCGGCCGGCGTGTCGAGGAGATCGAGCTCCAGCGGCAGCCCGGGCGGGAGCTCGATGTGCGCGATGCGCGCTTTCTTGTCGAAGAACTCCTCGCGCGTCTCCGCCACCCGGCGCCGCACGTCGGGCGTGATCTTCGGATTGGCCAGCAGCGCGTCGAGGATCTCCGGCGTCCGGAGGATGCGGGCCTGGTTGATGACGATGACGTCCATCACCGCCGGCTCGGCGCGGCCCGCCAGCTCGACCACCGCCGCGTCGGGCACGGCCCTGTTCCGGATCAGCGCACCGAGCACCGCGGTCTCGTCGCTCGACAGCATCAAGCGCGAAAGATGTTCGGGATTGCCTTCTTCGTTCGTCGTGAACGCCGTGAGGACGTTCGGCGGCAGATCGGCGATCGAGTTCCGCGCCGCACCGGCGATCTCCGCGTCGTCCGAGCCGCTGAGGTACGCCAGCACGGAGACGAGCTCCTCCTGCGGAAGCGGAAGGAAGCCGCGGGCGATGGTGACGACGACGTCGCGCTGATACGCGCCCGATTCGATCAGGCCGATGAGCGAGGTGGCGTTGAGCTCCGTGGGAATGCTGGTCATGTGTGATTCTGCTCGCCCGACGCATGCGCCCGCAGCCACTCACGATCGAAGGTCCGGTCGTGGACGACCTGCCGCTCGCGTCCGAGTGCCGGCACGCGAACGTCGTTGAGTGTGACAACCACGCCGCCGGCATTGCCGATGGTCTTGAAGCGGAAGCGATCCTTCGCTTCGTACGTGTGATGCTCCCCCGCCTTCATCTCGTCGCTGATCACGACCCTGCCGTCGGCTTCGAGCGTGATCCACGAGTCGTCGTTGACGTCGAGGGTGAGACGGAGCGTGTCGGCGTTCTGGACGGGCGGCGGGGCGGGTTGCGGCCTCGGGGCGACGGCGCTGGTGGAGGCGACGACGACCGGCCGCGTTTCGGCCTGCTCCGTCGCCGCGCGCTGTTGCTTGAGCCGGAACGCCCACCAGCCGACCAGCGCCAGCGCGATGACGATGGCGATGGTGATGTAGACGTTCCGGTCGACGCGCGCATACACCGGCGGGATGCCTTTGCGCACCAGCGGCTCGGGAACGACCGGTTGCACCAGCCGCTCGAGATGCGCGCTCTTCTCGATCCGGTCGTCGCCCGCCGCCGCGTAGTTGTATCGATTCACCATCTCCTCGGCGTTCAACCCGAGGTAACGGGCGTACTGGCGGACGAAACCCCGGGTGAAGACCGGCGCGGGCAGCGTTTTATGGTCGTTCCGCTCGATGGCTTCCAGAAATCGCTTGCTGATTTTCGTGTCGTCAGCGATCTCTTTGAGCGAGATTCCGCGGATCTCCCGCTCACGCTTCAGCTCCTCGCCGAAGGTGGCGAGCTCCGAATGCGCCTGGGGATCCTGGTCAGCCATCGGCCCGGGCATTTTATTCAATTCGCTCGACATGCGCCGAGAAATCGTTGGCTTGCATGCGCTCGATGCAGCGGCGGAGATAGGTCGAAGTGGATGGATTGGAATGGATCAGCCGGCGGTCTTTCGGCGTGAGGAAGCGGAGCTGCGAAGCGGCCGCGGAGCGGGGCGTCGCGGGGTTCAGCACGAGCGCCTTCCGTACCGCGTATCGGTAGGACCATTTCTGGTCGTTGGCGATCAGCTGCAGCTGCTCGGACGTGGTCTGGCGCGACGCGATGACGGCCAGGATGTCGTCCTCGCGAACGCGCGTGTTGGAGAGGACGATGCCGAACACGCGCGGATCGGGATCGGCGAGAAACACTTTGACCAGCGCGTGGCTGCAGCGGCGCGCGCTGGCGATCCGTTCGCCGAGGGTCAGCCTTTCGAGTCGGAGAAGGAGCTGCGTGTCGATCGCGCGGCGCACCGGCGCCGGCACGGTCACCTCGATCGACAGGCGGACGAGATCGTGCCAGTAGAGGTAGTGGATCAGCTTCACCGATTGCGCCTGCGGCGTCTGGCGATGCGCGACGAGACGGACGCGGACGGCGTAGAAGCCGGCGAGCCGCGGACTCTGCGCGATGGCCAGCAGCATGGCCGGCGTGACGAAGGGATTCTCGATGACGGCGATCGCCTCGTCTTCACCGAGGACTTTGATGTTCTCGGCGACGAACAGCTTGAGCTCGTCGCGCGAGAGCTTCTTGATCTGGTGATAGGCGCGCGGGAGCGTCATCTCCGGGAGAGAACGCGCTCGATGGTGAGCGCTATGCCGTCCGCGTCGAGCCCGAATTCGCGCCGCAGGTAGTCCTGATCGCCGACCTTCGAGGAGAACTGTTCGCCCGGCAAACCGATGCGCTTGAAGAGCGTTGGGCGGGTTCCTGCCTCCATCAGCGTCTCCGCGACGACCCCTCCGAGACCGCCGATCACGCTGTGCTCCTCGATTGTGAAGAGAGCTGTTGAGCCGTCGAGCGATTGAGCATCGAAGGGCTTGAGGCACGGCATGCTGATGACCGCCGCCTGGATGCCCTTCCCTGCCAGCAACTCCGCCGCTTCGAGCGCGTTCTGCAGCAGGCCGCCGGTGACGAGCAGCGTCGCGTCGCCGCCCTCCCGCATGCGGATCGACTTGCCGATGCGGAAGTCGGGATCGGTGGCATGAACGCGCTTCTCGCCCTGCTTGCCGAGGCGGAGGTAGACCGGGCCGCGATGTTCGATCGCGGCGCGCGTCGCCAGCTTCGCCTCCACCGGATCGTTCGGCGCGAGCACGACCATGTTCGGCATCGCGCGCATGATCGCCAGGTCTTCCGTGGCGTGATGGGTCATGCCGAGCGATCCGTACGCCATGCCGCCGCCGACGGCGACGATCTTCACGTTCGCGTCGTGATAGCAGACGTCGTTGCGGATCTGCTCGAGGCAGCGGATGACCGGGAAGTTCGCGATCGAGTACGTGAGCACGGTGTGGCCGCTGAGCGCCATCCCGGCGGCCAGTCCGGTCATGTTCTGTTCGGCGACGCCGGCGTTGACGAATTGCGCCGGCAGCTCCTCGGCGAACTTGCCGACCACGCCGAATCCGAGATCGCCGACGACGAGGACGATGTTGCGGTCGAGGCGCGCGAGCCGCGCCAGTTCTTCGATGAACGCGCTTCTCATTCGTTCTCGCCAAGCTCCCGCATCGCGATGGCGCGGTCGTCGCCGAGCGGCGCGCGGTAGTGCCACAGCAGCTTGTCTTCCATGAAGCTCACGCCCTTCCCCTTCACCGTGTGGGCGATGACGCAGCTCGGCCTCCCGCTCTCGAACGGCACCGCGGTGAGCGCGTCGCGGACGGCGTCGACGTCGTGTCCGTCGATTTCGCGCACGGCCCAGCGGAAGGAGCGCCATTTGTCGGCGAAGGGATCGAGGTCGAGCACTTCCTTCACCGTCCCGAGGCTCTGGATCTTGTTGTAGTCGACGATGACGACGAGGTTGTCGAGCCGGTGCTGCGGAGCGAAGAGCGCCGCTTCCCATACCGAGCCTTCGTCGCATTCGCCGTCGCTCAGGAGCACGAAGACGCGATGCGCTTCGCCGGCGCGCTTTGCGGCGAGCGCCATGCCGGTGCCGACCGGCAGGCCATGTCCGAGGGACCCGGTCGACAACTCGACTCCGGGCACGGTCGTCGTGGCGTGACCGGCCAGCCTCGTGCCGTTCAAATAAAACGTGTCGAGCTCCGGAAGGGGGAAGAATCCCGCCTCGGCCAGCGCGGCGTAGAGGCCTGCGCAGCCGTGGCCTTTGCTGAGGATGAAACGATCGCGCTCCGGCCAGTCGGGACATGCCGGATCGACGCGAAGCACGCCGCCGCCGTAAAGAACGGCCAGCAGCTCGCTCATCGAAAACGAAGAGCCGATGTGTGAGCTGTTTGCGCGCGAGGTCATGCGCACGACGTGCACGCGGATGCGGCGGGCGAGGCCGGAAAGATGTGTTGCGTCAGGCGAAAAACCGACAGGCTCAGCCATTACGAATAATTGCTCCGGACGTCCGTCAGGATACAATGGCGGACCAACGTATTATTCTGACTTTCGTCGCGCTCTGAATCGGCAGGAGTGCGCGGGTCGAACCCAGGTGAAAAACGCGTGAGTGACCAGAAGTCGTCCCTGCTCGACAACATTCTCGGACAGACCGCCTCGGCGCGTACGTTCCTTCTGTTCCTGTTTCATCTCGCCGTCTTCGTCGTCTGTTTCGCGCTGGCGAATCTCGTCCGCTACGACTTCAAGCTCGATCCCGACGGCATCCTCCTGGCCCGTTCCGGAATCACGGTCGTCGTTCTCCTGCAGATCGTATTCGGCGGACTGTTCGGCTTTTACCGCGGCTGGTGGCGCTACGTCGGGATCTCCGACGTCATCCGCCTGGTCTTCGGACTGACCGCGGCGGCAGCGGTGCAGAACCTCCTCTGGTTCGCCGGCAACGTCTTTCCCGCACAGGCCCGCTTCATCCAGATGCCGCGCGGCGTGATCCTGATCGACTGGGCGCTGGCGCTGCTGACGCTTTTCGGAGCCCGGCTCGTGGTGCGCGTGGGGCGCGATCGCTTCCGCCCGCGCGACGAACAGGGGGCGCGCAACGAGAGCCGCCTGCTGATCGTCGGCGCCGGCGACGCGGGCGAGACGCTGGCGCGGGAGATCGAGCATCGCCGCCAGCTCGGCAAAGTGGTGGCGTTCGTCGACGACCAGCGCGTCAAGTGGGGCTCGAGCATCCGGGGCATCGAAGTGCGCGGCCCGATCTCCACCATCGGCGAGATCGCCGAGGAGCTGGGGGCGGCGGAAGTGCTGATCGCCATTCCGAGCGCCTCGGGCAAGCGGCTGCGCGAGGTCGTCAAGCACGTCTCCGCGGCCGGATTGCAGTTCAAGATCCTCCCCGGAATCGACCATCTGGTCACCGGCAAGGTGCACATCACGCAGCTCCGTCCGGTGAACGTCGAAGATCTTCTGCGCCGCAAACCGATCGAGCTGCCGGGAGATCCGGTGCGTGCGCTCTTCCGCGGCAAGCGGGTGCTGGTGACCGGCGCGGGCGGCACGATCGGCGCGGAGCTGACGAGTCAGATCCTGCAGCTGGAACCGAGCCGCCTGGTGCTGGTCGAGCGTTCGGAGTTCGCGCTGTACGAGGTGCGCAAGCGCCTCTCACGCGAGACCACGCTTTCGCAATCGACGGTTTTCAGCTGCCTCGCCGACATCTGCGACGAACCGGTGATGGACGAGTTGATCGCCCGCGAGCGGCCGCAGATCGTGCTGCACGCGGCGGCGCACAAGCACGTGCCGATCGGCGAGGAAAACCCGGCCGAGTATCTCCGCAACAACGCGCTGGCGGCGCGGCGCGTGGCGCAGATGAGCGTGGCGCACGGCGTCGAACGCTTCGTCTTCATCTCCACCGACAAGGCGATCAATCCGACCAGCGTGATGGGCTCGACCAAGCGCGCGGCCGAGGTGCTGCTGCTCGACGCGGCACGCGACAGCAGCATGCAGCTGACCATCGTCCGCTTCGGCAACGTCATCGGATCGTCCGGCAGCGTGATCCCGCTGTTCATGGAGCAGATCGCGGCCGGCGGTCCGATCACCGTCACGCATCCCGACGTGACGCGCTACTTCATCCGCACCTCGGAGGCGGTGTCGCTCGTGCTGCAGGCGGCGACGCTGGAGGAAAACGCCGGCATCTTCATGCTCGACATGGGTGAGCCGGTGAAGATCGTCGAGCTGGCGCGCGACCTCCTCCGCCTCTCGAACCACACCGAGGAAGAGATTCCGATCGTCTTCACCGGCCTGCGTCCGGGCGAGAAGCTGTTCGAGGAGATCCGCCTGCGCGGCGAATCGATCCGCCCGACGGTGCATCCGCAGATCGTCATCAGCGACACGCCGCAGGTGGAGCCGGCGGTGATCGGCGGCATGCTGCAGAAGGTGAGCTCCGGATGCACGGCACCGCAGGCCATCGACTTCCTCGAGCGGCTCGTCCCGGAATATCGCCGCGACGTCGCTCCGCGCTCGAACACCCAGCAGCCGCGCGCTCTCCCCGAGCGGCGCGTCACTCCGCTGATGGTGGCGAACGCGGAGCTCAGTCGATGATTCGCAACGGCGCCGCAGTCCGGGCGCCGCATCGCAAGGAGCCGCTTTTCGCTCTTCTCTGGCTCCTGGTCGCGTTCGGGACGTCGCTGGTGGGACTGGCCTTCGGCCGCAACCGGCTCGATTCGTTCCGCATCCCGAAGCAGTCGCTGTATCAGGCGGAGGCGATCGTCTGCCTGGCGCTGCTGCTGATCCTCCTGTTGTGGCGGCGGCGCGAAGTGATCGCCGCGCTGCGGACGCACCGCCTGACGCTCGGCATCGTCGCGGCGGCGGTGCTGTGGACCGCGCTCAGCTCACTGACCTCCACCAATCGCACGCTGAGCATGCCGGCCATGCTGTGGGTGGCGAGCTGCGCGACGGTGTTCGTGGCCACGCTCCTGGTGGCCTGCCGCGGCAAGGGGCTGGCCATGCTCTGGCTGCCGCTGCTCGCCGCGTTCGTCAACGCGGTGATCGTCGTCGGCCAGCGCGCCGGCTGGAGCCCGACCGTCTTCTCGGCCCAGATCGAGGAGCGCTATCGCGTCAGCGGGTTGATTGGAAACGCGAACGACGTCGGCGTCTATTTTTTCTTCTGCACCATCGCCGCCGTGGCGCTCGCGCTGGCGTACCGCGGCCGGAAGACGCTGTACAACGTTCTGGCGCTGTCGTTGTTCGCCGCGCTCCTGGCCTGTCAGACGGTGAGCGCGTTGATCGCGTTCGCCTGCGCCGCGCTGCTGCTGATCGTCCTCTTCACCGGCCGCGTGAAATCCGGCGCGGCGTTCGTCGCCGCCGGCATCGTGCTCGTGCTCATCGTTTCGCCGCTGCGCCACCGCGCCGCGGCCATCGGACAGGACCTGCGCGCCGGATCATTCACCGCCGCCACGTCGCTCCGGCTGCCGGCGTACGCCGTCGCGTGGCGGCTCTTTCTCGATCATCCGATCGTCGGCGCGGGCCCCGGAACGTACGGCTGGTGGTATCTGCCCTACAAACTGCGGCTCGACGGCGCCTATCCGACCTTTCATCTCTCGACGGAGAATTTCGGCGAGGCGCACAACGATCATCTGCAGACGCTCGCCGTGAGCGGTCTTCCGGGCTACGTGATCTTCGCGGCCGCGCTGGTCTCGCTCGGCGCGCTGTCGTTCCGGAAGACGGAGGCGAATGACGCGCGATCGCGTTTCGCGCGCCTGCTGGCCCTCCCGCTGGCGGGCGGCTTCGCCGTGGTGGCGCTCGCGCAGTTCCCGCTGGAGATCGCGTCGGCAAGCAGCGTCGCCATCCACTACGCGGCGCTCTGCTGCGCATGGGCGGCGCGCGAATGAAGTGGCTCAAAGGCGCGCTGACGGGCGTCATCCTGGCCGCCGCGGCGATCGCCGTCCGCTACGTGTCGTACCGGCCGCTGCGCTGCAACGACGTGGCGATGCTGGTCACCGGAAACATGCAGAACATCTATCAAATCGCCGACCAGAGCCTGCTCACCATCCTCACCCGCGAGAACCTCGAGAAGCTCGAGCCGTGCCGCCGCGAAGTGCCGTGGAACGTGAACCTGCATATGCTGGCGGGCGCGAACTACGCGATACGCGAGCAGCACGAGGACGCGGTCCGCATGTACGAAGAGGCGCTTCGCTACGATCACCGTCCGGAGATCTACTTCAACCTCGGCGTGGAGCTGCTGAAGCTGGGCCGCACCGAGGAGTCGATCGAACCGCTGACCATCGCCTGCGGCGTCAAGTCGTCGATGGTCAATGAGATCCCCGATCCGATCCGCAGCCAGATCATCGCGCGTGTGGCGGACCACGCGAATGGAGGGCCGTTGCCTCTCTCGCCGGCTACACGCTATTCTGCCGCGCCGCCCCCATGAATCTCCCTCTCCACACCTTCTACGCGCGGTTCGGCAAGCGGCTCTTCGACCTCGCCGCCGGCTCGCTTGCGCTGGCCGTGACCTGGCCGCTGCTCCTGCTCATCGCCATCGCCATCCGCGCCACCTCGCGCGGACCGGCGTTCTTCCGCCAGGGCCGCCTCGGCCGCGACGCGAGCGAGTTCGAGGCGTGGAAGTTCCGGACCATGACCGACAAGCCGCGCGTCCCCGACACGCTCTACTACACCGGTGATCCGAACGAGGTCACCGCGATCGGCCGCGTCCTGCGCCGGACGAAGCTCGACGAGCTGCCGCAGATCTTCAACGTGCTGAAGGGCGACATGTCGCTCGTCGGCCCGCGCCCGCAACTGCCGGTGCAGTTGAAGGACTTCGATGAAAACGCGAAGCTCCGCCTCCTGGTGAGGCCCGGTCTGACCGGCATGGCGCAGACGCACGGCGGCGTGGTGCTGAACTGGACGGAGCGCTGGGCCTACGACGCGGAGTACGTACGCCGGCTGTCGTTCGCGCTCGATCTCCGGCTCATCATGCGCACGTTCGGCGTCCTGCTGCACGGCGAGGAGAAGTACGTGGTCCGCCGCGAGGAATCAGCTTAAGAGGCCGGCGATCCGCTCCGCCGCCCGCCCATCCCACAACGGCGGCACTCCGCCGCGTTTCCCGCGGCCCCCGGCGATGGCCCGGACTTCGTCGCGCAGCCTTCCGAGATCGCCGCCGATCAGCATGTTCGTACCGATCGACACCGTCACCGGCCGCTCCGTGTTCTCCCGCATGGTGAGACACGGCACGCCGAGAAACGTCGTCTCTTCCTGGATGCCGCCGGAGTCGGTGATCACGCCCGCCGCATGCGCCTGCAGGGCCAGGAAGTCGATGTAGGCGAGCGGCTCGAGGAAGACGAGCGATGACGGCGGCGTGAACCGGAGCGACGCCAGCGCCTCGCGCGTCCGCGGATGAACGGGAAACAACACACGCAACTCGCGGCTGATCTCCGTCAGCGTCTCGATGATCGGAAGGAGCTTCTTCGGATCATCGACGTTCGACGGACGGTGCAGCGTGAGGAGGAGATAGCGATCGAGCTGATACCGATCGCGCAGCCGCGGCCAGGCGTCCTCCGCGGACGGCCGCAGGCGAACGAGCGTATCGATCATCACGTTGCCGACGAATCGGATGCGCTCGCGCGGAATCCCCTCCGCCAGCAGGTTCGCGTCGCCGTCCTCGCTCGGCGTGAGGAGCAGATCGGCGAGTTGATCGGTGACCAGGCGGTTGATCTCCTCGGGCATGGAGCGGTCGCGGGAGCGGAGGCCCGCCTCGACGTGCGCCACCGGCACGCGCAGCTTCGCGCAGACCAGCGCCGCGGCGACGGTGGAGTTGACGTCGCCATAGACCAGGACCCAGTCCGGCCGGCGCTCGACGATCACCGGCTCGAGCCGCTTCATCACTTCCGCCGTCTGCGCCGAGTGCGTGCCCGATCCGACGCCGAGGTTCACATCCGGCTGCGGAATCCCGAGCTGCTCGAAGAAGACGTCCGACATCGACGC
>Ga0105245_10006134_pt1 | contig 10575 bp, 9 predicted proteins | sample KBSM54metaG_FD_81523 | JGI IMG/M metagenome (GOLD analysis project Ga0105245, IMG submission 81523) | Miscanthus rhizosphere microbial communities from Kellogg Biological Station, Michigan, USA - KBS M5-4 metaG | ecosystem: Host-associated > Plants > Roots > Rhizosphere > Soil | place: Michigan...
CGCATCACCCGAAGTGGGTGGAGCAGGAGCGGAGTGCCCGCGACGAGCTATGACGGCGCTAGCGAGGGTCTCCCGCTCCTTGGTTCGAACGCACACTCGGAGGAAGGGGCGACCAGAGCGATGAGCGCAGAGGTGAACGCGGCCGCGGTGGGGGTTGTCGAGCGCCTGCACCAGGCGATCAACGAGCACGACTTGGGAGCATTTGTCGCCTGCTTCGACTCCGGCTACAGGAGCGAGCAGCCTGCTCATCCAACTCGGGGCTTCGGCGGTCGAGAGCAGGTCGAGAAGAACTGGTCTGCGCTCTTCGGCGGCATACCCGACTTCCGTGCCGACCTGCTGATGACTGCCAGCGCCGGTGAGACGCTGTTTGCTGAGTGGCACTGGACGGGCACTCGAGAGGACGAATCGCCATTCGAGATGCGCGGAGTGACCGTCTTCGAGATCAGGAACGGTCGGATCGTCGCAGGACGGCTCTACATGGAAGAGGTCGAAGAGGCCGGCGCGGACATCGACCAAACCGTACGCCGTTTGGCGGAAGGAACTCAATTGGAGCCGGGGACGTCCTGACACCACGCCTCACGGCCTGCATGACATGTGCCCACACGCGCCACGCCAAGCAGGAGGATCGGCCCGTGGTCAGGGAATTCGGAAGCGTGGTGTCGCTCGTGGTGATGGCGACGGCCGGGTTCGCGGCGATCGGTAACGGCACGAGTGTCATGCCGAGGTCGTCGCCGGTGAGGTCTTGGACGCGGACGGGCAACCCAGGGCAGCACGCCGTCAGCATGGAGCAAGACGCAGCCCGGCCGGAGGCAGCCGTCCACGGCTCAGCGCCGCCTCCGGCACTCCTCGTCTACGTGGCCCGTGCCTATGCCTCGACGTAGACGACGATCGGCTGGACGACGCCGTGCGACTGCATCAACGCCACAGTTTCGGGCGAGGGAGACGAGAGCATCGACTCCAGCGCAGCAAGGTCGCTGACATCCGCCGTGACGGCGACGTTGTTGCTGCCGTCTTGTGCGACGTGATCGACCACGTTGCTGCCGGAACCCGACGCGATCTCGGCGGCACGTTCCGCCTTCCCGGCGAGCCACCGCGGTAGGTCCTCGACCGCGTGTGTGGCGACGATCCTTGGCATTTGTTCCTCCCGTCTTGAGGAGCTGACCCCGCAGCGAGCCTACTGCGGACAACCCTCGGGTCAAAACACACCGCAGTTCAGGCGGATGAGACGAGCGCCCGCCGCTCGCGGCCGCGCCGCATCTGCGCGGTCTCGCTGTCCCGCCGCCAGTAGCCAGGGTTCTTGATCTTCGTCCAGCCCCGGTAGGCGGGCCGGGGGATCCGGATTTTCCTACCTAGTGCCGACCCAGGAGGTTGGCAGGTTCGACGTCGATCATGGGACGGAGGTCGTATCGTCCGCCGGGTGCTTCCGACGGGTCGGAAACGCTTGAACAATCAGTTGGCGACACCGGCTTGCAAATTCCCCCGCGGTGTCGTCTCGGTGGGTCACGGGTTGTCGGCGCGGAGGAAATCACCCCGTTCGCCTCTGAGGCGTCGTGCGCGTTGGTCGTGGTTCGTGAGCGTGAACTCACACGAATCTGACACGCGCCAGGCGGTTGTGCCTGTAGCCGTCGCCACCGACCCGTCGGACGGACTTGCGCCCATATCGGGACAGGAGTTACGCGATGGCGTCAGCCTACAACCGGTGTTCCGTCGCGCGCGAGCCGCTCGATCAGGTTCGCCGCGTCGACAGTGCCGGGCCGCGCCTGCAGGCGCGCAGCCGTGGCAGCCATCCGTGCGTGCAGCGTCTCGTCGGCGAGCAGTCTGTCGATCGCACCGAGAAGATCGTCGTCCTCGAACTCGCGCGTGGGACATGCCGGGGCTATCCCTCGCCCTCGAACATCGGCATGCAGGCGCGCTCCGGTGCTTCCAGGTCGGCGGCCAGCAGCGCGACGCCCATCTCGCCCTTGTACAGGCTGTCGCGCCGGAGCGGTTCGGCGCGGACGCTCCTCGCCGCGTGGTCGGAGAGCTTCTGAGCGCGCGCCAGCCACACCGCATCGCCGCTGTGCCTGAAGAGGCACAGTAGGGCGTACGCACGCCCGGCGAATCCGCAGCAGAGATCGCCGGGAGCGGCTGGATAGCCCTCGTAGGCGCTCCACGCCGCCAGTTCCGCAAGACGGGCGTAAGCGGCGTCGCCGAGAAGCCTATGAGCGAGCATCCAGAGGTACACGTAGCCCGCTGCGCCGTTGCACCAGCTTGCTTCGAGCGCGCTGCCGAACGGCTCCACCCCGACCTCGTGCGCCCACCGCAATCCACGACCCGCGGGCCGGCCGAGGGCAGCCAACTGCTCAAGACGCTCGCCGAAGGTGGCCGGCAGAGCTGTCCCGGACGCCTCGCTCCAACGCAGCAGCGCAAAGAGGTATCCCGCCCAACCGTGCGCGGCTCCAAGCGACCGCAACTCGGTGCTCTCCGACAACGGCGGTTGGCGGTCGAGTTGCGTCCAAAGGCTTTTTCGAAGCTCGTGCCCCAGAGCGCACAGCGATCGCTCTTCGAACGTGGGCGGAAGCGCGTCGAGTGCCAGGGAGCAGCCGAGCAGCAGTCCGGCGCGCCCGAACGCAACATCAACGTGATCGCAGGGCCGCGCGGCGGCGCCGATGAACGATTCGAGCGCGAGCTGCTGCGCCAAGTCGTCACCGCGTCCCCGCGCGATCAGGGCCTGAACGAGGTGAACGCCGCTCGCGTGGTGGTAGAACGAGTTCTCGCCGAAGATCTCCGGGACGATGTCGAGCTCGGCGTTCCAGAAGGCATGCTCCGATCCGGTTTCGTATTGCGCCTGCGTCGACCAGACGTCCGCTAGCGCGAGCAGCTCATGGTCTTCCCGGATCGACGCGATTCGCAGCAGCGCGTAGGCGAAGCCGGCTCCACCGTTCATGATCGAGGCGGTAGGCGGTTCGAGAGCACCCTCGAACAACTCTCCCGGGACCGCCAAGCGGGCGACAACGTCATCGAGCACCTCCGCGGCCGTCGTAGGTCGGGTCGGCGGGAGAGGGCGACGCCGGTCCTTCGCCATCGCGGATCTGAACGTCCGCGCGAAGGACGACACCGATCGGTACCGGTCGCTCGGTTCCTTGGCAAGCGCGCGCCGGATCGTCTGCTCCACCGCAGGCACCTCCCATGCGCCGTGGCCGCTGAAGGCGAGCGGCGGCTGCTCGAGCAGCTGACGCAGCATCTCCTCGGGCTCCAGCGAGAAGGAATGCGTGTGCGCGCCCGTCAGAAGGAAGTAGACGAGCGCGGCGAGCGAGTACTGCTCGCCGGCCGCCGAGGGCGGTGGAGAGGGACGGCCGGCCAGACGCGCCGCGGCAACCTCTGGCTCGAGGAAGAAGTCGATGCCGCCGCGCTGCACACCGTCGGGGCCGCCGACGGAGGTTGGTGTCACCGCAAGCCCGAAGTCGACGATCGTCACAGCACCGTGCGCGTCGACGAGCACGTTGCGAGGGTGGACGTCGGCATGGAGGACGTCCTGAGCATGCAAGTGGGCGTACGCGTCGATCACGCTTGCGGCGAGGCTCAGCAGGGCGGCGCCGCCGAGCGCTTCCGAGAGTGAGCGCGCCTCGGAGGCGGCTCCGTAGACGTCCACTCCCGCGCACCACGACAGGGCGAGAAACGGACGCTCCTCGTACGTGCCGAACTCATGGAACCGCGGGGTCACACGTCCGTCCAGACCGTCGAGGATCGCGGCTTCGTGAGCGAACATCGACCGCAGTCGCCGACCTGCGGTCGGGCGAGCGATCTTCAGCGCGACCGCCGAGCCGTCGGGAGCGCGCGCCCGGTAGACCTCGGTGTCGACTATGAGGTGCGCCGGCTCCTCGATCGCGAAGACACCGACGCGGTCCCCAAGGGCTAACGACGTGGCGATTGGCTCTGCCAGTACGGAGTCGGCGGCCACAAGCAGCCCTTCGTTGACGAAGCCGCCGAGGACGGCGAATGCATCATCGAGCGTCGCCCTCGGGTCTAGGCCCTCTGCTGCGCTGAAGGCGATGACCGCGTCCACGATGGTCGCAGGCGTTCGAAAGGTCTCCAGGAGCGCGGCAGTCTTGGCGTCGACGATGCTCGACATCGTCCGCGAACGTGGACGGGTGACTGAGTAGTCCCCGGCCTCGTGTCCTACCTGTTCACGTAACTCGGGAGGAAGCTCTGAAACGGGCACGATGACGACGTCTGGCGGCAGTACGAGAGGGTCTAGGATCGCCATCGGGCTACTCGGTCGCCAGGGCCTCGGGCCACATCCCGCTGGCCGGAATCCAGGTATCGGTGTCGATGCCGCTCATCCGCAATCGCTCGAGCGCAAACTGCCACGGCTCGAGCTCGCCTGCATCCGTCGTGAGCGCGACCGTGAGGTACCCGGCGAGCTGCTGCGTCACCCACATCCGCCAGCTCGTGCCGGTGCCGTTTGTGGAGGGGCGGGCCGGGGGATCCGCGCCCCACGAGAGCAGGCCGTCGGACGTCACTGCGGCCGTGAAGGGAACGCCATGCGCGGGGCACCCTTCGAGGCGTTCGCGCAGCACCTCCGCTCCCGCCTGCAGATCGTCGAGGCGGTCGAAGTAGACGACGAGCTTGTCGGGCCGGCAGATCCCGTGGGCGTCGGCGCCGACCTTAAATGCGATGACACCGCGGGCGGAGGCGAGCGACGACGCGACAGTGGCGAGTGACTGCTCGAGCGCCTCCGTCTTGGGACTGACGTAGAGCTTGTAGATCACTCCGGTGGGCTCCGTTCGTCCCCTTCGGACCCCAGCCGCCTGCCAGTGGCGCCAGTGGTTCGATTCCGGTGCGGCGGGAGGAATCTTGCGCCAGTTGGACGCGAGGGCTGGAGCGGCCGACCCACCCGGCCCGAGCCCCAGGTAGGCGGTGACAGCGGCTTCGTCGGCGAGACGCTTCATCAGCGCCACCGAGACAGGGCGACGTCCGTAGAAGTAGAGACGGAGAGCAAGCAGCGACTCCGGGACTCCTTTTAGCTGCTGGCCGTAGCGCAATGCGGCGACCGAGAGCTCGCCGATGCGCCCGCGCCCGGCTTCCGAAGGGCCGATGCCGACGAGCTCGGCGGCGCGAACGCCGTAGACGTACTCGCCGTCTCGTTCGATCTCGAGCACGCCGTCGAGCACGAGCCGGCCGATCGTGCGCCGCACGTCGGTGCCCAGACGCGCAACGACATAGGAGGGCAGCGGCCCCGGCGTCGAGAGCGTCAGGAAGAGCAGAGCCGTATCGGACGACACCGAGCGCGGCTCGAGCGCCCGGCCGGGTCGTGGCCTGAGCATGCCGTAGAGATCGGAATCGTCCGCGGCCCCGCCGACAAGCTCCTGCTCGTGCGACGTCAGTCGGTCGAGCAACACGAGCTCGTAGTCCGGGTTCGCCCGGAACATCGCGCCTTCGATGCCGTTCATGGGCTGCGTTGCCGGACCGATCTCCCGACCGGTGCCGTCAGAGGTGGGGTTCGGGAGCTACTTACCGCGCTTCTTGTCGTCGTCGCCCTCTGCGGCCTCTTCGTACTCCTTGAGCGCCTGCTCGGCCGCATCGATCTCCTTGAGCCGGGCCTCGAGCGCCTCCCTGAGAGCCGGAAGCTGCTCGGGATCGACGACGACCTTCCCCGGATCGATCACCACGTCTGTCGCCGGTGGACAGCCCACCGCCGAGAAGTGGGGACATGGGCTTGCCATGCAGGTGTGGAAGCCGAATTGGCACGGCGGCGTGGGAAACCAGCACGTGTTGAATGGGCAGGTGCCGAAACGAAGGCAGGGATCAGTAGGGACCTCGCAGAGAATCGGGCTAGGGAAGTCGCAGACGATCGGGCTCTGGAACCAGCACGTCCCACCATCGCAGGGGTCGGTCGGGAAGTGACAGGGACCTCCTCGCCCCATCTCGATGACCGTCCCGGGTGGGCATGGGAATTGAACCCTGAGTCGCCTTGCCTTGAACGACATCTCGAACCTCCTCCGCGGGGTGGTTGAGCCCGCGCATAACTACCAAGCCGGGTTGCCACGGAGGAAGACAAAGGCGACCGAGGCTTGCCGACCTGCTCGACGCTACTCCGATCGATCTCGACGCTACTCCGATCGATGTCACGGGTCAAGGCGCCCGCCACCTCGTCGCGTCTGCCGGCACTCGGTCGGAGCTCGGCGTACCGAGTCGATGCGACCGAGTCCAATCAGCAGGCGCAGGCGAGCAGGGAGTCCCAAGCGGACCTGGTGAAACTGGCGGCTGAACTCCGAGTCGGGAAGATGGTGCGGCGACCGTCCCACCGGCCCAGGAGGTCGGCGGGTCCGAGATCGATCGTCGGACGCAACCAGGTGGTCGCCAGAAGAAATCCCGCCGGCAGACCGAGCTCGACCGTGCCGCGCGCGTGCATGTTCGCGGTCGGCTACGCCGCCTGCGCTCGTCGAGCAGCAACACGCTCGGACCTTAGGCGGAGAACTCTCCCCGAATCCGGGCCTCAGTCCGAGGTGTCATGGTCGGCCATCGAGGAACATGCGCAGGCGCTCGTGCGTCCTAGTGGTTTCCGACCCGCTGAGGTGGCAGTTGACGGCGCGGCAGACCCAGCCAAGTCGCAATGCGATCGCGCAGGCGTCGTTGAGCTCGGCTCCTTTGGCGAGCGGCGTGAATGGCTCCAGGTAGGCGTCGCGGAACGGCCCCACATCGACCGAGTCCTGGATGTCGTCGAGACCCCAGCCGAGCGTGCCCTCCAGTGTCACTGAGAGCGTGAAGAAGGGATGGGAGACGCAGGCATCTCCCCAGTCGAGCAGCAGGTATTGGCCATTGAGCAGGAACACCTGGCCGTCGTGGAAGTCGTCGTGCTGGATCGTTTCGGGCAGGCCGTACTCGGCCAGCTGGCCGCACATCTCTTTGACTCGAGCCACGTTTCCTTCGAGCCGGCGGAGATCGAATGCAGGGAGCTCGCCGAGATCGTCGAGCATGTTCTCGAAACTCGATGGCAGTGCGGAGAGGCGCAGATCGGGCACACCTAGGGTGACGAGCTCGTCGGCGTGGTCTGCCAGGTCTATCTGAAGTCCCGCGTACAGCGGCAGAATCTTCAGCCAGCACGAGAGGTCTCGCTCACGCTGGACGATCTCACGTAGTCGGTCCCCCGCGGCGGCCATCAGCATCCAGCCCCGTTCCCCATCGAACGCCAGCAGTGGCGGTACGCAGTCGGGCCGGTGCGTCGCGAGCAGCGTGACCAGTGCAGCCTCGTGCCGCAGCGCGGCGGTATTCGCTTTGAAGTAGACGTCACCGCTCTCGGTCGGCATGCGCATCACGGTCGACCAGGGCTGCACGTGGTGCTGCTCGATCTCCCCGACGGCGCGGAGATCGAGCCGGGCTACCTCGGTGCGGATCCATTCGTGCGCCTGCGCAAGCCACAGCGGATCCGTCCAGGCCGACACGTCGACCATCTTCCGCCATCGGAGAACCATCCGTCACGTCTCGACGCCTAGTACGTATTGGTGTTCGTCATCGATGTCGAATGTCCATGCGACTGCCGCCCTCGCGGTGGAGACTTCGGGTGGGACGCGGAGGAAGTAGCGCCGGTCGCTGCCGTCGGGTTCGGGGGTCGAGTTGACGACCTCGACGACCCTGAGTTGCTCACCGTCAATGGAGAGCGTGGTCTGCCAGAGCTTGCCGTAGTCGTCGTGCTGGATGAGCTTGGCGTCGGTGATGTCGAGGAAGCGTTCGTAGCCGATCCGGTCGAGCAGGAGGCGTCGGCGTTCGAGGTTGGGGGTGCGGACGAGGACTTGTAGGCGGGCGCGCTCGCTGTTCTTGGCCGCGATGCGGCCCGGGATGTGGAGTCCTTCCCAGAACCAGTAGGAGAGACCGCTTGGCCACTCGATCGCCGGCCCGCCGGGACGATGGAGGCGGCCGTCGGCGGTGTGGATCGCGGGACGGGGGACAAGGATGCAATGTCGTTGTCGCCATCGTGGTGACTCGGTGATCCAGAAGCAGTAGAGCCCGTCGATCCAGGCTCGGGCGAGCGGTTCCAGTACGGGGGCGCGGTAGCGGGCCGACTCGTAGGTGCGCAGCTCCTGCTTCCACTGGGACTCCGCCCTCACTTTGGCCCAGTACTCGCTCCCGGAGCCGGGCTCATCGGGGAAATGCTCGCGCGTGGGTCTGCCGGCGCGCACGATCGCCTGCTCGTCGGCGGCAGCGAGCGCGAGCCGATAGACACTGACCGGGTCCGGCACCCGCCCGTAGCTATGCCGCCAGCGGCGATAGGTGCGGCTCGTGCGGTGCACCCGCCAGCGGCGCCCCAACGAGGCCCTTGCAACCCGCACCGCCGGGGCGACGAACGGGTCCTCGCGACGCACCAACCGCCGATCCGGATAGGACACATCCGCATCGGGCGCCCACAACGAGAAGCGTCCCCAGGAATCCGGGGAGCCGGACGGTCCCCAGACACGGTGGTCGGCCAGCAGCCGTTCCCTTACGCTCTCGAACCCGTCCTCGAGATCGGACACCCACTCGAAGTTGTCCGTCTCGGCGCCGACAGCGGACAGGTGATGCCACAAGGCTTCCTCGATCCGCTCCCGGCTGGCACTCCTCGGCTCGAGATCGCGTGGCGGCCGATCGAGACGAACTCGCTGTAGCCGCTCATCGAGCGTCACCCTGGTCGCCATCAGTCCGCGACCCAGACCGAGCGGTGACGCCGATACTCGCGCTGCCGACGCACCTCATACACACCCGGATCGAGGTCGATCGGGAGATGCTCCTCATGCGACAGCAGCGCGCGCTGCTCGACCACCAGGAACCGCCTCGTCAGAGGGGCCGCATACTGGCGCGGCCGCCGCCACTCCACAAGCCGCGACCTCCCCGCAACAACATGCGCGTGGCCGGTCGCCTCACCCTCCGCAAGCACATGGTGACTGCCGAGCGACACCGTTGTCGACCCGTCCTCCGGCACACTGTCGACCGGCACCAACAGCACATCGCCCTGCCGCAACAAACCGCCCTGCTCTGCACGCTTCACCGCACGATCGGCCATCTGACCCCTCCTTCGCGTCGCCACGAGGAACCCGCTGCCGTCAGCGCCGTTCAGATGTGCTCGGATCTCGCCGTTGCCCCACCGGGGCCACATCCTTCTTGCCACCTTGCGACGAGGCAGGTTGGCGGGCGCTCAGACACGAAGTCCTCGCCTCTCTTGATGCAAGTCGCATTGTAGCTGCCGTGTGCTTACGTCGGACCCGCTACTTGCGACCTTCGCCGCTGGGCATCTTGGTCGCGACCCAGGAGGTCGGTGGGTTTAGAGGTCGATCGTGGCACGCAACCAGTCGTCGCGTAGCGATCGACCCGCGACCGCGCTTACGGCATCCCGAGCGGGTCTTCAAAAACCTGCGCGCTGTGGGAGCCCCGCGATCGGTCGGTTCGACTTAGGCGGCGCTCAAAGGGATCGCGAAATTCATGCGGGATCGCACGGCCGGCCGATGATCTCGAGGCGATGTCCGCTCTTCCGCTCAAGACCGCTGGAAACCGCCCGAGAGTGGCGCGCGCTGGCGCGCGACTGGCGCGCAGCGAAGGCCGAAGAGGGCGTCGGCGCCTTTTCGGCACGGGCTTATACCGGGTTGTGATGGTGTGCCAACCGGGCAAGCCCGCTTACCTTGTAGTGCGGCATCGCCTTTGCGCGAGACGCGGTCGTAGAGTGCGCTCCGACTCCAGCCGAGGTACCCGGCTGCTTCGGCTGATCGCATCCAACGCCCGGTAGCCCCGCCACGAGCTCCATCCGCCAAGCGCTCAGCAACGATTTCGGCGACCCGCTCGGCGATCGCTTCAATCAGCTCAAGCGGTACGGGCAACTCGAACGGTCGGCCAGTTCTATCTACGACACGACCATGCCGTAGCGCTCTTGACTGATGGTCGCTGTGACCACTGGGTGCGGCTGTTGGGCAGCTAAGCCGCTCTCCTGGACGCGGCGGCGCCACGAGCGTGAGGGCGGGCTGAAGACAGGGCAGCGGGATGCCGATAGCCCCAACGTGTCCGCCGTAGAAGTTCTCTGGCTGCGCACCCGATACCGGCGAACGCCAAAGATCAGCCTCTCCGGCCTGCGGGGTGAGCTCGACGAGCTCTACGACGGCTCGATGCTCGAAGCGACGGCTCACTGGTGGAACGAGTTCCTTGAGCGCCGCTCGAAACTCGTCCACCCGGAGCGCCTGCGCATGCTCGATGCCTCGGCCGTGCGCGAGATGCAGGGAGCGGTCAACCCGGCCAACCGTAGGCTTCTCGAGGAAAGCGTTCGCGCCCGCGCACCCGCCGGCGGGCGCCTGGGTGAGGCCTGCTTCGCTCTCGCCTACGCCTTCGCGCGCACGCTCTGGGGCGGGAACGCGAACCCGAACGAGGTCTACCGGCAGCTGGCTCCTCCCCTCGACCGCGAGGATCTACGGGCCAATGCCGCCCGCTACAGCTTCCTCGCCGACGAGCTCCTCTTCGCCGAGCAGTCACCCGGCTTCTGGCGCGAGCGCGAAGAGGGAGAAGAACTCATCTGGCAGTGGACGATCGCGGCCGCCCGCTGGGCCTACGCCAATCAGGTCGCCCGCTGGGAGAAGGCGC
>Ga0105245_10006136_pt1 | contig 10575 bp, 7 predicted proteins | sample KBSM54metaG_FD_81523 | JGI IMG/M metagenome (GOLD analysis project Ga0105245, IMG submission 81523) | Miscanthus rhizosphere microbial communities from Kellogg Biological Station, Michigan, USA - KBS M5-4 metaG | ecosystem: Host-associated > Plants > Roots > Rhizosphere > Soil | place: Michigan...
CGATCTGGTGGTCGTGCGCATGGGGCACCAGCGCGGCTCGGCTGCAGGGGCGAAATCGCTCAATCAGTCGTTGGCGGCCATCGTGGCCGCGGTAGATGCAGCTCGCTGATCTCTTCCAGGCTGACCGCGATCTTCTCTACCTCGCGACGGCGCGGGAACTCGTCGCCAGGGCCGCAGCCATCGCGAGCTTGTGATCCTGGTTCCACGGCGGACCGACGGCCCTTCGCATGTCGAGAAAGTGCGCGTCGATGTCGTCGACGTGCAGCGCCTCTCGCGCCGCATCGAACACCTTCCTCGAGTCGAACCAGTGGACTGGCCAGCCGCGGGCTTCAGCGGCCGACGCGAGAGCCTTGCGGTACATCACCCAGTCGGCGACGTTCTGCGCGCGATAGTCCTTGATGCGCTCTTCGATCGTGAGCGGGAGCGGCGGGCAGTCGCGAAGGGCGATGCCGAACACATCCGGCACTGCCGTCGAGAGGGCGTCCAGCGCAAGCGTCGAATGCTTCTCCGCGGAAGCTCGTACGCGTTCGACCAGCGCCACGGCGCGCTCCGGCGAGAGCCGCTGGCCTTCGGAATGATGAGGAATCTTCGGCAGATTCGCGTCCACCAGTTCGACGCGGCGGCGGTCCAGGAGCGTTCCGTCCTGCGCCACCGTCACGAACACCGCCCAACCGCCGTGATCCGATACCCCGACAATGGCGTTCTTTGATGCGCGTGTCGCGTTCCTGGTTCGCACGGAGAAAATCATAGACAAAATGGCGCCGACGCGCCGGCCGCTCGTTGCAGCACCCCACGGTATTGGGTATGCTCAGCCCCTATTCATTTCCGAGCGATGGAGCTCGCATGAGGTTTACATTGATGCGTTTCCGAAATCTGTTCATCTGCACTGCCGTCGTCGCCGCCGCCCTCTTCTCCGCGAGCCCGAGCTGGGCACAGACCGGTGGAAATCGCTTCGGTGTGTGGGATAACTCGAAGGATCCCAACAACGTGATGACATACGAGGCGCTGCCCAACAACGGCAGCAAGCTCACCGTCAGCAATCCCAGCAAGCCGGGGACGGAGTGGAGCTACGAGACGTTTTTCGACGGCAAGTTCCGTCCCGTCGCCGGTCAGAAGAACTCCGAGACGGCGGTTGAGATCATCAACGACAAGAGCATCCGCATCTACAACAAGCGGGACGGCGTGGTGTACCAGGTGGTGATCAACACGTTGTCGGACGACAACAACACGATCAACAACGAGTACATCCGCATGGACAAGGACGGAAAGATCACGGGCGTCACGCACGTGACCTACAACCGCCGCAAGAAGTAACTCCGTTTCCCAAACGGGCTGGTCAACGGCCGCCGGATCGTCGGCGGCCGTTTCGTGAAGAATCGCTCCGCTGAAGGCGTGGCTGCGAGGCCCTGCGCGGACTCGATTGGGGACGCCTCGGACCACGCCCGAAGCAACGTCGACGTTCCTCGCAGGATGTCGTGGTCTGCCGCCATCGCTCTGGCCTGCCTCCGCATCGTGCTGAATCGCTCGGATTGGACGAGTGCGCGCAGCGCGCCAAAGAGCTCTCCGTCGAACGCATCGACGACAACACCGCTTCCGTACTGCTCGATGCAATCCGCTGCAACCGTGTTGCGCAAGGCAACGGCCGGGATTCCACACGCCGCGGCTTCGAGCAGCACCAACCCGAGCGTGTCCGACTCAGCGGGCAGCAACAGCAAGTGCATCTGGTTGTACATCGCGACGAGCTCGCGGCCGCTCTTCCAGCCCGCGAACGCGGCCTGATGACGCGAGAGCGTCGAACGCTCGGGACCGTCACCGACGATCACCAGTCGACACCCCAGATCCTTGATGCGATCGGCGTGGCGCAGGATGCTCGTCAGGTTTTTCTCTCGTGCGATTCTGCCGACAAATCCGAACACGACTTCCCCCTGCGTTCGATCCCGGTCGGCGGCGCTTTCGTCCGTGTGAAAACGCCCGCAATCGACGAACTCTGACGCTCGCACGATTCGCCCCTTCAACGCGGGCGGCAGCCACTGCTCGCTTCTCGCCGTGTGGACGACAATCGGATTGCACCGCCCGTACACGAGCTGGTCCCATCGCCGAGCGAGCATGCGGCCCAGCGGCTGTCGGATTCCCGACGGAACGGCAGCCGGGAGGTAAGCCGACACGTACGCCGGCCAATGCGTGTGATAGAAACCGACGCACGGCTTGCGGCGCAGCTTCGCGTATCTCGATGCGGACAAACCCACGAGTCCCTGGGTCGCCACGTGCACGACGTCGATGTTCCCGTGCTCCCGTTCGATCTTCGCGAACTGCGCGCGGCTGATGTAGCCGGTCAGAAGTTCCGGGTATTGCGGAACGCGAAATCGGATTCGGGGTGCGACACCGACCACGCGGTGCTGATTGCCGATAACCGTCTCGCGAGGAGCGTCGGCCGCGTGGACGATCAGCAATCGACACAACCCGCTGAAATGCTGATCGAGCGTTTCGATCACTGCGCGGTACAAGGTCGAGATGCCGTTGATCTGCTCCCAGGAGTCGGTCGCGAGCAGCACCAGGCGGGGTCGAGCGTCGGTGACATCGCTGGTGACCACGGCGTGTTGCTCAGACGGCGTTTGCCGCAGGCAGGTGCCGCGCCACACACGCACCGGTCGTTTCCGCATGCCGCGTGGAGAGCATCGTCAAGTGCGTTCCCGCTGTTTCGACGAGGGTGACCGTTCGAGCGTGGTTGCGCCAGACGGACTCGAGCGAGGGGAGACAGGACTCGCGCTCCGCAGGCGAGAACAGCGTGAGCGTCCCGTGATAGAAGCCCGGGTGATAGCGCGCGGATGCGATGAGCGCGCTCGCCGCGACTTTGATCGCGATGGGAGGCGCGTTGCCGCGGTTGCCGCGCCACGCGCGAAGCTGCTCGGCCAATCGACGCAGCGTGGCGGCCCAGGTGTCGAAACGCATTGCTCGCAATGCGGCGCCCAGCATCGCAACTCGCCGGACGACGATGGAGACCCAGGTCCGCAGCGGCCATCTGATGGGGCTCATGGTCGTATCGAAGAGGCCGACGAGGCCGACGGCGTCGCCCGAATCGGACAGGCGCCGCGCGATCTCGAATGCCACGAGCCCTCCGGACGAATAGCCGCACAGGTGGTAGGGACCCACCGGCTGGCGTTCCTTGATCGCTTCGAGATAGTCCGCCGCCATGGCCTCGATGCTCGTGTGCGGCGCTTCTCCGCGGACGACACCGCGCGCCCGAATGCCAATCACCGCGCCGGAGTAGGTCACGCGCCGCGCCGCGGGCAGGATCTCGACGACATTGCCGCCAACGCCGTGGATGAAGAAAAGGGGCGGCGATCCGTCTCCGTCCTTGAGCGTGATCAGCGGACTAGAGCCCGGTGCGCGCTGGTCACTCAGCGCCTGACACAGCTGATCGAACCTGGGTGTCTCGTTGATCAGCGTGAGCGGAATCTCGAGCCCCAGTGCCTGCTCGAGCTCGAGCACGAACGCGATGGCCTTGAGCGAATCGCCGCCGCTGTCGAAGAAGTCCTCGTCCGCCGCGCGAACTGGTACGAGCAGCACTTGGTGCCAGACGCGGGCAACGGTCTGGGAAATGTGATCGCCGGCAATCGGCGCGGGCGTGGCTGCATCGACGGCCTGGGCACGTTCGCTCAGAACACGCGCCTCGTCCATCGCCGCGAGCGCGCGAACGTCCAGCTTCGAGTTCGCCAGGCGTGGAATCGCGGGTGCAAGGTAGAAACGCGCCGGGCGCATCGCCGGCGGCGCGGAGCGCGTCATCAACGCTTTCAATTCGTCGATCAGTTCGCGAGGCGCTCCGTCACGCGCGGTCACATATGCGACGAGCATCATCGTTCCGCCGGCGTCACTCGGGCGTGCAGTCGCGGCGACATCTTGCACGAACGCGTGGCCGCGGAGCATGCCTTCGACGCCGTCGAGATCGACTCGTGCCCCGTGAATCTTGACCTGCCTGTCCTTCCGGCCAACTCTCTCCAGCAGGCCATCAGGCCTCTGCCGTCCAAGATCCCCCGTCCGGAAGACACGCCATCCGTGTCCGTCGCTCTCGCCCGCACAACGGCCACTCGTCCAGCTGCCCAACGACACGTACGGGCTCGCGGCGATGAGCTCGCCGACCTCGCCAGGCGGCGTGGTGTGACCGTGCTCATCGACGATCGCGAGATGGTTGCCGGGCAGTGGATAGCCGATGGGAATCCGGACCTCGTCACGCTTGCAACGGTCGTCGACGAACCACTGCAGCATCGGCGCTTCCGTTGCGGCGTAGATCAATTGGATGGCGGCACCGGGTGCGAGCCACGCGCGAAGCGTGTCGATGTCGGTCCATAGCATCGTGTCTCCGCCCACGCGGACCAGCCTCAGAGAGGCACCCGCTCGTTCCCCGCGAGCCGGAACGACGGACCGCAATAGAGCCGGGAACGCGAACAGGATGGTGATGGACTCCGTGCGGATCACGTCGAGTATCTCGCGTGCGCCGGCGTCGAGCGGGTTGAGGAGGTGAATGCTGGCGCCTGCCAGCAGCGCGGTCATGACGTCGCGAACACCGACGATGGTGCACGGCGATGCGAGCGTCAGGAATCTGTCCGACGCGTTGATATGCGCGGCATTGATCGATTGAGCCACACGCTGCAGCAGGTTCCGCTGACTGTTCACGATGCTCTTCGGCCGTCCGGTGCTGCCGGACGTGAACAGGACGCACGCGGGTTCGTCCACGTCCATGACCGCAGGCCGCCAACCCGGGCGCCCGGATTCAGGCACGCCCGTGAGCCGGATCACGCGCTGCGCCGGCAAACGGGTTTCGAGCCCGGGGAATGCATTCTCAAGGGTGACGATCAGCGCCGGGCGCGCATCCTGCAGCACCTGGTCGAGCCAGTCCTGCGGGTTGCGGGTGTCGAGCGCGACAAACGGGCGTCCTGAAGCAAGGCACGCGAGCATCGCAACCGGAAACATCGGACAGGCCGGCAGCAGGATGCCGATCAGGTCGCCCGGCTTTGTTTCCGCATTCAGTCGTTCCGCCAGGCCCCAGATGCCGTTCCACACTTCGCCGAAGGTGAGCGCAGTGTCTCCGTCCTTGATGGCGATGCGGTCTCGCTGCCTCCGGGCGACACGCTCGAAGAGCTCGATGATCGGCCGCCGCAGATCCTCGTCGAGAAATCGCGTGAAGGGCCGATCGACGGGCCCGTTCCAGTCCAACGGACGCGGATCGTCGGCCAGCCAGGCACACATCCGGAACGCGCCGGGGGCTTCGTCCTGATGCGTGTCGGCGCGCGCGGGGTGCAGGCTCATTGGTCTCGGAAGTCTGGTGTCTAAGACGTAGAGAGTCTACGGCTTGTTCCTCGACCGGTGGCAGGTCGTTGGCCCGCCGCCCGATGACCTATGCCCAGCCGTACAGCTTCGCCGGGTTGTGCACCAGGAGCTTTTCCCGCTGCACCTCGTCTGGGGCGATCTCGGCGACCAGATCCACCAGATCACCGTCGTTCGGCATGAAGCGCCCGACGTTGGGGTGAGGCCAGTCCGTGCCCCACAGCACGCGGTCTGGAGCCGCGTCGACGATCGCCCGCGCGAACGGCACGGCGTCGAGAAATGGCGGGCCGGCGGTGGAGACGCGCTCGGCGCCGCACACCTTTACCCAGCAGGTGTCGAGCTTCATCAACTCGAGCAGCGCGCGGAATGACCGCTGCTCCAGCCCGCCGTTCGCCTTGACGCGACCCATGTGATCGATGACGAATGGGAGAGGAACCCGGCGGAGCAGGGTCGAGATCTCGGGAATGTCCACCGCGTCGAGGTGCACCACCAGATGCCAGCCGAGCGGCCGGATGCGTTCGATCACCTGGTGGAACAGCGCCATGTCCGGCCTGCCGCCAAGATGCTCGACGAAGTTGAAGCGGACGCCCCTGATTCCGCCGTCGTGCAATGCGGCGTAGTCCGCCTCCGTGACGGAGGAATCGAGAATCGCGACGCCGCGGTAACGTCCGCCGCTCGCCTTAATCGCGTCGAGCATCGCGCGATTGTCGGTCCCGTGGCAGCTCGCCTGAACGAGGACGGCCCGTTCGATGCCGAGCACCGCATGCAGCGCCGAGAGCGATTCTTTCGGCGCATCCGGAGGCGTGTAGGCCCGATCGGGCGCATATGGGAACGTCGCCGCAGGCCCGAAGACATGGCAATGCGCGTCGCACGTGTGCCGTGGCAATCGGAACCGCGGAGTTCTCGTGTTCGGATCAGGTGCGTCGCACGTCTTCACAAGGATTCAGCTGATGAACGGGTCACCGCGGAAGGAAGCGGCCGCATTGTAGAATCGCCGTCGAAATGCCGTCAAACCTCGATGCCGTAGAAACCAGGACTATGCGCCGGGTGACGCTGCGGATCGTGCCGTTCCTGATGGTCTGCTATTTCGTGTCCTTTCTCGACAGGGTCAACCTCGGATTCGCCGCGCTTCAGATGGTCCAGGATCTGCATTTCTCGGCGACGGTGTTCGGGTTTGGTGCCGGCATCTTCTTCCTGTCGTACTTCCTGTTCGAAGTGCCGAGCAACCTGCTGCTCGAGAAGGTCGGCGCCCGCCGGTGGATCGCGCGAATCATGATCACGTGGGGAGTGCTCGCCGGCGCGATGGCGCTGGTCACGGGCCCTCGCTCGCTGTACTTCGTGCGATTTCTCCTCGGGGCCGCCGAAGCCGGATTCTTCCCCGGCGTGATTCTCTATCTCACGTACTGGTTTCCCGTGGAGTACCGTGCGCGGATCGTCGGACTGTTCACGGTGGCGATTCCGGTCTCGAGCTTTCTCGGATCGCCGATCTCGGCGGCGCTGCTCGGCACCGACGGATGGTTGGGTCTGCGCGGCTGGCAGTGGATGTTCATCCTCGAAGCGGCGCCGGCGGTGCTCCTCGGGCTGGTGTGCCTCGTTGTCCTTCGCGACGGGCCGGCCGACGCGGACTGGCTTGATGCGGAAGAACGCCGGTGGCTGGTCGAGAAGCTCAAGGCTCAAGCCGGCCGGCAGCGCCGCGTCGGACAGTTGAGCCTCCGCCAGGTGCTCGTGAACAAGCACGTGCTGGTGCTCAGCGTCGTCCTCGCAGGAAGCACCGCGGTGAGCAGCGGTCTTCAGCTCTGGCAGCCGCAGATCATCAAGTCGTACGGCCTGACGAACATGCAGACCGGGTTGCTGAACGCCGTTCCGTTCGCGCTCGCGTCCATCGTCATGATCTGGTGGGGAAGCCGATCGGATCGGACGGGCGAACGGATCTGGCACGCGTCGGCGCCGCTGATCCTCACGGCGGTCAGCCTCGCGTCGGCGCTCGTGTTCACGTCGCTCTTCTCAATCATCGTGATCCTGTGCCTCGCGGTGATCGGCATCTACGCCGGCAAGGGGCCTGTGTGGGCGGTGTCGACGGAGTGGCTGTCGGCGGGAACGGCGGCCGCCGGCCTTGCGCAGATCAACGCGATCAGCAATCTCGCCGGATTCGGCACGACGTACGTGATGGGGTTCATCAAGGATGCGACCGGAAGCTTCTCGCTCGCGCTCGTGCCCCTCGTCGCGCTGGCGGCGACGGGCGCGTGGGCCCTCGTGTGGATCGGCCGCGATTTCCCGCGCGCACGCGATTCGCAGACGATGCTCGCGGCACGCGACGCCTGAGTGAAGATCGAGCGACATGCGCGATGGAGCGCGAAGGCTTCAGCCGAGCGTCAGTACTCAGGTTGACATTCGACCTGAGCACGCGTATCCTCCGGTCAGATGTCTACCAAACGCCGCGAACCGCTCGATCTCCTGCAGGGCACGCTCGATCTCCTGATCCTGCGCACGCTGATCTTCGGCCCGCAGCACGGCCACGCAATTGCCCGCGCGATCAAGCACACCTCCGACCACGAGCTCCTCGTCGAACACGGCGCCTTGTATCCGGGGCTGCAGCGACTCGAGGAGCGGCGGTGGATCACCGGCAAGTGGGGCGTCTCGGACAACAATCGACGCGCGCGCTTCTACTCATTGACCGCGCTCGGCCGCAAGCAGCTCGCCGCGGAAACGAGCAAATGGAAGCGGCTGGCCACCGCGATCACCCGCATCCTCGAATCGGAACCCGCCGAGGGGTGAACGGTGTTTCGACGGAGGCGCCCGGTCGAAGATTTCGCCGCCGAGCTCGAGTCGGACCTGCAGCTGGAAATCGATCGTCTGCAGGAAGACGGCATGAGCGCCGACGAGGCGCGGGCGGCCGCGCGCCGGGCGTTCGGCAACACCACGCTCGCCACCGAGCGCTTCTTCGAATCGCACCGCTGGCGGTGGTGGGATCAGCTGACGCAGGACGTGCGATACGCCGTGCGCACGCTGCGCAAGGCGCCGGCCTTCGCCGCCGCCGCCATCCTGACGATGGCGGTGGGGATTGGGGCGACCACGGCGATTTTCAGCGTGGTCGATGCCACGCTGCTGAGGCCGCTGCCGTATCCGGATCCCGGGCAGCTGGTGAGCGTCATCGACGATTTGACCGGCGTCGGCTCGCGCGACGTCGGCTTGTCCCAGCCGGAGTGGCTGGATCTCGAGCGCTCGGGCATCTTCGAGCACATCTCGCCCGCGTGGTACGACGAGAACAATCTCACCGGTGCGTCGCGGCCAACGACCGTTCGCCTGACGATCGTCGCTCCCAACTACTTCGCCTTACTTGGCGTGCAGCCGCAGTTGGGCCGCGCGTTCCCGCCGCGGGATCGCAATCCCGGTTTCACCGGCGACGCGGTCATCAGCGATGGCATGTGGCAGCGCGGCTTCGGCCGCGATCCAAACGTTCTCGAGAAGAGCATCCGCCTCGACACCGACCTCTATCGAGTCATCGGCGTCATGCCGCCCGATTTCCGTCCGCCGGGACTGACGCCTGACGAGCGGAGCGTGGATGTCTGGGCTGCGACCAGCTTCTACGGACCGCCTTTGCTGATGCATCCGCCGCGCAACGTCCGCAACATTCCCGGAGCGATCGCGCGGCTCGCCCCCGGTTTGACCGTCGCGGCGGCACAGGTGCGTGTCGACGCGCTCGTCGCGGCCCTCCGGCAGGAGTATCCGGCTGACTATCCTGCCGCGGCTGCGTGGGCTGTCCGGCTCGTGCCGCTGCGCGATCGCGTGATGGGAGGGACGCGGCAGCCGCTGCTCCTGCTGCTTGCGGCCGTCGCCGTCGTTCTCGTGATTGGGTCGGTGAACGTGGCGAACCTGCTGCTCGCGCGCGCGAGCGCGCGAGGACGCGAGCTCGCGGTTCGCGAAGCGCTAGGTGCCGGTCGCGCGCGCCTGGTCCGGCAGCTGTTGACCGAAAGCCTTGTGCTCTCGTTCGCGGGCGCCGTCTCGGCGGTCGTGGTGCTGTTCGTGGCGCAAGGTGTGCTGATGCGGCTCGTGCCGGCCCAACTGCCACGGCTGCACGCGATCACCATTGACTGGGCGGTGCTGCTGTTTGCGTTTTCGGCGGCGCTTCTGTCCGGCGCCATCTTCGGCCTCGTGCCGGCGCTGCACGTGGGGCGCGTGGACGTGATCCCGGCGCTCAAGCACGAAGGCCGGGGCATGACGAGCTCGGCCGGCCACGCGACGACGCGCCGTCTGCTCGTCGTCGCGGAATGCGCGCTGTCGCTCGTCCTGCTGGTGGCCGCGGGCCTGCTGGTCCGGAGTTTCTGGAGCCTGCTCCACGAGCGGCTCGGATTCGATCCGGAGCGGGTGGTGACCGTCCGTACGCGGTTGCCGTATCCCAACGACACCAGCGTCGACAAATATCCGACCATCGCGCAGGAGGCGCCGTTCGTGCGCGAGGTCCTTCGGCGCGTCCGAGCGTTGCCCGGCGTCGACAGCGTCGCGGTCGGCAGCAGCGACGCCATTCCACTCGATCCGGCACAGCGGATCCTGGGGCTGTTTCCGATGCTCATCGAAGGACGCGGAACCGAGGCGACGCAGGCGCCGCTCGTCGACGGCACCGTTGTCACGCCGGGATATTTCGAGCTGCTCGGCAGAACGCTCGTGCGCGGGCGCCTGTTCACCGACTTCGACAGCGAGACGGCGGCGGGCGTCGCTGTGATCAACGAGGCGGCGGCGCGGAAATTCTGGCCGTCCGAGGATCCCATCGGCCAGCATGTGAAGCTGTCGCGATCCGCAACGGCATGGACGACGATCGTCGGCGTCGTGACGGACGCGCGGACCGAGTCGCTTCAGGATGCGAACGTGCCGGTGATCTACGCGAGCGCGTATCAGCGTTCGCAGAAGCACCTCGCGATATTTCTGCGCGGTCACATCGATGTCGCGACGGCCGCCGATCGGGTGCGTGAACAGGTGCAGGCCATCGATTCCACGTTGCCGGTGTTCGGCGCGCAGGCGCTCTCGGAAACGGTTTCGACATCGCTGTCCGATCGCCGATTCGCGATCGAGGCCGTCGGCCTGTTCGCCGTGACGGCACTGCTCCTGGCGGCTATCGGGATCTACGGTGTGATCGCATATCTGGTCAGCGAGCGGACGCACGAAATCGGCATCCGTCTCGCCCTTGGCGCCGAAGCGCGGGACATTCTCGGGATGATCGTCGGCAACGCCGTGCGCCTGGCGGCGCTTGGGTTGGCG
>Ga0105245_10006138_pt1 | contig 10573 bp, 7 predicted proteins | sample KBSM54metaG_FD_81523 | JGI IMG/M metagenome (GOLD analysis project Ga0105245, IMG submission 81523) | Miscanthus rhizosphere microbial communities from Kellogg Biological Station, Michigan, USA - KBS M5-4 metaG | ecosystem: Host-associated > Plants > Roots > Rhizosphere > Soil | place: Michigan...
CCGCTATCCAGTCTGACGGATACCGCAGCCTGCAAGACGGCCAGGCGGTTGAATTCACTGTGACCAAAGGAAAGAAAGGCTGGCAGGCAGAGAACGTTCGCGCTCTCTAGTCCTAAAAGTTTTCTCATAAAGGCGGCTTCGGCCGCCTTTTTGTTTTGGTGTATTCACTCCGCGCGCAGGGTTGATGCAGGATCAATACGGGCGATGCGGCGCGTGGGAAGGAATGTAGCGGCAGTGGCCGCCAGGATCAGCAGTAGTAGCACCGCGACGAAGGTCAGCGGATCGTAGATTTGCACTCCGTATAGTTCGCTCTTGATCAGCCGGACAGAAACAGCCGACAGGGCCAATCCTCCGGCAAGTCCCAGCAAAACAGCCGCGATCCCCGAAGTTCCCACCTCTACGATTGCCTGTCGCACACTTGACCCAAGCGCCATGCGGATGCCAATCTCACGCGTGCGCTGGACCACCATGTTGGAAACCAGCCCATAGACACCAACAAGAGACAGCACAAGAGCCAGAGCAGCGAGAGTTCCCAGCAAAAGGACCTCAAATCTCTGCTTCCGCAGCGCCAGGGCTTGAAGATCGTTGAGGCCATGAAAACTCGCTATAGGCAGCGACGGATCGACGCCGGTCATGGCTTTTTGCATGCTTTCCGCCACGCCCGTAACAGGCCCTCGTGTGCGGACAATCCAGCTGGGCTGAAACCAGGTATGGACCAAGCCCAGAAATTTCTGGTCGACCTGCGCCGCGGGGATGTAATAGGTCACTTCGCTGGAAAGAGGATCGGAGATGAGTCCCGGCTTTTTTGTGACATCGCCGACTACGCCGATGATAAGACAGGTATCGCTCCCAGATCTGATGTGGCGTCCCACAACGTCTGTCTTGCCCATAAACTTGCGGGCAAAAGATTCATTCACAATCGCAACACGCTGGCTGCTGCTGGTGTCATTATCTGAAAAGGTTCGTCCAAAGAGCAGAGGAATACGCAGCACGTGAAAGTACTCAGGAGTTACATAGGCTGAGCTCGCCATGTGCCCTTGTTTGTCTTCTGAACCATCTGCCAGATAAAAGCCGTCGTTAAGCCCGCGCTCAAACGGAAGATTCAGGCCCACTGCTGCAGATTCAACGCCGGGAATTTGATTCATCGCGGCAATACTCTGTTGCAAGAGCCGCTGGAATGATTCTGCAGTGTGATACCGCGCGTCATCCAAGGAAACCTGCGCGGACATGACATTTGTCGCGTCAAAGCCGGGCGGCAGGGTTTGCAGGTGTGCGAGCGTGCGGACCAGCAGTCCAGCGCATGCCAGAAGCACGACCGTGAGCATGACTTCACCGGCAATCAAAGTCTGGCGAATTCGGCTGTGGCCGCTGTGCGTTCCCGCCCTGGAAGCCGCTGCAGCGAGCGACGGACGAATTTCGGCCCGTCGCACTTCAAGCGCCGGCAGTATCCCAATGAGTATGGTCGTGGCCAGAGTAGCGATCAGAGCAAAAAGCAGAACGCCATTGTCGATACCAAGGTCGCCGATGGGCAACATGTCCGGCGGGATGAACCGCGTAAATAAATTTATGGTCGAGGCAGCCAGACCGAGTCCCAGCAAGCCTCCGCCAAAGGCCAGAAGGGCTGGTTCCATCATGAGCTGCCGGAAAATGGATGCTTTGGTTGCGCCAAGGGCGAGCCGCGTAGCCAGTTCACCGCTTCTGCGCATTACGCGGACGAGCATCAGTCCGGCCAGATTGGCGCAGGCAATCAGCAGAATGACAGCCACGGCAGACATCAATATCGTGACCGGAGTGCGGGCGGTGGAAGCAAGGTCTTGCTGCAACGAGCGAGCAGAGAGCCACGCTCTGGCTGCGGAATTTTCGTTGACGAATCTTAGAAACGATCCGGGATGGAGATTGGCAAGCTGCGCATCGGCTTGGGCCCAGCTCGCGCCGTCGCGCAGACGCAGAATAACGCCATAGTTGTTGCCTTCACCTTCGCCTGTGCGGGTGGGTCGGAGCGGCGTCAATAAGTCTGCCTTGTCGGGCGTTTCTGAGTTAGGGGGCAGAACGCCAACTACAGTATAGGGTTCGCCCTTCAGATGAATGGCCTTGCCGATAGCTTCCCGATCGGCGCCGAGAAGTGACTGCCAGATCTCATAGCTGACAACGACGACTTTCGCGCCGTCGGGCCTGTCTTCCTCTTTGGTAAAGCTGCGTCCGAATATAGGCCTGACGCCAAGCGCCTCCAGGTAGCCTGCGGAGACCCGCTGCTCGCGTACATAACGGATACTGCTTCCGATCTGAAGGTTCACGCCACGAGTTCCGACGGTTGCGCCGGCGATCACGGCAGGAACATTGTCACGCACCAATTCCCAGGTTTCGCCATCTGAACTGTTGTCGTCCGCAGAAGTAGCTTTGCCAGTGCTGCCAAAAATACCCTCATAGTGGCTTACCAGGGAACCAAGGTGTTCTGGTTGCGGATACGGAAGCGGACGAAGCAGCAGGGCACTTACCATGCTGAAGACCGCGGTGTTCGCGCCGATGGCCACGCCTAATGTCAGCAACACGGTAAACGTGAAACCGGGATTGCGGCGGAGCTGGCGAAAGGCATATTTCAAATCGCGAAGAATGGAATCGAAGATGGCCCACTGCCAGACTTCGCGGCTGTGTTCTTCGATCAAGAGAGCATTGCCGAACTGGCGGCGGGCAGCGGCTTCAGCATCCGGGCGGGACATGCCGCCAGACATTAACTCGTCAACTTTTTCCTGAAGGTGCTCCGCAATTTCCTCTGAGACATTGCTGTATTCGCGGGGGCGGGAGACAAGTTGTTGCAGCCAGTTCATTGGCAACCTCCTTATTTTGCTGGAGCCAGGACCCGGGTGATTCCTTTCAGCATCCGCTCAAAGCGGGAGACTTCGCTTTCCACGTGTTTGCGTCCGGCGGCGGTGAGTTTGTATGTGCGGACACGCCGGTTCGTGGCGGAAATGCCCCACTCCGCTTTCACCCATCCTGCTTTCAGCATGCGCTGCAGTGCGGGGTAGAGCGAACCTTCTTCGATCTCCAGCAGTTCGTCAGAAGTTTGCTTGATGTGCTGGGCCAGGGCATAGCCGTGCAGCGGTTTACGTTTGAGCGTCTGGAGAATCATCATCTCCAGCGCTCCGGGAAAAAGATCGCGTTGCTCCTGCGGTTTCATTATCCTGATTTTAGCAAGGAGTGATCTAAATAGCCATAGAGCAAATAGGGGTACGGCAAGAGATAGACGACCAGTTAATGAAAAAGTTATCGAGGGTCGCCAATGTGGAGACCCCAGAGACGGGAATCATGAGCGATCCAAAAGCAGGCTGGAGGGAAGAATAGAAGAGTTGAACTCGTGAAAATGTAACGAGACGCAGCAAAGCTGCGTCTCTACCTGTACCGACTCTGTAAGCGGACGCGCGCTACTTGGTCTCCCGGCGTTCGGCTGACTGGCTGGGCAACGCCTGCTGCGCCTGTTTGGCTGAGATCAATGGGCCGGCCATGCGGATCGTACGATAAAGACCTGCGGCCAAAGCGCCGCCGCACATCGGCGCCACAATAAACAGCCAAAGCTGCTGTATCGCCCACCCGCCTACCAGCACCGCGGGGCCAATGCTGCGCGCAGGATTGAAAGATCCATTTGTTACTGGGATGCCGGCCAGAATAATGGTGGTCAGGATCAGCCCGATAGGAATTGCGGCGAAGCCCGCCGGTGCGCGATCATCCGTTGCACCAAGCACGGTAAAGACAAGCAGCATGGTCAGAAACATTTCCGCCACGAAGGCGGCAGCCATGGAGTAACTTGCGGGCGAGTGATCGCCAAAACCGTTGGCCGCGCCGGCCAGTGAAGCAATGGATCCGCCGGGAGCGCCCGAGGCAATGAACAGCACGACGGCCGAGGCAATAATCGCGCCGATGCATTGGGCCACCCAGTAGCCAGCCGCTTCTTTGATGCCCATGCGGCGGCTCACCAACATTCCCAGAGTGACGGCGGGGTTGATATGGCAGCCGGAAATTGGCCCTATGGCGAAAGCCATGGCCAACAGAGAGAGTCCAAATGCCATGGCGACGCCTACGTTGCCAACTTTTCCTCCGGCGATGACGGCTGTTGTCAACCCGGCGAAAACCAGGACAAATGTGCCAAACAACTCCGCTGCGTATTTCATGCGACTTTCACCTCAGGGAGATTTCGGTATGCAAATCAAGTATCGGTCAGCAGTTTTACTGCAGACTCATTGTGCAAACATCTGTTTGAAATGTCAGCGGGAATTCTACATGGTGGAGACTCTTTGCGCACGTTATCTGCGCTGATGCCGGTCTTTTGCGAATGAAGGCCTGAATCGGGGAAGAAAGTACCCAAGAGTTTAATGAAGGATAGAAAAAGGCCATGGCACTGTTGGCATCTGTCATGGAGTGCAGCGCCCTCTATATAGTTTTTTCATCAGGCGAACGCTATTTAGCCGTAAACCGTTGTTCGTCAATGGCTTGGCAGAAGTCTGCGGTTCATTCGGCACCCTTCAATTTGCAAACCGGGAGCGCAGCGCAGTGATCAAGGCAAATAAGAAAATATTCACCATTTTGTACCGGCTGACTCTGCCGGGAAGCCTGCTGTTGGTGTTTTCCGCGCTGTTGATCCGTGTGGGCGTTCTGGCCGATCCGCAAACGCCGCTGGTCAAGTTTTTTCCTGTGGTGGTTTTCGGAATCGGGCTGGCAGTGAGCGCGTTTTTCCGGCGCAGCCGGTTGTTTTTTGCGCTGCTGGTGTTGGGGCTGGCGCAAAGCGCTTTTGCCTGGGTAATGCCGCGGCTGTCAGTGGATTCCGCGGGCATTGTCGCGAACGCAGTTGCCATTCTGCTGCCTCTGAACCTGCTGGTGCTGGCGTTTCTGCGTGAGCGCGGAATTGTTTCACCCGCTGGCCGCCGTCGCCTGGCGATGGTGGCTTTGCAGGTGATGAGCGTCGCCATTCTGTGCATGCCTGCCGTGGCGAATATTGCCGCGCAGCTCAGGCGCGCATTTATCCCATTGATATTTTCGCAGTGGAGTAGGCTCTCGCAGCCGGCGTTGCTGGCGTTTGTGCTGGCCATCGCCATAATGACTGTTCTGTTGCTGCGCCGCTATAAAGCCGTTGAGAGCAGCTTGCTTTGGAGCGTGGTCGCGGCGTTTATCGCGCTGCGTGCCGCTGGCACAAGTCATCTGGATGGAGTCTATTTCGCTGCCGGTGGACTGGCGCTGATTGTGGCGCTGATTGAAACGTCTTACGCCATGGCGTATCTCGACGAGTTGACGCAGCTTCCCAGCCGCAGATCATTGAATGAAGCGCTGCTGAAGCTGGGCGAAACATATTCCATCGCTATGCTGGATGTTGACCACTTCAAGAAGTTTAATGACAGCTACGGGCATGAGTCGGGCGATCAGGCTTTGAGGCTCGTGGCGTCGAGGCTGTCGCACATTACCGGCGGCGGAAAAGCTTATCGCTATGGCGGGGAAGAGTTCGCCATCGTGTTCCCGAACAAATCTTCAGAAGAAGTGTTTGTCTATCTCGATCGGATGCGGCGCGTGATTGAGCAATCTGTGTTCACCGTGCGCGGGGCTGATCGACGCAGAAAAGGGAAGAGCGGCATCGGTCGCGGAGCTAAGAAGCAAACTAACGTTACGGTCAGTATTGGGCTGGCAGCGACCAACGGAGACAAGCTTGCACCGGCAGAAGTGCTCCGGATGGCTGACCAGGCGCTCTACAAGGCCAAAGCCAAAGGCCGCAACTGCACCATTACCGCCAAGCTGAGCAAGTCAACGGCCGCAGTGCAGCAGCCGGGTATGCGGGTGCTGAGCGTGAGTTAGAAAATCGGTATTTGGTAGTTAGTAATCGGTATTTGGTAGTGAGCGCTGTGCACTGTCTCTTTCTCAGGAAACTTTTTTCAAAGCTCCAAGATGCCAATACAACTCCGCCAAATACCAAGTACTAAATACTAACTACTGCGCTTCCAACCCCGCCTCACGCATACGCTGGTTGTGGTTTGCGTAAGAGATCTGCTGGATTCGGTCGCGGTCAAGGCCAAGCGGGTTGGGCGTAAAGACAAAGTCCGTCCGGCGAGGAATGTTCGCGGCCTGCGTATTGAATAATTCACGCACCGGCTCCACGTGCTCAGGGTATTTGATCAACTGTTCGCGCAGAAAATCCATGCCGTGGACCAAGTGGCGGCCTTCGTCGGCACGGATCAGCTTGATGCCTTCCAGCAGGCGCGGAAACATGCCGGTCTTGGCCAGCAAGTCTTCAAAAAATTCGTATCCGGTAAGCGCCATGGTGCCTTCCACCACGGCCATGTAATGGCAGGCGAATAAGGTGAGCGCCAGCGGAAGATCGCCGTTGCCGCTGATGAGCGCCTGGCCAATTGTTTCGCCGCGCTGGCGGAGTTCGTCGAGCAGGACGCCTTTGTATTCCGGCACGAGATAAGCCGAAGTATCCACCTTGCCGCAGACTTCCTGAAAGTAGCGTTCGAAAAACTCTGCGTGCTTTACTTCTTCAAAAATCTGCGTGGAAAGGAACATGCGGCGGTCGAGATCAGGCATGGCCAGCATGAACCAGGCCAGCGTGTCTGAGACGCTGACTTCGCCTTCATAAAACAGGGCGCAGGTCTTGATGAGCTGTTCACGCTGTTCAGGATTCAGCATTTGCCAGTGCGCTTTGTCTTCCGTCAGGTCGATCTTTGCCGGGTCCCATGCGCCAAGCGTTTTGGCGATGTTGTAGAGCTGTCGTGGTGATTTAGTAGTGTGAGCGGCCGTGGACATAAAGGCGCCTCCGGAGAAGGAATAACAGTATCAAAAATCACGGTTCGCCATCGAGGAATATGGGACGAAATGCTTTCGGCGATTGCCATCACATGCAAGAGCTCTAGAAATTTATTAATCGAAAATAACAATTTTGCGCCCTCAGGATGAATACAATCATCTGATCACCGATTATTTTAAGGAGGCACCATGGCTGCACAGCCACAGACATTCCAGCAAGAGAGCAGAAACATCAGCCAGGCAATTCTGCCGGAGTTCGACCAGGAAATGGCCAACACGCGCAAGTCACTGGAGCGCGTTCCGGAAGGCAAGTTCAGCTATAAGCCGCATACCAAGTCCATGACGCTGGGCGGGCTGGCGACGCATCTGGCGACGATGAACCACTGGGCGGAAGCGATTTTTGGCCAGGACAGTTTTGATGTAGCCACGGCGCCGCCCAACCCGGAATTCAAGACGCAGGCTGAAGTGCTGGCGTCCTTTGACAAAACCACGGCCGTCGCGCGCAAGGCCATCGCGGATGCCACCGATGCCCATTTCATGAAACCCTGGGCGCTGAAAGCAGGACCTAATACCGTTTTCACGATGCCTCGGGTCGCGGTGGTACGCAGCTTTCTGCTGAACCACAACATTCACCATCGCGCACAATTGGGCGTTTACCTGCGGCTGAATGACATTCCGGTTCCTTCGATTTACGGCCCCTCGGCGGACGAAGGAAACATGTAAAGAGCACGCAGCCGAGGGCGGCTGCAGTCCATTTCATCCCCAAAAACTACAGGCCTCGGTTTTAGCCGAGGCCTGTTTAAGAGCCCTAATCTAGCCGGGTGCTTTCCCCCGAAACCACCAGCCAGATTCTTGATGCACTGTGATCATCGCAGGGACGCGAAAAAGCAACAAGAGTACCGAGGTAACAAGCGGGAAGGCTTAGATTGGCGCGGCTGCAGCGCGGTCGAGCACCTGCAAGAAATGCGGCAAAGCAAAGCGCCCGGCTCAGGAAAAAACCTTAACCGCTGCCGCTCCTTTGCGATACACTCTTTACGAACGCCTATGACTGCCATCCTTTAATTCGGTTCTTTCTGTAGCAACTCCTCACAACCAGGTTTCCGGACGTGTGTCTGCGCCTTGCGCGGAACGCGCCGGTTTCCGCAACCGAATTGGAGTGTACCGAATGCTGCAACAAGCAGGATGGGATGAGGTTTGGGAAGAGAATTTTGCTGATTTTGCCGGCAGGGGGCTCAAGCCGGCGCGCGTTCTGGCGCAACACAGGCATAGCTATTCATTGTGGACGGAAGCGGGTGAAGCCGACGCTGAGCTTGCGGGAGCGTTGATGTATCGCGCCGAAGAAGGCGGGTTGCCGGTGGTGGGAGATTGGGTGGCTATTCGGCAATATGCGCCTACAGATTTGGCCATCATCACTGATGTGCTGCCACGCAAAACAAAATTTTCCCGGAAAGCCAGCGGGTCAGTCGCGGAAGAACAAGTGATTGCCGCAAATATCGATCTGCTGTTCATTGTTTGCGGTCTGGACCACGACTATAACCTGCGCCGTCTGGAGCGCTATCTGGTTGCGGCCAGGCAGAGCGGAGCACAGCCGGTCATCGTGCTCAATAAGTCAGACGTGTGCGCCAATCTGGAAGCGCGTGTAGCGGAAGCGGAAGCCGTCGCAGGACAAGTTGCAGTATTGGCGATATCTGCGGTGAGTGGCGGAACGGGCCAAAATATGCCAGCGGAAACTTTACTGCCGCTGATCGTTGCAGGAAAAACCGCGGCGCTGGTTGGATCTTCCGGCGCGGGTAAATCGACGATCGTGAATCAACTGCTGGGAGCAGAGGCCCAGGCAACGCAACCCACGCGCGAGTCAGATAGTCGCGGACGCCATACCACAACGCATCGGGAGTTATTTTTTCTATCCAATGGCGGATTGATTCTCGACAATCCCGGAATCCGTGAATTGCAATTGTGGTCACAGGATTCTCGGCAGGGAAATCCGCAATCGGCAGTGGATGAAGCTTTTCCGGAGATTGAAGCCCTGGCAGCGACATGCGCCTTTCGCGACTGTACTCACACAGCCGAACCCGCGTGTGCCGTGCAGGAAGCGCTTGCGTCGGGCGAGATTGAGGAAGCGCGCTGGCGCAGCTATCTGAAGTTGCAGCGCGAACTGCGCCACGCTGCGGCACAGGTGGATCCAAATCTGCGTCGCATGGAAAAGGAGCGATGGAAAAAGCTGTGTAGCGGCGTGAAGCGTAACCAGAAGCGGAGATGATGCTCCGTTCATGGGCGCAATCTTTCAGCTGCGCGACTATTCCGGCAAGAAGATAGAAAACACGGTGCCGGTTCGTCCGGGAGTAACGCTGCTGCGCAATGTAATGTTGCCGCCGTGTTTTTGCACGATTTCGCGAGAAACCCAAAGCCCCAGTCCGGTGCCTACGTCCTGCTTGGTAGTGTAGAACGGCTCAAAAAGTTTTTTACGATGGTCCCGCGTTATGCCGCTGCCGCTATCGGCGATAACGATTCTTCCGCCCGGGCGATGCGAATTGTTCAACTCTCTGCAGTGGCGCACGCGGACACGCAGAGCGCCGGCCGGCGGCAACGCATCAATGGCATTGGCCACCAGGTTGGAAACTACCTGGCGGATTTCTCCGGGCAAACCGGTGACTTTTACGTTCTCATCGTACTCGCGGGAAAGCCGGATGTTCTTGGCCTGGATACGCGGCAGGTATAGTGACAGCGCCTCTTCCACGATCTTTGGCAGGTCCATCACTTGCGGTGAAGTGGTTTCACGATAGAAGCCAAGAGTTTGCCGGGTGACATGCGCAATGCGGGCCAGCTCATGCTCAGCCTGGGCAACATAGGTCCGGGCATTGTCGTCCCATTTGTCGTTCACGCGCAGGATATAGAGAAGGTTGGTCACAGCTTCCAGCGGATTGTTGATCTCATGCGCGATCGTAGCGGCCAGGCGTCCTGCGGCAGCAAGCTTTTCTGATTTGCGCAGCGCGTCTTCCGCCAGCTTGTTGCTGGTAATGTCCATGGCAACGCCAATCATTCGATCGGGCTTGCCCGCTTTATCAAAGATGACGCGACCGCGGGCGCCAATCCAGTGAATGCTGCCATCGGGGAACGTGGTGCGATATTCAGTTTCATATTCGCCTTTGCCCACCAGCGCCTGCTGGAGCGTGTGCTGTACTCGATCACGATCGTCAGGATGAACGAAAGCCATTCCGTTTTCAAAAGTGGGCTCCACAGAACCGATAGGCTGGCCATGCACTAACCACATGCCGTCAGCCCACCAGAGTTCGTGGGTCTTTACGTTCCACTCCCATGAGCCCAGGCGGGCGGAAACCTGCGCAACCTGCAGGCGTCGCTCCGTGGTGCGCAGGGCTTCACGGGTCTGCCGCGTTTCTGAGATGTCTTGAAAAATAACTGTGAGGCCAAGCGATCCGGGATAGCCGGAAATCGTGTACCAGCGGTTGAGCCGGGGATAAAACGACTCAAAGTGAACCGGCTCGCGATCGCGCATAGCCTTCTTGAAATTAACTTCCACCTCAGTACCCACGCTGTCCGGAAACAGGTCCCACAATTTGCGGCCAGTCATTTCTGCCACGGTGGAACCGCACAACCGCGCGCCGGCGGGATTTACGTAGGTGATGGTCCAGTCGGGACTATAGGAAATTAAGCCTTCCGTGATGGTGCGGAGCGTTTCCGCGAGCTGGCTCTGGCTCCTGAATGCGGCCATTTCCGCAGCCGATTTCTGCAAGGCAACCCTGGTGATCACCAGTGAAACCACAACAAAAAGAAA
>Ga0105245_10006140_pt1 | contig 10571 bp, 8 predicted proteins | sample KBSM54metaG_FD_81523 | JGI IMG/M metagenome (GOLD analysis project Ga0105245, IMG submission 81523) | Miscanthus rhizosphere microbial communities from Kellogg Biological Station, Michigan, USA - KBS M5-4 metaG | ecosystem: Host-associated > Plants > Roots > Rhizosphere > Soil | place: Michigan...
GTCCGGCTGGGGCCTCAGCCGGCTCGAGGTTACCGGCCGCCTGTCGTTCGACGCGCTCAATCCGATCACCGTCGGCTTCACCGGACTGTTCACCCTGCTCGCCATCTTCAGCCTCTGGAAGAAGCGACCCGGCCTGATCCCGGTATTCATCGTCGCCGGCCTCTTCGCCGCCTATTCGCTGGTCGAGGCCGCCTCGCGCGGACCGGTCGCGGCGGGCGCCGCCGCCTTCGCGCTGATCGCCTTCGCCCGCCGCAACTTCACCATGTTCGCCGTCCTCGTCCTCGGCGGCCTCTACGTGCTCCTGTTCGCCAGCGATTCGAGCCTCAAGCTGCTCGCGCGGTTTGAAGTCGTCGGCAGCGACGTCGACAGGTCTTCGGCCGAGCGCCTCTTCTTCATGCAGAATGCGATCGAGCAGGCCTGGGCCAGCCCGCTCTTCGGCCACGCTTATGTCGAGACGGTCACCTACAATTCGCCGCACCATCTGATCATCGAATCCTTCCTGGCGCTGGGCGTCGTCGGCGCGGTGCTGATGGCCATCATGTTCGTCCGGATGGTGTGGCACGCCTGGCTGCTCGCCAAGGGCGAGCATGAGTTCCTGGCGATGATCATCGCCTGCGCTTTCGTGAACGCCAACCTCTCGGCCGCTTTGTGGTCGTCGGCCGACTTCTGGATCCCGCTGATCCTCGGCATCGAGATGGCGCGCCGCATCAAGGCCGCGCGGAAGAACGGCGCCTATCCCGTCCAGACGCCCGCCGCCGCTGTCAGCGGCCAGGCGGCGAGCTAGCTAGCGCTTCACGAACCCATATTCGCGGCCGCTATCGGACACGAAATAGAGGTCGTAGCCCATCGCGCCGAGCCGGGCGACCGCGGCGTTCGTGTCGGCGTCGGTCGCCTGGTACATGCCGTGGTGGAACTCGACGAGCAGCTGGTCGGGGCGGATGTTCGAGGCCTCGATATCGCGAAGGGTTTCATATTCGAAGCCTTCGACGTCCATCTTCAGGAGGTCGATCCGGTCGTGGCCGAGGCGCCGCATGATCGTCGCCAGCCTGAAGATCGGCGCGCTTACCGGCGTGCCGGGCTGCGCCGCCCCGGGCGCGTTGGAAAAGGACATATGGGCGTCGTTTGCCGGAGGATAGAAGAGGGCGCTGCCATCCTCGCCGCCAATCCCCCAATCGTGGAAGTGGAAGGCCGACGGCAGCGACTGGGCGGCGACCCAGCGCGCGCTCGACGGCGTCGGGTCGAAGGCGTGCACGACGGCGCCGAAGCGCTCGATGATCGCCAGATCGAAGCTGATGTCGTCGCCGACGCCGAAGGAATAGACGATCGGACGCTCGGAGAGGCGCGCGGGGATGACCGTCCAGCCGCCATAATCGCTGCCCAGTTCGACCCAGTCCTGCCGAACCTGGGGTTTGTGCAGGCGGGTGGATCGAAGGCGTCGATAAAGCCGCCGCGCGAGAGAGACGCTGCCCAGAATGGTTCCTTCCGCGATGTCGCGTTCCGGGCTCTAATAGGGGTCCCAAGTCCGTGCAAGCGACGGAAAGGCGTTTGGCGCGAGGCGGTTGACGGCGCGGGCGTTCGGGTTACAGCGGCCCGAACCGGCAACATCGCCCTGCCGGCGCGATCCGACGGGAAATAGATGCCGCGACTGTTCCAGAATTTCGACGTCTATCCGCGATATTTGCAAGTGCTGCACGCCCGGACGCGGGGAGCCGATTTCGATCGGTTCAGGGCGGCGTTCATGGCCGACAGGTTCATCGCGCTGCACATGCTGAAGCCGACGATCGAGGGCAGCGCGAACGCCGCCTTCGCGATCGGCGGCGACCCGGTCTCGCAGCGCAAATGGGCGCGGGCGCGGGGCCTCAAACGGCGCGCCACGCCGGAGCAGATTCTGCTCGCGCAGATCGAGGAGCACGGGACCGAGATCTTCTACAATCATGATCCGGTCCGCTTCGACAGCGCCTTCGTCCGCCGGCTGCCCGGTTGCGTGCGCACCTCGATCGCCTGGCGTGCGGCGCCCAGCGGCGGCGGCGATTTCGGCGCCTATGACCGGGTGGTGTGCAACTTTCCCTCCATCCTCGAAGCCTATCGGGCGCGCGGCTGGCGGACGGCGTGGTTCGCGCCCGGCCATGACCCTGAAATGGACGCTTACGCTGCCACGCGGGAGCGGCCGACCGACATCCTTTTCGTCGGCACCTACAGCCGCCACCACCGCCGGCGGGCCGACCTGATCGCCCGGGTCGCGCGGCTGGCCGATCGTTTCCGCGTTCGCCTTCATCTCTATCCGTCGCGCCTCACCTTGGTCGCCGAGACGATCGCAGGGGCGATCGGGCCGCTCCGCAAGCACCGCCGGCCGCCGGAGATCAGCCGGATTGCCGAAGGGCCGGTCTTCGGCCGCGATCTCTATGCGGCGATCGGCGCCGCGCGCATCGTGATCAACGGCGCGATCGACATGGCTGGCCCCGACCGCGGCAATATGAGATGCTGGGAGACGCTCGGCTGCGGCGCGATGATGCTTTCCGATGAGGGCAGCTATCCGGATGGAATGGAAAACGGCCGAACCTTCGCCGCCTATCGCAGCGTCGAGGATCTGGCGGGCAAGGCCGAGGCCTTCCTCGCGGACGAGGAGGCGCGGCGGACGATCGCCGAAGCAGGGAATGCGCTGGTCAGGAGCCGCTACGGCAAGGACCGCCAGTGGCGCGATTTCCTCGAGCTCGTCTGAGCCGGCGTGAGAATCCTTCACTTCTCCAAATATGACCGCAAGGGTGGCGCCGCGATCGCGGCGATCGACTCGGTCCGATCGCAGCGGGCCCTGGGCGTCGATGCCCGCATGTTCGTCGGCATGAAAACCGGCGATCTCGACTTCGTCGGCGGCCCCTCGGGACTCGGCCGCCTGCGCTCCTGGGCGAATTTCGCCGTCGAGCGGCTGCCTTTCCGCCTCGCCCGCCTGCCGCGTCACGACGTCCGCTCGCTCGGCCTTGCCGGAATCGACGCGCCGCGAATCGCGGCCGAGGCCGGCGCCGACCTCGTCGTCCTGCACAATGTCGACGGGCTGGTGCGGATCGTCGACCTTCCGCGTTTCGCCTGCCCCTTGATCTGGCGGACGCACGACATGTGGGCGATGTGCGGCACCGAACATTATGTCGCCGACAGCGCGCCCTACCGGGCCGGCAGCGGCGCCCCGATTCCGGACCGCCTCAGCCGCTGGGCCTTCGCGCGCAAGGCGCGTGCCTATGCGGCGACCCGCTCGCTGACCGTCTGTGCGCCGTCGCGCTGGCTCCGTGACGAATTCGCGGCGAGCGCCTTGTTCCAGGGCCGGACGGCGGTCGCCATCGCCAACGGCGTCGACAGCGACACGTTCCGACCGGAGTCCAGGATCGAGGCGCGGCGGGCGCTCGGCCTTCCCGAGGATGCGCCGCTTTTGCTGTTCGGCTGCTCCGGCGGGCCCGCCGATCCGCGCAAAGGCTTCGATCTGCTGGTGGAGGGTCTTCGCTATGCGGCGTCCGATTTGGCCGCGCGCGGCGCCGAGCTCCTGGTCTTCGGCGGCGAGCTCGACCGGGCGCTGCTGCCGCCCTTGCCCACCCACGACCTCGGCCGGATCGACGATCGCGCCCGGCTGCGGCTGCTCTATAGCGCCGCCCATGTCACGATCGTCCCGTCACGGCTCGAGAACCTTTCGCTGACCGTGCTCGAATCGCTGGCGTGCGGGACGCCGGTCGTGGCCTTCGCCATCGGCGGCATGCCCGACATGATCCGCCATGGCGACAATGGCTGGCTGATCCCGCCCTTCGACACGGAGGCGCTGGGGCGCCAGCTGGTGGCCGCCCTCGACCGCCCCGACATGGGCGAGGCCTGCCGGGCGACGATCCTGGAGGGCTTCACCCATGAGGTGGAGGGCAATGCGATGATCGCGCTGTTCGAAGCCGTGCTGGGAGGAAGCGGATGACCGCCGATTCCCGGATCCCTTCGTTCAGCGTCGTCACCGTCTCCCTCAATGCCGAGCGGACGATCGGCGACACGATCGCCTCCGTCGCGGCCCAGGACTGGCCCGAGCTCGAGCACATCGTGATCGACGGCGGGTCCACGGACGGCACCGCAAAGATCGTCGAGGCGGCGGCGCATGGGCGGCTCCACTTCGTCAGCGAATCCGATCAGGGCATTTACGACGCGATGAACAAAGGTCTCGCGCTCGCGACAGGCGACTATGTCGGCTTTCTCAACGCCGACGATTTCCTCGCCGGGCCGGACAGCATCCGCCGGCTCGCCGCCGTGGCGATGCGGACCGGCGCCGACTGCCTGCTTGGCGACACCCAATATGTCGATTCGGCTGGACGGCCGCGCGGCCGGCTCTATTCGACCTTCGGATTCCGGCCCTGGTGGCTCCGGCTCGGCATCCAGCCGCCCCACCCCTCTTTCTTCGCGCGGACGGAGCTGCTGGAGAGGGTCGGCGGCTTCGACACCCGCTTCCGGATCGGCGCCGACTTCGACCTGATCGCCCGGCTGATGCTCCGCCACAAGGGAAGCTGGGCGCGGGCCAAAGGGGTGATCGCCTGCTTTCGCGAGGGCGGGCTGACGACGTCGCGCCTCGCCGTCAAGCGCGAGATCGGCCGCGAGGCGGCGGCGAGCCTCCGCGCCCTCGGCCAACCGTTCGCGGGCGCCGCCGTCCAGCTTCGCTATCCGGTCAAGCTGCTCCAGCTGGCGGCGGGGGCCTTCCAAACCCGCCGGAAGCGCTAGCGCGCGGTTCGCCTCACCCGCGCGCGGGCGCGAGGCGCAGGTCGTCGAGCCATAGCCGCCCCGCGCTTTCGCCTTCTGCGGCGGCCTGGATGGTCAGCCATTGCTGGCGGCATCCGGCCGGGATGTCGAGCGTGCCATCGAGCGTGCCCGCGGGACGATTCACCTCCCCGGTCAGGGTCGCGACGACGGTTCCGCCCCGCGCGCAGCTGACCTCGATGCGCACCCGGCCGGACCCGCCGTCCATCATGCCGTAGGCGCCGACCAGGCGATAGCGGCCCGGCGCGATGAGGAGGAGCTTGCGCGCCACCCAATCCTCGCCCGACTGGGGCAGATTGACCTGCAAGGCGTTGTTGGCGGCCTGGTCCGGCCGGGGGCCGCGCCAGGCGATGTTCGGGTTCAGGTCCCAGCCGAATGGCGGCAGATCGTCCGTGCGCGCGAAGGCGCCGTCGAGCTGCGCCCGGGCGTCGCCAAGTCGCCAGTTGCGGTCGACCAGGGCGTAGAGCCGGGCCGCCGCGGCGAAGTCGCCGGCATTGACCAGCCGTTCGGTCAGGCCCGCCAGATGCGGCGCGGCCGGCGGCGTTCCCATCTGGGCGAGGATCAGAAACAGAGCGGCGGCGCTGGCGGGATCGGCATTGACCCCGGCATGATAAAGGAACTCCGAGCGCCACGCATCGCCGCGATGAACCAACTCCGCGATCGGCCTTCGGAGATTCGGTTGCGACAGTGCGGAGCTCAGCACCGGAAAGAGCACATCCCGGGTGCTCGGCGCGACCTGGAGGGCGATGCCGAAATGCGAGAGCGCACCATTGACGTCGTTCGCCGCGACCCGTTTCTCGAGCAGCCAGAATTGGGTCGGTATGTCGCGGCGGGACAGCCGCTCCGAATAATCGAGCAGGCGATCGGACAGGCGCGCATCCTGCCTCATCGCGGCCTGCATGGCGAGAATGCGCGCCGGGCCCGGCAGGGTGGGATTGGCCCGCAACGCCGCGCTCGCCTCCTGCGCCGCGAGCGCAACCTGCTGCGGGCCCGGCACATTTTGGCCGTTCGAAGCGAGCAAGGTGTCCGCCAGCCGCGCATGGGCGACCGCATGGCGCGGCCACAGACGCAAGGCCAGGTTGGGCGCGGTCGTCGCGGCGACATTGGCGAAGGTCACCACGATCGAAAGCCCCGCGAGCAGCAGAGCTGCGAGCACGACCGCCAGCCGAGCCGCCAGTCGGCTCAAAGCGCCGACCGCCCGGCCGGCGGCCGCGCCGAGGCGCGACTAAGCGGGCTTCTCGGGGCCATATCCGTAGCCATAGCCATAATCGTATCCATAGCCGTAGCTGGCCTTCTTGCTCTCGAACTTGGTGAGAACGGCGCCCAGCAGATGCGCGCCCGAATTGCGAAGCCGGTTGATGGCGACCTTGGCCGAGCGCGATTGCACGCCGAACGATTCGACGACATAGACCACGCCGCCGACCTTGCTCGCCACCAGCGGCGCGTCGGCAAGGCCGAGCATCGGCGGCGCATCGACGATCACATGATCGAACTTGCTCGTCAGCTCCGCGAGCAGGGTGCCGAGCCACGGGCCCGAAAGCAGGTCGCCGGAATTGGGCGGATGCGGCCCCGCGGTGATCGCCCTGACGCCGGGCAGGCTCGTGTCCTGCACGACCTGATCCCACCGTTCGTTGCCGCTGAGGATGTTGCTCAAGCCCTTCTCGTTGGCAACGTTGAGCCGCTGATGAAGCGAGGGCGACCGCATGTCCGAATCGATGACCAGCACCTTGAACCCCTGCCGGGACAGGACAAGCGCGAGCGCCAGCGCGGTCGTCGATTTGCCCTCGGCGGCGTGGGTGGAGGTGATCATCAGCGAGCGCGGCACGCCGTGCGGCGTGGCGAATTGCAGATTCGTCTTGATCGTCAGATAGGCCTCGGTCAGCGCCGACCGGCGGTCCTGGAGCGCCTCCAGCGGGTCGCCGACATCGACCTTCGGCACCACGCCCAGGCTGGGCACGCCGAGCATCGCCTCCATTTCGCCCGGATCGGTGATCGCCTCGTCGATCTGCTCGAGCGCGAAGGCCAGAGCGGCACCGAGGCTCGCGCCGAGCACGAGGCCGAGCAGCAGGTTGAGCAGCGGCCTGGGGCTGGACGGCCGGTTCGGAACCCGCGCCAGGTCGACGATCGAGATGTTGTTGGTGCCGACCGCGCCGGAGATGCCGATCTCCTTGTAACGCTGCAGCAGGCCGTCATAGAGCGTTCGGTTGGTATCCACCTCGCGCTGGAGGATGTTGTACTGGATGCTGCGCCGCCTGAGATCGATCAGGCTGGTCTTGAGGTTCTCGACGCGCCCCGCCAGCTCCTGCTCCCGCGCCGCCGCCTGGGCCACCTGGCCGCGCAGCCCGGTCATGATTCGGCCCTCCTCGGCCGCGATCGTTCGGTCGAGCTGCTGCAGCTGGGCCGAAAGCGCCTGCACCGCCGGATATTGAGGCTCGAACTGGGTCAGCAGCCTGGCGCGCTCGGCCGCCACTTCCGCGCGTCGCTCCCGCACCGCGCCCAGCGTCGGATTGTTGGCGCCGGCGGTCACCGCCGCGGCGCCGCCACGCAACAGGCTCTCGGCAAGGATCCGCTGGTTGCGGGCCTCGGCCAGAGCGGTGTTGTAGGCGACGAGATCGTCGGCGGTGATCGGCCGCTCGCCGGTCACGCCCTGACCCGTCGGGGTATTGATGTTGATGATGCGCTGGTTGGCGGCATAGCCGACCAGGGCGCGCTCCGAATCGTTGAGCAGCCGCCGCTGCTCCTGCAGGCGGCGCTCGAGGAAATCGCGCGCATAGCGGGTCGCTTCGAACCGCCGGTCGATGTTGGAGCGGATGAACAGCTGGGCCCAGGCGTTGGCGATGCGCGCGGCGACGTCCGGACTGGGGTCGGTATAGGTGATGTCGACCAGGCGCGACGCGCGCATCGGCGAGATCGTGACCTGATCGAGCAACAGGGTGGTGATGCGCGTGAGCCGTTGCTGCCGCGCGGCAGGGCTGTTGTCGAGCGGCCGCTCGTTGACAAGGGTACCCGGCGCATCGGTGATCCCATGGGCGTCGAGGAAGGGCCGATTGTCGGCCAGCGCGAGCTCCTGTGCCACCCGCCCGGCGAGCGCCCGTGATTTCAGCAGCCCATATTGGGTTTGATAGAATTCCTGGTCGACCGTGCCGACTTCCGGCTGAACGCCCTGGACGTTGAAGATTCTTGCCTCTTCGCGGGCGATCTCGATCCGCGAGGTCGCGGAATATTCCCGCGTCATCAGGAAGGTGATGATCAACGCCGCGGCGACGCCGGCGGCGACCGATCCGATGATCACCCATTTCCAGCGACGGGCGATGCGCGCGTAGCGCACCAGCGTCGAATTTTCCTGAACCTCGCGGATGATCAGCAGCGACTTGTCGCCGTTCCCGTTGACCGGGGGGTTGATGCTGCCGGGGGCGGTGGTGGCCATATCGCTCATGAGCTTTGAATTATGCCCTTCTTATGGCCGGGTGCTTTGGATCAGCGCGATGATCGGCGTCGTGATCAGCGGCGCCGCCTGGAGGATGTCCCTGAACAGGCGCCGGCCGGGCGAATCGCCCACCATCACCACGTCGCCGGCAAAGATTTCGGGGTCCCGATATTGGCCGGCGCGGATTGCCCGGAGGTTGTAGAGCGCCGCCATGTGCTGGTCGCCGACCTCGCGGAACACCACCACTTCGGTCTGCCGCGCAAATTCCGACAGGCCGCGCGCCGAAGCGATCGCCCGCATCAGCGTCATGTGGCCGATCACGGGATAACGGCCGGGCTCGCGCACCTCGCCGTCGACCGTGACGACCTGGCTGACCGATTCCGTGAGATTGACCGTCACTTGCGGGTCGCGGACATAGCGGCCGCGGAGCCGGTTTCCGATCTCGCTGGCAAGCTGCGCGGCGGTCAGCCCGTTGGCGTCGATCGTGCCCGCCAGCGGAAAAGAGATGCGTCCGCTCGCATCGGTCTGGATTTCGCGCCGCGACAATTCGGGAACCCCGAACACGTCGACCTCGACCTTGTCGAACGGCCCGATCACATAGGGCCGCTCGGCACTCTGGGCCAGCGCCGGGGTCGGCGGCGGCAATTCCGTCACCGGCAGGACTGCGAGGCCGCCGCCGGTCAGCGGCCGGGTGTGCGAACAACCCAGCAGACCGGCGGAAACAAGCAGCATCATCAACGCTTTGAAACGCACGAACCGAATTCTCCTGATTGCGGCCGAATCCTTAACCGGCGCGCCGCGCCCCGTAAAGCAGCTATGGCCGGGCCTTCAATAGCCGATCCTCGAAACGCCTGCACTGCCTTGAATTATCTTCGTGCGGCGCCTTCGCGCAACGCGATCGCGAGAACCGCCGCGGCGGCGGCGAACGCGCAGGCCATGAGGGGAGTCCGCAACGGGTAATCGGTGATGCTGCCGACCAGGGGGAGCGCCATCAGGACGGTGCACAGCCTGGCCTCGGGCGTCCCGTGAACGCTCGGACCGGACCAGGCGCGCCAGACGGCGCGGCCGTACCAGAGGAGGAAGACGAGCAGCAGTACGACTGCGGCCACGCCGCCCTCGATCACGATCTGGGTCAGCTCGCTATGGGTGTGGTTGAGATATTCGGGGGCGAGATCCTCGACGCTTTCGAACCGCGGATAGATTTCGGCGAAGCTTCCCCAGCCCGCGCCGATCGGAAAGAAGGTCTTGGCCGCCTCGATCGTCTCGGGCAGAACCTTGACTCGCAAATCCTGGTCGACCGCCGACACCGCGAGGCGCGCTTCCGACCATGTCGACAGGCCGACCCCGGCGAGCGCGACCACAACCAGGCCGGCCCCCGCGAGCGCCGCCAGTGTCGTCTTGCGCAGGCCGGTGGCGCGGATGATCAGCGCCGCCGTGAGCAGGAACGAAAGGATCACCAGCGCCCCGCCCATGCGCGATTGGGTCATCACCGCCGCGATCAGCAGGAACAGCACGGCGGAGCCGGAGATCAGCCAGCGTGCGCGCCGGACCCGAGGCGGCAAATTACCCCGGCTGGCCCACCAGGCGGCGATCGGGACGCCCATCGCCAGGAAGGCTGCCTGATGGTTGCGATTGGCGAAGAATCCGATCGCCGAATCCTGGTTGTTGATCCGGTAGAAGCGCAACGGGCTGTCCGGCCCGCCCGCCATCTGCAGCAGGCCCAGCAGGCCGCTGAGCAGAATCGTGATCCACAGGCCGATCAGCAGCCAGCGGCTGACCCGCGTGCCGAGCACCGGCACCGCGAGCAGGAACAAGAGCGGCGGGAGCAGCGAGAGCAGGCTGTTCCAGGTCAGATCGGGCGCAAAGCTGATCGGCCGCCAGACCGGGCCGACGCCGGCGACGCCGGCCAGGACCTGATAGAAATCGCGTCCGGGAAGCGCCGCCCAGAGCGACGGCGGCAGCGGGATCAACTGGATTGCCAGCACGCTGGCCACCGCCCCGGCAAAGAACAGCAACGGGCGCTGCGCGCGCAGTCGGTCCCGCGGCACCAGCAGCAGCAGCAGCGTCAACCCGACCACGGCGGCGAGCCGCACCGCCACCAGCAAGGGGACATCGGCGCGGGCCGAGCCGCCGCCCAGGCAGGCGGCGACCCAGGCGGCGGCGATCACCGCAAGGGCAATCCTGGCTGGGGCGTCGAGAATGATGCGCGAGGACGGTTGTCTGGGGTTCACGTCGCGGAGATACACAGTGGATGTCGGGCCCAGTCAATAGCATTGTCCCGCCGGCGCGCTCCACCGGCCGAGGCGAAGCGCGCGATTCCGGCTGGAAAATCCGGTGAGGAGAAGCTAGGCGCGGGGCGCCGGATCTTGCCGTAACA
>Ga0105245_10006142_pt1 | contig 10570 bp, 7 predicted proteins | sample KBSM54metaG_FD_81523 | JGI IMG/M metagenome (GOLD analysis project Ga0105245, IMG submission 81523) | Miscanthus rhizosphere microbial communities from Kellogg Biological Station, Michigan, USA - KBS M5-4 metaG | ecosystem: Host-associated > Plants > Roots > Rhizosphere > Soil | place: Michigan...
CGAAGCCGCGGTCGGCGTCGCGATCCCCGACCCGGTCCAGGACCACGTTCGCGCGGCACTGGCCGCGGCGCGAGAGCACATTCTGTCGGACCGCACTGTCGAACGCGTACCTCCGCTCGCTGTCCAGGCCGGACCGCAGGTCGATCGGCTCGTGCACTTCGCCACATTGGTGCGCCAGATCGCCGTCGCACCGTGAGCCGGACCACGGGCGTTTCCGCTCGCCGAGTCACTCACCGAGCCCTCACTCGTTGACGGCTGTTCAATAGCAACATGACCGCGCAACCTGGCCGACATGCAGCGGCGCTATCTCTGGCTCGCGCTCCTGATCGGTTGCGCGCCCGCGTTCGATCCGACCCGCCAGGATTCGGACCCCGGCACGTTCGGTCATCACGTCGTCGACCTCCTGTGCAAGCGACTCGCTTGGGAGGCGACGCCCACCGATGTCAGCGGCTCGCTCGATCGCGACACGTGCCACGGCGGCGATCTTCGCGCCGATGCGCCTATCACGCTGGTCGCGCTCGTCGGAGATCGCCCGCGCACGGTCACTGCGATCGATACCGCGGTGCCGCCGGCAACGACCGACGCGCTGCAGGCGTACCTGACGTCCGACCAGGTGCTCGGCTTGTACGACGACGACACGATGAGCACGAGCGTCCAGTCGCTCGGCGACATGCTGAGCGAGCTCGGCGACGATCCGGACGCGATGGCGGCGCTCGCGCGGTTCGGTGCGCGCGATGGTTATCGCCAGCCCGACGTCGCACTCGGTCAGATCGCGCCGCTCGTCAATTCACCGGCGGTCATCCCGGCACTCGATGCGCTGTTGCCGGCGGTCGTCGACGGCGGCGCGGCGCACGCGCAGTGGACCCAGTTGATCGCGGCGACCGGCGCGACGCTCGCGAGTGCCTCGCCAGCGACCGATCCGGATCGGGCGTCGGCGATCGCGGGAAAGCTGCTGCTCGGCGAGGACGCCGAGGTCGCGACCGGCACGCCGCAGTTCATCGTTCGCCGCGACGATCGCGGCGTCGCGCGGGTCACGCTCGCGGCGCCGTTCGTCGACACCGACCACGATGGCCTCCCCGATGTCGACGCGCTCGGTCGCTACGTCGACGGCGAGGGCAACGCGCTCGCGGTCGCGACCCCATTCGCTGCACCCGGCGACACCGACGTCCGCGATGCGAACGGCCTGTCGACCGACGTGCCTTATACGTACCTCGATCTCGATCGCACGATCGTCGGCGCGCTCGCCCGCGATGGGGCGACGCTACTCGATCCCAGCAAAGGCACGGCCTTCGACCTCGTGCGCGGCGCTTCGCTGTTGCTCGGCGCTCGCAGCGCGCAGACCCATACGTACGACGACGGCTCGACGCTCGCGTACACCGGCTACGACACGACGAACGCGCCGCTGCTCGACATCGCGTACGCGTTCACCCAGCTGCTCGGCGATCCGAACGTCGATGACACGCTCGCGCTCGCGGCCCAGCTGTTCACATCGCACGAGGCGGTGACCGCGCGGCTGGTCGAGAACATGATCGCGACCGCGCGGCTCGGCGATATGTTCCCGCTCGCGCAGATCGCCGACAACGCGCCGCTGTGGGACGACATGCGCCCGCTGCTCGCGAAGATCACGGCCGATCCGAAGCTGGTCAGCGATCTGCTCGTCGCGCTCGAGCGTCCCGAGGTCGCCCAGCTCGCGACCCGGTTCCAGGAGTTCATGACATACAGCGATCGGTTCGATATCGCGTCGGACCAATCGGTCACCGGCGCGTTCACGAGCCAGCCGGATCGCAGCAAGCCCGACAGCGACTTCAATCGCTCGCTGTGGCAACGGCTCCTGATGGTGATCAACGACTCGAACGGCGCGCACCAGTGCAACAAGCAAGGCGCGCAGCTCAAGCAGAACGGCCTCGTCGTCGCGACCTACAACGCGTGCGACTTCTTCCAGGTCCCGAACCTCGCGGTGTTCTACCTCCAGTCGATCGCGTACGCGAAGGACGCGAACGGCAACGTGATCTGCGAGGACAACGGCGGCGAGTTCGATGCGACGAAGACCGCCGCGACCGGTGACGGTTGCGCTGCGTACGGCACCGGCTGGCGACCGCGGCCCAAGGCGAACTTCGGCTTCAACTGGAACAACGGGCTGTCGTCGACGCTCGTGATCTCGCTGCTCGGTGGCGATCACTACGTCGAGACCAACGCGACGATCACCGGGTTCCGCACGCACCCGACGCCCGAGGCGCTGAACCGGGTGCTGTTCCTCGATCCGACGCCGCAATCGATCCAGGACACCTCGGACCCGATGCGCGATCGCGACGGCGACCTTTTCAAGGTCCAGCACGCGGGCACGCTACCGGTGTGGGAGAAGAACAACTTCTACGCGGAGATCCGGCCGATCGTCCAAGCGTTCGCCGACGCGAACCAGGAGCAGACGTTCGTCGACATCATGTCGGTGCTTCACAAGCACTGGTCGAGCCCGGCGTCGACCTCGACCCAGCACACCGATCCGAACGCGGGCAACTACACGTTCGGCTCGAATGCGGTGTCGTACGAGCCGTACGTGATCGCGGTGCTCCAGGGCGATCTCTATGCGGCGCTGACCCAGAGCGCCGCCGAGCTCGTCGCGATCAGGGCGAACAACAAAGCGATGGCGCAGATCGCGGCGCACGCCGGGAATTACCTGGTCACGCCGCAGGCCGGGCTCACCGATCGTCTCGGCCACACGACGACGACCGCGGCGGATGGCACGCCGGTCACCGCGCTGTCGCCGTGGCACCTGCTCGCGGACGCCTTTCTCCACAAGCGCGCAGCGCTGGCCGCGGCCGGTGCAGATGCGACGCACTGGACCGATTCGATCAGCGAGCTCGCTGATCTGCTCATGCGCGGCGATGCGACGCCCGCGTGGCACTTTCGCAACGCGCACTTCGCCGCCACGTCGCGCGCGTTCGTCCAGCTGTTGCGCGACCGTCTCGCGGTCCACAGCTCGGATCGCGCGCAGTGGCTGGCGACGGTGTTGCCCGGCAAGATCCAGGACACGCTGACCCATCCAGTGTTCGCGGCAGCCGCGGATCTGATCGTCGCACTCGACGGTGCACCGCGTACGAACCTCGAGGCGTTGCTCGCGACGGTGCTCGATCCGACGCAGCCTTCGTTCGCGACGCTGCGCGCTTCGACCGCGGAGATGCTCCAGCTCGCGCGCGACGACGGCGATCTGGTCCCGGTCGCGCGCGTCACAGGTCGGCTCTTGGAGAAGGACTATCTGCCGACGCAGCTCGCGCTGTTCGCGAAGCTCCACGCCGCCGACGGCGCGCACACGCTGAACGATCTGGTCGCGAGGCTGTTCCAGCCGATCGAGCCCGGCGTGCCGACGATCTCGGCGATCGCCGATGGCGTCGGCGACGTCGATCGCGTGTCCCCCGGCGCTGCGCCGGCGTGGAACGCCGTGGACTACGCGAGCGTTTTCCACGTCACCGCCGACTTCCTGCGCGAGCAGCAACATGGCCTGTTGCGGTTCATCGCGATCGTGAAGGGGCGTAACCCGTGAGGACGGTCCTCGCAGTCGCGTTACTTGCCGGCACGGCGCACGCCGGCGGTATGGTGTTGCCGGTCCGCGGCGTGCATTCGCTCGAGCGCGGCGGCGCGATCGTCGCAGGCAGCGAAGATGCCGACGCGCTGTTCGACAATCCGGCGGGCCTCGCGCACCTCGATCACGGCTGGGAGCTGCTCGTCGACGGTGCGTTCGTGAAGCAGGCCGTCGACTACACGCGGATCGATAGCGGCGGCAACCAGCTCGCACCGGTGTCGAACCAGTATCCGGGCATCGTGTCGCCGACCGTCGCGCTCGCATACGCGCTGAACGATCGCCTCGTCGTCTCCGGCGGCTTCGGCGCGCCGTACGCCGGCCTCCATCGCTATCCGGTCGACGGGCCGCAGCGCTACGCGTCGGCGTCGCTCGCCGAGTCGCTGTTCGTCACGGTCGCGGCGGGCATCGCGTACAAGGTGTCGCCGACGCTGCGGGTCGGCGGCACGGTCCAGGACGTGATCTCGAAGCTCGAATCGCGCGTCACCCTGTCGGGCTGCCCGGGTCAGACCGTGTGCGCACCCGAGGATCCCGAGTTCGACGCCGATACCAAGTTGAGCCAGCTCGGCCTGTTCGCGCCGAGTGCGTCCGCGGGCGTGCAATGGGACGCGCATCCGCTCGTCACGCTCGGCGCGATGGCGCAGGCACCGGCGCGGATCTCGAACGCGACCGGTACGCTCGAGACGAAGCTGCCGAGCTCGTCGTTCTTCGACGGCGCGAGCGTTCACGGCGATCAGGCGAGCCTCGAGCTGACGCTGCCCGCGCAGCTCCGGTTCGGCGCCGAGCTTCATCCCGATCCGCACGTCCGGATCGAGGCGGCGCTCGATATCGAGCTGTGGTCGATGCACGACGCGATCACGATCGTGCCGCGCGGTGTGACGATCGAGAACCAGGCCGGCGTCGGCACGTACACGCTCGGCACCGTGTCGATCCCGCGCAACTACAACAATTCGTACGCGCCTTCGCTCGGCGGCGAGTACCACGGCGATGGCTGGCAGGTCGGCGCGGGCTACAGCTACGAGACCGCGGCTGCACCGAAGGGCTACGTCTCGGTGCTCACCGTCGATTCGGCGAAGCACTTGTTCGGCTTCGGCGGCGGCGTCGACGTCCTCGGTTGGACGGTCGGCGCAGCGGTCGGCTACGTGAAGCTGACCGACGTCGACCTAGCGCTCGCCGATGCGAAAGTTCCGCAGCTGACGCCGATCCGCGATCAACCGAGCACGATTCCGATCAACGCAGGTGACTACCGCTCGCACTACGTGTTGGGTGGATTGCGCGTCGCGCATCGCTTCTAGCGGTTTCTCTCATGAGGGCTGGACTCGAACGTGCTTGAGGAAGCTGCAGCTTCTGCAAGGAGAACGTTCGATGCGCAAGATTCTATTCGTCGTCGCGTGCTCTCTCGTCGCGGGCTCGGCATTCGCAGACCCGCCGAAGCCCGATCCGGGCATGCCTCCGCTGAACCCGCCGACCGATCCGACGGCGCCGACCGCGGATCCGACGGCTCCGGTCACCGACTTCACTCCGACCCCACCTCCAGTGACGACCACCACGACGACGATCGAAACGACGACGCCCGTCGACAACCCGCCCGGAGCACCGGTGCCGGGGATCGCCGCGAGCGACACCGGCTTCGTTCCGTATCAACCGGTAGAAGCGCCGGGGCCGTACAGCTACGCCTGGCACGACCCGTACCTCGCGTCGGGAATCGGCGTCGGTTTCAACATCGGCGGCGGCCTCACCGGCTTCACGGACCGGGCGATGCGCAACACCGTGTCGTCGAACGTCGGTGGCCTGTGGGATGCGCGAGCGTCGTTCGGTACGCACATCCCGATCGGCCTCGACGTCGGCTACATCGGTAGCGCAGCGAACATCAACACGATCAACGGTAACGCGAACGGCACGCTGGTCGGCACGACCGTCGAGGCCGCACTCCGCTACAACATCCTGCCGCACAACACGATCAACCCGTACCTCTTCGCGGGCGCGGGCTGGCAGCGCTACGACGTGCAGAACATGCACTTCGCGCAGAGCGACACGGGCATGGCGCCACACGACGACGTCGCCGAGTTCCCGATGGGCGCGGGCATCGGCCTGCGCGATCTGAGCGGCTTCAACGTCGATCTCCGCGGCACGTTCCGCGCGACGACCGACTCGACGCTGCTCCAGGAGTCGAACGGCAACTACGCGCAGCTCCACTCGTGGGAAGCGAGCGGCTCCGTCGGCTACGAGTTTTGACGAGACGATTGCGATAGCGGTGCCGCCGACGATGGGATTAGCCTGATCGTCTGCGGTGGTGGCTGTTGCTCGCGCTGACGGGCGCGGCGTGCTCGGAAGATCCGAGTGCGACCGCGCCGTTCGCGCACGTGGTCGATGCGTGCGCTCCGATCGCGCTGACCACGACGGCGACCGGTGCGGAGCTCGCGAGCGTCGCGCAGGCGACGGCGCTGTGGACCGCGGTCGGTGTCACGGGGCCCGGTGAGCCAGGTGCGACCGCGACAATCTCGGTCGCGTTCGTGCCGTCGACGCCGGGCGTGTTCGGGTTCTACGACGACGCCGATCTGACGCTCGAGATCAGCGATGCGCTGAGCGATGACCAGCGCGCGATCGTGATCGCGCACGAGCTCGGCCACGCGTTCGGCCTCCTCCACGTGCCGCCGAGCGAACGCGTCTCGGTGATGAACGCGGGGAACCTCGCGATCGTTCCGACCGCCGATGATCGGCTCGCCGTCGCCGCCCTGTGGGGCGATTGCGCGAACCGCTGAGACGCACCGCGCGCGAGATCCGAGCGCACGCGCGCCCACTCGATCGCGGCGCGAGCGCACGTGAGGTCCGATGCGGCCCGCGCGAACCGCGGTCTCGTGCGGCGAGCGCGCGGCACGTGCGTTGCTTCACCTTCACGCAGATGACTCGGCGGTTCGCGCGGGTCGTCAGGTGAACAGGCAACTCAAACCGGGACTCGCTTTCTAAGCAAAGGACAGCGACTAACAGCATCGGGAAGCGCGGCGTCGCGGCGAAAACCGCGTCGACGAGCACACCGACGAAACATTCGGTGCTGATCTGTGAACGAGCTCGATTTGTGACCCTCGAGATCTGACGATCCACTCGAACCGCCGAGAGCGTGTGAGCTGATGGACACCCTCGAAATCCGCAAGGGTTCGCCCAGCGTCGAGCTCACGCGCGACGAGTTTCGCGAGCGGTTTCGCGCGCGCTTCGTCGATCCGCTGTTCGAGCCCTTGAAAGGCGAGATCGAGCGGATCGAAGAGGTCGCGTGGTCTGCCTATCGCCAGCACCGCAAGGCGCCTCGCACACGCAAGGCGGGGGCTGGCTTTGCCGATCCGAGCTATCAGCTCTCGCTCGACTGGCTCGCGACCAAGGATGCCTTGAAGCGAGCGGAGCACCTGCACGCGAGCTCCGAGGTCGCGCGGATCCTCGTGATCGCGGGCGGTGCGCGCAACGAGCACACGTGCCCGGGCGAGCAGAGCAAGACTCAGCGCCTCGTCGGCGAGGCGTCCGACGAGCTCCGCCACGGCGGCGCGCATGTCGACCTGCTCGAGCGCCGATGGCGGCAACCCGGATCCGACGACGACGCACGGCAAGGACGCGGCGCAGGCGAAGGCGATCGAGCTCGCGGGCTGGCCGTATCCGCGCCACCTCGCGGGCCGTGCGTTCGCGGTGTTCGTGCACGGCGATGCGGGTGGGGCCGAGGCGCTGCGGCGTGCGCTGAGCGATTGGCTGACCGATATCGGCCTCGAGTCTGGCGGTGGCAAGGCGACGATCGATCGCCAGATCGGCTACTACGAACCGTACGCGACCTCGCACGAGGCGCTCGATCGCGACAAGGCCGTCGTCCAGGAAGTCCGCGCCGCGATGCAGGCGTTGCTCGAACGCACCGCCCAGCTCCGCGCCGGGGTGCCGAGTGCCGGCGCCGACGTCCGCGAGCCGCGACCGAAGTGACCTACGGCTCCTGGCGGACCGAGCGCACCGACGGGAACGCATCGCCGAGCGCGGTCAGTCCGCGCTGGGTCAGCTTGTTGCCGGTGACATCGAGGTTCGCGAGCCGCGGGAAGTTCGCGCGCCGCTTCGCGAGCTCGAGCGCGTTCGCATCGATCATCTGGTTGTGCGAGAGGTCGAGCTGCTCGAGCTGACCGGCGAGCGGGCTGGTCGTGAGCTCGAGCACGACCTCGCGGATGTAGCGCGTGCGGACGAGCGCGAGCTGGTGGAGCGCCGGCAGGTCGCGGCGCGCGAGCAGCTCGAAGATGTCATCGATCGATGCATCGCCGGTCGTGTAGCCGCTGCCGAAGTCGAGCCGGAGCTGCTCGAGCACCGGGAAGGGCGCGGTGACGAGGCCGCGCGCGCTCGCCGCGGGCATCTGACTATCGACGAGCTCGAACCGCTCGAGCTCGGGCAGCTCGAGTCGACCGAGCGCGAGCGCGTGACCCGACAGCGACAGCCGGCGCAACCGCGGCAGCGCGGCCCACAGGTCGCCGAGGTTCGCGTTCGAGGCCTGCCACACGCGCAACCCGCGCAGGCTCGCCGGCGCGCGCCGGACGAGCAGATCGATCGCAGCTTGAAGGTGCTCGTTCTGGACGAGCGTGAGCTCGACGAGGAATCGCCCCGACGCGTGGCGCAGGATCTGATCGAGCGCGCGATCGAGCGGCTTCTGGCGATCCGCGTGGAGGTACGCGCCGTGGATCACGCCGAACCGCCAGCCGAACACGCTCGGATCGCCCTCGCGCGCGCCGCGCTCGGGGACCGCCATCGGTGCGAGCGGGCCGAGCAGGTCGTGGATGTGCTTCTTGAGCTCCTTCGCGAACGCCTTGTCGTCTTCACCGCGGGCCTCGGCCGCGATCGCGATCGCCATCACGTTGCCGCGCGGATCGCCCTGGCTCTGCAGCCAATCCGCGAACACCGAGTAGCTCGCCGGGTTCTCCGGATCGTTCGCGATCGCGAGCTCGAGCTCGTTGTGGCGCGGATCGCGCGGCATCGGCACGTAGCCGGCCAGGGTCCGCTCCTCGACCAGCTTTGCGAGCTGGGCCGAAGCCTGTTCGGGCGTCAAGAACGTGCGCACGCTCGTCCTGCCGCCGCTCGTGATCTCGAGCTGCTTGCCGATCTGTTCGATCTGCCAGGGCTCGCCATCGAGCTCGTAGCGCGGCATCTTTCCCACGAGCGTAGCGATAGACTGGCCGCATGTCTCGTCTCCAGCTCGAACGGTCCGGACCGATCGCGACCCTGTGGCTCGACCGCGCCGACAAGCGCAACGCACTCGACGGCCAGATGATGCAGGAGCTCGGCGCCGCGCTCGACGATGTCGGTGCGGATCGCAAGATTCGCGTCGTCGTGATCCGCGGCCGCGGCCTCGCATTCTCCAGCGGCATCGATCACTCGCTCCTCATGGAGGTGATGACCGCGACCCAGCAATCGCCGTTCTTGCACCTCCACCACCAGCTCCAGGAGGCGTTCCACCGGATGTCGCGGCTGCACCAGCCGGTGATCGCGGCGCTCCACGGCGCGTGCGTCGGCATGGCGCTCGAGCTCGCGCTCGCAGCGGATATCCGGATCGCGACAGAGGATTGCGTGCTCGGCCTGCCCGAGATCGCGTTCGGGCTCGTCCCGGATGTCGGCGGCACGACCCGCTTGGTCCGCGCCGTCGGCGAGCCGCGCGCCCGCGAGCTCGTGCTGACCGGCCGGATGGTCCGCGCGCGCACGGCCGAGCGCTACGGCCTCGTCCACGACGTCGTCGCCGATACGACCGCGCTCGATGCTCGCGTCCTCGCCCGCGCCGAGCTGCTCGCGGCGCATTCGCCGACCGCGCTCGGCCTCGGCAAAGTGCTGGTCCAGGCCTCTGGCGATTCGAACAGCGCGACCAGCTTCCGGCTCGAGGGTGCGTTCCAACAGACGCTGATCGGCCAGCCCGATCTCGCGCAGCGCTTCCCCGCGGCCTTGGCGTTCATCAAAGCGCAGATGGCAAATCCCGAGTAGGGTAGGCGGTCGATGCGCGAGGTAGTACCCGAGGCGTTCCCGCAAGCGCGGCCGATGTGTGCGCGCTGCCGCCGTCCGTTGCGCGTGTGTTATTGCGCGGCGCTGCCGTCGCTCGCGACCCAGACCCGGATCGTGATCCTCCAGCACCCGCGCGAGAAGGACATGCCGATCGGCACGGCGCGGATGGCGCAGTTGTGCCTGACCGAGGCCGAGCTTCACGTCGGGATCCGCTGGGGCGAGAGCGCGGCGTTCCTGAAGGCGATCAGCGATCCGGCGCGTCCGGCGGTGCTCTTGTCGCCCGGGCCGACGGCGCGCGACATCTTCACGGATCCGCCGGAGGGCCCGGTCACGCTCGTCGTCGTCGACGGCACGTGGTCGCAGGCGAAGACCGTCGTGCGCGACAACCCGTGTCTGCAGGCGTTGCCGCGCTACGCGTTCGCGACGCCGGAGCCTTCGCAGTACCGGATCCGCAAGGAGCCGCGCGCCGAGTACGTCTCTACGATCGAAGCGCTCATGCACGTGCTCGGCGTGCTCGAGCGCGATCCGGCGCGGTTTCGCGCGCTGCTCGATCCGCTGAACGCGATGGTCGATGCCCAGCTCGCCGCGCAAGCGAGCGCGCCGCAGCGGACGTCGTATCGCAAGCCGAAGCCGCCCGGCTCGTCGAAGCGGCGGTTGCCGGACGAGCTCGTGAAGCGCTACGCCGACATCGTCTGCTTCGTCGCCGAGGCGAACGCGTGGCCGTACGAGGATGGCGTGAAGAAGCACCCCGACGAGGTCATCCACGTCGTCGCGGAGCGGCTCGCGACCGGCGAGCGGTTCGATATGATCGCGCGGCCGACCGACGGGCTCGCGCCGGCGACGACGTATCACCTCGGCTTGCCGGCGGAGCAGTTCGCGGCCGGTGTGCCGGTGAGCGAGCTCGTCGCCGCATATGCGAAGTTCGCGCGGCCGAGTGATGTCGTGTGCTCGTGGGGCACGCATGGCATGACGACGGCGATCGCGAGCGGGCTCGAGCTC
>Ga0105245_10006145_pt1 | contig 10570 bp, 11 predicted proteins | sample KBSM54metaG_FD_81523 | JGI IMG/M metagenome (GOLD analysis project Ga0105245, IMG submission 81523) | Miscanthus rhizosphere microbial communities from Kellogg Biological Station, Michigan, USA - KBS M5-4 metaG | ecosystem: Host-associated > Plants > Roots > Rhizosphere > Soil | place...
CGGTTTGGCACCGTCCATTCGATGACTTCCCGCTACTCCTCGCAGATCACTTTGAACAACAGCTTTCCCGAGAGCAGACTCGCTATTGGCAAAACAAGGCAACACGCATTTTGATGCGGGGCGCCGACGGGACAGAGTACATCTTTCACGGTGCATTGTTTTGGTGGCTGCAGCGTTTCGTTAAGGACGGAATGGACGTGTACGCCGAACCTCAGGGACACGGTCAGGATAGAACGGACATCACTGTCGTGACCTTAGGTGGAAAACATGTCATTGAGGTTAAATGGCTCGGCAAGAATGAGACCAACACGGAGTATAAGGAACAGCGCATTCAAGATGGAGTTGATCAAGTGCGGTTGTACATGGAAAGAGAACCATCGTTCGTGCGGGGATTTGTCGTTATTTACGACGGTCGTTGTGAGGCTGAGCACGTGACGCAATGTTCTTTTTTGCCGGAGACTTTGCATCCGCGATGCGATAAGCCAACCATCATGTTCTTGCCTAGCGATACCCCTACGCAGGCGGTGACAAAGCTTCGTAGGAAAAGAAGGGCGCCTCGTGCTAATTGAGAATAGTCCATTCTCAGATCGAGACTTATCTCATTTCCAGCTCAACTTGACGCTGCCTCGTCATCGTTGGTACGCCTTCAAGGAAGGATTTTCGGATGCTCTCGTGCGCGAGGCCGTTTCCCATCTAGGTCCAAAACGTCGCCCTCTCGATATCTTGGACCCTTTCGCCGGCAGTGGCACCACGCTGGTTACGTCATGTCAACTTTCACATCGCGTGACCGGGATCGAGGTAAATCCGTTTTTAGCGTTTGCGGCGCGCGCAAAGACAGTCAGGCGCCATGCCACTGCGGTAACCATGCGGCGTAAGCTTGGTCGAATTCAGAACGGAGCACGGCATGAGCGACCCTCCGCTCTTGAAGGGCAGTCGACATTTTCCGAGGCGCGCGGATTGTCGAAGTGGCTTTTCAATCGGAGCGTGCTGAGGGGATTTTCAGCCCTGGATCAATTGCTTTTGGAGGAAAAGTTGGGCTCGCCGTTTCGTCTGGCCTTGTTGGCTAGTCTGATGGACTGTTGTAACGCTAAGCGCGACGGGAAATGCCTTCGTTACAAGAAAGAATGGCAAAGGCAAGGCTACAATTCGGCGGATCTGTTTCGCGCGTTTAGAGAGCGTTCTGAAATTATTGCCAAGGATCTCGTCTCAGCGCCATTGGCTGAAACAGCTGTTGACATTATTCGGGGTGACGCGCGTCTGGAACTGAAGAAACTTCCCGCGAGGAGTATTGATCTCACCGTTACTTCGCCGCCGTACTTAAACTCGCTTGACTACTCAGACGTTTATCGACCGGAACTGTTTGTCGGAGGGTTTGTCGCCACGAACCATGAGCTTCGCCGGATTCGATTAAGGACAATTCGTTCACACGCGCAGGTCGCTTGGACTCCTGCGAATGATATCGTATCCGATCTAATGCGACCCATTCTCAAGCGTCTAGGCAAAGCAAAACTTTGGAGTAACCGTTTGCCGGATATGGTCCAGTCCTACTTTGCCGACATGGATGTCATATTGGCCGAACTGGCACGCGTTGCTCGCCCCTCGGGAGAGGCTTGGATTGTTGTCAGCACGTCTGCTTATGGGGGCGTTCACATTCCCGTCGACCTGATTTTGGCTGACATTGCCAGTACGCATAATTGGCGACTACAGGGAATTCATGTGCTTAGAGACATGCGAGCCGCCGGTCAGCATTGGGCTTATCTTGAGGCCGGCGCCCCTCCACCGTTAAGAGAGTCATTGCTCATTCTGAAACGCTAGAACCGGCCCGATCCTATGCCCCCGACATTTGTCGGCTGATCCTCCTACAGCCGCTGGTGGTTGATAAATGGTCAACCCTCGGAAATGTTTGGTCGGGTCGCCTCGTCCAAGAAACCTCGACAGTTTCCATGGATAGAGTCTTCTTGGGCTGCGCGCACGGGAGATGGAGCTGAACGTCGAAGACTCCAGTGCTCCCGAGTTCAGGGTGAAAGGATGTCCCTGTGCGCGCCCTGCTGCCGACCGCCGTGGCAGAGATCAAGATCGAGAATAGAAATCTACGCTTAAGTGCGCGCCGCCAGCGTAATCGCACTCGACTTCGTCAGATTGCCATTGGCCGGTATCAGCACGTCCCCATCGATGGGTCCACCGGCGGCACGCAGAGTGAAACGGTAGGCCAATTCATCGGTCAAGAAGCGAACGTGGACGGAAACCGCAGTCTGGATCAAAGAGCGGAGGACCAGTAGGTATCGGCTCAGGTCCACCAGAATGATGTCACCGAGAGCGCCGGGAGCTGCGCAGTACTCGCACGGCAGGGCGGGCATACCAGCGAGCCGGTCGAATTCATCCGTGCCGCTGGCCCATTGCCAAAGCCGGGATTCGCTGCCCGCGTCACCCACGACGGTCGAAAGCTTACGCAGCGACGGCAACAACTCGGAATTGTATAGCCAGATCGCGGTTTTTCGACTGGGCGGGTACAACCGACTGAGCATTGCATCAATGTTTTCCGATACAACCGTACCCGCCGCCTGGGAGCCTTCTTTAGCTGCCATAATCGTCCCTGGGCCGTTCAGGACACCCAACATCTGCCCGGCCCCGGTGCCGTTGATGATCTGGTTTTCAAGCGCGAAGTTCATGGCCTCCGCGAACGCGAACGGTGCCCAAGAGCCGAGCGATTCGCTATCCTCTCCGAATTCGCTGGTCAGGTAAATCAAGCCGGTGTGCTTCCGCGTGACTAGCTCATGGCGCTCAAAGGCTGGCTTCGACGCGGTCAGCTGGTCGGCTTCACTCTCCAGAAAGATTTTCACCCCACCAAACAAACTACCCGCACGAGTCGTCTCCGAGTAGGTGGGATAGATATAGTTGCTGCTGGTCGTTGTGGCGCGGAAGCACCGGCTGAACAGCTCGCCAACATCCGACATACGAGTGAGAATTTGATTCGTCCAAGCGGGCGCGATCAGGAAACCTCCATCGGCAAGCACCTGCTCCGACCCACCGGCTGCCATTCCGCGGCGCGTGAGTTCGATGAGGCGAGGATCGATAGGGCGCACGCTGCTGCTGTTGCGGATGAGCGCCGCTTCGCGAATCGCCAGAAGCTGTTCGCCGATGTCCTCAAACCCGCCTGTCGATGTAGGCGAGCCGGTGCTTGGCAGTGATCGAGACGGCGGCAGCCCGCTGGCGTGTGCTTGAAGTTCGCTTAATTTCATTTCGTTATACCTTCGATGACTGAATTCCGACGGAGGCCAAAAATTGGCGGTCTGACCGACTATTTGCGGCAGCGGCGGCGTTGGCCGTCGTCTCGATTTCGATGGTTGTATCAAACTGCGGAAAGGCGCAGACCGAGCAGCAAATCAGGTCCGCTTCGGTGATCACCATGACGGGAATTCCATTGCGTGTCTCCATGTGATGTTTGGTGGCTATAGCGGCCATCGCCGTCGAAGACACGTCCCGCCTGGACATTGAAATCAAAAGGTCCGAAGCCCACTGGGTCGATGGCGGTTCCACTTCGTATCGCAGCCCGTCTTCGCCTTCCCAGATGACAGCGGTTTTAGCCCCGGTTCTGCCTAGGATCGTGGCAGATGAAAAGTTCCACAATACCGGTAGGTCAGGTTTTTCGCGCAGGCTCCTGGAGAAGGCACCCCGCTTTACGAGAAAGCGCGGTCCGTAGATGTCATCGGTGACCACATCGAAAAGGCACGCGATACCGGAGATGACCACGGTTTCGCCGTCGGGGGCAGGCGCATCAGCGCGGACTGCCTGAGTGATCAAGCGCGAAGAGGCTGGGCCTAAAGATAATCCAGATTTACGCAGGGCGAATTGAGTAGGTCCGGCCAGCATAACGCGCGGGTCGCTGCGTAAGGACGCGTAGGTCATCTGTTGCTCCACCCGAGTTGATCGAGTCGCGCTCGGGCCATTTCTAGATCGTTCGTGGGAGATGGTGGCCTTACAGGTGAGGCCACGCCGAGAGCCGTGAGCGTTCTCCGAGCGCGGACGTAATCTGTTTCCGCCGGCTGTTGCTCCGACGACTTGGAGCCGAGGACGCACTCTCGGTAATACTTCTGCCCTGCGGCTTTTCTGCGATCCACTTCTCTCCGCTGCTCGGGCGTCATCGCCTGTCTGGCCAGTTCCTTTCGACGCGCCTTGCGGTTGTCGAGCGCCCGTCCCAGAGCGGAGAGTTGGATTAGGTCAAACGCGCCGGGTAGGGCAATCGTGTCGAGCATGTGAGACTCCTGTTAACGTCCATTCGACATACATGTCGATGTCATACGTGCTCTTCTCGTCTAGACTGATCTCGGAATTGTCAGCGTGAGCCCGGACCTGTGGAAACCACAATGCCTCTGGGGTGGCTGACCCAAAACGAACGCAACCAGTGACGTGTTCGGGCGGCGTGCGAATGTTCAGTCTCTTTTCGCGGTTGATTCTCTTTCTGACTCGTTCCGCACGGCGCGTACTCCAACCCAAGCGGACGCCGATCAACCGGCACGGGACACCGTTCCGGCGGGCTTCAAGGTAGGCCGTCCTATCCTGACTGATGCGGTCGGCTGCCGTGCGCTCCTGATCGTTGGTCACCTCCTGCGGTTCGTTGGCTGCGTCATCGCTCTCGGGTCGGATTCGGATGGCAGTCATCGCTCAGATCTCCGTCTACTACAAGTGTAATATTGTGATATACAAAGTGCGGACAGAGAACAATGTTGTTGGCCCGTTTTTTACCTAGGAAGCACGCCCGTGGAAATAAAGGTCACGCGTGTTTCCCAATAGTGCATTGAAATCAAAGGAGATACCCCTATCGCGCAGGTCGTACAAACACAGAATGATCGCTGTGCTCTTGTGATCGTCAACGGTAGACGAGGGCCTGTACAGAAAGGCCCCCCTGACCTGCGTTGTTGATGGACAGTTGCACCAGCGACGTTGTACTCGCGGCATCGATACACGTAGTGGTCGGAGACAGGGGGCCTGAAACCCAGGGTAACTTTCTTATAGGGGGTATCCATGAATTGGTCTACCCTAAGCTGCTGGGTCGATGCCGGTGACGACGGGTGCAGAGATCATGCCTCCGTGGTTAGCATCAACTTCAAACGCTCTGTTGGATCGAAAGTCTTGTGCCGTCCACCCGAACACAAGTTGGTTTGCGGATTGAAGATATCAACGAACGCGTCCAGCAGGTCGGCCAACTCTGAGGCGGTTGCGATAGCGCCGGCCATGGCGTGAACCCGAAGAATCGAATCGAGCATGCTGGCGCTGTCCCGAATGGACTTGAGATCGATGACGACCTGCTGCTCCCCACCGTAGAGCGTGAAAGCTAGAGTCAGGTTGGATTGGTTGAAGACCCAGTCGCCCCAGCGCTGGCCATCTGTCAGCGCCTTAGCTTGGCCCGCACGGACCAGATCATGCGGATAAGAGTCAGGGAGTTTCATCGGTGGGATATTCCCGTGACGGTTACTGTGATTAGGCGCAACAGGTTCGACCTCAACGCAGCGCATAAGTAGGTCGCCGTTTCGCTGCCATGTTTTCCGGGTTTGGAATTGCCAGTTGCTGAAAAGGCCGTAACCGATGTGCCATCGATACCCGTGGCGGTAGCACACAATCCAATGATCCTTGTGCACGTTCACCATGCCGCCCGGATCGCCGCATTCCGGGCAGACGCCGAACCCGCCAAGCGTTTTACCCAGTAATTTCAAATGGTGCTTGCGGGGGTTCTCTGGGAAGTAGGCAAAGTCTGCAAGAGCGGGATCAATCTTGTGGGCGCAACTGCGACACACCCAATCGCGAGTACCCGCTATGAAAGTTGCGGTCTTGCCTAAGAGGAGGCTCATTACGCAGGAATCGCTGTCTTCAGCTTGTTCGCAAACCGCACAGAACGGGAATTCACCCAAAAGGTAGGTGCGTGCTTCGAGCGTGATCTGGCCGGTTGTATCCGTCGTGCTACTAGTGTCAATCATTCCTTTTATGCTCATTTCAAACGTTTCCTTTCTCTCATTAGTTGGTCGTTAGCGGGAATGGGTCGGACACCTGCGCGGCGTACCAAGCAGGTGAAAAGTAGGGTCTCGAAAAAGTGGGCGCCAGAAAAGGTGAAGGAGGCGTTTACGAGTTTTTCCAAGAAGGCGGAACCAGCGGAACTAGTTCTTAGAATGAATGATTTATACCGGAACTTATAGCGGAACTGCACCGGAACCAACGGAACTTCCTTCACGCCGCCGGTTCCGCATGGTTCCATGCCAGTTCCGTACGTAGTTCCGTTCCAGGCTATTGAATTCATTGAGTAGTTCCGCAAGTTCCGTCGTTTCAGCCGACCTTGGGATTCACGACAACATACTGATCGCCCGCATGATTGATAAGGCCATGGTTCTCGGCTGTCCGCAGTGTGGCGATCACAGCTTTCTTGTTCGTGGTATTCGCTTTCCTGAGCAGTGCACCGAAAGTGAACTTTCGCAGCGACGTGGCCGCAGTCCAGATTAATGTCTGGGCATCTGTCATCACCTTCAACGCGGCAGCTTCGTTCCCCGCTACTTTGAATCGCAGGTCCTCCGTTTCGTCGAGTATCAGCGTGGACGGTTCCGCGTTGCGAGCGATCCCGCCGAACACGATCAGATCTTCAGTGCGCTCCAGGCCGTAACAGGCATCTACATGCGACATCAGTGCGTGGTGGCCGCTGAGCGAGTCTGACCATAGGCTGGGGTCCGCGATGAGCTGGCGTGGGTTCTCGAATTTCTCTTTGCGGACATGATGGACGATTATTACCGCTAGGTGCGGCAACCGCTCCCGCAAACTCGCGAGTATCTTAAGCCCGCGAACCACATCGGGGGCGCTGTTCTCGTCGCCGCCCAGCCACAGCCGCCAAGGATCGACGATCAACACATCGGGGCGGACTTGCTCGACATATTGCAGTAGTCTCTTTTGCCCTTCAGCGGTGGCATCCGGCAGGTCAGAAGCGAGTGATGCAGCCGACCAAATGTACAGGCGCCTATACCCATCCGCGCTGCCATTCATCAGGCGGAACCGTTCGCTCAGCGCGGCGAGCCGGTTCTCGAAATCCACCATCAAAACCGTAAGTGGTCTCGCGACCTTGCACCCCAGGAAGGATTCACCGTTGACCAGAGCCAACGCCACTTGCATAACCAGTCGGGATTTTCCAACTTTGGGTCTGCCGGCCACGGCGACGGTCTCGCCCTCATGCAGCAGATTTTCTATGTAGAACTTTGGCTTTAGTAGTTTCAGATCCAGCAATCTTTGGACGCTGAGCAGATCCGGGATCTCGATCCGAGTGCGCCGCTGATCGGCAGCGAGAATGATCAACTTATCGCAGGCATCTTCTAGCGTCAGGCCTGCCTCAATTAGTTCCGTTGCCGCCGCTTGGTCGATGCCGAGTGTCTTCGCACAATCGTGGATCTGATCCGCCACGGTGGGCCTGTGCGAGCGCTCTAAATCCTGAATCAGATAGCGGCGATCCTTGTCCGCCTGGACCACGATGGTCATGCCGTTGCCGCGGTCGTTTGCCTGACAATGGATGTTAGTGATCGGAGCGCTGATGTCAGATTCGAGGAATTGGGCGACCGGCGACAGCAGGGGCGTGGAGCGGGGGATGAGCGTTCTCTTTTTCATTTGCCCACCGTCTTGATCTCGACCTGCACGGCACCAGCCGGATCGCGGAACGCCTTTATGAACTCAAGCCGAACGGAACGGTGCACTTCCTCGAATGCCTGGTAGATCCTGCTTACTTCTATCTCTGTCTCCTGCTTGTTGCCTTTGGTCTTCGCTTTTGTGTGCGCGGTCGTTGCCGGTTCGCTAGAACGGTCCTGAATGATGCGCTCGACGTGGCTGATCTCATACCCCAATCCCAACGGCCTTTGGCAGCAGCAGAACGCCTCAAAGGATTTGAAGGGTAGGCCCTTCGCATCACTCAGTTGTCGCCAACCTTCCGTTTCTTGCAACTGCTGGAACCGGGATCTGGCCCTCTCGCTTGAGAACTCGACATCACGCAAATGACCGGTCAGATTGTCACGTACGGCAAGGGTCCATAGGCGCGAGCCCGGCTTGGCGTTGAGATCGCCCAGTTCATCCAGCGACGTTACTCTTTCGGCTGGACCCGTGTCGTTGGCGATATCTGAAAGATCATTGGCGACTACATCCGTTTTCTGTTTGCCTTGTTTCGGGGTCGAGACTCTGGCTCTGGCTTTCGCCGCCGCCTGTTTCGGCGCTGTACCGCGTTTCACATCTCGGACAACTTCCTTCATCTCGCGGACCGTCGTATTAGCCAAACCTTCGCCGTTCTCCTCGATAGCCTGGACGACCTCGCGTTGCTGCTCGGGAGGCAGCGATGCCAACTGCACGGCCTGAGTGAGCGTAGGAACTGTTGGGGCAGACTCCGGGGCGGACTGTGCGTTCAAACGCACATTGCTGGCAACCTGCGCCGCGGCGATCAGCTCATAACCATGACGCCGTTCCCAGCCCCAGCGCTTTTGGCAGTAGTCCTCGAAAGTCTGGTGATCCTGCTTGTACAGCTTTTTATCCCTGATTTCCAGCAGCGCCGTGCCAACTTCGATGAAGGTCTGCATGCCGCGTTCGATGATGGATTCGAGTTCGTCGAGTCGTACGAAATTCGGGACGACCCGTTCGGTGGATATCAGGCCGACTGAAAGAATCTTTACGGACGGTCGTTCGCGTTTCACGCTGCGGTTCCCCCAGATCGCGCCGACTTCATCCACGCGAGAGTCTCTTCGAGGTCGTAATAAATCGAACCACCGACCCGATAGAAGGGTGCGCCACGATTGAACAGACGGTCTTTCTGCCACGTTCGCCTCGACCGTCCTGTAATCGTCTCTAGTTCAATCTCGCTGACCATCCGTCGTTTTATTTCGGGTGCTGGATGCTTCAACTGTTTTGACGCCATATAGTTCTCCTGTTACCTACAGCGCCCGTGGAATCGCTAGGATGCGCTGTTCTGGTTAGAAGCGTACCCGGCGTTGTGTAGGAAGTTCAATGTAGGAATCGTAGGAAAAAGGGGTAGGAACAGTAGGAAATCTGCATATTCCTACGTTGACTCACAAAGATGCGACAATTATCATTAGCATACGCCTAAGCTATGAACAAAGCAGTGCTCGAAGCGATCCGGCGGCTCGGAGCAGAGGGTGGTAGGGCTGCTGCGAAGAACATGACCAAGGCTCAGCGCATGGCGCGAGCCAAGAAAGCAGCAAAGGCGTCAGCTAAAGTTCGATCCGCGAAAGCCAAGGCTAAACGGAAGAAGGGAAGAACAAAGTGAGTACCTATCGGAATCGATACAAGGACAAGAAGACCGGCAAGATGAAGACATCGGCGCAATGGTCGTACACCTTCATGTTCGACGGTCAGCGCATCCGGGAGTCCGCCAAGACCAAAAAGAGCACCGTGGCAAGGCAGGCGGAAGATAAGCACAGAAGGGAACTCGAAACGGCGGCGGCGACCGGCAGACCACTCGGCTCCGCGAGAGACATGCGCCAGAAACGGACGCAGCGGGTGACGGTGGCGCTCGGTAACTACCGCGCGAAATATGCCGCACATGACCATGAGCCAGCGGGCGTCGAGATCGTCAATCAGCGCGCCGACGTACTCGCAAAGTATTTCGCGTCTGATCTAGTGGTCGACCTCACCGACGAGCGCATGGACGGCTACATCGCCAAGCGCAAGGCCGATGGCGTCGGAAACCGGACCATCAATATGGAGCGGGACGTTCTGGCGAGAGCCACGGGCATGACATGGGGAGAAACTCCCAGGCTGAAAGAGAACAGTGATATTGGTACCGCCATCAGTCCTGAAGAGGAGCAACGCATTTTAGAAGTAGCGGCCCGAAGTGATTCCAAGATGATTCATCCTGTGTTGCGTATCGCCCTGGGGACCGGAATGCGGAGAGATGAGATACGCCTGCTGAAGTGGAACCAGATCGACTTTGAGAACAGGGAGATCACGGTGGGGAAGGCCAAGACAGAAAAAGGTTCTGGCCGGATGATTCCATTTGAAATGCTGCATGCCGTGCTGACGACCTACGCGAGCTGGTATGCGTCCAAGTTCGGCGTGATACAGCCTGACTGGTTCGTGTTCCCGTTCTCGAACCGCCGCGCGCCGATTGATCCGACACGCCCGCTCGGATCGTTTAAATCCGCTTGGACCAGCGTCCGAACTAAGGCCGGCGTGAATTGCCGGTTTCACGATCTTCGGCATACGCTCTGCACCAAGCTTGCCGAGGCAGGTGTCCCCGAGTCCACGATGTTAAGTATAATGGGGCACATGAGTAAGAAGATGCTGGAGAAGTATTCGCACATCCGCAAGCAAGCTAAGCGGGATGCGATCCAGTCCATCGAGGCGCGATCCGCGTCTGCTCTTTCAAATGAGTCTGTCAAAGTTTTGACCCAAGTCGAAGCTTTTGAGGGCTCAAAACCATCGTAAGTCCTTTGGGGCTCGTAGCTCAGTTGGTTAGAGCGCCTGCTTGACACGCAGGAGGTCACAGATTCGAGTTCTGTCGAGCCCACCATCCTTTTCAGTGAGTTAGCCACTCCCACGCAGCTGC
>Ga0105245_10006146_pt1 | contig 10569 bp, 9 predicted proteins | sample KBSM54metaG_FD_81523 | JGI IMG/M metagenome (GOLD analysis project Ga0105245, IMG submission 81523) | Miscanthus rhizosphere microbial communities from Kellogg Biological Station, Michigan, USA - KBS M5-4 metaG | ecosystem: Host-associated > Plants > Roots > Rhizosphere > Soil | place: Michigan...
GGCGGAGCTGCCTTGATCGCTCGCCAAATGGCCGAGGATGCGCGGCGCACGATTCAACGCGGCGAGCGCAACTTCGCGACGCTCGGGCAAGCGCTCGGGCGCGGCCAGTGCCTACTTTTGTTGTCTTGGATCGAGCACTCCGAGGGCGCGACCGAACGCTCACGGCGTCTCGCCCAAGAGGCGCGCTCGGAGTTCGAACGCGCCGGTTATCGCCTGGGCACCGCGCAGGCAGACGTCTCGATTGCGCACGTCGAGCACCGGCTCAATAACTTTCACAGCGCGGAGACGGGCGCGCTCGACGCGCTCGCCACCTTCGAAACGCTGCGCACGCCGCGCGGGCAAGCCGCGTGCGATCGCTTGCTGGCCATGATCGGTCTCGACACCGATGACTTGGACATGGCGGAGCTGCACAGCGATCGCGCCTCCAAGCACTTCGCGCGCATGAACGATCCGTGGGGCGTGATCGAAACCAAGCTGCTTTTCGCGCAAATCGCGCTGGTTCGGCATCAAAACGGCAAAGCCCGCACCTTGCTCGAAGAATCGAGCCGGGTGGTGGTCGAAGAGGCAGAGGCGCGGCAACACTTCTTGCTCACGCGCGCCTGGCTACAAGTGGCGGAGGGCGACACCGAGGCCGCGCTCGAGTCGGTCGAAGCCGCGGCCGAGGTCTTCGATCAGCGTTCGCGTGCGGGTGACCACACGCCGCATTTGTTGGGGCGCTTGGCGCGCTTCCAATGGCCTGCGCACGGGCTCGATCGCATCGACGCGTGGCGCGCCGTGCTGAACGATCGCTTGCGTCGTAAAACCTGAGCCCACGATCATGGCCTGGTACGAGATCGAAAACGCGGCCGACGTCACGTCGCCCAGCTTGCTGATTTTCGAGGCGCGCGTGCAGGCGAACCTCGAGCGCATGGTCCGCATGGCGGGCAACGCCGCGCGCCTGCGCCCACACGTCAAAACCCATAAATTGCCGCAGATCGTGGCGATGTCGCTCGAGCTCGGCATCCGTCGCTTCAAGTGCGCCACGCTCGCCGAAGCCGAAATGTGTGCCCGCGCCGACGCGCCGGACGTGCTCTTCGCCTATCAACCCGTGGGGCCGAACGTCGCGGGGCTACGCCTGCTCGTCGATGCCTATCCCGAAACGCGATTTTCGTGTCTCGTCGACGACCTGGACGCGGCGCGCGCGCTGTCTGCGACCTTCGCCGACGCGGCGACGCCGCTGCCCGTTTACCTCGACTTGGACGTGGGCATGGGCCGCACCGGCGTCGCCGACGCCACCCGCGCAGCGCCCCTGTACGCGGAGCTCGGGCGTTTGCCGGGCATCGCCCTCGCGGGCTTGCACGCCTATGACGGCCACGTGCATGCCTCCGCGCTCGACGCTCGCAAACGCGAGGCCGATGCAGCGTTTCAAATCGCCGACGCGATTCGCAACGTGCTCCGCCAAGCGGGCTTTGCGGTGCCGAGCTTGGTGCTCGGCGGCACGCCTTCGTTTCCCATTCATGCCGCGCGCCCGGACGTGGAACTCAGCCCGGGCACCTGTGTGCTGTGGGACTACGGCTACACGTCGCACTTTCCCGATTTGGATTTTTTCCCAGCGGCGTTGGTGCTGACGCGCGTGGTGAGCAAACCAGGTGCCGGCCTTTTGTGCTTGGATTTGGGCTACAAAGCCATCTGTTCGGAGCAACCGCAGCCGCGCGCGCATTTTCTGGGCCTGGGCCCGGTGCGCTTCGTCACACACAGTGAAGAGCACTTGGTGATCGAAACCGCACGCGCCGCCGAGCTGCCCGTGGGCTCGGTGCTGTACGCGGTGCCCTGGCACATCTGTCCGACCGTCGCGCTATACGACGAAGCCGTCGTGGTGCGCGGCACGCGGGCAGACGAGCGCTGGCCGATCACCGCGCGCGGCCGTTCGCTCGGACGCTGACGCTGGCTCGAGTGCGTTACGGCAGCGTCGTCGGGCAAGTTCCGGAAGGCGGCTTCTTCAAAAACGCGATGTCGTCCACCCACAGCTCGAACTTGGCGTTGGGCACGATACCGAACTCCACACCGAACACGTGTTTGATATCGAGCGCGGGCGCCCAACCGTTCTGCGCCAGCTGCGAAAACAAGACCGCGTACTCTTGCCAGCCGGTGCTGAACACGAATTGCTTGTGGTAGTGAATGTAGCAAGGCGCGCTGCTCGAACCGCAAACGCCGCCGTCCGGCAATGAGTTCTTGTCCGGCACGCGCACCGCGAATTCGTTGCTCGCGCCGCTGCCGATTTTGGCGAAGAAGTGGAGCCCACACGCGCCGCTCGCGTCGTAAGTGGGCAGCTTGTGGGTCACTTCGTTGGCGAGCCGCAAATTGAAGCCCATCGTCTCGCCCCAATCTTTGAAGCCCATGCCGTTGGTCATGGCTGCGCGCTTGCTCATCGGGTAGCGCGAGTCCGTCTTCGCGAGCGCGCTCATCACGAAGTTGTCGCCCGGAAATTGCGTACCGCCCACCGTTGCATCGTGCCCCGCGTACCAGTTGCCATCGCGACTGTTCACGGCGAGGACGAGCGAGTCACCATCCTCCATGTCGTCGATCAGGTCGAGCGAGAGACCCGTGCTGTTGCCATTGTCCGTCCCACCACTACCGGCTGCGCCACCGCTCCCCGCGTGACCTGCGGCTCCACTCGCGCCACCGGTCGCGCCGCCAGTGCCTGCATCGCCGCCCGTAGTGGCGCCTGCTTCGCCCGCAGCGTCGCCGTTGCCACCGTTGCTGCCCGCAGAGCCGCCGACACCGCCACCGCCTGCTGGAGTGCCGGCCGTGCCCGCTTCACCGCCATTGGGAGTACCTGACGCGCCGCCGTGACCCGCAGAACCGCCTCCGGCGCCGCCGCCTAGCCCTTGCCCCCCAACCGTGAGGGATGAGTCGTAGACCGTGCAGGCTCCGAGGCCGACCACCAGCACGGTAATTCTGCAGGTTGATGCCGCAAACCTCAGCACTATCCGCCACTTTCTAGACTTCGACGCGCCCCCGATTGGATCTGAGAAGCGCATGCGACTTCCGTCCAGGCACATTCTGACACCGATCCGGGTCAAACGGAATGTTACGGCTGCCTAACGGCGAGCGATGTTAAGACTCCGCTCATGGGACACAGCGCATCCGACAAACTGATGGAGCGCGCCGAGCGACTGATGCCCGGTGGCGTAAATAGCCCTGTGCGCGCGTTTCGCGCCGTTGGCGGGCACCCGCTCTTCATCGCCAGAGCAGCTGGCGCGCGCGTGTTCGACGCGGACGGCAATGCCTACATTGACTACATCGGTTCCTGGGGCCCCGCGATCCTCGGCCACGCGCACCCCGCCGTCGTCGCGAGCGTGACGGCTGCCGCGGCCAACGGCCTCTCTTTTGGTGCGCCCACGGAGTTCGAAGTGCGCTTCGCGGAAGTGATTCGCGACTTGTATCCGAGCATGGCGATGATGCGCTGTGTGTCGAGCGGCACCGAGGCCACGATGAGCGCGCTGCGCGTTGCGCGCGGCTTCACTGGCCGCGACGTGATCGTGAAGTTCGATGGCGCGTATCACGGCCATTCCGACGCGCTGCTCGTGAAAGCCGGTAGCGGCGCGGCCACGTTCGGCAATCCGGATTCTGCCGGCGTGCCCGCGGGCGTGGTCGAAAACACAGCGACGCTGCCCTACAACGACATCGCGGCGCTCAGCGATTTTTTTGCGCGTGAAGGCTCGCGCATCGCGGCCGTCATCGTCGAACCCGTGTCGGGCAACATGGGCTGTGTGCCCCCCCAACCCCAATTCTTGGAAACGATTTTGGAGCTGTGCACACGCTACGGCGCGCTCTCCATCTTCGACGAAGTGATGACCGGCTCGCGCGTGGCACGCGGCGGCGCACAAGGCCTCTTCGGCATGTCGCCCGATCTCACGTGTTTGGGCAAAGTGGTGGGCGGCGGCCTACCGCTCGCGGTTTATGGCGGTCGCGAAGACGTCATGCGCGCGATCGCGCCGCTCGGCCCCGTGTATCAAGCGGGCACGCTCAGCGGCAATCCAATCGCCGTCAACGCCGGCCTGAGCACCCTCGCCGAACTCGGCCTCGAAGCCTACGATCGCCTCGAAGCGCTCGGCACGCGCTTGCAAACCGGCCTCGAACGCGTGCTGCGCGACACCGATACCTCGGGCGTGGTGCAACGCGTCGGCTCCATGCTCACCCTGTTTTTTCATCGCGGCCCCGTCCGCTCCTGGAAAGACGCCGCCGCCTCCGACACCAAACGCTTCGGCGTCTGGCACCGAGGCCTGGTGACGAGAGGCATCTATTGGCCACCGTCACAATTCGAAGCCGCGTTTATCTCTCTCGCGCACACTGACGAGGATATTGATCAGACGGTAGAGGCTGCTCGGGGCGCGCTGGGGGAGTAAACGCGCGTCTGGAAAGTAGTGGCGAGTTTGGGAAGTAGTGGCGAGACTGTGGCCTGAACGCGGTAAGGAATGTTCTTTGCCTGAAGGCTGCGAGTCACCGCTGGGCCACTCCGGCATTTCTGTGGCGTAGCCGGCGCCCGTCCGGTCGGTTCTTTATAGGTCGTCTTTCATTCGACGATCGAGATCTGTCGTGCCAAGACCCAATGCGCCGTCTTATTTCCGGGCAGGCGTCCAGAAGCCTCTTCGGAGAGGCGTCCAGTAACGTTTTTGGGGAGACGTCCGGCAGCGGTTTTCGCGGAGGACGACCTGGAACCGTCATTTCAACTTTTCCATTTGCGCTTTGCTACAAATCTCGTAGCAATTCGCGCGCGTTCTCTCTTTTTCAGGATTGGTAAGCCGTGTCCAAGAAACAAAAAGTCGCGATTTTGACTGCTGGTGGCCTTGCGCCGTGTTTGTCGTCCGCTGTCGGCGGGCTGATCGGTCGCTATTCCGAGCTGGCGCCGGAGATGGAAATCATTGGCTACCTCGGCGGCTACAAGGGCCTGCTCTTGGGTGCGAGCGTGCCGGTGACGGCTGAAGTTCGCGCGGGCGCCCACATCTTGCACAAGCATGGCGGGAGCCCCATCGGCAACAGCCGCGTCAAGTTGACCAACGCCAAGGATTGCGTGAAGCGCGGTCTCACCAAAGAGGGGCAAAATCCGCTCGAGGTCGCGGCGCAGCAGCTGCAAAAAGATGGCGTCACGATCTTGCACACCGTCGGCGGCGACGACACGAACACCACCGCAGCAGACCTAGCCGCGTTTTTGAAGACGAACGGCTACGACCTCACCGTCGTCGGCCTGCCGAAGACGATCGACAACGACGTGTACCCCATCAAGCAATCGCTCGGTGCGTGGACGGCGGCCGAGCAAGGCGCGGTCTACTTCGAGAACATCGTGAACGAGCACTCGGCTAACCCACGCATGTTGATCGTGCACGAAGTGATGGGACGGAACTGTGGCTGGCTCACCGCGTACACCGCCAAGGTGTATCGCCAGCGCCTGAATGCTCCGGATTTCCTGCCGAGTTTCAATTTGGCGCGCGCGCACAAAGACTTGGACGCCGTGTACATCCCGGAGATGGATTTCGACATGGCCGCCGAAGCCAAGCGCCTCAGCGCCGTGATGGACGAGCAAGATTGCGTCAACATCTTCGTTTCCGAGGGCGCCTGCGTGGGCGAAATCGTGAAAGAGATGGAGAGCAAAGGCGAGCAGATCCCGCGCGACGCGTTCGGGCACTACAAGCTCGACGCGGTGAACGTCGGCAATTGGTTCGCCAAGCAATTCGCCAAGCTGCTCGGCGCCGAAAAAGCGCTGGTGCAAAAGTCCGGCTACTTCGCGCGCTCCGCAGCCGCCAACGTGGACGACCTGCGCATCATCCAAAGCATGGTCGACCACGCCGTCGAATGCGGCTTGCGTGGTGAATCGGGCGTGATCGGTCACGACGAAGACAACGGCGGCCGCCTGCGCGCCATCGAGTTCCCGCGCATCAAGGGCGGCAAGCCCTTCAACGTGGACGAGCCCTGGTTCGACGAACTCTTGCGCGACATTCGTCAGCCGAAGGGCAAAGTGCTGGCCGTCGATCACCACAACGACGCGCCCTCGATCCCGCCCGCGCACTGACCCCTAGCCCCGCGAATCAGGCCGATTTTCGGCCTGATTTCGGCAAAAACTGCGCTACACTCCCGGGGTGCGTATCGAGTGCCCCATTTGCAAAACCGTGATTCCGGACGCGCCCGACAACCACGGGCCGCGTCCGTTTTGCTCCACGCGTTGCAAAATGATCGATCTCGGCAATTGGCTCAATGAGTCGTACCGCGTCTCCACTCCCCTGCGGCAGGATGACCCGGATGACGAATCCGAGCTCAGCTGAGTTCACTGCGTGATGGTGATTTCGTCGATGCTCCACCAAGTGGTGGTCGTCGCCGTCAGCTCGAAACGTAGGTAACGAGCCACCACCGCGTTGTCGAAGGTGATCGTCGTGGTGGGAGCGCTGGAAGCGGAGCGCACGGCTTTCGTGAACGTTCCGTCCAAAGACAGGTACAGATCGAGGCCTGCCGCTTCGTCCCCCGGCTCGTGACTACTATCGATGGTGACGGCGAAGAAGTATTGCGGCGCGCCGAGGTCGAGCGTGAAGAAGATACCGGGAGCCTGGGCGAGCCCACTCGCCCAGCGAGTCGTTACGTCGCCGTCGATCGCGCGGAAGGGCTCCGAGCCGTTATCGAGCGACGAAATGCCCGTCCAGTGGGCGCGCCCGAGCAGCTGATTGCTGGGCGAAACCGGCACGCACATCGTGCTCGTGCAGCGCGTGCTCTGGCAATCGCCCGCCGCGGCGCAGCGAGCGCCGACGGTGCACGCCGGACAGTGGCTGCCTCCGCAATCCACGTCGCTCTCACCCTGATTTTGAAGATTGTCCGTGCAGGTTGCGGCTCCCGTGCCAGCCGCCCCACCCGATCCGGAACTTCCTCCCACCCCTGCGGTTGAAGTCCCGCCGGTTGAAGTCGCGCCGCTCGAGGTTCCGCCCGATGCGGAGCCGCCGCTCGAGGTTCCGCCGGTTGCAAACCCGCCGCTCGCCGTCCCGCCCATTGCGGTTCCGCCCGCGGAACTCCCGCCACTCGAGGCCCCTGCGCTGGTCGTGCCGCCAGTCGCTCCTTGTCCGCCTTGGCCGGCCCCGCCCATCACCGACGCGCCACCGGCACCGCCGGCGCTGGTACCCGCACTAGCGATGCCTGCGCCGCCCGCTCCGCTCGGGCCCTGCGCGTAATCCGAGAGGGTTGGAGCGGAGAGCAAACAGCCGGCCAGGGCGAAGGCCCCGAGACTCAACAGCGTGAGCACCGGCGCTCGTCGAACGAGCTTCGCAGCGAACTGACGGGACACCTCAGGAAACCGGCACGAAACCGCGAAAGTCGGGCTCGATCAGGATGGCGACGTCAGACATCAGGCTGATCGTCCATACGCTCGCTACGCGCTACGCTTTAGCTGTCCGGAACCATCCTACCTAACGAATGCACGCTTCCAGAGCGGCACGAATATCCCGGAAACCAAACTCGAAACCGGCTTTTTCCAGCGCGCGCGGTAGCGCCCACTGCCCCCCCAGCAGCGGCTGCGCGCCTTGACCGAAGAGCGCTTTCAACGCAAACGCGGGCGCCTTGAGCGCCGCGGGTCGATGCAAGATCTGCCCGATGAGCCGACTCACCTCCGCGTTCGAGACCGGCGCGGGGCCGCAAATGTTGACGGGGCCACTCAGCGCGGGCTTGTCGATGCAGTACAAGAGCGCCGCCACCTCGTCGTCCATGTGGATCCACGACACGCCCTGTTCACCGCTACCGATGGGCCCGCCGACGAAAAACTTGAACGGCGTGACCATGGCTTTGAGCGCGCCTCCTTGCTCACTCAGCACGATGCCGGTCCGCGCCAACACCACGCGGACGCCGAGCGCCTCGGCGGGCTTGGCCGCTGCCTCCCACTCCACGCACACCTCGGCGAGAAAATCATCGCCCGCCTTGCCGCTTTCATCCACCGGCGTGTGCGCCTGATTCGAACCGTAGTAGCCCACGGCCGAGCCATTGACGAACACGCTCGGCTTGTGTGTCGCGCGTTCTTGGGCGCGAACGAGCCACTCGGTGCTCTTCACGCGGCTATCTCGAATGCCACGCTTGGTGGCATCCGTGTAACGCACACCCACTGCGGACTCACCCGCTAGATTGACGATCGCGTCGTACGCCTCGGTGAGCAGGGGCGATGCATCGTGCGCGGGATCCCAGTGCTCGAACTGCACGCCGTTGCGCTTGCCGGAAGTGCCGCGCGTCAGCACCGTCACCGCGTCGCCTCGCTCACGCAGCCGCTCGACCAGACTGCGCCCGATGAGGCCGCTGCCACCTGTCACTAAAACTCGCGCCATGAGACGGCTGTATCACTTTGCCAGAGCGGCCGCGCGCGAGAACGCCCCACACGAAAATGCGGACTTTTGTGACAATTGGGTCGCCCGAAGAATGACCCTTTGGGCATGTCTGACTTGGCGCCGCGCCTGAACGGATCTACGACGCAAGTCATGCTGAAAACTTCCTCGCTTGCCCTCGCTGCCGCCGCGACCCTTGCTACCCTCAGTGGGTGCGCAGGCACGCCGGCTGCCCCCTTCGACACCCTCAAATCAGCAAACCTCACGGCCTACCGTCTGCAGAACTTCGAGGCGCCCTCCGCGGTGCCCGGTGTCGCAGCGACGCCGGGTGCGGTGATCCCGGGCCTGCCTGCCGAGGTGCAGACTTGGATTCAGCAAGGTGCCGCTGGCCTTCAGCAGTTGATTCCGCCGAACTTGCTGCCGGGCTTGCTCCCAGGCGCCGCGGGCACGGCCGCTGCCCCCGTCGCGGACACGACGCCGCGCTTCCACGATTTTCGCATCTTGAGCCAAACGCAGGTGCTCGATCCCGATCTCAAGGAGAGCCTCGGCAAACTCCTCGGCGACAAGGACAGCTTCGACAACGCGGACGCGCGCTGCGCACCGAACGTATTCTACGCGGAAATGGGCTTGAGCTTCACCTCCACGGTGGGCTCCACCCCGAACGATCTGCTGGTTTCCTTCTCGTGCAATCAGGTCGTGTCGCGCTCGTTCGCGTGGCCCCACCCCGCCACGGGCATGAAGGCGGACACCGTGAAGAAGCTCTCGGACATCGTGCAGAAGATCTGGCCGCAAGGCACCTGAGCCCAACGCTCGAATTTCGAATGGGCGCCCGTGAAAACGGCGCCCATTCGCGTTTTGTGAGCGCGATCCGAGCTCACTCGTGAGGCGGCGCTGGCGAATCCGTGCTGGTGATGTCGATCGCGGTGTAGCCGAGGGCGCGGAGTAGGCCCTCGACGGCGTGCCGAGCGTTATCGTTGGCGCGCGTGAGCAAGCCGGCCTGCACCGCGGCATCGATCAGGGTGCGCTCGGCTTCTTGGCGGGCGCGGGTTTCGAGATTTTCCGCGCGCGTTGCCAGCGCGCCGGTGCGCCGCGTGTGCACGTAGGTTTTGGAATTATCGAGCTCCGCGTGGAACACTTCGGGCGCGGGCAAGCGGATTTTGACGGTCTTTTTCAGGGGATCGGCAACCAAATCGGCGGTGGTCAGCTTTTGCAAGTCCACCCCCGCGCTGATGTCGGCGACGGCCACGAGCAAGATCGCGTCGTCACTCGTGATGAGCCCGAACAAGTGCGATTGGCGATCGCTGAGATCGATCACGCGCTCCATGTGAAACGAGGCACTCTCGAGGCGCGCCAAGTCCCGCACCGCCACGAGCACGTTGGGCGTCGGCTGCACGATGGTCACGCTCGAATTGAGCGGCGGAATCACCGGCAGCGCGGGTGGATGGCAGCTCCGCACCAAGAGCACCGCGAGCAACATCGTGACGCTGAAGAGCCCCATCGCCGCCAAACCGAGCGGAGACAGGCGCTTGCTCTCGGGAGTCATCCTTCGAGCATAGCGCCGGCCCGCGCTCGTTGCTCGGTCAACCGTCGAGCGGGGCTTCGGTCAGCCGATTGGCAAAGGTAGTCAGGGTGTAGGCCGCGATGCCTTGCACGATTTCGAGCGCCTGAACGCGGTCGAAACCCGCCGCCAAGAATTCGGACCACGATTCGGAGCTCGGATCGCCAGTTCGCGCCAGGAGCTCGAGCACGAAGCGGCGCAGCGTTTCGAGGCGCGGCACGGCGAGCGGTGCTCCTGTTTCGAGCGCGTCGATGAGCTCCTTCGGGGCCTCGTGCAGGCGCAGCAGACGGCGATGCAAGTTGATGCAGTAGTGGCAGCCGTTGTGTTGCCCGAGCGTCATCGCCAACACTTCGCGTTCGAGGGGCGCGAGCGATGAAGCCTCGAATTGAGCGAGCCCGGTCAGAGCCGCATCGAGCACGGCGGGAGCGGCGGCGAGCCGCGCAATGGGCGAAGGCAGCAGCCCGAATTGCTGGCGAACCGCGGCCATGCGCGGGCGCGACGCGGCGGGAGCGGTCGTTTCATCGTGTTGAATGAAGGCGCGATTGGTCATTGTTCTTCTCCATAATTGATTGTCATTGCAACTATCAGCGTCAAAAAAAGCCGCGCTCCGACGGGGCGCGGCCGCAATGGAACTCCCCTCACGTCGGCGTGAGATTTTCGAGCATGCGGCGCAGCGTGCGCCGGGTA
>Ga0105245_10006147_pt1 | contig 10567 bp, 10 predicted proteins | sample KBSM54metaG_FD_81523 | JGI IMG/M metagenome (GOLD analysis project Ga0105245, IMG submission 81523) | Miscanthus rhizosphere microbial communities from Kellogg Biological Station, Michigan, USA - KBS M5-4 metaG | ecosystem: Host-associated > Plants > Roots > Rhizosphere > Soil | place...
GCTGGTGGTCCAGACCTCCGGGCCGCAGGTGCCACCCGTGCAAACCGGTTCCGCGCAACTCAGCGCGACCGGCGCCACCGCTGGCTTCGCCATATTTCACTTGATCCCCGGCGCGCAGGAAGCCGTGGTACCGCTCGAAACCCGCAATGCGAGTTCCTACCTGCTGGCGTTCGATAACACCAATGGCGTGGTGCTGGGAGTGGCGGTAGCGAACATCTCCACGCAGCCGGCCACGATCCAGGTGGTGATTCGCGACAACACCGGCATCCAGATCGCATCCGGTCCGCTACCGGTGTTGGCGGCCGGTGGCCATACCGCGTTCGTGTTATCTGACCTGTTCCCGGTAACCGTGGAAAAAAGCGGCACGGTGGAGTTGGACACACCTTCTGGCGGCCAGATCAGCGTTCTGGGCATACGCACTACGCCGCTCGGTTCCAGCAAGACGCTCACCACCATTCCAGCGCTGGCCAACATCGGCACCGGCGGCGGCTCCATCGCGCACATCGCGGTATCGAACGGATGGCAGACCACGTTCGTGCTGGTGAACGTCGGTACCACCCCCTCGCTCGCCAACCTCAATTTCTTCGACGACAGCGGGAATCCGCTGCCCTTATCGATTACCTACCCGCAGGCGCTTGGCGCTCCTACGACAGTCACCGGTGTTACGCCCACTTTGGCGGGAGGCGCGATGTTGATGGTGCAGGCGAACGGGCCCTTAGCTAACGCCGTGCAGATCGGCTCCGCCCAACTCACCACGACCGGCAAAATCGGCGGGTTCGTGATTTTCCGCTATCAACCCAATGGCCAGGAAGCCGTGGTGCCGCTGGAGAGCCGTAACGCGGGCGCTTATGTGCTGGCGTTCGACAACACTGGCGGAACGGCCACGGGAGTCGCCGTCAACAGTGTGTCGACCCAGGCGGTAAGCGTGCCTGTGATTGTCCGCAACGACGCCGGCGTGCAGATCGCCACTGGCAACATCGCTCTCGCGGCGAATGGCCACACCGCGTTTACTCTCGGTGCAGACCAGTTCCTCGCGGCCGCCGGTATCCGCGGCACCATTGAGTTCGATGCCCCCGCGGGCGCCCAGATCGGCGCGTTGGGCATCCGCATCCCGATCGCCCACACCTTCACCACGCTCCCGGCTCTGACTAAATAGACGGCCCGCGCGGATGTAGAATGAGGCACATGATCCTGAACCGGTACATTGCGGCCTTGTTCCTCGCTACGCTTGCTCTAGGGCAAGGCAAGGCCACCGATCCCGCCGGCGGCGGCGAATCTCTAGCGGGTCTGGCGAAGCAGAAACCCAACGTGAGCGGCCCCGTGCCGCGCACCGCGGACGGCAAACCCGACCTCTCCGGACTCTGGGGCCCCGACCGCAATTTCATTTACGACATCAGCAGCGCCCTCAAGCCCGGCGAGACATTCCCGATCCGGCCGTGGGCCGCGAAGCTTGCCCAGGAGCGTGTGTCGAAAGACGATCCCGAAGCCAACTGCCTCCCTGCCGGAGTCCCGCGCATGGCCCCTTATCCGTGGAAGATTGTACAGACTCCCTCGCTGATTGTGTTCCTGTACGAAGGCAACATCCACACTTACCGCCAGGTTTTCATGGATGGCCGGGCGCACCCGCAGGACGCCGACCCCACCTGGTACGGCCATTCCACCGGCAAATGGGAAGGCAGCACGCTGGTGGTCGATACAGTCGGCTTCAACGACAAGTTCTGGTTCGATTTCGCGGCGCATCCGCACACGGAAAAACTGCACATCACGGAGCGCTACCGCCGCCCCGATCTGGGGCGCTTGGATTTCGAAGTCACTATCGACGACCCAGGCACCTTCACCCGGCCGTTTACTTTGTACGGCCACTCTCCGCTGCTCACCAACACCGAAATCATCGAATACATTTGCAACGAGAATAACCAGGACGTCAGCCACATCACCGGTAAAGACACGCGCAAGTAAGCCCGATGCGATATACTTCCCGTCGGGATGGGAACTGACGATGCGAATTAGGTTTGGACTGGCAGGCGCACTTCTGCTCGCGACGATTCCGCTAGTCGCGCAAACGGCTTCGAGAATCCCCCGGATGCCGGACGGCAAGCCCAACTTAAACGGCATATGGCAGACCATGAACACAGCAAACTGGGATCTGCAAACGCACGGTCCCGCCATGGCGCCGGTGGTGGCGATGGGCGCGCAGGCCGCCACTCCTCCCGGAATCGGCGTCGTCGAAGGCAACGAAATCCCCTACCTGCCGGACGCGGCGAAAATCAAGGAAGCAAACTACGCCAAACGTCTGGCGCTCGATCCTGAAACCAAGTGCTACTTGCCCGGAGTGCCGCGCGCCACCTACATGCCCTACCCGTTTCAGATTTTGCAGAGCGCGCAGTCGCTCATGATCGCGTACGAGTACGCGGGCGCGGCGCGCAACATCAATATGGGCAAGCCTAAGGAACCGCCCACCGATAGCTGGATGGGTTGGTCCAACGGCCACTGGGAGGGCGACACGCTGGTAGTGGATGTAATCGGCCTCAATGACTCCACCTGGTTTGACCGCGCCGGCAATTTTCACAGCGATTCGCTACATGTGGTGGAGCGTTACACGCCCGTCAGCGCCGACACCATCCAGTATCAGGCTACGATCGACGACCCCAAAACTTTCTCGCGCCCCTGGAAGATTAGTATGCCGCTCTACCGGCATCTCGAAAAAAATCTCCAGTTGATGGAATTCAAATGCGTGGAAATGACTGAAGAGCTGCTCTACGGTCACTTGCGCAAAGAGCCCAGAAAGCAACAGTAGGAGGCTCCGCATGAGCTATCGATCTTTCGCAATCGTGAGTGCCCTGGCACTAACCGTCGCGATTGCCTCAGCCCAAGTGCCAGCGAAGACGTGGACCCCGTCCCGTACCGCCGACGGCCAGCCGGATTTACAAGGCACCTGGACCAACGCCACTCTGACGCCCTTGCAGCGGCCTCCCGAGCTCGCCGGCAAGGAGTTTTTCACCGAAGAAGAACAGGCCGCCTTCGAAAAGAAACGCCTGCAGCAAAATGATGTCGAAAGTGTCGACGACGGCAAGCGCGGCCCGGCCGACCTCGCGCGCCGCGCCTATAACGGCGCTTGGTTCGATCGCGGCAGTCACGGCGTGAACACCCGAAGGACTTCTCTGGTTGTAGAACCGTCCGACGGAAGAATCCCGCCCATGACTCCCGAAGGCAAGAAGAAGTTCGACGAGGCTCATGCGAATTTCGCCGCGCATCCCGCCGATGGCCCCGAGAACCGGCCCTTGAGCGAACGCTGCATCCTGTTTCCGAATGCCGGGCCGCCCATGCTGCCGGAGCCGTATAACAACAACTACCAAATCGTGCAATCGCCCGGCTTCGTCACCATCATGGCCGAAATGGTGCATGACGTTCGGGTCGTTCCGCTGGATGGCCGACCGCATCTGCCGTCCAACATCCGCCAATGGAAGGGCGATTCGCGCGGGCGTTGGGAAGGCAACACGCTAGTGATCGACACCACGAACTTCGCGTACAACGACAAGAGCCGCTTCGGCGTGGCTTACGACGGATTCACGGACCAGAACCTGCACGTTACGGAACGCTTCACGCGCACCGGTCCGAAGACCATCATTTATCGCGCTACCGTCGATGACCCCACCATCTACAGCAAGCCCTGGACCATCGAAACGACGTTGTCGAAACGCGAGGAACCCATTTACGAATACGCCTGCCATGAAGGTAATTACGGAATGTTCGGGATTCTTTCGGGAGAACGGGCGCAAGAGAAGACCGCGGCCGCGAAGGCCAAATAAACGAGGAGCAATGCAATGCGCAAAATCGTTTTGACAATCAGCTTGCTAGCGGTACCAATGTGGGCGCATCATGCGTTTACGGCGGAGTTCGACGGCAATAAGCCGGTGAAGTTGCGCGGCACCGTGACCAAAATGGAGTGGATCAACCCTCATGCCTGGATCCACATCGACGTCAAAGAAGCGGACGGCAAAGTGACCAACTGGATGGTAGAATGCGGCAGCCCGAATACGCTACTGCGGCGTGGCGTCACCAAGGCCTCGGTCACTGCTGGGATGGAAGTACTGGTCGACGGCTATCAGTCCAAAGACGGCTCGAACAAGGCCAATGGCCGCGATGTCACCTTCGCCGACGGCAAAAAGTTGTTCTTAGGATCGTCGAATACCGGCGCGCCTGGCGACACGCCGGAAAAATAGTACTTACCGTGACGAAAGATAGTCCCTCACAGCTTGCGATACGTCGTGAGTTGTGGCAGAATCACTTGACCGAGAAAGAGCGTCGGAGGCCGGCGATTTCTTCTGGAGGCACGCAATGATGCATGCTGGTCCTGCTGGGCGGAAACCCCAGTGACGCGATTCTTTTTTCTGTCCCTGGGTTTTGCCGCACCCACCCTCGCCATGCTCCTGGTAGCCGGCTTCACCTGGCACGAGGGACGCAAGGCACGGCGGCGAGCCGACGCGCTGCGCCATTGGCTAAGGGCGCAGGGCTAGTGCGTTCACAGCCGCCCCATTTCGTCCAGCAAGCCGCTTAGTATTTTGCGAAACTGCTCAGGCGAGTAGACATCGAACAGACGCGGCTGCAGGGGCTTCAGCAATGATGCCAGGGAATCGATTGGCTCGGCGGGCATGGCGGGCGACGCAGCGGCTCCAGGGAAACCGCGCCGGCCTCGCGTCCCGAGTCCGTCAAACAGGGGAGGCACAGTCAGCCTCTCCGGCGGTACATGGTACCTGAAGAAATACACTTTCGTATTCGGGTCGCCTCCGGGCTCGATGGGACGCATGTTCTCTCCCGAGTTGAACGCGGTGGGCCCACTCAGCACCAGCAGCACGCGGAACGGCTTCTCGGCCTCGCCACCGCGCACCAATCGCTGGCGGACTTGTTCCACGAAGAACTGCGCGTTTTGCTCGCGGTGCTCCAGGGCACGTACATCGATCTTATTGGGATCCGCCTCCGTCAACGCTCCGCGCACGCGTTCCCACTCCAGGTGCTGCACCCCGTGCTGCTCGAAAATCACGCGGCGTTTCGGGATATCCAACAGCGTTACGTGCAGCCCGTCGCCGCCCACCTCCATTTGCGAAAGCACCTTCAGCGCCGGGACCAGGTTCGCCAGACTCCGGCTACTGGAGGTCCCCACACTCAGCCCCTGGCTGGGTCCGGTCGCGGACGCGTTCATCAACACTTCCACGCGCAGCGGGCGCCGCGTTGTCACCGGCAACTGCAAACGTCCCGCCGTGTCGGGCCGGAACCAGGAGTCCGGCGCATCCAGCGTGTGCAGCAGCTCCACCGCGGGCAGATTCTTCCACGCGGCGGGCAGCGGATCGTTGCGCAGCGGGTTCACGTGCAGGTTTTTTTGCACGGCGCTGTGCTCCCCGGTCTTGGTATCGAAAATCACCATGCTCACGCGGTAATCGCCCGGCAACACAAAAGCTTCCTGCGCATAGTTGATGTTGGATTTCGCAACGTCATCCTTCACATTGTCGAGATCGATAGCGCCATGCGCCTGGTACACCCGCTCCGCGCTGTCCTGGAATTGGATCATCATCACCAGTTGGCCATGGCCGCGACGGCTGACTAATTCATTGCCGTCGACTTCAATTTCAGCCTTGGTGAGCAGTCGCTGATGCCCGCTGAGCTCGGCCGCGCTGACGCGCGCGGACCAGCGGAAACGGGTTTGGTCCCCCTCCGCCAACCAGCGATTGAAAGGCACTGCCGCGAAAGCGGGGTCTAGAGTTCCGTCCTGCGCCCATGCCGCCGAAACGCCGGCCAGCCCGAACACCAGTAGCGCCAATATATGCCTGAGAGTCACACGTCCTCTCTCTCAGTATCGCGCGCCGCGCCAGCGTACCGCCGTTAGCGATCCACAACCAAGTGGGGTTGCTGCTTCGCGCTGCGCGTATAGCGAACGCCGCGCGTTTTTTGCAGCTTGAAGTACGGGGATAAGCGTCCCAGCGCTTCCTGCTGGCTGGAGCGGACGTGCTCACGCATCGCCGCCGCCGCCGCTTCCGGATCGCCGCCCGCCAGCGCCTCCATCAGCATTTGGTGCCGTCGCGGCTGGTAGCCCCCGCTGCCCACGCACATCCAGGTGGAAGCCAGCGCGTGGGTTTGCTCGATCGCGTCCGCCAGCGCCTGGCACCGCGTATACTCCGCGATCTTGCGATGCAGCCGTTCGTGCCGGTTCAGATATTGCGCCCGGTCATTTTCCGGCACCGTCGCCATGTCGTCGAGCTGCGTCGCGAGTTTGAATAACTCCGCTCTTTCCTCGGCCGTCGCTGTCGATGCGAACAGCCGCGCTGCCTGGGTTTCCAGCGCCTCGCGAACCACGAAATGCCCTTCCACGTCCTGCGGCGTGGGAATGCGCACGCGCGTCCCTGCCCGCGGCCGGCTTTCGAGCAACCCTTCCACTTCCAGGCGCAACAGCGCTTCGGACACAGGCAGGAAGCTCATCCCCATCTCGCTTGCCAGCGTTCTACGGGAGATGACTTGCCCCAGCTTCAGTTCGCCGCGCAGAATTCGCTGGCGAACATTGCTGTACGCTTCACTCGAGAGGCTTTTGCTGGGTGCAGTGCCACGCATAATGCTTGCTTGAGTTTACCCTATGGAGTGCGGCATGCGAAATTCGCCGCCTCGTCGGTGCTGCCCGTGCCCTTGTACGCTGCCACCTGCGGGTAAGGACATAGCGGACGCGTGCGGTCCACTACCCCGTTGCGCACGCGTGAAGCCGGAATCGAATCCGGCGCCTGGCCATCCTCCACCCACTGCTCCAGTGCGGCGATCATATTGAAAGTGCTGGTTCCATCGCCGCCGCCGCAATGGCCCATCCCGGGGACCATAAACAACCGGTAGCGATCGCTCACCGTGCCGCCCATCTTGGCGGCCACCGCGCGGTAATAGTTCACGCTGCCTTGCGGAGCCACTCCCGGATCGTTCCACCCGTGATATTGAATCAGCTTGCCGCCGTGCTCGAAGAACGGCCGCAGATCCGGATTCACCGAATCCATGGTTTCGCGTAGCGTCTTTTCCGCCTGCGGCACATCCCATTCGAAATCGAAGTTGCGATAATCCCAGTCCGGATTCTGAAACACCACGTAGCGGTATATCTCCGCGGCGTAGGAGCTCGGTTCCTTGCCCGAATGATTCAGCCATCCCATTTCACTGCCCCACTCGCGCCCTGGCCACACCGGCTGACCCTTCTGATTCATCGGGCCCACATAGGATTGCTTCGCCGCCTCGACCTGGGCCGCGGTAAGACAGTCAGTCGCCTCGTCGTGCTTGCATTGCAGCAAGGCGGGATCGTAGCCGCAGCGCGTGGGATCTTCGAGCACTCCGTCCTTGACGCCGTCCAGGGCATCGCAAGCCGCCAGCACCGCCGCGTGCAGCAGCGCCAGTTTTTCCGGCGAGATGTTTGAAGCCTGATCCTTATGAAAGATCTGCCACAGCCACAGTTGGGCGCCTTGAATATGCGAGGTATCGTACACCGGGTCGCCGGCAATCACACCGTCGTAATCCTCCGGATACCGTTGCAACTCCACCATTGCCTGACGGCCCCCGGTGGAGCATCCATTGAAATAGGAAAGCTTCGGCCCCTGCCCGTAGTAAGCCGCGATAATGCCCTTGGCCGCCACCGTCATCTCATGAACGCTGCGATACGCGAAATCGACCAGTTTTTCGGGATGGTCCGTAATAAATGTAGGATCGTTTCCTTTATGCCCTGTATCCGTACTCGCAGCCGCGTAACCTTGGGACAACGCGGTTGCCAGCGCCGGATATCCGATCACCCCGCCCCACGCGCCGTTACCGACCGACTGCAGTTTATTGTTCCAGCCCGCTATCGGTAGCCACACTTCCATCCGAATGTCGGAATCTTCGCCCGGCTTAAGCGAAGCCTGCACGCGGCAGAACGCCGGCAGCGATTTGAACGCGGCATCGGGTCCCCGAGCTCCCTCCGGAGGCGAGAATTCACCCGCTCCAACACTCTTTACCGAGGTTATAGTGACGTGCGGTAACGCCGCGGAGGCCAAACTGTCACAGGACACGGAAGCGCCAGCGGCCGCCAAGCTCGAAAGCGCCACCGCTGCCAGGAGCTTCACAGGGGTCGTCATTTCGCCCGCAGTATACCAAATGGAGCCGCCGGGCTCACGCAGCTAGGCTGGCCCAGCCAGCCCGAGCTCGCCCGCCTGCGCCCGCATCGCACGAATACAAAACTCAATATGCTCGTCTAGATCCACCCCCATCTCCGCCGCCCCCCGCAAAATATCCTCCCGATTCACCGCCCGCGCGAAGGCTTTGTCCTTCAGCTTCTTGCGCACCCCCTTGCTGTCCACCTCATGAATGCTGCGCCCCGGTTTGACGTAGGAGCAAGCCGTCAGAAACCCAGCCAGTTCATCGCAAGCGTAGAGTGTTTTCTCGAGCAGACTCACTCTAGGGACGCCGCTGTAATCCGCATGCGAAAGAATTGCGCGTCGCACCTCTTCGTCGACGCCCCGCTCCGCCAAGATAGGCTCGCCCTTCATCGGATGCTCGTCCGTGGTCGGGTGGATCTCCCAATCGAAGTCGTGCAGCAGCGCTGTGATGGCCCACTTCTGTTCGTCCTCGCCGAACTTGCGGGCGTAAGCGGTCACGCAAACTTCCACCGCCAGCATATGCTTGCGCAGGCTCTCCGATTTCACAAACTCGCACACGATGTCGAAAGCTTGATCGCGATCCATGCCGATATCCTAGCAGCGCATACTGTAAACATGCAGTCCGCTGCGGAGCCCTTCGAACTCGCCATCCCGATCGAGCCTGCGGATATAGACCAGCTCGGCCACGTCAATAACGTCACCTATCTGCGCTGGGTGCAGGACGTCGCCGTCGCGCATTGGCAGTCGGTAGCGCCCGCCGCGGATCAGGCCAGCCTGCTCTGGGTAGTGGTGCGGCACGAGATCGACTATAAGCAAGCCGCGTATCTCGACGACGGAATTATCGCCCGAACCTGGGTAGGAACCGCCAGCCGCCTTCGCTTCGAGCGCCACACCGAACTACTGCGCGCGAACGATCGTGCCCTGCTCGCGAGAGCGCGTACCGTCTGGTGCCCTCTCGACGCCCAATCCGGAAAGCCTGTCAGCGTCAGTGACCAAGTGCGCGCAGCGTTCTCGGTCGAGCCGCAGTCCGGGGGAAGTGTGCTATAAAAACCGCATGACAAAGCAAGAGATCATCCTTGCCAGCCAGCGGTACCTGTTCCCCAGCGTGTTCCATTACTTCAAGGAGCCACTGGTCATCGAACGCGCCAAAGACCAATTCGTTTGGGATGCCGACGGTAATCAATACCTCGATTTCTTCGGCGGCATCGTCACCATCAGCGTGGGCCACTGCAACGAGACCGTGAACCAGAAGGTCGTGGAACAGATGGGCAAGCTGCAGCACGTCTCCACTGTGTTCGCGAACGAGCCCCAGGTGGCGCTCGCCGAACGCGTGGCTGGGATCACGCCCGGCGGCAAGCTCACCAAGAGTTTCTTCACGAATAGCGGTACCGAAGCCAATGAGACCGCCATTCTCGCCGCCCGCTGCTACACCGGCGCGCATGAAGTGGTGGCACTCCGCCATAGCTATCACGGACGCTCGGCACTCGCCATGTCTGCTTCAGGTCAAGCCGCTTGGCGTTTGGGAGGAGCCCCCGCCACCGGTTTCGTGCACGCCTTGAGCGCCTATTGTTACCGCTGCCCGCTCGGAGCCACCTATCCTTCGTGCAATGTCCGCTGCGCCCTCGACATGGAAGAAATGATCCGCACTGCCACCTCGGGCCGCCTGGCTGCGTTCATCGCAGAACCCATTCAAGGCATCGGTGGGTTCATCACGCCGCCGAAAGAATATTTCGAGATCGTACACGGCATCGTCAAGAAGTTCGGAGGCCTGTTTATCAGCGACGAAGTGCAAACCGGTTGGGGCCGCACCGGCGGCAAGTGGTTCGGCATCGAACAATATGGAGTCCAGCCCGACATCCTGACGAGCGCCAAAGGCCTCGGCAACGGGACGCCCGTAGGCCTCACCGTAGCTCGCCCGGAAGTCGCCGACGCGTTGACGGGCGCCACCATCTCAACCTTCGGCGGAAATCCTGTGACCGCCACTGCGGCCAAGGCCGTCATCGATTTCATCGACGATCACAAACTCATGATCAACGCCGCCGAGACCGGCGCCTATCTGCGCAGCCATCTGGAAGAATTGAAAGCCAAGCACCCGCTGATCGGAGACGTGCGTGGCATGGGCTTGATGCAGGCCATTGAACTAGTGGAGGATCGCGAATCGAAGACTCCAGCGCCCGAAGCGACTGCCGCTCTCATGGAAGCCGCGCGCGAAAATCGCCTGCTAATCGGCAAAGGCGGCACTTACGGCAACGTGATCCGCATCACTCCGCCACTCAATATCTCGAAACAGGATGTTGACGATTTCGTGCTGAGGCTCGGCGCCAGCCTGGAGCAAGTGAGCCGAACGCGGCTGTCCGCTACTGCTCGATAGAAGCTTCCTGCCGCGCCGGCTTACCGGATGAACGCGCACCCTTCTCGAC
>Ga0105245_10006148_pt1 | contig 10566 bp, 10 predicted proteins | sample KBSM54metaG_FD_81523 | JGI IMG/M metagenome (GOLD analysis project Ga0105245, IMG submission 81523) | Miscanthus rhizosphere microbial communities from Kellogg Biological Station, Michigan, USA - KBS M5-4 metaG | ecosystem: Host-associated > Plants > Roots > Rhizosphere > Soil | place...
CGTCGGCACCCGACTTGATCAGCTGGCGCACTTGCGCGATATCGCCCGTGCGCGCGGCATCGACGACGGTGCTCGTCGGCGCCGCGGTAGCGGCCGACGCGACGACCACCGAGAGGGCGGCTGTGCTCAGCAATACGAGCGTCAGGGACGGCCGGCGACGACGGCCATTCGGAACCAAGGTCACTTGCTCGCGCATCGTTCTCCCCCGAGCGAACACGACACCAAAGACGGACTCAAAACCGAGGCACGCGGCAACGCCGATTACACGCCTCGATTGACCTTGGACTGTATCTCAAAAGTGCGGAAAAACTCAAGCAGATTAAGGGCCTGCGCGACTCAGGCTGGTATCTGCTGTACCGGGACCGAGGGAACCGGCCCGAGGCGAAAAATCGGTCGCTCGAGCCCTCGTGAAGGGGCGAATTCGGCGCACCATCCGGAGGTTGCGCGGCAGAGCTAGGGTCGGCCTTAGCCGCGCGAACCCGCCCGCTCGCTGCGGGTCGCATCGCAGGCCCTGAGCTACGCCTTCGGGCTCGGCTCGGCGGCCTGTCGCTTGAGAAATATTGACGTGGTTCACACTTCGCCGGCGGGCCCGCGGGAGACGCGACATAAGGTTGCGGCTTTGCGGCGGCCCGTACAGAGTTCGGCTCGCGAGACGACGTGCTCTCGCCGCGCATCCAGCGGTGAGGCTTTCGATGTTTTGGGGGAGTCGTGCCCTCGTGACGAACGGACTCGCCGCCGCGGCGGCTGTCGCTTTGGCCTGTTTTTCGCTGCCGCCGAGCGGCGCGCGCGCCGACGACATTGCTCCGGCCGACGCCCCCGCGCGGGCGGCGGCCACGGTCCGCGGGAAGATTCCGCATGCGACAGGCGCGGTGAAGATCGACGGCGTCCTCGATGACGAGATCTGGACCCACGCGCTCGTCGTCGATCTCGCGTTCGAAACCTCCCCTCGCGAAAACCGGCCTGCGCCGGTCGCGACGAAGGCCTATCTCGTGGAGGACGGATCGCGGCTACTCGTCGCGTTCGACGCACGCGATCCCAATCCGAAATCGATACGGGCGTATCTCCGCGATTCCGACACCGCTTGGAACGACGACTTCGTCGGCATCGTGATCGACACGTTCAACGACGAGCGGCGCGCGTTCGAGTTCTTCGCGAATCCGCTCGGTGTGCAGATGGACGCGATTCAAGACGACGTGAACCGGTCCGAAAACCCCGCCTGGAACGCGATCTGGGACTCTGCCGGCAAGATCACGGGCGACGGCTACGTCGTCGAGATCGCAATCCCGTTCACCCAAATCCGCTTTCCGCGCTCGAGCAACGAGCAAGTTTGGGGAATCGATCTGCTTCGCTTTTGGCCGCGCAACTCGCGCACACGCATTTCGAACAACGCGCAGGACAGGAACCGCAGCTGCTACGTCTGTCAGTTCGCGAAATTCGAGGGGCTGCCGAACGCGCAGCCCGGGCGTAACCTCGAGGTCGTGCCGAGCCTCACGACCACGCGCTCGGACACGCGGCCGGCCACCGCGAACGGAACGTTCACGAACGGCAGCTTCGACACGGAGATCGGCGTCGGCGTCCGCTGGGGAATCACCCCGGACGTAACAGCCGATCTCGCGATCAATCCCGATTTCTCGCAAGTCGAGGCGGACGTCGCGCAACTTCAGGAGAACACCGCGTTCGCTCTGTTCTATCCCGAAACGAGACCGTTCTTTCTCGAGGGCTCCGACTATTACGACAGCCTGCTGGACGCTGTCTACACGCGCACGATCGCGGACCCGGACGTCGGCGCAAAGCTGACCGGACGGCTCGGCGCCAACACGGTCGGCACGTTCTTCACCCGGGATGCCGTGACGAATCTGTTGTTCCCGGGTCCTCTCGGCTCGTCGACCACATCGCTCGCGCAGCCGAACGACGGCATCGTGGGCCGCTATGTGCGCGGCTACGGCAAGGGGTCGACGATCGGCGGGCTGATCACGCTGCGGCATGGCGACGGCTATAGCAACGACGTCGGCGGCATCGACGGCCGGTACAGAGTCAACGACCAGAACTTTGTGCGCTTCCAGTACCTTACGTCGAAAACCGAATATCCAGTCGATGTCGCGACGGCGAACCAGCAGCCCACGGGTCGCTTCGACGGCGACGCGTACCGAGTCGAGTACCGCTACGGCGCTCGCAACTGGTATTCGTATTATTTTCACGAGCGGCTCGATCCGGGTTTTCGGGCGGACACGGGCTTCATCTCGCGGGTCGACCTTGTGCGCGACAACGTCGAGACGGGGCATATTTGGCAAAGCCCGGGCGGAGTCTGGTGGACGGAGCTGCGTGCGGGCACGTATTTGAACGACGCGCGGGATACGCAGGGACGCCTGCTCGGGCGCAGCGCGCAGCCGTTCTTCTCGTTCAACGGCCCGCTCCAATCCTTCATGGAGATCGATGTCGGTCCGCAGCAGCAGTTCTGGAACGGCCAAGTCTTTGGGATGAAGTCGGTGTTCGTTTACGCGCAGATGCGCCCGGCCGGCGGCGTCGCCGCCTACTTTCAAGGACGGTATGGCGAGCAGCTCGATTACGCGAACTCGTTGGTTCGCGACGAGCAGCGGATCCAACCGCAGATCGAGTGGAACGCGACGCGCCATCTGCTCGTGCGCGGGCGCTACACGCTCGATCGGCTTTGGAGCAAGGAAGGCCCGATCGTATACAAGGCGCGGCTCACGGATTTGCGGCTCACGTGGCAGTTCAATGTGCGCAGCTTTCTGCGGCTCACGCTGCAGGGGTCGGACGTCGAACGGAATCTATCGCAGTACGTCGATCCCACGACGACACCGAGCTCGGCGTCCCGTGCGTCGCAAATCTTGTACTCCTACAAGCTGAATCCGCAGACCGTCTTCTTTGCGGGCTACTCGACCAATCAGCTGGAGGACGAGACGACCGGGCGCATCGAGCCGACCGGGCGCACCGCGTTCCTCAAAGTGAGCTACGCCTGGACGCCGTGAACGCGAGCCGACGTTGGACAGCCGTCGCGAGACGCAGCCTTCATTGCGTCGCTGCGCTGATCTTGTCGATTTGCGTGATCGCAGCGAGTGCGGACTCGCCGGAGGAGCTCACGGTGACCGGGCGTTACCCCGGCCCGCCGCTCTGGAAGGTGAGCGCCGGCACTCACGAGCTCTTGATATTTGGCACGCTGCCCGTCATCCCGAAGGACATCACGTGGGGCTCGGTGCTCGTCGAGCGCGCAATCGCTCGCGCCGACGAGGTGCTGTTGCCGCCCGGCGTCGACGCGGCCGCGCACAATCCGTTCCGCTACGTCGGCCTGTTTTTCCGCGCGCGCAAGCTCACCCGCAACGAAGATGGCGCGCCGCTCAAGGACGTGCTGCCGGCCGACCTCTATGCTCGCTACGCGACGATTCGAGAGCGTTACGATGGCCCGCGCAGTCTCGAGCAGGAGCGGCCCGTCGTCGTGGCGGGGAGGTTGTACGCGCGCGCAATCGACGCATCGAAGTTGACGTTCGGCGGCAAGCTCCAGAGCTCGATCCAGCGTCTCGCGAAAGATGCACACGTGAAGAGGACGGATACCGAAATCCGCGCCGATCCCGGGGACCTGCTCGACGCCGCGCAGACGCTGTCGAGACAGGCGGAGATCGACTGCTTCGCGACCGTGCTCGCGAGCATCGAGAACGACCTGCCCGGAATCGCCGAGCGCGCGCGAGCATGGGCCGTAGGCGACATCGATGCGCTGCGTCGCTTCGACTATCCCGACATCGAAGGCCAGTGCCTTTCGTTCGCCGGCACGTCCGAGGGCTTGAGCGACACGCTGCGGCGCGCGCAGAGCGCGTGGCTCGACGCCGCGCAGCGCGCGCTCGCCGAAAACGGCACGACCTTCGCGACACTCGGCGTCGGCGATCTGCTACGCCCCGACGGGCCGCTCGCGCGCCTGCGCGAGCTCGGCTACGAGGTGCACGAGCCCTGAGCCATCGCTGCGGGCCGCGGGCCGCGTCATCTGCGATTCCGGCTGCACGGCTAATGGGTGCCTTCCGGGGGACGCCAAGACGCCGTCCCTGGGGCTCGGGTGCGCACATCCTTGTGCGCACACGCCCCCGGAAGGCACCCATTAGCCATGCAGCCGGAATCGCGGCGCGCGTTGTGCCGCGCGGCCTCGCAAGTGGTCCATGGCGCGCCCTTGACGACCGGCCTAAAATCGCCGCTCGCTCCAAGAGTTGCTCGAACGTGAGACTTGCTCGCGCCTTGCTGTCGTCGATCATGCTCGCGGCCCCGAGCGCGGCAGCCTTTGCACAGGATTCGCCGAGCCTGAACGGCTATGTCACGCTCGCGAACGGATATTGGAATCGTGGTCTGTCGCAGAACGACGGGCTGTCCGTGCAGCTCGGGATCGATTATCAGCAGAAGACCGGTTGGTTCGTCGGCGCGTGGGCCGCGAACGTCGATTACGCCGTCGAGAAGAACTGGCCCGAGCCGCGCAAGATCGAATCAGAGATCTACGGCGGCTATCACAAGCGCAGCGGGAACTGGTCGTGGACCGCGCTGCTCGGGCGTTACTTCTACCCGTCCACCGCAGTCTCGTACGACTGGAACGAGCTCAGCGCGACCGTCGGCTGGCGCGATCGCATCTATTACACGGCGGGCTACACCGATCAGTACTACGGCATCTGGCGCTCGTCGCTGAGTCAAGAGCTGTCGTTCTCGCAACCGTTGCGCGGCAATTTCGAGATCGGAGGCACGCTTGGCCATGTCGAGATCGAGGCGACGCCGATCGATTACACGCACTGGAACCTCGGCGTATCGAAGGTCGTGCGTCACGTCGTGATCGACCTTCGCTATTACGAGAGCGGCTACGACTACGCGGGGTTCCTCGGGGACCCGGAGCACCCCAAGTACGTGCTGAGCGTCTCGTACGCGCTGCGCGCCAGCAAATCTAGAATCTGACGAGCTTCGCCGCGCCCGCGCAAAACGTCGTATCGGTCAGCCGTTCGAGCGCGCGGCACGCGTTGATCGATGCGCTGCCGTCCACGTGCGTCGTCGTGTCGGTCAATACTTCAGCTATACGCGCGACGTCGACGTGCGGGTCGCGCTCGACGAGCAGCGCCACCACGCCGGATGTGTTCGCGGCCGCGAGCGAGTTTCCCGACAAGAACGCGTATTGCGCGCCAGGAGTCGTCGTGAGCACGTCGGTAGCGGGTGCGCCGAGCACATAGGGTGATGCGGAGTCGAGAACCTCGGCCGACGAGTGGGCTGCGAGCACTCGCGGATGCGATGAAGGAAACTCGTGCCCGTTCTGGCCGCGCTCGGGTTGTGCCGCGACGACGATGATGCCGCGCGCGATCATCTCGTCGAGCAACTGGCCTAGCAGGGGATCGTCGGGACCCGCGAGGCTCATGTTTACGACGTTCGGCTTGAGGTCGATCGCAACCTGGAGCGCACGCGCGAGCGAGAAGCTCGAGCATTGCGCGGCCACGCTGGCGTGCGTGACGGCCCAGCAAGCGCGTAGCGACGCGATCGTGACGTCGGGCGCGACACCTACGATTCCGAGCCGATTGTTCGCCGCCGACGCGATGATCCCTGCTATCGCCGTGCCATGCACCTCGCCGCCGCGCGGCGCCGGCCCAGCGTCGACGAAATTGCGCTCGACTCTGACGCGGCCATGCAAGTCCGGGTGTGACGCGTCGATCGCCGAGTCGATGATCGCGATCGACACGCCTCGCCCCGTCGCGAGCCGATGGGCGTCCTGGACCTCCATCAGCGACGAGCTCGTCTGCAACGCGGCGTAAGGATCGTCGTAGCCGGCGGCCTGCGTCTCGAACACATTCATGCGCTGCACGAGCTCGACGCGAGTATCCGCTTTGAGCTCGGCGATCACCGCATCGAGAGAGCGATCGTCCGGCACCGCGAACACCTCGCAGTACACCGACAGCGACGCGATCGCCCAGCCGTCGACGCGCTCGAGCCGATGCTCGCGAGCGATCTGGGTCAGGATCCGTTCGACCGACGGCGAAGCTCCGTAGCGCCGTTGCGCATAGCGCTGACTCGGCGTGCCGGTGAGCCCGAGCGCGAGATTTTCGGGTTGCCGAACGGTCAGCAGGATCTCCCGCGCGGCGCCTGTCGACGCGCTCGCCGACGCGTCGTGCTTGCTCGGTCCGGCGCCCGCGCATGCCGCGAGCAGCAACGCGAAGCTCAGCGCGAGCGCGCTGCGAATCACGGCCCGGCGTCCTCGGTCAGCGCGCGAGCGGCGAAGCGCACGCGCGGATCTTTGCCGAGCTTTGCGGCCAAAGCATCGAGCTCCGCGTCGCTGCCGAGCGGACGCTCGAGCCGCACTCGGTAACGCCCGACGCCGCTCGGACCCGACTCGATCTTGGCGCCGAGCTGCTCGAGCACGCTCTGCATCTCGGCTTGCGTCACCGACTGGCCGAACACGATGTCGAGCTCACCGCGCGGCGCAGCCACGCCGCTCGAGAGCGTCTGATAATCGCCGTGCATGCCGAGGCGAGTGGGAGAGAGCCACAGCACCGCGCCGACAGCTGTTATTGCCACGGCGGCCGCGGCCGCGAAGCGCACGAAGTGCGTGACTCGACGGGCCTGGGGCATGCCGAGCACCGGCGGCCCGTCGAGAGCGCGCGCGAGCTTATCGAAGTTGGTCTGCGGCGAAAGATGGACGACCGGCTGTGCGCGCAGCGCGGCGCGCAGGCGTTGCTGCTCCTTGAGCTCGCGATGGCAAGCGAGGCAGCTACGAACGTGCTGCTCGACGAGGTCGCGCTCCTCTGCGCCGAGGCTGCCGTTGGCGAGCCAGGGCAGCAGCTCGAACGCACGCGAATGCGTGATGGATTGGCTCACGTAGAAGGGAAATCCTTGCCGAGCGTCGGCAGGAGCTTCCGGAGCTTGGCGCGCGCGTGGAACATTCGGGTCTTGACCGTGTTGACCGGGCAACCGGCGATCACGGCGATCTCCTCGTACGAACATCCATAAAAGTACGTCAGCTCGACGACTGCGCGGTGGTCCGCCGACAGGTGCTTCAAAGCCTGGTCCAGCAGGTCGCGCAATTCGCCGTCCTCGCTGGGTTCCGCCGCAACATCCGAACGTTCAATCCATTCGTCGAAATCCACGGACGCGAAGCGATCGGACCAGCGCCGCGACCGCTCGAGCAGCTTGAGGGCCTTGCGGTAGGCGATGCCCATGATCCACGTCGACACCGAGGAACGGCGGGCGAACTCCTCGGCATTGCGCCAGACGACCATCATCACGTCGTTGACGCCTTCCTGGGCGAGCTCGAGCTGGCCCGTGACCCGGTAAATGAATCGCAACAGCGGGTGATAGTAGGTGGTATAGATTTCGTGAAGCGCGTCACGGTCCCCGCCGGCGATCCGCGCGAGCAGCGCGAGATCGGACTCGTCGTCGGAGAACTTCGCGCGTCCGCGCCGGGTAGGTTGGCTCTCGTCCACTTCTAGTTATCATTCCCGATGGTGCCCGTTAGTCTACGCACCTGGCTCGGAAGTTTCACGGTCTGCGATAAATCGTTCCGTCTTGACAGAATTCCCACGCCGACCGGCGCTAGGGCCGACCCGCGTACCGCGCGTAGATCTTTGCGAAATCCGCCGCGACCTGCTCGGCGTCGTGCGGCGCGGTGAATATGGCCCGCACGGCGCCGCTCGGCTCCAGCAGCGCGATGCTCGACGAGTGACTCACGAGGTAAGTCTTTTCGTCTTGGCCCGGCGGTACGAAGAACACCGCGCCGACGGCATTCGCGAGCGCCGTTATTTGTGCGATGTCCCCCGTGAGCCCATGGAAGTCGGGATCGAAATACGTCACGTACTCGTGCAGCCGCTCGGACGAATCGCGCTGCGGGTCAACCGAGACGAAGTACACGCTGAGAGCGGCGGAGGGTGTCCGCTCTGCGAGCTTCTTCTTGACCTCGGCGAGCTCGACGAGCGTTAGCGGGCAGACATCTGGACAGTACGTGTAGCCGAAATAAAGGAAGGACCAATGGCCCGCGAAGTCCTGCGCGGCAACCTTCGCGCCGCGATCGTCGACGAGCGCCAGCGCCCCGAGTGGCTTCGGGCTCGGTAGCACGTAGCCGCCGATTTCGGGCGGCGGCGCCGGTGCGGCCCTGCGCCAGAGGCCCGCGCCGATACCGAGCGCGACCGCGAGCGCGGCGGCAGCCCCGATCGCGACCGCGTCCGAGCGCTTCACGGGCTGTGATGCTCGTGCTCGTGCTCGTGCTCGTGCGCGGGCGGCGCTGCGCGCGCGTCGACCACGGGCACTTCGACCGTCATCATGCCCGCCGTCGCGAACACGAGCGTGAGCTCGATCTTCTCGCCAGCCACGAGCGGTGCTGCGAGGCCGACGAGCATCACGTGCGTGCCGCCGGGCGCGAGGTCGACCGACGCGCCGGTATCGAGCGGCAAGGCGTCGATTCGGTGCATCTCGGTAAGGCCGTTTCGCGCGACGCTCGCGTGAATCTCCACGGCTCGCGCCGCGGAGCTCCGGGCGCCGACGAGCCGATCGGCGGCGCCTTGGTTCTGGATCTTGCAGTAGACGGCGCCGTTCTCGACGCCCGGCGGCGTGGCCCTCGCCCAGGCGTCGACGACGTGGATCGACGGCTCCGCCCCGACCGCCTGCGCGCACGCAAGCCCCGCGAGCAACAGCCCGAGCGCAGCTCGGCCGACATTCGTGACTATCATGCGCGAGCATCGTACACGGCTCGGTGGTTGCGAGGCCGCGCCGATGTCGACCGGTCGTTGGGCCGCGGGAACCTTTCGGGCCGCCGGAGCGAATAAGAGAGCGAAGGACCAGCGATGCCCAGTCAAACACCGGCGCAAGAATCGACTGACGCGGCGCTTCTCGTGGAAGCGGCGGCCGGTCGCGAGGCCGCCTTCGTCGAGCTCTATCGCCGACGGCGCGACGACGTGTACCGGTTCGCCTATTCGCTCACGCGCTCGCGAGCCTTCGCCCAGGACGCAACGCAGGAGGTCTTCTTGAAGGTGCTCGAGAACGCGGGCCGCTTCGATGCTGCCAAGGGCACGGCCCGAGCGTGGTTGCTCGGCTGCGCGCGGCATGTCGTGATCGATCGGCTGCGTGCGGAAAACCGCCGCGGCGACGAGGTGCCCGAGCAAGCCACCGCGGCGGATCACGAGCTGCGCGTGCTGAATGAGCAGCGGCTCGTGCGGCTGCACGCGGCGATTGCAGCGCTGCCGCTCGAATATCGCGAGGCGCTCGTTCTCTGCGAGCTCGCCGAGCTGCCTTATGCCGAAGCGGCGGCGGTGATCGACTGCCCGGTAGGCACGGTGCGTTCTCGGCTCCACCGCGCGCGGGGTCTCCTGAGCTCGTCGTTGCGCGCGGCCGAGCGCGAGCCGGAAGGCGACAGCGAGCGCGTCGTAATGAAAGCGACGGAGGTCTGCTCGTGAGCGATCCGATTCGTCATGAAGAATCGTTGAGTGCCGATCTCGGCGCCCTGCGCTCGGCGCTGCTCGAGGTTCGAGCGCCGGACGACGAGGCGGCGCTGCTGAGCGCGGCGCGCGCGCGCGCCGCCGCGCGCGCGGCAACCGACGCGCCGAGTGCGGTGCGGCCGCCGACCCTTGGGCGTGTTCGAATAGCGCACCGCACGCGTGCGCTCGCGCTCGCGGCAGCCGCCGTGGTTGCCGGCGTCGCAGTGCTCGTCGCCGTGCGCGCCGAGTGGCTGCTACGCGCCGAGCGTGCGGAGCGGGCACAGCGAGCCGAACGCGCCGAACGAGTTGCCGCGTCTCCGCGCGCAAGCGACGCGGTCGCCGCCGCGCCTGTTACGGCCGGGGCGCTCGACGCGCGCCAGGCGTTTCGCCCGATCGCCTTCTCGCGCGGCCTATCGGCCTCGGAGTCGTACAGCGTCGTGCGCGTGCGGCTCGAGCTTGCTTCGAGCCCGCTCGGCGCCCGCGGACCGAACGCGTCGATCGAGGCCGACTTGCTCGTCGGCGAAGACGGTCTCGCGCACGCGATTCGTTTCGATAGTGCGGACACTTTGCCGGTGTACGCGGCCCCCGGACCCCTCAGTGGAGAACGACGATGACGAAGCCGAATCCCGTGGCCCGTTTGCTTGCGGCGAGCGTCTGGTCTTTGCCGATGCTCGTCGCCGCTCAACCTCCACCGGCCGCAGCTCCTCCGCCCGATTCGCTGTTCTATGTCACTAGCGCGGCGCCGCTTCGGCTCGACGTGCTCGGCGCGGAAGGCGTCGTGCCCGGCGGGGTCGTCAAAGACAAGCCGTACTCGGCCGATTCGATCACGGAGTCGACGCAGATTCTGGCCGACGGCAATCGGATCTCGCACAAGAATCAGGCGCGCTTCTATCGTGACTCGCAGGGCCGCACGCGGCGAGAGCAAACACTGGGGTCGTTCGGCGTGTTCCAGGCGCCGAGCGATCCGATAACCACGATCACGATCCATGATCCGGTCGCGGGCACGACTTACTTCCTTGATCCCGCCGCGCACACGGTGCGCAAGCTCCAGCCATTTCGACTCGAGTTCAACGGCGCCGGCGGCGGCGTGGGCGGCAGCACCGCGACCTTCGAGCGAGCGGTTCCTCCCCCCGGCGAC
>Ga0105245_10006150_pt1 | contig 10564 bp, 14 predicted proteins | sample KBSM54metaG_FD_81523 | JGI IMG/M metagenome (GOLD analysis project Ga0105245, IMG submission 81523) | Miscanthus rhizosphere microbial communities from Kellogg Biological Station, Michigan, USA - KBS M5-4 metaG | ecosystem: Host-associated > Plants > Roots > Rhizosphere > Soil | place...
GGACTGGGTTATCGACCTGGGACCGGAAGGCGGCGAGCGCGGCGGACATGTTGTCGCCTGCGGCCCTCCCGAGGAAATTTCACGAGTAGCCAAGAGCCATACCGGACAGGCGCTCAAGAAGTCCTTGCCCGGTGGAAAAGCGGCATGAGTAAATACGCGGAGGAACCGCTGTCGTTCGCGGGGCTCAAGACCGTTGCCATCGGCGAACGCGGCGGAAAGGTTCAGGTTGACCACTTCGCGCGGCCTTACCAGAAGGGTGACGGCGTGGCACGGCTACTGGACTCGCTGCCGAAACTCCTGGCGGCAGATGCATTCCGCGGCGTAGTGGATGCGCTGCGGCGAGCCAAAACGCAGAAGCGCGCGATGCTTTGGGGCATAGGCGGCCACGTTGTGAAATGCGGACTGGCCGATATCCTCCTGGACCTGATGCGGCGCGGATGGGTGACGGGTTTCGTGATGAACGGAGCGGCATCGATTCACGATTTCGAAATCGCTATCGTGGGTCAGACCAGTGAAGACGTGGAAGCGGTCCTCCCGGATGGCCGCTTTGGCGCGGCGGAAGAAACCGGCCGGGAAATGAACATGTCGATTACGGAAGGAGCGCGCGACGGAATCGGCATGGGTGAGGCGCTAGGGCGGCGTTTAGAAAAACTGGCGCGGCCGGAGTTCGCAACGCACAGCATCCTGGCGTCCGCTTACCGGGCCAACGTTCCGGTGACCGTGCATGTGGCGGTGGGAGCAGATACTCCGCATACGCATCCATCAGCCGATGGACCGGCGATCGGCGCGACGACACATCATGATTTCCGCTTGCTGTGCTCGCTGGTGTGCGGGCTGAACGATGGCGGGGTGTATCTAAATGTGGGTTCAGCGGTGGTCTTGCCGGAAGTATTCCTGAAAGCGGTGTCCGTGGTGCGCAACCTGGGACACCCGCTGGCGAATTTCACGACTGCGAACTTCGATTTTCTGCAACACTACCGGCCAAAGCTGAACGTAGTCGAGCGTCCGCATGCAAAATCCGGCGGGCATGGATTCGCGGTGACGGGCCATCACGAACTGATGATTCCGCTGCTTGCCGCGGCTTTAATTGAGGGTGAAGCCTGACGACCGCAATGCCAGAACGCCGCGAGCCAGTTTGGGACTATCTGGACTTGGCGCTGTTTTTGGGCGCGGTCTTGCCTTCATTGGCCCTCGCGGCAATGCTCTCGCGCACCACGCGAATGGTTGCGCCAAGTTTCTTCGGCAGCGACGCGGCGCGGACACTGGTGTTCCAGTCTTTCATGTACGTGTTTTTGGTGGGCGCGCTGTACCTAGTGATCGCCTGGCGATATGACGAACCTTTCTTGCCCTCATTGGGATGGACCTTCCCGATTCCTCGAGCGTTTTTGGCGCTAACGGCCGGGCCCGTGCTTACCCTCGCGCTTTCTGCGCTGGGAGTTTTTCTTCGCGCGCCTCAGGATGGCTCGCAGATTGAAGTCCTGATCAAGAGCCGGGCGTCACTCGCGGCCATCATCCTGTTCGGAGTGGTTCTAGCGCCGATCTTCGAAGAGATGCTGTTTCGGGGATTTTTGCTGCCCCTGTTGGTACGGTCGTTGGGGCCATTGTTGGGGATCTTGCTCACGGCCGTGCCGTTCGCACTGCTACATGGCACGCAGAATCAGTGGGCCTGGCAGCCGGTGCTCCTGATCGGAATCGCGGGGATTGCGTTCGGCTACATGCGCTATAAGACGGGGTCAACGACCGCGGCATTTCTCATGCACTCGGCCTACAATGCGACGGGCTTTTTGGGCTACACGCTGACGCACTGGCAGACGCTGAACTAGAGGCTGCGATAGCTGACTAGTTCGACGCCAGACTCGGCCAGAGCCGCACGCACCTCCGGAGAAGTTAAAGCCTGCAGCTCGCGCTCACGGCTCTCCTTCAAGCGGGTGCGGGCGCCGCGAAGTTCGTCGCCGCAGATTCCCGGATGGCACATGAATTCGGTAGAGCCATCGGGCAGCGTGCGAATCAACTGGACCAATTCCGCCGCGTTATAGCGGCCGGTGATCTGGAATCCCGCGAAGTGATCGGTGGAGCGGCAGCCGTGGCGGGCCAGCACGCGCGCGAAACGGCTACGCACGACGCCCAAAGCCTGGCTGGTGGCGCGCTTGACCCATCCGATCGCGGGCCGTGTCGCGGGCGTGAGCGGGAAATCGAAGGGGCGGCGCACCCAAGGGATTTTGTACTCCTCCGACAGGCGTGCCACGGCGTCGAGCACCGGCGGCAGCAGGTGCGTGTGCTTGTGGGTATCGAGATGCGTGGGCTCCAGGCCAGCGTCGAGGATGCGCCGCACTTGCGCGCGCAATTCCTCGTAAATGCGAATGCGGCCAAGCAGCATGGCGCGCATAAGCTGCGTGATGGTGATGGGAAATGGCGGCTCGCCGACTAGAACCAGGTGAATGCCGATATCCAGTGCAGGGTTTTCGCGTGCCAGACCTACGGCGTCGTCGAACGCGGCGCCCGTCGCCATGAGCGTGGTGGCGGTAAGTATGCCATTGCGATGCGCTTCGACAATCCCTCGATTCACATCGCGCGTGAAGCCGAAGTCGTCGGCGTTAACCACCAGTTTGCGCACGTCAGAACAGGCCGAGCTTGATGCGCAGGAACTTCTTGGGGTTGGCGCGGAAATCCTTCATCAGGCCGTTGACCTCGCGCGTGGTGCTGTCGAGATTCTGATACAGCGATGGATTCACCAGCAATTGTCCAATAGTGCCCTGGCCGTTGTTGATCTTATCGAGCAGGGTATCGAGGCGGCCCATGGTGGCCTGCAACTGGTTATGCAGTTCGTCGCTGCTGAGCAGCTTGCCGGCGGTGCCTTTACCCTGCTGGAGGCCAGCCAATATCCCCCGTAGGTCTCCGATGGTGGCGCGCGTGTCGTCATAGAGAGCGGGGTCCTTCATCAGCTTGCCGATGGTGCCATCGCCTTTCTGGATGCTGTCAGCGAGATCGTTCACGCGACCTAGCGTGCCACGAAGGTCGGTGTACAGGCTGTCATCATGCATGAGCTTGCCGAGGGTGCCCTCCTGCGAATCCAGGGCAGCGATTACCCGGTGTGTCTCATCGACGATCCCAACCACCTTCTTGTACAGCTCGTCGTCGGAAAGTAACTTGCCGATGGTCCCGTTGCCCGCCTGAAGTTGGTCAAGGATGCCGTCGAGTTTTTTGAAAATTCCATTGAGCGAAGCGAGAGTACTGTAGCCTTGCTGAACGACGTCATCGAATTCGCGAGTATCCAGGCTCTTGATCTCGGCGCCCGGCTGGATGGTCGCGATATTCCGGCCCTTCTTGATATTGATGTACTTGGTACCCAGCAAATTTTCGGCGGCGATGGCGGCTTGGGAGTCCACGGGAATCGAAGTGAAGTAGCGATCTTCTACTTCGAGCGTGACGCGCACGATGCGGTTGGGTTCGCTCGATCCGGACAAACCGACGTTGGCTACTTTCCCCACCGCGATCCCGTTGAGCCGCACCGGAGCGCCGGCAGCGATGGCCGCGGAATCATCCAGAAAGGTATAGACGTCGCTGCGCTTGGTGAACAGACCAGTGGAACTGGTCATCAAAAAGACCAGCACAGCTAGGATACAGAGCGCCGAAATGGCCAGCAAGCCGACCTTTAACTGAGCCCATCGCTTCTTGTTTTGTAGCGCCATAGATCCCTAGGAACTCCCCGGACGCGCAAATTTTTGTACGTACGAATCAGTGCTGGCGCGCAATTCGGCTTCCGAGCCTTCGAAGTAGAGGCGGCCCTCCTGCATCACGAAGAACCTGGTGGTCAATTGGCTGCTTTCCGCCCGCTCGATTTTGCCACTGCTCGGATTGTAGCGAAAATTGGCCATCAGGTGCCCGTCCTGGTAGCGATGAGTGACCATGATGGTGGCGGTGTTGCGCATATCGCGACCCTTGATAATCAGGTTGATGATGAGGTTGGCGGTGATGGGATCGAGGCCCGCGGTGGGCGAATCATAAAGCACCAGCTGCGGCGCAGTCACGATAGCGCGCGCAATCCCGGCGCGGCGGCGCATGCCTCCAGAGAGCTCGCTGGGAAATTTGTCCAAGGTATGCTCCAGCTCGACGAAGGTCAAGGATTCGCGCACGCGCTGGTCCACCTCTTCGGGCGGCGGAGCTTGGCCATTCTTGTGGAGGGTGAACTGATTGAGCAGCGGGTACGCCACGTTCTCGGCAATGGTCAGCGAATCGAACAGTCCGCCTTCCTGGAACAGAATCCCTACCTTGCTGCGCAACTCGTAAAGCTGACTTTCCTTGCGGCCCGTGACTTCTTCGCCAAATAACGAGATATGGCCCGAATCCGGCTTGATCAGCCCGACGGCGGTCTTGAGTAGCATGGTCTTCCCGCTACCGGCGGCGCCCAACACCACCCGCGTCTCGCCAGCCCGCATGGAGAACGAGAGATGCACCAACGCCGGCGTGTCGCCGAAGGCGAGATTGACGTCGTCGAATCCGACGGCCACCGGAAGTTGCGCAGGCAAAGTTTGGGCGTTGGTCATAACCGTCGCTATCCCAAATTCACGAACAGCGGATCCAGCAGGGACGTAATGATGAAGATCCAGACCGAGGCCACAACCACCGCTTTGGTCGTGGAGCGTCCGACTCCCTGCGTACCGCCGGTGGTATTAATTCCGTAATAGCAGCCGACCAGAGCAATGACAATCGCGAACAGAAACGGTTTCAGCAGGCCTTGCGTGAGATCGTTATATTCGAGCGCGCGCCATGCTGTGCTCCAATATTGCGATGTAGTGATGTCCAGCATGCCGTAGGCAATGAACCAACCGCCGATTAACCCCAGAAAGTCCGCGATGATAGTGAGCAAAGGCAGGACCACGGCCATGGCGATCAGACGCGGAGTTACCAGCTTCTGGATGGGGTCCGTGCCCAGGGCGCGCATGGCGTCGATCTGTTCGGTGACGCGCATGGAGCCCAGTTCGCTCGCGATGCCGCTGGCGTTGCGCCCGGCGACCAGCAGAGACGCCAATACCGGTCCCAGTTCGCGCACCAGCGTGATGGAAACGATCTGTCCGATTTGGCCTTGGGCCCCGTAGGTGGCGAGCGCGCGCGACATCTGCAGGGCCATCACCACTCCGCTGAAGAAACCGATCAGGCTGACGATAAAAAGGGAACCGACGCCGATCGCGTCCATCTGCAACAGAATGTCGTCGGCGTAATGCGGCGAGCGGATAATGTTGCGGATTGCGCGGCCGCTCAAAAACAGAAATTCCTGGAACGTCTCGACGGGACCCTTCAGAAAGTCGAGCAATCAAAGTCTCCCGGCGGCGAGGATGCTGGCATGGTTGATGTTAATATGAAAACGCAAAATGAAGGGCCTCACCGATATTCCCGGAATCCTAGTGGGCCATGCATCCGATTATGACGGATTGACAGGCTGTACGGTGGTGCTATGCGAACGAGGCGCGGTGGCCGGGGGCGACATCCGCGGGTCGGCGACAGGCGTGGATGAATGGGATGTGCTGAATCCGATGCACGTCGCTCCGATGATTCACGGGGTGGTGTTCTCGGGGGGCAGCGCGTTTGGACTGGAATCGGCCGGCGGCGTGCGCCGTTTTCTGGACCACAAAGGCGTGGGGTTCAAGACCGGCGCGGGCACGGTGCCGATTGTGGTGGGCGCGATTCTTTTCGATCTGGGCTTCGCCAAGAAGGGCGTGCGGCCTACGCGTGAGATGGCGGAAACTGCGGCCGCGGCGGCTAACGATCGGGCGGTGGTGGAAGGCGCGGTGGGCGCGGGAACCGGCGCAACCGTGGGCAAGATCCTGGGCATGGCGAATGCGATGAAATCCGGCGTGGGATCGTGGACGGTGACGCTGGAGGGGCAGAATGCCGGCGTGATGGTTTCCGCACTGGCGGTGGTGAATGCGCTCGGCGATGTTCAGGACCCGGCGACCGGCAAGATCATCGCTGGTGCGCGTAAGACGGCTGGGGACGCGGCTTTCGCCGACAGTGCTCGCCTGATGAAGAGCATGGGGCCGACCGGATTCACGCGCGAGAACACGACGTTGGTAGTCGTGGCAACGAATGCCGCCCTCACTAAAGTGGAAGCCAGCAAGCTGGCTCAGTTGGGACAATTGGGTGTCGGTCGCGCGATCAATCCGGTGAACACGATGTCGGATGGTGACTTGGTGGTGGCGATGTCCTGCGGGACCTCCAGTGCCCCAATTGACGCGCTAGGCGTAGCCGCTGCGGAAGCTGTAGCGGAAGCGATCCTGCGCGCGGTGCGGATGGCGCCTTCGCTGGGCGGATTGCCGGGACTTAAAAAGTAGGAAGACGCAGTTTGCCGGAGCTGCCTGATGTCGTCGTCTACATCGAGGCGCTCGAAGAGCGCATCCTCGGCCGGAAGCTCGAATCCGTCCGCATCGTAAGTCCCTTTCTGCTGCGCAGCGTCGATCCGCCGCTCGAAAGCACGTTCGGCAAAAATGTGCAGCGGCTGCGGCGCGTCGGCAAACGAATTGCGATCGGAGTCGAGGGTGATCTCTGGCTGGTGCTGCACTTGATGATCGCTGGCCGCCTGCATTGGCGGGCACGCGGGGCCATGGTATCGAAGCCTCGCGGATTGGCTGCGTTGGATTTTCCCAACGGGACTTTGGTTCTGACTGAAGCGGGATCGCAGAAGCGCGCTTCCCTGCATGTGGTGGCCGCCGAGGAAGGACTGCGCACGCTCGACCCGGGCGGACTCGAAGTGCTCGATGCGGATTTGGAGCGTTTTGCCGCCGCCCTGACGTCCGCCAACCATACGTTGAAGCGAGCGTTGAGCGACCCGCGCCTCTTCAGTGGCATCGGCAACGCCTATTCCGACGAAATCCTGTTTGAGGCGGGGCTCTCGCCTCTGGCACTCACCCAAAAGCTTTCACGCGAAGAGATCGAACGGTTGTTCGCGGCGACCCGCGCGACGTTAACTCGCTGGGTGGATTGCCTCCGCGAGGAGGCCGGCGACGGATTTCCGGAAAAAGTCACGGCGTTCCGGGAGGGAATGGCAGTGCATGGCCGGTACAAGCAGGACTGTCCGAGATGCGGGTCGAAGATCCAGCGCATTCGCTACGCCGCCAACGAGACGAACTACTGTCCGAAGTGTCAGACCAACGGAAAGTTGCTTGCGGATCGCGCGCTATCGCGGCTGCTCCGGGAAGATTGGCCCAGGACTCCGGAAGAACTCGAGTCGCTTACCGTGCGCTCGGCAAAATCACCTTAAGATCACTGCGGCGAAAATCACGGTCGAGAGTCAGCAAAGCGCGATCTTCATCCTTGGCGAGCGCGTATGCGAAGCAGTCCCCTAAGTTGAGTGGATAGCGCAGGCGCGCGCCTGCCGCTATCTCCGCGTGCCGCCCGGTAGGTGGAATCAACCGAATCGACGAAGTCTCGATGGCATCGCGAATCTCTCGGTAGGCTCCGGGCTGCCGGTCCTGCATCAGAATCAGTACTTCGGCGTAATTTACTGTGCTCATGGCCAGATCGCTGGAATTCGCCTGGAGGTGGCCGGTCAACCAAGACCAAGGCGCAGAGTTATCTAGGACCAAAGATCGTCGTCGCTGCAAAATCGGGGCTTGAGTTTGAGCGAAGTTTTCAATCCGAGCCCCAACCAGGATTGGAAATCAGAGCGGGTGACAGTGCCGGCCCTGGCAGCGGCTTCGCGAACCGCCTGACGGATTGCCTCGGACTGTTTCGTGATCCCTTTCTGCCGCATGAAGCGGCGGAGATCACGCTCGAACTCCTCGGTAATCTTCAGATGCATTTGCCTCATGGCGCATCACGCGGCCGCAGCAATCCGAATCGGAATCCCGTGATTCGCAAGCACCGCTTCGACGTCTTTCTTCATCAGGCGGGAAGCGTCGTAATCCACCGTGATTTTGTCGAGCGAAGGAGCCACCTGGACGCGCGCCATGCCATAGGTGGCGTGCACTTGGGCGATGTTTTCAAAGTCCTCGTCACCCAAAGGGCGCGTCAGATCGTAGTGCAAAGTTACTTTCGTCATTGGCTCAACTCAGAATATCACTCGCGATGTTCCAGCCTCCACAGAATCTGACGCAGCATACCCATCCACACCTCGGCGTCGTGCGCGTTCAGTTGCAGGCGGCGCACCAGGCGGCGGATCTTCATACGAGTGGAGCCTTCGACGCGGGCGTGGACGTAGCCGGATCGATCAAGAATGGTTTCGAGAAGTTCGGTAATGCGCTCCAGGTGAACCGCGTCCGTGGGGCGCTTGGCGTCGGGCGCGGTTTTCGCGGCGGCCGGGCTGCGGATGATTTCATAGAGAGATACTGCCACCGCCTGCCCCAAGTTCATGGAGCCATGCTCCTCACGCGCCGGGATGCGCATCAGCCAGTGGCAGTACGACATGTCTTCGTTGGATAATCCGAATTTCTCAGAGCCAAATAGTAGCGCTACTGGCACGCTAGCGAGTTTCTTGGCGATGAGTTTGCCCCCGAATTCCAAACGCCGCAGCGGATGTTCCAGCACACGAGACCCAATGGCCGTAGTACCGACAACCAACGCGCAATCGGCCACGGCGTCGGCGACGGTGGCATATTCGCGGGCTTGTTCCAGCACGGCGTGCGCCTTCACGGCTGAACGCGCCTCGCGGAAAGCAACATTGTATGGATTCACCAGGCGAAGCTCGGAGAAGCCGAAGTTGCTCATGGCACGGGCGGCGGCTCCAATATTCAGAGGATTGCGCGGGGAGATCAGGACGACTTTGAGCGGGCTCACGGCGTAGTCGGCTGGTCCTCGTCACGGCGGACCGCGTCGAGCACTCCGTTGATGAAGGCGACGGATTCCTCGCCCGAAAACTGACGCGCGAGTTCCAGCGCCTCGTCGATCACCACTGCGGGAGGAGTTTTCAACTGGTTCATCTCGTAGGTGGCCAGGCGCAGGATATTGCGGTCGACGACCGGCATGCGCTCAATCCGCCAATGCGCCGACTTCGCGCTGATCCGCTGGTCGATTTCGGCCGAGCCGGCCGCGGCGCCGCGCACGAGAGTCTCCATAAACTCGTCGGGAGGAGTACGCTCAGGATCGTCTTCCTCGGAGCCGAGAGTTTCATAGAAAGAAGAAATGGCGTCACCGATTTCCTGCTTGCGCTGATCCCACAGAAACAGAACTTGCAAAGCGCGCTGGCGGGAGCGATGACGTGCAGGCATGGTTAGAACCGCGCCATCTCAATCGCGGTCATCGCGGCGTCGAAACCTTTATTGCCCGCCGCGCCGCCCGCGCGAGCCTCGGCCTGCTCCCAATTGTCAGTTGTGAGAACGCCGAAGATGACCGGCACACCAGTTTCAAGGCCAACCTGTTGCAATCCGCGTGCCGCCCCTCCAGCCACGTAGTCGAAGTGCGGAGTATCGCCACGAATCACGGCACCCAGCGCGACGATGGCGTCAAAGCCGCCGCGGCCGGCCAGTTTTTTTGCAGCAAAAGGGAGTTCAAAAGCTCCCGGAACATAGTAGATCTGCTGGCTCTTCGCGCCGCACTTGGTGAAAGCTTCGCGCGCGCCGGCAAGCAGCTTCTCCGTAATCTCGCCGTTGAAACGCGCCACCAGGATCGCGAAGTTGAGACCGCTCGCGTCTAATTTTTGAAAATTGGGAGAATCCGCAGACATCGTGGGATAATTGAGGTTCCGGCACCATCTTACCTCAATGGATCCATCTCATATCCGCAATTTCTCTATCATTGCGCACATAGACCACGGGAAATCGACACTTGCGGACCGCCTTTTGGAGTACACCGGCGCCCTCAGCCAGCGCGAAATGATGGCGCAGGTGCTGGATTCGATGGACCTCGAACGCGAGCGTGGCATCACGATTAAAGCACACGCCGTACGCCTGGATTACAAAGCGAAAGACGGTCAGGATTATCAGCTCAACTTAATCGACACGCCAGGTCACGTAGATTTCAGCTATGAGGTTTCGCGCAGCCTGCAAGCGTGTGAAGGCGCGCTTCTGGTAGTCGATGCATCGCAGGGCGTCGAAGCCCAGACGCTCGCAAACACTTACCTGGCGCTGCATCACAACCTGGAAATTATTCCGGTCATCAATAAGATCGATCTCCCATCGGCCGAGCCCGAGCGGATTCGCGAACAGATCGAGAGCGTGATTGGATTGGACGCCAGCGAAGCGGTGCTCGCCAGCGCCAAGAACGGAGTGGGGATCGAAGAGATTCTCGAAGCCGTAGTCAAAAAAGTTCCGCCGCCCAAGGGATCGCCGGACGCGCCTCTACGGGCACTGATCTTCGACTCATGGTTCGACTCCTACCGCGGAGTGATCATCTTGGCGCGCGTCGTCGACGGCCGCATGCGCAAGGGGATGAAGATTCGCCTGTGGAACAACGGCAGCGTTCACGAGGTGGAAGGCGTCGGGTATCAATCCCCCAAGCCGATCCCCTGCGATGAGCTGGCGGCAGGGGAAGTCGGTTTTTTGTTCGCGACCATCAAGACCGTTTCGGACGCGCAAATCGGCGACACCATTACCAACGATGCGGAACCGGCGGCCGAGCCGCTGCCCGGGTTTGA
>Ga0105245_10006151_pt1 | contig 10563 bp, 4 predicted proteins | sample KBSM54metaG_FD_81523 | JGI IMG/M metagenome (GOLD analysis project Ga0105245, IMG submission 81523) | Miscanthus rhizosphere microbial communities from Kellogg Biological Station, Michigan, USA - KBS M5-4 metaG | ecosystem: Host-associated > Plants > Roots > Rhizosphere > Soil | place: Michigan...
CCGTGCGCGCCACGTGGCCGAGGCGAAGCGTCCGCAGCCTTCGGCGCGCATCGCCGGTGTAGACGCTCGCGGTGCCGCGCTTGCTGCCCACGGCGATACGAGTGCCGTCCGGGCTGAAGGATGCGCTCGTCACGCCGCGCTCGGGCAGGACGGCGCGCAGATGGGAGACCAGGAGCGCGCGTCGCAGCAGATCCGCCGTCCGGCCGCCCGGCGACAGCCGCGCGGCTTCGGCGGCGAGAAGGAGCCCGAGCTGGGGATCCGCCGCCACCGCAGTGATCGGGACGAGAAGGCTCGCCTGCGTCGCCAGTGCGTTGGCCCTCGCGGTCGTCGCCTCGGCGCGCGCCCGTCCGGCCTGCTCGCGCGCCGCGGAGCGCTGCGTGAGGGCGTAGATCGCGATCACGGCCACCACCGCGAGGGCGGTCAGCGTCGAGGCCAGGAGCAGGAGGAGCCGCCGGTGCCGGCGCTCCGCCTCTGCGCGCTGCCGTTGGAGCGCGCGCTCGGCCTCGTGGCGCGTTCGCCACGCCGACACGGCGTCGGCCAGCACGTCGTGGAAGATCTCGAACCTGCCGTCGACCGGACGCACGATGCGATCGCGCCCGAGCGACTCAAGCACGGGGAGGAGCTCCGCCTCGTCCACGGCTGCGTATTGGGCGAGGTCGCCGGCGCCGTGCGCGATCTTCGTGCCCGAGGGCGTCACGAGGTGGTTGAAGACGCGGGCGGCGACATCCCGCTCGGCCGGCGAGAGCACGCCGACGGCCGCGCCGAGGTGCGCGCGGACGATCGCCTGCGCACCGCCGAGCTCGTCGAGCGTCGCCCGCCGCAGCACCGTCGACCCGCGCCCCTGCTCGGCCCGCCACAGCCGCTCCATCACGAGCTGGAGATAGGGCGCCTCGATGCCGCCGTCTGCACCGGCGCGGGCCTGCCCATCGCGGCTGCCCGCGGCGACGCGACCGACCTCCACCTGCTCGAGCACCGCCTCCACGAGCTCGTGCTCGATCTCCACCGGAGGCCCGTCGGTGAGCTCGTTGTACCGTGCGACCGGACCGGTGATCGCCACGCGCGCCGCGGCCCGATCGAGCCGGTCGAGCGGAAGATGGTTGCCGAAGACGTCGGGGATGCGGCCTGTGAACACGTCCAGCTCCGCGAGCGCGTCCTCGCGAAGGGCGAGCAGCACGTCCACGCGCACGTCGGCGCGCATGACCACCTCTGCGAGGGATGCCGCAACCGCGGCCGCGCCCGGGTAGACGAACACCTCCTCGAACTGATCGAGGATCAGCAGCAGCTCGCCGCCGGAGCGGTCGACGAGCTGCGCCAGCGCGTCGGCGAGCGGGACGTCCGGTGGCGGCGCGTCGACGCGCAGCGTCGACGCCACCGCGCGCACGAGATCACCGACGGCGTCGCCGGCCCACGAGTCATGGACGACGACGAGCGCGTCCGGGGCGAGCGACCGCAACCGCCGGACGACGCCGGCACGGAGCACCGAGCTCTTGCCGACGCCCAGCGGTCCGTAGAGGACGGTGAAGCGCGACGCCATCACGTTCGCCGCGATCACCTCCGCCTCGCGCTCTCGGCCGAAGAAGAAGAGCGCGTCCGCGGGGCTGTCGTCGAACGCCGCGAGCCCCTTGTACGGACTCTCCGGCGCGATGACGACGACCTCGTTCATCACCCGGCTTCGATGGCGACGCCCGTGTGCCGCGCGAGCGAGTCGACGTACTCGTCGAGCGGGACCTCGAACAGGTCGACGTCGCGACTGCGCCAGAACGCGCGCTCGACGGGCCCCGGCGCCGGCGCGACGGCCCACGACCGGTAGTTGAGCGACCCGCCCGCGCACAGCCGGTTGAGCACGAGACGCAGGCTCCACTCCCGCATGCCGTAGCCGAGGAAGAGGAAGTGGCTCCGGCGCAGCCGCGCCGCGAGCCCGACCGGGACCGCGGAGGCGATCTGGCTCTGCGGGAGATAGTCGATGTAGTCGTCCTCCGTGATCACGAAACTCTCCCAGTCGCGCGCGGGTGCGGGGTCGATGCCGCCGTGCAGCTTCAGGATCACCGGGCGCTGCTCCAGCGGCAGCTCGGTGGCGTAGCGGTTGGGCACGTCGATCACCCGCGCGCTGCCGTCGGCGCCGAGATGGCAGAACTTGCCCCGGTCGCGACCCACGGCGAGATAGGACACGACGTCGAACGCCTCCCCGGCGGTGAGCAACGCCTGCTCCAGCGCGAGGTCGTAGCTCGTCGTCACGATCAGCGGCTGCGGGGCGCCGCGATCGCGGAGCACGGGCGAGAGGCCGGCGAGGAAGCGGTGGATCGACGTCGGCGAGGCCGGCGTCGCGAGCGCGTCGTGCAGCTCGTCGTACAGCGGCCCCGAGCCCTGCATCAGCGCGGCGAACTGCGCGATGCGGGTCAGGGCGCCGCCCTCGTCGGCTGGGCACTCGAACCGCTCCGCGAGACGACCGGCCAGATCCCCCAGCTCGGCGCCGAGGACCGGGACGAGACGGCCGGCGAACAGTGCGCTCGCCACCGCGTCCAGCTGATCGTCGGGACCAGCCCGCGCGGCGATCGGCTCCAGGGAGCGTTCCTGCCGCAGGATCGCGCCATGGAGCCGCTGCAGCGCGGGCCCTGGATCGATGCCGAGCTCCTCGAGCAGCCCGCGGCGTGCGCTCTGGTACGCGTGCAGCGCATCCGCCTGCCGGCCCGCGCGGTAGAGCGCGAGCATCTGCTGCCCGCGCAGCCGCTCGCGATGCGGGTGCCTCGCGACGAGCGTCTCGAGCTCGCCGAGGAGGTCGGCGTGCCGGCCGAGCTCCAGCTCGGCGTCGATGCGGTCCTCGATCACACCGAGGCGGAGCTCCTCCAACTGCGCGATCGCCGTCTGCGCGAAGGCGTCATAGGCGAAGTCCGCGAGCGGCGCGCCGCGCCACAGCGACTCCGCGCGGCGCAGGAGCGCCGCCCGTTCGCGCGCATCGGCGTCCCGCGACTCCTCGGCGAGCCGTTGCGCGATGTGGACGTCGAGCCGGTCGTCCGCGACCCGGAGCACGTAGCCGGGCGGTTGCGTGACGAGCCGGCCGGGGCCGAGCAGCTTCCGAAGGCGGGACACGGAGTTCTGCAGCGAGGTCAGCGCGGTCCGCGGTGGCTGCTCGCCCCACAGCGCGTCGATCATCCGGTCCGTCGACACGACCTCGCCCGCGTCGAGCAGCAGGAGCGCGAGCAGCGCGCGATCGTTGCGGCCGCCGGGCGTCAGCGCCGCTCCGTCGTCGGCTACCTCGAGCGGGCCGAGGATCCGGAACTCCACGACGGCGTTCTACCAGCCGGGCGATGGGCTGAACAAGGCGCGTTGGCGGCCGGTTGGCGCGCCGTGAGCGAGACGTTGGCGGGCCCGCCGACGGTGCGCCCATGGCCAACCCCGCACCGCACCGCACGCTTCGCGGCGGCACCGCGCTCGCCGCCGTTGCAGTGATCGCGGCCGCGATCGGCTCCGCTGGAGGCGACGCCTCGACCGCGGCCGCCACCGCCGCCGGGCGGGTGCCGCACGCGACCCGCAGCTCGGCACCCCTCGTCGTGCCGGGCCCACCGATCCCGCGAGCCGCCGTCCGCCAGGAGTGCCGGCTCCAGCTGCCCCCCCGGCTGCCCAGCCGCACGCGCGTCGTCCCGACCCTGATGTACCACCTGGTCGGCGTCGCCCGACCCTCCGCGCCGGCGATCACACGCGCGCTCACCGTCGACCCGGCCGACTTCGACCGGCAGATGAGCTGGCTTCGACGGCACGGCTATCGCACCGTCTCGCAGCGGCAGCTGTTCGCGGCGCTGATGTGCGGCCGCCGGCTGCCTCGCAAGCCGATCATGCTCACGTTCGACGACGGCTACCGCAATGTCCTCACCAACGCCGTGCCCGTGCTCACCCGGCTGCACATGCGGGCGACGGCGTACGTCATCTCCGCGAGGATCTCCGGCAGCGACCGCAGCTTCCTCACATGGCGCCAGCTGCACACGCTGGAGCGTGCCGGCGTGGAGATCGGCTCCCACACGGTCTCCCACGCGTCGCTGCCGAGCCTGTCGGACGACGACGCGCTGGCCGAGCTGGCCGGGGCTCGCCGCGCGCTCGAGCGTCGGCTCGGACACCGCGTCCCCTGGCTCGCGTATCCGTACGGCGCGTACGACGCGCGCATCGTGGAGCTCGCCCGCCGCGCGGGCTACCTCCTCGGCGTGACGACCCAGCCGGGCGCGCAGCAGAGCGCGCACCAGCCGCTCGCCCTGTCGCGTCTGCGGATCCTCGACTCGACCGGTGTGCGCGGCCTGGCCGCCATGCTGGCCGCGGCGGCCTAGGAAGCGCCGAATGTCGATGGCCATGCGAGTCTCCGCCGCTGCCAGGACCGACGGCGGCGTACGCGCCGAGCTGCTGGAGCGGGACGAGCTCGTACGCGCGGCCGAAGCGCTGCTGGCACGAGCCGGACAGGGTCACGGCGGGATCACCGTCTTCGAGGGGCCGGCCGGCAGCGGCAAGTCGGCGCTGTTGCGTGCGTGTGCCGGTCGCTCCCGTGGGATGACGGTGAAGTGGTGGCCCGGCGGTGATCCGGGCGGCAGCATCGCCGACGCGGTCGGGGGCCGCGGGGCGGCGCGTCCCACCGTCCTGGTCCTCGACGACGCCGACGCGGCCGGCGACGCATCCGTGGCCTGGCTGGCCCGTCTCGCGCCGCGCGTCGCGGAGCTGCCGCTCGCGGTCCTCCTCGCGACGCGGCCCGTCGCCGCCACCGGTGCGACCCCGCTCGCGCAACTGCTCGCGCTGCGCGACCACGTCGAGGTTCTGCCTGTGCCGCCGCTCAGCGCCCGCGCTGTGCGCACGCTGGTGGCCAGGGAGCTCGGCAGTGCCGCAGCGCTGCTCGCCGGTGACCGCGCGGCGACCGCCACCGGCGGCATCCCCTTCCTCCTCGGCGAGCTGCTCGAAGCCTGGCGCGTGACGAGGACGACCGATGGCCTGCCCTGCACGCCGCGGCTTCGGCGTGCCGTCGGTGCGCGCCTCGCGGCCACCGGGCCGCACGCCGTGGCGTTGGCCGGCGCCATCGCCATCCTCGGCGGCGACGACATCGCCGTCGCCGAGGCGGCCGCCGTGGCCGAGCTGTCCTGCACCCAGGCGCGGAGCACCGCTGAGGCACTGGGCCGTGACGGCGTGCTCGCCTGCGGCCCGCGCCTGTCCTTCGCGCATCCACTGGTCGGTCGCGCCGTGCACGACGATCTCCCACCCTTCGAGCGCGCGGCCGCGCACGCACGCGCGGCGAAGGCGCTCGCCGCCACCGGCAGGCCGCCCGAGGCGCTCGCCCCGCACCTGCTCGCCGCGTCGCACGACGGCGACCCGTGGGTCGTCGCGCACCTGCGCGCGGCGGCACACGCGGCGCTGGACCGCGGGACTCCCGCTGCTGCCGTGGGGCTCTTGCGCCGCGCGCTCGCCGAGCCACCGGTCGCGCAGGTGTGCCCCGACGTGCTACGGGAGCTCGGGGAGGCGGCCGCGCTGGCCTGCGCCCCGGAGGCCGAGGCGCACCTCCGCGCGGCCCTCGCGGCGGCCAGAGGACGTCAGGCGGCCACGATCGGCCTGGCGCTCGCCCGGCTCCTCATGCACGCGCGGCGAGGGAACGAGGCGCGCGCCGTGCTCGGGCGCGCGCTCGCCGATGCGGGCGACGGCACCGAGCTCGCCGTGCGAATCCGGGCGGAGCTCGTGTGCGCGGGCCGCGTCGCGCCGGGTCGCGGCGCCGGCGGCGCGCACGCCGGCGAGCAGCGGCGGGCCGGCGCGACGGCGGGCGAGCGGCTCATGCTCGCCTCGCTCGCAGTCGAGGCGGTGGCCGCCGGCGAGGACGCGGACATGGTCGAGGCGCTGATCCGGCGTGCGTTGCACGGCGATGCGCTCGTCGCTGGAAGCGGACCGGACGGGACGCTGCCGTACATGGCCACCGCGGCGCTCTGGACGATCGATCGCTACGACGAGGCGCTCGTGCACCTCGACTTGGCGCTCCAGGACGCGCGCCGGCGCGGTTCGCCGACCGCGCATGCCATGGCACGCGCGGGCCGCGCGGCCGCGCTTCACCGGGCGGGCCGGCTCGTCGAGGCGGCCTCCGAGGCGCTCGACGCGCTCGTGCTGGCGGCCCAGCACGAGCTCGGTCTGGTGGTACCGCTGGCGCTCGCGCCGTTGGTGGCCGTCCGCGTCGATCAGGGGCAGCTCGAGCTCGCCCAGGCCGAGCTGCGCGACCACGCGAACGGCGACGACCTCCCGACGGACAGGGCCTCCGCGTGCGTGCGGCACGCGCGCGGCCGGCTCCGGCAGGCCCGCGGCGATCACGAGGCCGCGGCCGCCGACTTCCTCGCCGCAGGCGACGCGCTGGTCCGGACCGGCACGCCGAGTCCGGCGACCGCGCCGTGGCGATCCGACGCCGCGCTCGCGCTCGCCGCCTGCGGGCACGACGACCGCGCGGGCACGCTCCTCGCCGAGGAGCTCGCCCTCACGCGCCGCGCCGGCGCGCCGCGCGCCCTCGGCATCGCGCTGCGCGCCGCCGCCATGCTCGGCCCCGCCGCCGCCGCCCGCGCCGCCGCGCTCGACGCCGCCGCGGAGCAACTCCGGCGGGCCGGCAGCCAGGTCGAGCTGGCCCGCGCCCTCATGGACGCCGGCGTCGCGCGCGTCCGCGACGGCATGCGCGAGCAAGGCCGAGCCGTCCTGCGAGAAGCGCTCGACCTCGCCGACCGCCACCACGCCCACGCGATCGCCGCGCGCGCGCAACGCGAGCTGCTCGTCGCAGGCGCCCGCCCGCGACGGCGCCGGCTCAGCGGCTGCGAGTCCCTCACGGCGGCCGAGCTGCGCGTCGCCCGCTTGGCGGCCGACGGCCGGAGCAACCGGGACATCGCCCGCGAGCTGTTCCTCAGCGTCAAGACCGTCGAGACGCACCTCGGACACGCCTACTCGAAGCTCGACATCACGCATCGGCGAGCGCTGGCCACTGCGCTCGAGATCCAGAGTTAGGAGCCCGTCAATGTCAGTCCTCGTCCCATCACCGCGACTTCCGCATGTCCACCGGTGTCGCGGGCTTCGCCTGACCTGTGAATGGACGGCGGCGCGTACGGTCGCTGTCACCTGGAACGACGTGCGAGGGAGGCGCGGCCGGATGAGAGGTTCGGCACTGGCGGCGGTTGCCGTCGTCGCGGCGGTGTGCGCTGTCGCCGCCGGTTCGGCGCGGGCGCAGGTCGCGGCGACCCCGGCGTCAAGCCTGACGACGAACTACAGGGTGGACGCACTGGCGGTCGGGCCCGGCAACGTGCTCTACGCCGGCGGCTCTTTCGACTGGCTGGCGATGCCGACCGGGCACCTGGCGTGGTTTGACGCCTCGGGCGCGCGTGATGCGGCGTGGCCTGATGTGGACGGCCTGATTTTCGCCGCGGTGGCCGACGGCGCGGGTGGCTGGTATGTCAGCGGCGACTTCTCGCACGTCGGCGGACGGCGTCGGGCGAACCTCGCGCACATCGAGGCCGACGGTGCGCTGGACCCCTTGTGGGCTCCGGCCGCGAAGGGGGCGGTGCACGCGCTCTCAGTCGTCGGTGACACGTTGTATCTGGGCGGCGTGTTCAAGGCGATCGACGGGCAGCCCCGTGGAGGGCTGGCCGCAGTCGACACACGCAGCGGCCGCCTGCGCGCGTGGGCTCCAGACTCCGATCAGGCGGTGTACGCGCTGGCCGCCGCTTCCGGCAAGATCTACGCGGGCGGCGGTGGATATCACGAGCCATACCTGGGGGCGTTCGACGCTGAAAGCGGCGCGCCGACGTCGTGGCATCCAACGCTGACGATGTGCAACACCACAGAGAACCACGTGAGTTCCATGACGGTCGCGCGTGGAAGGCTCTATGTCGGCGGGCTCTTTTGCACGATCGACGGCCGGGATCGCGCATGCATCGCCGCGTTCGATACCGCGACCGGCGCGCTGACCTCGTGGAACCCCGCGGGCTACGATCGCACATGGGGCGCGGTGGATGCGATTGCGGTGACCGGCGACACCGTCTACCTCGGCGGCTCGTTCGACCGCATGGGCGGCGCTGCCCGTGCGCGTCTGGCCGCCGTCGACGCTCGAACCGGCCGCGCACTCCCGTGGCGAGCCGACGCTCGAGGCGGCGACGAACGCGTGGTCGGCGACGTACAGGCGTTGGCCGTGGCCGGTGACCGACTGTATGTCGGCGGGAACTTCACCTCGCTCGCAGGCCGGCGACGCACGAACCTCGGGGCCGTGAGCGCGACGACTGGTGCGGCGACGAGCTTCGATCCTCCTCGGCCCAGCGACTTCGTGCTTGCGCTCGTCGCTGCCGAGGACGGCGTCCTCGCCGGCGGCAGCTTCAACGGTTTCGACAGCCGGCCGCGCACCAGCGTCGCCGCGATCGACCTCGACACCGGCGGGGTGCTGCCGTTCGACGCTCATCCGGAAGGCGCCTATGGCTACGCCGAGGTCGCCGCCGTGGCGACGCAAGGGCGCAGCGTGTTCACCGCCGGCGACTTCGACCGGATCGGCGGCCGTCGCCGTCGCGCGCTCGCCAAGCTCGACGCACAAACGGGCAAGGCGCAGGCCTTCAACGCGCGCGTGGGACCGGTCTGGACTACGCTCCGCGCTCTCGCCGTGCATGGCCGCCGGCTGTACGTCGGCGGCACCTTCCGCCGCATCGGCGGCCACCCGCGACGCGGCCTCGCTGTTCTGGACACCCGCACCGGCCGCGCCACGGGCTGGCACGCGGACGCCGATCACGCCGTCCGCGGGCTCGTGATCAACGGCCACACGCTCTACGTCACCGGCGCATTCACACGCCTGGGCGGGCACCGACGGCGTCACCTCGCCGCCATCGACCTCCGCAGCGGCCGAGTAACAGCGTGGAACCCCAACCCCGATCGCCCCGTGCGCGCGCTCGCGTTCGCAGACGGGCGCGTCTATCTCGGCGGCCGCTTCCGCCACGTCGGCGGGCACCGCAGGACGAACCTCGCCGCCGTCAACACTTCCGACGGCCGGGTGCAGCCGTGGCAGCCGCGCGCGAACGCGCCCGTACATGCGCTCGCCATCGTCGCCGGGACGATTTACGCCGGAGGCGCGTTCACCTCGATCTCCGGCGCGCGGCGCAAGCACGTCGCGGGACTCGACCTCCACAACGGAGCACCAACCCCCTGGAATCCCGGAGCCGACAAGCCCGTGGACAGGCTGCTCGCCACTCCCGCCGGTCTCATCGCCGCCGGCGGGTTCGAATCACTCGCCGGCACCACTCACCAAGGCCTCGGGATCTTCCCACCCACAACTGACGACCCGCGTCGGCAAGCCGCCACGCGCCACGGTGAGTTGCGACTGCGGGCTTCCGCCTTGCGCCTGATCCGGCATCCTGTCCGTAAACACGCGGCTCCTGCTTCCCATGCGACTCGGCCACGACACGCTGAGCGACCGGGCCTTGCCCAACCGCGTCGTTGGGAATGCGTAATCAGCCCATGGCTGACCGGTGCGCCGTGTGAAGGTAAAGCGCCCAGCCGCGACGCGTCGCGGCTAGGGTAGCGACAGGTAGGAGCGGAGCTCTCGCATGCCCCCTCAACTGACTCGACGCATGCGTGTGAAACTCGACCGGGCCGACATCGCGGTGGTCCTGACGCTCGCGGTGGCGGCTGTGGTTCGCGTCGCGACTCTTGACCAGGAGAGCTTCTGGTTTGACGAGGCGCTGACGCTGGAAGCCGTACACGGCTCTTTCAGCGAGGTCATGGAGCACGTGAATGACACCGAAGCCACACCGCCGCTGTACTTCCTGCTCGCGTGGGTGTGGAGCCAGGTCTTTGGAATCGGTGAGGTCGCTCTCCGCTCGCTGTCGACGGTCATCGGCATTGTGACGGTGGCGCTGGTGATCGCCGCCACGCAGCGCCTGACGGACCGACGGACCGCACAGTTCGCGGGAGCGCTCGCCGCGCTCAACCCGTTCCTGATCTATTACGCCCAAGAGGCGCGCTCATACGCGCTGCTCGCTCTGCTGACATTCTCAAGCGTTGCGGCAGCAGCGATCGCCGTCCGTGAACGGCGCCAGCGTTGGGTCGCCGCATGGGCCGTTACCGCCGGACTGGCGCTCCTCACCCACTACTTCGCCGTCTTCATCGTGGTGCCATCCGCCGTATGGCTGCTCGTCGCCTACCCGAGGCGCCGCACCGCGGCCAGCGCCGTCGGCCTTGTTGGTGTGATCGGTGTCGCGCTCCTCCCGCGACTGATCGACCAACGCAGCAGCGGCCGGACGGACTGGGTGACCGCGTCGCCGCTGCGCACACGTTTGCTTCACCTTCCTGAGGAGGTCCTCGCCGGCCCTGAAGCTTGGAGTCCGATTCCGCGCACAGCACTGGCGCTTGCCGGCCTCACCACAGCCATCGCGGCCGGCTGTTGCAGTCCCGGCGGCCACCGCGACGTGGCCATCGTCATAGGCCTTCTTGCCGCCGCGGAGATCGCGATGGCGCTCGTCCTCGCGCTCGGCGGACTGGACGCGATCCTGCCGCGCAACTTCATCCCGGTCGTTCCGGTGCTGATCGTCGGCGCCGCGACTGCCG
>Ga0105245_10006152_pt1 | contig 10563 bp, 12 predicted proteins | sample KBSM54metaG_FD_81523 | JGI IMG/M metagenome (GOLD analysis project Ga0105245, IMG submission 81523) | Miscanthus rhizosphere microbial communities from Kellogg Biological Station, Michigan, USA - KBS M5-4 metaG | ecosystem: Host-associated > Plants > Roots > Rhizosphere > Soil | place...
GGAGGCCCTGATAGCTCGCGGATCTGCTCCGGCGCGCTCAGATGCCTCCCTGCAGGGTGGTAAAGGCGAAGCCGGAGAAGGACAGCCGGTACATTGCCGCCCATGCTACCAGAGGACGAACTGCTCGAACGCATCCGCGCCGTCGCCGGAACAGGCGACGGCCTGGTGGTCGGCATCGGCGACGATGCAGCGGTGCTGGACGGCGGGCTCGTGGTCTGCTGCGACATGCTGGTCGACGGCGTGCACTTCGACTCGTCGCGGCGGTCGCTGCGGCAGATCGGCGCCCGCGCCGCCGCGGTCAACCTGTCCGATCTGGCCGCCATGGGTGCTGAGCCGATCTGCCTGCTGGCCGCCTTCGGCCTGCCGCCGGACCGCGGTGACGCCGGCGAGCTCGCGGCCGGCATGGCCTCACATGGCGTGCCGCTGGCGGGCGGTGATCTCTCGCGGGCCGCGTCGCTGACCGTGTCGGTGACGGCGGTCGGCCGCGCACAGCACCCGGTGTTGCGGTCGGGTGGCCGGGCCGGCGATCGGCTGGTGGTGACCGGGTCGCTGGGCGCACAGGCGGCGTCCGGCTTCACGGCCGAGGTGACGCCGAGGCTGCGGGAGGGCCGGGAGCTGGCCGCGATCGCCACCGCCATGATCGACCTGTCCGATGGCATCGCCCGCGATGCCGGCCGCCTGGCGCGCGCCTCCGGCTGCGGCGCCCGCATCGATCTCGAGCGGCTGCCGCTCGCCGCCGGTGCCACCCTCGAGCAGGGCGCGGCCGGAGGCGAGGACTACGAGCTGCTGGCCGCGCTGCCGGGCACCCAGCGGCAGCCGTCGTTTGTGACCGATGTGGGGGAGCTGACCGGCGACGGGGCCGTGGTGCTGCTCGACGCGTCCGGGCCGCGCCACGATCTGGCCGGCTGGGACCACTTTCAGTGACGGGTGTGCTGGGCGGCCTGGTGGCCGCGCTGATGTGGGGCACCTCGACCGCGATCGCGTCGCGCTCGACGCGCATGATCGGCTCCCAGCAGGTGCTGGCCTACGTGGTGCTGACGGGCCTCGTGATCATGGTGGTGGCCGCACCGGTGGTGGAGGGCGTGCCGGACGTGACGGGCCGCGGCGCCGCCTGGGCGCTTGCCGCCGGGGTTGCGTCGGTGGTCGGTCTTGGCTGCGTGTATGCGGCGCTGCGGATCGGCAAGGTGGGCGTGGTGGCGCCGATCGCGTCGTGCGAGGGGGCGCTGGCGGCGGTGTTCTCGGTGATCTTCCTGGGCGAGCAGCTGAGCCTGGGCGTGGCGCTGGCGCTGGCGGTGGTCGCCTGCGGCGTTGTGCTGGTGACGTTCCATGCGCACCTGTCGGATGTGCACCTGCGGCCCGCGCTGCTGGCGGGAACGTCGGCGGTCGTGTTCGGCTTCGGGCTGGTGGCCAGCTCGCAGGCGGGCGGGGCGATCGGCCCGTACTGGACGATCCTCGTGTCGCGCGTGGTGGGGGTGGTGTTCGTGGTGGTGCCGATGGTGCTGTCGGGGCAGCTGCGGCCGCCGGGGCGGCGGGCCCTGCCGCTGGTGATCTACTCGGGCCTTGCCGAGGTGATCGGCTTCGTCGGCTACATCACCGGCTCGCAGCACGGGGTGGCGGTGCCGGCCGTGCTGGCGTCGCAGTTCGCGGCGGTGGCGGCGTTCGTCTCGTTCCTGTTCTTCGGCGAGCGCCTGACCCGGACGCAGGTGTGCGGGGCGGTGCTGATCGGCACCGGCGTGGCGACGGTGGCGCTGCTGCGGGCCTGATTGACCCTTCAGGCCGGCGTCAGCCAGCTGCTGAGCTCGTCCTCCAGCCGGCGGCGCGGGACTGCTCCGATCAGCTTCTTTCTGACCTCGCCGCCCTCGAATACCATCAGCGTCGGGATCGAAAGCACCTGCAGCCGTCCGGCTGTCTCCTGGTTCTCGTCCACGTTCAGCTTCATGAACGTGACCCGGTCCCCGTGCTGCTCGGCCAGCTCGTCGAGGATCGGCTCCATCACGCGGCAGGGCGTGCACCAGGGCGCCCAGAAGTCGACCACCACCGGCCGGCCGGCCTGCTCGACCTCGCTGCGGAACGTGCTGTCGCTGACGTCGACGATGTGATCGCTCACGTGGTGCTCCCTACCGGCGTACGAGCGGTCACGGTATCAGCGAGACGCGCGGCTCGCCGTCCGGGCGCTCGAGCAGAGCACCGCGCACGGCGCGCAGCCGCAGCGCCGGCACCTCCCGCACCGCCTCCAGCACGATCGTGCGGCTCATCTTCGACTCGCCGTAGGCACGATCGGTGAAGGTGATCGGCAGCTCGACGACGCGCCCGCCCATGCGCAGGGTGCGGTAGGTGAGCTCGATCTGAAAGGCGTAGCCGCCCGCGCGCACGTGCGACAGGTCGAGCGACTCGAGCACCCAGCGGCGGAAGCACTTGAAGCCGCCGGTGAGATCGCGGATCGGTACTCCCAGCACCAGTCGGGCGTACGTGCAGCCGCCGCGGGAGATCACGCGGCGGTGAAGCGGCCAGCCGTCGACCCCGCCCCCGGCCGTGTAGCGCGACCCCAGCACCAGGTCGGCATGTTGCGACGCCTCGAGCATCGCCGGTAGCGCCGACACCGGGTGCGAGAGGTCGCAGTCCATCTCGATGACGTGGCTGAACGGCCGTTGCAGCGCCCACTCGAAGCCCGCCAGGTACGCGCGGCCCAGCCCCTGCTTGGCAGGGCGGTGCAGGACGTGCAGCCAGTCGTGGCTCGCCGCCAGCTGGTCGGCCAGCTTGCCGGTGCCGTCGGGCGAGCCGTCGTCGACGACCAGCACCTCGCCCGGCATCGGAATCTGGTCGCGGATCGCCGCCAGCGCGTCGATCATGCGAGGCAGGTTCTCGCGCTCGTCGTAGGTGGGCAGCACGATCAGGTAGCGGCTCTGCTCCACGGTCTGACCCTATCATTGGCCCATGAGCGCAACGTTGACGAACGACGCAATCGCCGAGCGCTTCGAGCTGATGGCCGATCTGCTGGAGGTGGAGGGCGCGGTGGCCTACCGCGTGCTCGCCTACCGGCGTGCCGCAAAGACGCTGCGCGAAACACCCGAGTCTGTGGTGCGGCTGTCGCAGCAGGGCCGTCTCACGGAGCTGTCCGGCGTCGGCGACACGATCTCCGACAAGGTCGCCGAGCTGATCGGCAGCGGCCAGATCGCCGCCCTCCAGCGGCTGGTCGATCGCAATCCGCCGGGCGTGGTGCCGCTGATGCGTGTGCCCGGCATCGGCCCCAAGACCGCCAAGCGCGTGTTCTCCGAGCTTGGCATCACCACCGTCGACGAGGTGCTGGTGGCCGCCCGCGACGGGCGCATCAGCGGCGTTGCCGGCCTCGGCGATCGCACCGAGCAGGCGATCCTGGCCGGCCTGCAGGTGCCGCGCGAGCACAAGCGCGACCGCGTCGCGTCGGGGCGTTTGCGGCCGTTTGCCGAGCGGGTAGCGGCCGAGCTGCGGGAGCACGGCGACGTCGAAGAGTGCGAGATCGCCGGCAGCCTGCGCCGGTTCACCGATACCGCCAAGGACATCGACCTGGTGGTGGCCACCCGCCGGCCGGCCACGGTCGGCGACGCGTTCGCGGCGTATGAGTGGGTGGCCGAGGTCGAGTCCCGCGGCGACGCAAAGCTAACCTGCATCGCGCATGACGGCAGCCGGGTCGAGCTGCGCATGATCGAGCCGGAGGTGTTCGGCAACCTGCTGCAGCACCTGACCGGTTCCAAGCACCACAACGTGGCTCTGCGGGAGGCTGCGGTGCGCGCCGGGCTGAAGGTCAGCGAGTACGGCATCGAGCAGGTCGAGACGGGTGAGGTGCTGCACTGCCGGGACGAGGCCGAGGTCTACGAGCGCCTGGGCATGGACTGGATCCCGCCTGAGCTTCGCGAGAACAGGGGCGAGATCGAGGCCGCCCGCAACCATGCATTGCCTGAATTGGTGACGGTCGACCAGATCCGGGGCGACCTGCACGCGCACACCGACTGGAGTGACGGCAAGATGACGCTCGAGCAGCTGGTCGAGGCGGCGCGGGCGAAGGGCTACGAGTACCTGAACGTGACCGACCACTCGCCGGCCGTCGGGTTCGGCATGGGCCTGGATGCGGGCCGCATGCGGAAGCAGATCGAGCGCGTGCGCGAGCTGGCGGCCACGCTGGGCGGCGGGTTCACGCTGCTGGTGGGAGCGGAGGTCGACATCCTCAAGAACGGCTCGCTGGACTACTCCGACGAGCTGATGGCGGAACTGGACGTGGTCGTCGCCAGCCTGCACGCCTCCCACAGGCTGAACGAAGCCGACCAGACCAAGCGGCTGTGCGCCGCGATGGAGAACCCGCACGTCGACATCATCGGCCACCCCACCGGCAGGATGCTGGGCAAGCGGCCGGCCTACGCGATGGACATGGAGGCGGTGATCGCCAAGGCGGTCGAGACCGGCACCGTGCTGGAGGTGAGCGGTCAGCCCCACCGGCTCGACCTGACCGACGGCAACGTGCGGATGGCGGTGGCGGCCGGCGCCAAGCTGTCGATCGACACCGATGCCCACAGCCTGGCCGCGCTCGACTACATGCGGTTCGGCGTGATGAACGCGCGGCGGGGCTGGGCATCGCCCAAGGACGTGGTCAACACGCGCACCTGGAAACAGCTGAAGAAGCTGCTCAAGTAGGCGGCCGTCACAGCGAGGCGAGCAGCGCGACCACCTGCTCGGGCCCGTCCACACAGGCATCGGCCTGCTCGACCAGCTCCGGCGGCCCCTCGGCCGAGCGGACGGCGATCTTGATCGTGGCCTCGCGGAATGCGTCCAGGTCGGTGCGGTCGTCTCCCACGTACATCAGGTTCGTGATCCGCTTGCGGCCGCGCAGCCGTCGCACCGCCGATCCCTTGTCGACTGCCACGGGCGGGCGCACCTCCAGCACCATCCGGCCGAAGCTCCAGGCCAGGCCGGCGCGATCGAGCTTGGGCACGATCTGGGCCTCCAGATAGCGCAGCGCGTGGTCGGGCCGCGGCGACCCCCGGTAGTGCACCGTGAAGGTGACGCCCTTGTCCTCGACGCGGCAGCCCAGCTCCGGCAGCAGGCCGTCGTTCTCCACCACCAGCAGTGCCTCGCGCACCGCGTCCAGGTAGCGCGCGGCCTGCGGCACCACCGTCACGTCGTTTCCGTGCATCACCTCGAGGCCGTGGTTTCCCGATATGGCAACACCGGGGATAGGCACCATACGGCGCGCCTGGACAGCGGGCCGTCCCGTCACGCAGGCGACCAGCGCGTAGCGGTCAACCAGCCGTTCCAGCTCAGGCAACGCCTCCGGCAGCACCGTTGCCTGCTCTGGCGTGGGCGCGATCGGAGCAAGCGTGCCGTCGATGTCGCAGACGACGGCGCCGTGACGTGGGTCGGCCGCGAGCGTCGCAGCCAGGTCGGCCAGGATTCGCCCCATCGCCCTACACTACCCGCCGTGAACGCTCGCATACCCGTGCTGATCGGGATCGGCCTCGTGGCCGGCTTCTTCTCGGGTCTGTTCGGCGTTGGCGGCGGCATCCTGATCGTGCCGATGCTGATTGCGCTGCGGCGGTATCCGCCCAAGTCGGCGATGGCCACGTCGCTGGCCGCGATCCTGTTCACCGCCGTTGCTGCGGCGGCCTCCCACGCCTCCGCTGGCAACGTCGCGTGGAAGGAGGGGGCGCTGATCGGGCTGCCCGCCGTGGGCGGTGCCGTGGTCGGTGCGTGGCTGCACCAGCGCATCGACACCAGACGTGTGGTGCTGCTGTTCTCCGTCTTCCTGGCGCTGGTATCTGTGAGGCTGGCGGTATGACGCACGAGATCGTGGCCGTGCTATTCGGCTTCCTGGCCGGCACGTTGTCGGCGCTGTTCGGCGTCGGCGGCGGGCTGATCTTCGTCCCCACCCTGATCTTCCTGGGCGAGAACGCCCACGTCGCGGTCGCCACCTCGCTGGCGGCGATGGTGCCGGTGATCCTGATGGGATCGTGGCGGCAGACCCGCTACGGAAACGTGAACTGGCGCGACGCGATCGTGATCGGCCTGGCATCGGTGCCCACGGCCAAGCTGGGTGAGGTGGTGGCCAACTCGCTCTCCAGCAAAGCGCTGCAGCGGTCGTTCGCGGTGCTCTTGATGGTGGTGGCCGTGCAGATGGCCGTCCGTGCGCTGCGCCAGACCGACGACGAGAAGCCGGTGGTCGAGATCTCAGTCGCCGAGTCCGGGCCCTGAGACTGTGCCGTCGCCTGGGAGCAGATAGACCGCCGGAGTGGGCATGGCGGCCCAGAACTCGAAGCCGACCTGATCGGGGACGATCGCGTGGAGCGCCAGTGCGATCAGGTTGCCGTGGCTGGCCACCACGATCCGCGAGCCGATGTGGCGCCCTTGAAGCATGCCCAGCACCTCGGTGACTCGCCGCTGGGCCTCTGCGGACGATTCCCCGCCCTCGAGCGCGTATCCGAAGTCCGTCCACGCCCGCTGCAGGTGCTCCCGCCAGTCTGGCAGAGCGCCAGGGGACAAAAGCCTTTCGCGCAGGTCGTCCACCAGGCTGATCTCGGAACCTACCCGCCGTGCGAACGGCTCGACCGTCTGCACCGCGCGCGGGTAGGGGCTCGAGTAGATGGCGTCCGCTGCTTCGGCGGCGAGCTCACCGGCGAGCCGTTCGGCGTCGCGGCGCCCTGCATCGGTCAGTGGTCGGTCGTTCTCCTCATAGCGAGGATCGGACGGCGCCACCGCCTCCGCGTGCCGCACCAGCATGATCACCTGCTCGCGGCCAGCACCTCGTCGGCCTTCTGCTTGATCTCCTCGACCACTGCGGGGTCGCGCAGCGTGGTGGTGTCGCCCAGCTCGTGGCCCTCCGCGATGTCCCGAAGCAGCCGTCGCATGATCTTGCCGGAGCGGGTCTTGGGCAGGTCGCTGACGATGATCACGGCCTTGGGCCGGGCGATCTTGCCGATCTTCTCGCCGATCCAGTCCCGCAGCTCCGCCGCCAGCTGGTCGCTGGGCTCGTAGCCGGATCGCAGCAACACGAAGCAGAGCGGCGTCTGGCCGGTGAGCGGATCGGGCGCCGCCGTCGCCGCCGCCTCGGCCACCGCCGGGTGCTCGACCAGCGCCGACTCCAGCTCGATCGTCGAGAGCCTGTGCCCGGACACGTTCATCACGTCATCGATCCGCCCCAGCAGCCAGAAGCAGCCGTCCTCGTCCACCCGCGCCCCGTCGCCGGCGAAGTACGTGTCCGGTCCGAAGCGCTCGAAGTAGTTGCTGACGTAGCGCGCGTCGTCGTTGTACAGCGTCCGGAAGATGCCCGGCCAGGGTCGGCGCAGCACCAGATAGCCGCCGCGGCCGGCGGCCACGGGGTTGCCCTGGTCGTCCACCACCTCCGCGCGGACGCCCGGCAGCGGCCGGGTCGCCGACCCCGGCTTGGCCGTCGTCACTCCCGGGAGCGGCGCGATCATGATGCCGCCGGTCTCGGTCTGCCACCAGGTGTCGACCACCGGGCAGCGTCCGCCGCCGATCGTCTTCCAGTACCAGACCCACGCCTCGGGGTTGATCGGCTCGCCGACGGTGCCCAGCAGCCGCAGGCTGGAGAGATCGTGCGCCTCGGGGTGCTCGCTGCCGGCCTTGATGAAGGCGCGAATCAACGTGGGCGCCGTGTAGTACTGCGTGACCTTGTAGCGCTCGATGATCTGCCAGTGCCGCGCCGGTGTCGGGTGCATAGGATCGCCCTCGTAGAGCACGCTGGTCGCGCCGTTGTTGAGCGGGCCGTAGACGATGTAGCTGTGGCCGGTCACCCAGCCGACGTCGGCCGCGCACCACCAGACGTCGCCGTCCTGGATGTCGAATACCCAGCGGTGCGTGGCGGTGGCGTACGTGAGGTAGCCGCCCGTGGTGTGCACGGCCGCCTTCGGCTTGGCGGTGGTGCCCGACGTGTGCAGGCAGAACAGCGTGTGCTCCGCCTCGACCGGCTCGGGCGCGAGCGTGGCCTGCTGGCGATCGACCGCGTCGTGCCACCAATGGTCGCGGCCCTCCCGCATGGTCACGTCCGCTCCCGTGCGCCGCAGCACCAGCATGCTCTGGACGCTGGGCGCCAGCTCGACGGCTTCGTCTGCGATCGCCTTCAGCGGGATCGCCGAGCCCTTGCGCCAGGCCTCGTCCTGCGTGATCAGGAGCCGCGCGCCGGTGCCCTCCAGCCGTTCACCCAGCGAGGCCGACGAGAACCCGCCGAACACGACCACGTGCGGCGCGCCGATGCGGGCGCAGGCCAGCATCGCCACCGGCAGCTCGGGCACCATCCCCATGTAGATGCCGACCACGTCACCCTTGCCGATTCCCAGCTCGCGCAGCGCGGCGGCTGTGCGGCAGACGTGTTCCAGTAGCTCGGAGTAGCTGATCGCGCGGTGCGGCTCGTCGGGATCCTCCGGCACGAAGTGGTAGGCGATGCGGTCGCCGCGCCCTGCCTCAACGTGGCGGTCGAGGCAGGAGTGGGAGGCGTTCAGCCTGCCGTCGCGAAACCAGGTGCAGTGCGGCGGCTCCCATTCGAGCGCCGTCTCCGGCTCCTGGAACCACCCCACCAGCCGGCGCGTCTGGTCCAGCCAGAACCCGTCAAGGTCGCGCTCGGCATGGTCGTACAGCGAGGTGTCGCCGATCAGAGCCCGCTCGCTGAAACCCGGCGGCGGCGGGAACGTCCTGCCCTCGCGGAGCAGGACGTCGATCGACTCATCGCTCACGGCGTGTACTCGAACTCGTCCTCATCCTTCGACAGCGCCTTCTTCGCGACCACCACGGCTCCCACCGCGACCGCGCCCGCGGCGGCGGCCTTGGCCGCCTTCTTCTTCTTGGACGCCTTGGGCTGCGCCGTTGCCTTGGCCATGCCCTTCTTGATCTCCTTGGCGGCGCGCACCACCTCGTCCTGCACCTTCTTGTCGACGGCCGCGGAGCGTGCGCCGTCCTTCTGCACCTTGCCGAGCACCGTCTTGGCCGAGTCGAGCACCGACATGGCGGTCTCGCGCAGCTCGGGATCGTTCGCGACTCTGGTCGCGATCGGCGTGACCGTTTCGGCGATCTTGTCGGTTTTCATCTTGGCGGGCACAGCGTTACCTCCGAGGGAGTGGCTATTTGCTCATACTTTTCAGTCACACTACCACCCATGGATCTCGAACGAGTCAACGCGCTGATGGAGGAGTGGGGCGAGCCGCGGTACCGGCAGCAGCAGGTCTACGAGGGGGTGATGAAGGGCCTGGCCGGTGGCTACGACCAGCTGACCCCGTTGCCGGCCGCTCTCCGGCGCCGTCTCGCCGACGCGGAGCCGCTGCGCCAGCTGGAAACGGTCGAGTCGCAGCGGTCCGACGACGGCACCATCAAGCTGCGCTTCACCACCCGCGACGGCTTCCCCGTCGAGGCGGTCGCGATGAGCCATCGCAACCGGCGCACCGTGTGCGTCTCGTCGCAGTCGGGCTGCCCGCTGGCGTGCACCTTCTGCGCCACCGGCAGCATGGGCCTTGGCCGCAACCTGGCCGCCGGCGAGATCGCCGAGCAGGTGACGGTGCTGGCGGCGATGTTGCGCGATCAGGGCGAGCGGGTCTCAAACGTGGTGATGATGGGCATGGGCGAGCCGTTCCTGAACTACGACGCGGTGCTCGCGGCCTGTCGCACCCTCAACGACCCGGCCGGCTTCGGCCTGGGTGCGCGCCAGATCGCGATCTCGACGGCCGGGTGGGTGCCTGGCATCGAGCGGCTGGCGAGCGAGCCGCTGCAGGTGAAGCTGGCGCTGTCGCTGCACGCTCCCAACGATCGGCTGCGCACGGAGCTGATGCCCGTCACCCGCCGGTTCCCGCTGGCCCGGCTGATCGCCGCCTGCCGCAGCTACCGTGCCGCCACCCGGCGGCGGATCTTCGTCGAGTACCTGATGCTGGACGGGATCAACGACAGCGACCGGCTGGCCGAACAGCTGGCCGACCTGCTGGGCCGCGATGGGTTCCACGTCAACCTGATCGCCTACAACCCGACCGGCTCCGGCTACCGGGCATCGTCGTCAGCCCGCGTGGCCGGGTTCGCCGCCGTCCTGGAGGGCCGCGGCATCTCGGCCAGCTACCGCCGGTCGCACGGACAGGACATCGATGCCGCCTGCGGTCAGCTGGCGGTCAAGGGCGCCTCCGAGCTGCGCCGCAAACGGGCCCGCGACCGCCACAGCGCGGCGCGTGCCGCCGCGCTGCCCGCTGGTCACCGGTAGAATTCCGCGATGGCGGGGACGGCGATGATGCGGGCGTGGGTGATCCGGCCCGAGCGGCTGGGCGATCCCGAGCATGCCATGCAGCTCGAGCAGATCGAGGTGCCGGAGCCGGGGCCGGGCGAGGTGCTGGTGCGCGTGATGGCAGCCGGCGTCAACTACAACGCCGTGTGGGCGTCGATGGGGCTGCCGGTCTCGATCTTCCGCTACACGGGGTACGACTTCCACATCGCCGGCTCCGATGCGTCCGGCATCGTCGAGCGGGTTGGCCCGGGCGTGACCCGCTGGAAGGCCGGCGACGAGGTCGTGATCCACTGCAACCAGAGCTGCGGCGAGTGCGCCGAGTGCAA
>Ga0105245_10006154_pt1 | contig 10561 bp, 10 predicted proteins | sample KBSM54metaG_FD_81523 | JGI IMG/M metagenome (GOLD analysis project Ga0105245, IMG submission 81523) | Miscanthus rhizosphere microbial communities from Kellogg Biological Station, Michigan, USA - KBS M5-4 metaG | ecosystem: Host-associated > Plants > Roots > Rhizosphere > Soil | place...
GGCATGTCGGGCGCCGAGCACCTCAAGCTCAAACTCCTGCCCGTCGCGAAGCCGCAGCCGCCGCGCGGTCGCATCGCTGAGGACGACGGCGCCGGGCGCAAACCACTCGCGCGCGCCGGCGGCGGCCGGCAGCGGCGCGCCTGCGCTCCCGGAGCCGGGTGCGGCAAGCTCGGCGCTCGCAAACGGGTCGATGCCGATGAGCTGCAGCAGCTGCTCCCCCACCTCGACGTAGCCGGTGACGAGGGGCGCCAGCGTCGGCTGTGGCCCCGGCGCACCCAGGGCCGCCGCGCGCAGGCGCACGTAGAGGGCCTCCTCGATGCCGCGCGGGCCGCCGCGCAGCTGGTGCGTGGCGGCGCCGTTCACCGCTGCGAGCGACAGCTCGAAGGCGCGGCGCGAACTCGCCGTGGCAATGTCGACCGCGACGATGGTGCCGACGCCGAGGGTCAGCCCCAGGAGCGCCAGCGCGAGCTGCGCCCGGTGGCGCAGCAGGTGCCGCAGGCTCGCCGCGTGCAGCAGCTTCACGGCGCCGCGGCCGTCTCGTGCAGCCGGCCGTCGCGCAGCTCGAGCACCCGGTCCGCGCGGCGCGCGAGCGCGGCGTCGTGCGTCACGATGATGAGCGTCGCAGCGCGCGCGCGGGCGAGCGACAGCAGCACGGGGATGATCTCGCGCGCGGTGGCCTCATCGAGGTTGCCGGTGGGTTCATCGGCGAGCAACAGCGCCGGCGCGTGCACCACGGCGCGCGCGATCGCGACCCGCTGCTGCTCACCCCCGGAGAGCTGGTCGACCGCGCTGTGGGCGCGCTCGGCGAGCCCCACTTCCCCGAGCACGCGGCGGCTGCGCGCCTGGGCCTCGCGGCCGCGCACGCCGTTCAGTTCCAGCACCAGGCGCACGTTCTCCTCGACGTCGAGCGTCGGGATGAGGTTGAAGAACTGATAGATGAAGCCGATGTGCGCGCGCCGGAACAGCGTGCGCGCCGGCTCCGCCATGGCGCTGATGGCGGCGCCGGCGAACTCGACCGTGCCGGCATCGGGCGCATCGATGCCGCTGATGAGGTTGAGCAGCGTCGACTTGCCCGAGCCGCTGCGGCCGGTGACGGCGATCACCTCACCGGCGGCGACCTGCGCCTGTGCCCGATCGAGCACCCGGTGCACGCGTGCGCCTTCGCGGAAGCTGCGGGAGAGTTGCCGGATGCTGAGCACGCGCGCCTGAGGTTCGCCTGTTGTGGCCTGGATTGTAGAAACATCCGCCGGCTGGCACTGTAGCAGCGTGATGTTCGAGTCCGAGTGGCGAGTGCTGACCACCCTGCCGGACCTGCCATCCGCACAGTCACTGGCCGAGGTGCTCCGGGCCGCGGGGATAGAGGCGCACGTGCGCTCGGATGCGGGAGTGCTGGGCCAGGCGGCCCCCTCGCGCCTCTACGTCGCGGCCGCGCAGCTTACGCAGGCACGCGCGTTCCTGGCGGCCGGCGGTGCCGCCGACGAGACCGAAGCGTGATCAGGCTCGATCATCTGCATGGCTCACGCTCCCCGCGCGTGTCATGGCTGGAACGCAGCCCTGCGCGTACCGACCCCAGCGGGGCGCGCAGCGCCGGCGGACCTACCGAGTTGCCCTACTGGGGCAAAAAGTACAGCGGCAGGGCGTGCGATCAGCCAAACTGCCGGACCGCTGCGGTTCCCGGCAGGCTGCCAAGCGCCTGGACGCCGCGCACTTCCCACGCATAAAGGGTCATTGCATGAAGTTGCCAGCGTTCCGCCATCCTGGCCGGGCCTCGTTCGGATGCAGCGCCATCGCCGCCGTGCTGGCGGCAGGCGTCGCGCTCGCCCAGCAGCCCCCCAACCCCGCCGCCGCCCCTAGTACTGCCCCGGCCAAGCAGGCTGCCGCCGCGCCGAAGGCGGCGCCGGGCGCGCGCTCCCCGAGCTACAGCCTCGGCGTCTCCATGGGGGACCAGCTGCGCAACAACGGCGTGCCGGTGGACAAGATCAGCGCGAGCGCGCTCGCGCAGGGCGTGCACGATGCGCTCGCCGGCAAGGCGCAGTTCAATGACACCGACAAGCAGAACATCAGCAAGCTCATCTCCGAGGCGCAGGCTTCGGCCGGGGAGGCCAATCACCGCGCCGCGGCCAAGTTCCTCGCCGAGAACGCCAAGAACCCGGGCGTGGTCACGACCGCGAGCGGCCTGCAGTACAAGATCATCACGCCCGGCAGCGGTGACCCGCCCAAGCCCACCGACGAGGTGACGGTGAACTACAAGGGCACGCTGGCCGATGGCACCGAGTTCGACAGCAGCTACAAGCGCGGCGAGCCGGCCAAATTCCCGCTCAATCACGTGATCCCGGGCTGGTCCGAGGGCGTCGGTCTCATGAAGCCGGGCGCGAAGTACGAGCTGTTCGTGCCGCCGCAGCTGGCGTACGACCTGCGCCCGCCACCGGGGGGCCCGATCCCCCCGGGCGCGTTGCTGATCTTCGAGGTGGAGCTGCTCAGCGCCAAGGCGGCGCCGGCGCCGGCCATGGCGCCGAAGCCGGCCGCGCCCGCCGCCGGGGCCACCCCGCCGCCGAAGTAAGGCGCGCCGGGTGACCCGCGCCTCAGGCCTCGGCGTTGGCGCCGGGGTGGAAGCGCATGGGCTTGGTGACGCCGAGGCGCGTCAGCTCGCGCAGCACCCCCTCGGCCAGGTCCTGCACCGCGCCGCGCTCGAACAGCGCGGCGGCGTTCCAGTCGTACGCCCAGGGCTGCTGCGTGCGCAGCGGTTCGGGCTCATCGAGGTAGCGCGGGATGACGTGCGCGTGCAGCGCCGGATCCTGGTTGCCGAAGATCGCGTAGTTGATGCGCGCCGCCCCGGTCACCTTCAGCAGCGCATCCCCGAGGCGCGACATGTCCGAGAGGAAGGCGATGCGCTCGCGGGCGCCGAGGGCGTTGAGGTTCGGCACCACCGGATCCGGCAGCAGCAGGGCGTAGCCGCGCACGAACTGGCGCTCGCCGAACACCGCCCAGCCGCTGAACAGGCGTGCGATGACGCGCGCATCACGGCCCTCGCGCGCGGCGATCACCTGGTTGTGGATGGCGGTCAGCGGCTCGGTGGTGTTTTCGTTCTTCATGGGGTTCCCGGCGCCCGGAAGACGAAATATACCGCACCCATGAGGCACAGCGCCGCCCACAGGTAGTCGAGCTTGAAGGGCTTGCCCATGTAGAACACCACGAACGGCACGAACACGCTGAGCGTGATGACCTCCTGCAGGATCTTCAGCTGCGGCAGTGACAGCTGCGTGTAGCCGATGCGGTTGCCCGGCACCTGCAGCAGGTACTCGAAGAAGGCGATCCCCCAGCTCACGAGCGCCGCGAGGTACCAGGGCCGGTCGGCAAGGCTCTTCAGGTGCGCGTACCAGGCGAACGTCATGAAGACGTTCGAGGCGGTCAGCAGCAGGGTGGTGGCGAACACCGGGCTCATGGCACGTCCTTCATGCGCGCTTCCTCAGCAGGCGACCTTGAGCTCTCGCAGCTGCGCGCAGGTGGCGTCGTAGTCGGTGTGCACGATCCCGTGCCAGCCGCGCGCGCGCGCCGCGGCGATGTTGTCGGCGCGATCATCGATGAACACCGTGGCCGCCGGTGTCAGCGTAAAGCGCCTTTCGGCCTCGGCATAGATCCCCGCGTGCGGCTTCATGACACCGGCCAGATAGGACGGCAAGGCGCCGTGGCCGATGGCGTGCAAGCGGTACTCGCGCGAGAGGTGCGCCCAGTGCAGGTCACCGACGTTGGAGAGCAGGTACACCTGGTAGCGCCCGCTCAGCCGGTGGGCGAGATCGACCATCGGCGCATCGAGCTCGAACATCCCGAGCCACAGCGCGCGCAGCGCCGCCGGGTCCACCGGACGCCCGGCGAGTGCGGCGAGGCGCTCGAGCAGCTCCTCGCCGTGCACCTGCCCGGACTCGTGCTCGCTCAGGCGCACCTGCTCCAGGGCGGCGTGCAGGTCGCGGACCTCGGCGCCGTGGGCGCGCAGGAAATCGGCCAGCGGCCGGTAGTCAAAGCGCACGAACACCCAGCCGATGTCGAACACCACGTTCTCGATCACGCCCTGCTCCACCTAGAGGGCCGTCACGCTGCCGGCGTCCCCGGGGCGCAGGTTGACCGCCACCACGGTGGCTCTGGGAAAGAAGTTGAACTCGGTGGAGCTCGCCCAGGTGTAGGCCCCCATGGCACGCCCGACGATCAGGTCCCCGGTCTTCAGCAGCGGCAGCATCAGGTTCTCCGCGATGACATCGATGCTGTCGCAGGTGGGCCCGGCGAGCACCGAGGGCAGCCGCTCGGGAGCATCGCGCAGCGGCTCCACGGGAAAACGCGCGTGGTCAAACAGCTGCCCGCTGTAGGAGCCGTACAGGCCGTCATCGAGGTAGTACCACCAGTGGCCCTCGCGCTGCGCGCGCCCCATCACCGAGGCCACACCGATGGCGCACGGGCCGACGATGTAGCGCCCCGGTTCGGCGATGACGCGTACCCGCCGCGGCAGCTTCAGGAGCGCGGCGCGCAGCGGCGCGCAGAAGCGCCCGATGTCCTGCACCGGCTGCGCGTAATCGATCGGGAACCCGCCGCCGATGTCCAGCGTGTCGAAGGCGCCGAGCTTCTCGCGGCGCGCCGCGGCCATGAGCCGCGCGCACGCCTGCACCGCCTCCACGTGCTTCATGGCATCGGGCGTCTGCGAGCCGACGTGGAAGGACAGGCCGCGCACACCGATGCCCAGATCCGCCGCCAGGCGCGCAAGTCCCAGCAGGTCCTCCGGATCGCAGCCGAACTTGCGGGAGAGGTCCACGACCGCGCCCGGGGCGCGGAACGAGACGCGCAGCAGCAGTTCCGCGCGGCCGCCGAGGCGCGCAAACTTCTTCACCTCGTCGGCATTGTCGGCGACGAAGGTGCGCACTCCGAACTCGAGTGCGTTGGCGATGTCCGCGGGGCGCTTGATGGGGTGCGTGTGGATGCAGCGCTCGGGCGCGACGCCGAGGCGGCGCACCAGCTGCACCTCCCCGGTGGTGGCCAGGTCCAGGAAGCCGCCCTCGCCGATGATGGTCTGCACCACCGCCGCATGCGGCAGCGGTTTGAGCGCGTAGTAGAGGTCCACGTGCGGCAGCGCCTTGCGCAGCTTGCGGAACTGCACGCGCACGCGCTCGCAGTCGAGGATCAGGAGCGGGGAACCGAATTCTCCGACCAGGCGGCGGATTTCCGCGGGCTGGAAGGGATCGGTGAATCGCGGGCGGCGCACCTGCGAAAGTTTACGGCAGCACGGCCATCGTGCCGGTGCCGTCATCGCTCTCGGCGATGTTGGTCGCCGCGCGCAGCAGGCGGTCGCGTATCGCCGCCCAGCCCTCCCCGTCGGGCACGTCCTGCACCAGGATGCGCTGGCAGCCGGCCTTGTCCAGCGTGCGCAGGTTGGTGTACAGGTCGCGCGCGTAGCTCTCCGGCCGGCGCCCGGCGTTGATCCAGGTGACGTACTTGTGCGAGCGCAGCGGCAGGCGCTGCGCCAGCACCGCGATGCGCCGCCCGCCCCCCGAGGCCGCATCCGCCTGCGCGTCGACCTCACCCACCGGCACGATCGTCATCGGGGTGGTGGGGGCGTAGTGCGCCGGCGTGGCGCCCGGCACGCGCGGGGAGCCGGGGCCGGCGCCGAGGAAGATCTCGCCCAGCACCGCGCGCAGCTGCGCGGCGGTGACGCTGCCGGGGCGCAGCAGGCGCACCTGCTCGCCCTCGAAGGAGACGATGGTCGACTCGAGCCCGATCTGGCACTCCCCGCCGTCCAGGATCACCCGCAGGGCCTCGCCGAATTCCTCGCGCACGTGCTCGGCGCGCGTCGGGGACAGCCGGCCGTAGCGGTTGGCGGAAGGGGCGGCGATGCCGCCGCCGAAGGCGGTCAGCAGCTGCTGCGCCATCGGGTGCGCCGGCACGCGGATCGCAATCGTGTCCTGGCCACCGGTGATGACGTCGTGCACCTGCGGCGCGCGCGGCATGACCATGGTGAGCGGCCCGGGCCAGAAGCTCTCGGCCAGGCGGTTGGCCGCCTCGGGCACCTCGCGCACCCAGCGGTGCAGGAAGCGCGGGCTGTCCAGGTGCACGATCACCGGATGATTCGGCGGGCGCCCCTTGGCCTCGAAGATGCGGCGCACCGCGGCCGGGTTCTGCGCGTTCGCGCCGAGGCCATAGACGGTCTCGGTCGGAAATGCCACGAGCTCGCCATCGCGCAGCGCCTGCACGGCGTTTTCGATTTCGACCTGGGATGCTCGGACGGCTCGCACCATAGATAAGATCAATTCTACCAACTGAATGACGCCCGCTCGCGCGTGTTGTGCGAAAGCATCAGCCGGCGGCCCCGCCGGCGTCCAACGGCAACCGGCGGTTTAACAAATGTCGCGCGTTACCGACGCGCGCGGCGCGCGGCTCTGCCGCGGGGCAGGGCTAGGGCGCCTGTTCGAGTGCGTGCCGCACCCAGCCGCCCTCGGTGTGCCGCAGCTCGTAGGCCGGCCAGTAGTGCTTGTCGAGCTTCAGGGTGATCACTTCCGGGGCGTTGTTCCAGGTGATGGTCTTCAGGCGCACCGAGGAGCGATCGGGACGGCCGATCACGACCTTGAGAAAGGCATCCAGGTCGGGCGTGGGTACGCCATCGACCTCGACGATGCGCCGCCCCGGGTACAGCCCGTGGCGTGTCGCCGGTGAGCCGTAGCCGAAGTAGGCGACGTACACGCCCACCGGGGCGATGCCGCGCTGCACGCTCATGGCACGGTGCGGCGCCTGCAGCGTGGCCCCGGCCCACTGCACCAGGCGGTCCACATCCGTGCCCGGCAAGGCTGCCGTGGGCACCTCGAGCGTCTGCTCGCCGGCGCCGCGCCAGATGGTGACCTTCACCTGTTCCTTGTCGGCGGCGGCCTTCTCCACCTCGCGAAAGCGCGTGACCACGTTGCCGTCGATCGCCAGCAGCAGGTCCCCGGACTGCAGCAGCGCGGCGGCCGGCGAGCCGCCCACCGTGCGCACCACGGTGAGCACCTGGCGGCGCGTGGCGCTGTGTTGTGTCAGGCGCTGCGTCCAGCTCTCCGGCAGCCCGATCTCGCGCGCCCCCGACAGCGGCATCACGCCCATTTCCACCTCGAGGGAATGCAGCACGCGCTCGGTGCGCACCCGCTCGAGCATGTCGGCGACCAGGCCGATCGGCACGCCGCGGGTGTCCTGGGCGATCTCCCGCCCGTTCTCGTACGCAAAGCTCGACCAGGTGCCGAGCACGTCGCCGGCGGCGTCCGCGAGCACGCCGTCGTACTCAAGCGGCGGATTCACCAGCTGCGCAGTCTCGATGTTGCTGTCGCGGAAGCGCATGGTGCGCGACAGCGGCAGGTCGAGCGGATCGAGGCTGGCGATCTCGGTGCTGCGCGCGCGCAGCTCGCTGTCGGGACTGAGGCCCACCACCCAGATGCGCTCGCCGGGGGCAAGCTCGCGCGGCTGCAGGCGCGCGGACTTCACCGGCGTGCTGCCGAGCAGCTTCGGGTCGTAGGCGACCACGGCAAAGTCGTGCAGCGGGTGCACGTACACCACGTGCCCGGGTACCTGCACGGTGCCGGCAAAGGTGACCGTGACGTCGCCGACGGCCACCGGCACGGTGTTGCGGTCGACGACCACCAGGCCACGCTGCGCATCCACCACGAGCCCGGTGCCGTGGTAGTTGCGCTCGGTGATGCCCGACACCGAGTACGGCATGTCGAAGGTCACCATCGCGAGCGAGGGCGCGAGCGCATTCATGCGCGGGTCCGGGTACTTCGGGAAGCGCGTGGAGCTCACCGTGGCAGGCTTGGGCGCCGGTCCGACCGGCAGGTCGTGGCAGTCCCACACGCCGCTCGTGTCGTTGCGGTCGCAGTGATGCGCCGGGAACCACAGCCGGTCCATACGGATCGGCCGCAGCTCGGTGCTGTTGGGATCATCGATGGTGAGGTAACGCACCGTGGCGCGATCGCCGTCGCCGAGCTGCGCGACGCCCGCCTCGAAGTCCTTGAGCGTGTCGGTCTTCTTGCCGTTGAGCGTGAGCATCACCGCCCCGCGCGGGATGCCGGCGGCGGTGAACACATAGCCGGGATTGGCGACGTAGACCCCGCGCGTCGGCACGTTCAGGTGCCGCGCCTGCTGGTAGGAGAGTGTCTGCACCACGACGTCGCCGAACTCCGCATAGGAGCTCGGGGTGATGGCGTGCAGGTCCCCCACCGGCAGCTTCGCGGACACGACCTTGCCGCCGCGCTCGACTTCCAGCTCCACGCTCGCCCCCACCGCGCCGTCGAGCACTTCCTCGAGCGGCTCGAACTGCCCCACGAAGTGGCCGTTGACGCGCAGCAGGATGTCCCCGGGCTGCAGCACGTTCTCGCTGGGAGTGCCGGGCAACACCTCGGTGACCACCAGCATGCCCGTGAGGTGCGGGAAGTCCTTGCGCACCGCCGCCTCGGTGCCGTTGTCGAGCCCGAGACGCTCCAGTTCATCGTACGGGATGTAGTTGAACACGGTGTAGATCGTGCCGCGCGTGACCGGCTTGCCCTGCTGGATCAGCTCCAGCGCCCGGCGCACGCGCCCCAGGGGCAGGTAGAAGCTCGAGGCATTGCCGTTGGCGCCGCCGGCGTTGAGCGCCACCACGCGGCCGCGGATGTCGATGACCGGGGAGCCCGAGGAGCCGCCGGAGGTGCCCGACGCGGCCTGCAGGTAGAAGGTGTTGAAGTCGTTGTACTTGGTGACGCCGTACTCGGGCGCGTCGCGATCCAGCCGTGCCAGCGTCCCGGCGAGGATCGACAGCTGCTCCCCGGCGTTGTTGCCCACGACGCGGATCTCGCGCCCCACCTGCGCGCCTTCGGGGTACAGCGGCAGCGCCTTGGGCTTGATGAAGCGCAGTTTCTTCGGGTCGTAGCGGTACAGGCCAAAGTCGTGCACCGGGTCGCGGTACACCGGGTACAACTGCACCTCCTCGCGGTTGAGGAAGGTGGCCTCCGAGGTCACCGGTCCCGGGGTCACGACGTGGCGGTTGGTCAGGATCAGGCCGCGCTCGGCATCCACCACGAACCCCGTCGCCTGCGCGGTGGTGTTCCACTCGGTGTCAAAGGCGCGCACCGCGTCCACGTCGATCGAGACGACACTGCTGGCGATGCGCTCGAGCGTCACCGCCCAGTCGGGATTGCCCTCGACCACGGCGGGCGCGCCGGCGGGCGCACCGGCCTCCTGACCCGGCGGGGCCGGCAGCGGTCCGCCCGGCGGGGGCTGCGCCGGCGGCTGCGCGGGCGGGGAGGTCGGCAGGGTCGTGGGCGGCAGCGCCGGCGTCGCCGTCGTCGGGGCCGCGGCCGGCGCGGCGGTGTTGACCGGGCCGGCAGCGCTTGCGGCGGCGGCAGCACACAACAGGACACACGTCCACAACGGGCGCAGGCATCGCATCAGGGACTTCTTCCTAGCGCCCGAGCAGCACGAGCAGCCACACGACGCCAAACAGTACGAACGACATGAGCACGGCGGCGGAGCCGATGTCCTTGGCGAGTCCGGCCAGGGCGTGGCGTTCGAACCCGATCCGGTCAACCGTCGCTTCGATGGCGCTGTTCAGCAGTTCCACGATGAGGATCAGCAGCGCGGGCGCCACCAGCAGCACCCGTTCGATGGCACCGTGCCCGAGCCACAGGCCCAGCGGTATGACGAGCACCGCAAACGCAAGTTCCTGACGAAACGCTGCCTCGTCGCGGAAGGCGCCCCTGAGCCCGCGCATGCTGGCCCCGAGTGCGCGCACCAGGCGCAGGGCCCCCCGGGGTTTGTAGCGATCTACGGCTGCGCCATCGGCTTCCATGTGAGATCCAGTTGTCGGGCCGCCCGGACGTCGTCGAGGCGGCGCACCGGCATGGTATGCGGTGCGCTGGTCACGCGCCCGGGTTCTTGCTCGGCTTCCTTCTGAATCTGTGACATGGCCGCCACAAAGGCGTCCAGAACGTCCTTGCTCTCAGTCTCGGTGGGCTCGATCAGCAGGCACTCGGGCACCAGCAGCGGGAAGTAGGTGGTCGGGGCGTGGAAGCCGTAATCGAGCAGCCGCTTGGCGAAATCCATCGCCGTCACGTTCAGCTCGCGCGCCTGGCGCTTGAGCGTGACGATGAACTCGTGGCTCGCGCGGCGCTGCGGGTAGGCGGCATCGAAGCCGGCCGCCTGCAGCCGCTTCAGCAGGTAGTTGGCATTCAAGGTGGCGTACTCGCCGACGCGGTGCATGCCCTCGCGCCCGAGCAGGCGCATATAAATGTAGGCGCGCAGCAGCACCCCGGCGTTGCCCATGAACGCCGACAGCCGCCCGATCGACTGCGGCAGGTCGCGCTCGTCGAGCCAGCGGTAGCGATCGCCGTCGGTGCCCACCAGCGGGATCGGCAGGAAGGGCAGCAGGCGCGTGCCGACGCCGACCGCGCCGGCGCCGGGGCCGCCGCCGCCGTGCGGCGTGGAGAAGGTCTTGTGCAGGTTCATGTGGATGACATCGAACCCCATGTCTCCCGGGCGCACCTTGCCCAGGATCGCATTGAGGTTGGCGCCGTCGTAGTAAAGCAGA
>Ga0105245_10006155_pt1 | contig 10559 bp, 18 predicted proteins | sample KBSM54metaG_FD_81523 | JGI IMG/M metagenome (GOLD analysis project Ga0105245, IMG submission 81523) | Miscanthus rhizosphere microbial communities from Kellogg Biological Station, Michigan, USA - KBS M5-4 metaG | ecosystem: Host-associated > Plants > Roots > Rhizosphere > Soil | place...
AATTCACTCGCCGACGCCTTCGAGGCGCTAGCGGAAGCCTGCGGGGTAGTTGCGCAAGCGCTCCGCGCCGTGGCGCCCGGCGCGACACCGGCCACCCCAGGCGCCGGGACACCCCTCGGTCCGCGTCCGCTCTCCACGCGTCAGAAAGAGCCTGTCTTGCGCCAGCAACGCCCGCTCGCGATCACCGACGACGAGCCGCAGCCCGCAACGAAGACCAGTCGAAAGATTTTGGTAGCGCTCGCCCAAGTCGGGCGCCCCATGAGCGCGGCGCAGATAGGCTTGTTTACCGGGCTGGCGCATAAGGGCGGTGCATTTGCGAAAGCCCTCACTGACCTCCGCGCTTTGAGCCTGATCGAAGGTGGCGCTTCGCGAATCGAACTGACGCCGCACGGCCGCGCTGAACTCGGTGAGTATGCCCCGCTGCCCGAGGGTCATGCGCTGTTCGAGTTTTGGTGCGGCAAGCTCGGAACGACGTCCGAAAAGATCCTCCGCGCGCTCCGGAAGGCCAACCATTCAATGTCGTCCGCTGCGCTCGGCGAGGCCACGGGGCTTTCTCACACGGGCGGGAGTTTCTCGGCCGCGCTGACCTCACTCCGCAAAATGGATCTGATTGAGGGCGGCGGATCTGGAATGCGCCTATCGGCGGACCTACTCCGCGCCATCGAGCCCACGGTCCGTGTGTTCGACACCACCTCAGGCAAGACGACTCGAATCGACGCCACCAAAGGAACCGCCCGATGAAGCCTAGTGAATGGATCTTGGTCAACGCGAGCCAGCGCGGCCCGTCTACCGACGGGGCCGTCGCGGGTGGCTTGTTCGCCGCGGTTCTGGCCTTCCTCGACTTCGCGCACCCCGATGCTGCGCCCCCAATCTCACCCGGCCCTGCCGGTTCTGGCACCCGAGACTTAGCCGAATCGAAGCCGGATGCGGCGCCGGGGGATGTTCCCTCGACACCGCAGCTTGAAAGCACGGTGGGGCTGGGTGAGAAAGTCGATGCCGCACCCACGGCTGTCAGCGATATCGAGATCCTTCGCAAGGCCAACCGTCTAGCCCTTCACGCCGTCGGTGAACTGACGCGAGAGCGTGACGAAGCCCTGGCCAAGGTCGAGTCGTTAACACTCACCAACGAAGACCAGCGCAAATGGATCTTGAACCACAAGGTGGAGGCGGAAGAGGAGGAGTGGGCAGACCAGCGGCTCGAAACTCGAGAGCGCGAGTTGAGCGAATCGCGCGCCGAGTGTGACGGCCTGCGCGACAGAGTCTCCGAGCTCACAGCCGACCTCGCTCAGGCCCAGGAAACAGCCCACAAGCTGAATGCCGGCGCCTTGGCCTTGCGTGAAAAGCTTGGGGCGATCGAGGGCGAGTGCATCATCGATTTCGTCGAACGACTGGCCAAGGAGCGCAGCGAGACGCTGGTCAAAATCGCCGAGCTCACCGCCGCCGAGTCCGCCCTAACGCGACAGCACACGGTAGAGGTGGAGAGACTGACGGGGGAGAGGGACCGAATCCGATACGACCTCGAGGCTGTTCTGTTCGCGACGCGAGACAAGCATGATGTCGATGCGCTACTTGAGGAGACTGCGCGAATATCCGCAGCGTGCACCACCCTCGACCTCGAGCTAGCGGCGTCCAATCGGGTGCGGACTACGCAAGCGGAGCGCATCGCGTCCCTCGAGTCCGAGCTAGCCGCGAGCCGGGAGCATTCGCGCAATCTGGTTCAGCAGAACATCGGCATAGGCAAAGACCGCGACGCGGCCCGCGCCGAAGTCACCCGCCTCACCAGTGAACTCGATGCCATGCGGTCGGCAAAATGCGACGCGGAGCAGTCGGATTGGGAAACTCGCGCAGAGCTATCAGCGGCTCGCTCCGACGTGCGCCGCCTCACCAGCGAACTCGAAGCGGCGCGGGGGGAGCTGGAGCGCCTGAAGAAGTCGGAGCAGTTCGGGCATGCCGCTACCGTGCGACGCATAAGCGACTGGTTGCGCGACGCTGATCACGTCGCGCTGGCTAACCGCCTGCTGGAGACCGAGGGCAGCTTGTTTCTTCGCGCCGCCACGCCCGAATTCGACGAGACCCCCGAGCCCTCCGGTAGCTCCGGGGAGGTGAGGTCGATTGTGGTGGGGAGCACGTGGAAAAACCCGCTCGGTTCCGTGAGCAAAGTCACACGGTACTCAGATGGTCTCGTGTCTGCTGGCGGCGCCAGTTACACGGAGAACTGGTGGCGCGCGATGATGACTCACGTAAGCGACCCGCTAGACCATCCGTTCGACCCCTGCGCCAACTGCGCGTGCTCGCGATACCTGCATACGTCCGGCCGACACCCGCGAAACGGCAACACGTGCCCGTGTAAGGTGTTCGCCTCCACCCCAGTAGTTTCCAAAACGGAAACAACTGCTCAGCCGGCGCAAGCGTGGGTTCCGCTGAAAGGGACGCGTGTGCGGGTGGTGGAGGTGGCGTCATTCGACTCAGAACCGAGACACAAGGCTGGTGATGTCGTTACCGTGTACAGCTTCGATGCGTCGGAATACTACCTGGGCTGGCACATTCTAAATGACGGCACCTACTGCCGCGTCGAGCCCGCAGAAAAAGCCGGCGCCCGCTACTGAGGAGCAAACCAAGTGAAAAGGAAGGTGCAATTGCGTCCGGTGGTCCAATGGTTCGCAGAGCAGATGGAGCTAGCGCTGCGCCGTAACGACTTCAAGGGCGGTTGGGATGGTGACTCGCCTGAGGAATTGGCAGAGCGCATCGCTGAGGATCTCGAAGAGTTGACGGTTGCCCTCAACCGGCGGCGCTCCCCGCACGGTTGGGAGCGGGTGCGACTCGAAGCGACTGACGTTGCCAACATGGCAATGATGGTGGCCGACCATGCTCGATTGGGCGGTCCGAGCCGAGACCAGGGAGGCACACTGTGACTGTCACCATTCCGATGACACCGACGGAGGCGCTGAACTATCTCACGTTGGCTAGCGATGCAAATGCCACGGCGCAGGGCGCTATCGCCTTGGCGACGCTGCGGCTTGCCTTGGCTCGCCTCAATACCTTCGAGTCGTCAACATCATCACCCAGTGACGACAATGCTCAGCCGCCCAAAACACGATTCCGTCCAATTCGCGACCCGGGCACCGGAGAGCGTATCTACGAGCTAGTTGAACCCATTTCAACTCTACCAGTCCAGCCCGAGCCGCTCTGCGCAAACGAGGGCGCCATTGGTCGCTGCTGCATTCGCCCACGTGGACACGCTGACCCGTGCAAGTTCGGTGAAAAACCGCCGTGTGAGAATTGCGGCCTGCCACTCTACGCGATGCCGCTCCCGTTCTGTGCCCGCTGTCGGGATACCGCGCCAGAGGACAGGGCCCAGCCCGAGGCGCTACCGTTTGACGAGGAAGATGCGGCGTTAGCCGGCCTGCGCACCGCATCCCAAGTGGCCACGGGCGCCGCTGGTTTGGCCAAGCTCTACGCATCACGGTGCGTTCACGGAACCAACCCCGCGAGCATGTGCGAGCACGCTGGGTGCAGAGGCGAGGAACGATGATGACACCCGAGGACAGTCAATGGCTTTGCCGCGAACTCGGCTATGTGCTGAGCGCGGCGGCTGAAGATTTCAAAGCGAGTCGCCCGTCGCTACGCGATCAATTCGCGATGATGGCCATGCAGGGCATGATGGCAAACGGCGATCACGGTTGCCCGAACGCGATCATAATCGCCGGAACCGCTTACGACATTGCGGACGCCATGCTCGCCGCGCGCGAGTGGAAGCCTACGCAGACAGCGAAGTCATCACCCAGTGACGACGCCCAGCCCGAGCCACGTGCGTGTGTGTGCGCCTGTCACTCGAAACACAACCTCGACGCGTGCTTCGAGTGCTGTGCGTCCCAGCCCGAGCCGCCAAGCGGGGAGGCGTGGAGGCCGAAGGTGGGGGACCCGGTTCGCGACAAGATTGAGGGGAAAACGTGGCGGTTCGTGCGGATCAGCACCGACACGGATTTTTCGCATGCCTTCCCCGCCATCTGCGAACGAGACGGCCTGCACAAACGCGCGTTCCGCTGGTCAGAACTCGAGCCCGCCCCCGACGCTCCTCCCCAAGGGGTAAAGCCATGAAGCGGGCGGACTGCAAACCGGGCGCGCAGGTGCGCTATTGGCCCGTGAAGGGTCGACCCGAATCGTATGTCGGCACCGTGCGCTTGGAGCCGTGGCAGCTCGGCGACGGTTCGTTAGTCACGCACCTCAAAGATCTGGATCGACCGGATCGTCCCTACGTGCACGCGGCGCTGGTTGCAAACCTCATGCTGGTCGAGCGCGCGCCGTGACCGAACGCACCTTTCCCGTTCTTGCCGACTGGAGCGAGCGGCGGCGCATCCCGAACTTGCCGCTCTCGGTTCCGTGGGAATTCATCGAACCAGGGCGCGCACAGGCACAGGACAACCATGACCAAACGCTTGAGCGACTCGCTCAACGTGGCGGCTTGTGTGCTGGAGAAATGCGGTGCGCTCTCGAGGGGAAACGCTTGTTTCCGTACTTCGACGATTACACCGACGAACGCGGCGCGCAAGACGCTCAGTGGCTGATTGAGCGGCTCGCCGCGCCCCGAACTGGAGAGAAGCCGTGAGCAAGCGGGGCCCGTGCGCGGCCTGCGGCGCAAAGAGAACTTGCGGCAAGACCACGTTCATGGTCGACCGGCCGGGCCATCGCGGAGAGTACTGGATTTGTAATGCCTGCTGGAACGATGGCGAAAATAACGAGGCGTGGGACGAGCGGATAACGAAGCGAATTATCGAGCGCCGCGAGCTCGCCACAATCGCAACGTCGGTGACGAAGTGATCCGCCACGTCATGCAGCCGGCGGGCTCTGCGCTCTGCGGCCACTCCGTTATAGCCATGGTGCTAGGCATCCCGCTCGATGCTGCGATTGCTCGGGTAGGCCATCGACGTGGCGTCAGAAATCGGGAGATCATCCGGGCTCTGGGTGACCGTTGCACGGTCGTAAAGACTGTACGATACAAGCCGGGATCCACGCTCCCAGACCCGGCGATCATTCGCATCAAGGGGGAGCGACAGCGGCATCATGTCGTGCTCTACGCTGGCGGCAAAGTATTCGATCCAGCCTTCGCGGTCGAGGCTCCGAGTTTTTCTGATTGGCGCAAATTCATGAGCGGGGTTCTTGCGTGGCGTATCGTGAGCCTGTTTCCGCTGCATGCGTCTCTCCTCGACCAAAGAGAGAAGCTGTGAGCCGCCATCGTCGTCAGCAGCTGCGCCGCTCCCGCGCGTGGCAACTAGAGGTCCGCGACACCGTCTTCGGTTGGCGCGCGGCGTGGTGGCTCGATGGGCGCGAGCGTTTCAAAGTCCACTGCTACTCGCGTGTTGAGAATCGCCTGTCAGTTGCGAGCGCCGGAGATCGCCAATGACTCGCCCCGTGAAAGCGCGTGCGCTCACCATCGCGGAGCTGGAACGCGTGAACCACGCGACGGCGAACAACGCACGCAACCTTGCCCACGAGATCGCGAAGCTCGCCACGCTGGCCACAGACGCTCGCGCCGAAAAGCGGCGGGCGGAACAGAGGTGTTCTGCCTGCGAATATCTGCATAGGTACCGACTTGCGGGGCAGGCTTTCACGGATTGGAAATGCCAAATCTGCGGCGACGAACACTCGCACCACAACACTGCGGTGCCGCGCCTGTGTTTGCGCTGCGCGAAGAACTACCGGTTGTGCGCTGAGTGTGGCGGAGACCTAGAGACCGAACACCGTGGACGACGAACGGGGAGAAGGGCGAAGCGAAATGTCGAGTGATGCACCGGTCGACGGGCGGATCGTTGGATCGCGGTGTCGGGGTGGGGGACACACGCTACGCTTCCCCTAGTTTTGGCCCTCCCAGGCCAGCGCTGAAGTCCAACGAGTCATGTCGGGCCCGGATTGGTCTCCGGGTGGATTTCAGGGCTGGCCTTGGGGGGCTGAGGCCTCAATGTCGATTTGTCGTTTTGTGGGTTGCGCGCGCAGACGCCTGCGCGCATAGTTCTACCCATGACGACGCAACAAGCCAACGCCCTCCGCCTCCAAATCAACCACCTCGCCGCAGAGCTCGCCGCCTGCAAAACCAAGGCTGAGACCCGCTGCATGAAACAATCAATCCGGGCCGCTGAAGAGAGGCTATCGGCGGGCTGAGCGGCTCGCCTTCCGCTCCGGGGCCCGAGACAATCGGGCCTCGTGGCGGGCGTCGTAGCCCGAGAGGAGATTGATGAGATGAGCAAATTCGATCTGGTGCAGGTAGCCATCGAGGCCAGTGCGGCTCGCAGCAAAGGCGGCGTCGCTCGGGATTCCAGTTGGCTGACACACGAACAGAAGCTAGCCAGCGTCACGAAACTTGCGGATCTGTGCGACGGACGCGCGCTTGCTAGCGAATTCGATCCGCCGAGGCCGTTCGATGAGTACTGGGGAACAACAGACGACGGGCGTCCGTGGCGCGTAATCGTCACACGTGACCCCAAGGCGAAATAGTCCGACCTGTCCCCACGCACGTGGGGGTTTCGCCCCGCCGCTTTCGAGCCGCGGGGCTTGCGGCGTTGGAGGTATCGAAATGGCTAAATTCGAAAAACGGTTTGAGGGTAAGGATAACGCAGGTCTCCGCGCGCAAATCCGCGAGACCGTGAAGGCGGCGCGGGCCGACGGGCGCGACGTCGCCACCGCGGTCGAAGCAATCGCGAGCCGAGTCGCACTCACGGCGTCGGGGCGACACACGCTAGCCGCTGTCGCTGAGGACTACGCGAGCGAGCAGTAACAGCAACCCGCAACGATGCCTTCGGGCGATTGAGAGAAAGCCATGCACGCGCGAACAACCGACTGCTCATGTTTCGACTGCGAGACCATTCCCGGCGCGCCTTGCCCGGTCCACGGTGACCCGATGCGCGTCTGTTCCATCTGTCGGCGCGCTCCGGCCAAACCCGGGCATGCGCAATGCGCCGGATGCCTCCAGGCTGACCGCGCGCTCGGAGACGGCCCCGAATGAGCGCTCCCCGCAAGCGCGCCAAGCGCCTCACCAAGGCCCAGCGCGACGATCCAGACCAATACCTCCCGCTTCTGGCGCGTGCCGCTGCGGAGCGCGCCCGACGACCTACCAAGCCCCTCACGCGCTCAGAAGCGCTTGCGGCCGCTCCGTGGTCTCCCGAGATGCCAGCGGCGTGGGAAAGGGCATTTCGGGCGGCCTACGCGGACCGACTCGAGGAGCTCGGCCGCGCCCTTCCGGCGAAGCCAAGCGGAACGAGCGGGCGCTCTGGTGTGAACCTTCAGGCGCGCCGGACCCTGCGAGCCTCCGAACAGGAATTCGCAGACCACGACGCCAAGGCCAAGGCCGCCGGTCTGGATTGGACGACCTGGGCCCGCCGAAAGCTGGCCACGTGACCTACCTGCCCCGCCGTTCAGTAGCGCTGGACGAAACCGCTGCCTATCCTGGATGGATGCGCTTTGCGATCGGGCTGGGGCTGCTCTTTTTGGGAGCGTGTGGGTCGGCGGATGCGGGCTTCACTCCGGGCCTCGCCGTTGAGGCGGGTGGAAGCGCGGGCGTGGCTGGAAGCGGCGTCACGCTGGCGCGCGGCGGGTCCGCTGGCTTGGCGGGATCGAGCGGCTCGGGTTCGACAACGGGCGGCGCTGGTGCGGCTGGTGCGGGCTCCGTAGGTGGCTCCCTGGTCACTGGCGGCTCGGGGTCTGTTGCCGGCGGCGGGGCGAGCTCGGCGGGGTCTGCGGGCGACGGCGGCGCAGGCTCGAGCGCTGGCGCGGCCGCGGGCGGAATGTCGGTCGGCGGGGGTACCGGGGGCGAGGCGTCTGCGGGGTCGGGCGGGAGCGTGGCTGGTTCGGTTGGCGCTGGCGGCTCGGCGTGCGTTTCTCCGGTCTGCGACACTTCGGCCGCATGCGGCGTGAAAGACCCTTGTACCGGCAAATACGGCTGTTACTGCCCCGGCCCCGACACCTATTGCACGGCGATCGAGCACAAGTGCGTGGACCTCACCACCGCTTGCTCGAATTCACCGCTTGGGCCGGGCTCAGCGACCGTTGTGATCGTCAACGACAACAACCGAACCGTGTATTGCCAGGATGCGCCGAATGCGTTCTTGAGCGACTGCATGCAGCACGCGGACGGGGTTTGGTTCTGTCGGGGCATTACGTGACCAAACGCCGCATCGTCATCAACGCGATTTTGCGCACGATCCGCTGGCTCTCGTGGTCGGGGCTGGCGCTGTTCTCGGGCGTTCAGATCAACTTCTTGGAGCACAAGCTCGCGCGCGGCGACACGGTGGGCATGGCGACGATCGAGTTCGCGCTGGCGGAAATGTTCGCCGCGTTTTGCAGTGCTGTCGCGATTGATCGGGGCCTATCGCTGGCCGAGAAGCCCTTCGACGAACACGACTAACTCACGGCTTCGGCGGCGGCGGGAGTGCCGGCCAGGTCGAGCTCGTGCGCCACTGCGGCGTGCCGTGAACCTTGCTGCTCAGTGGCTGGGGCGCAAACTCGACTTCGTCTTGGGCGGCGTCGCAATCGAGATTCCGAGCTCGGAGCCCTTGGACGCACAGCCACGAGATCGCGATCGCCCAGCGCCCGCGATTCTTGTCCTCGGCCGCGACCGAAGACTCGTCGGCCTTTCCGACTTTCGCCCCGAGTTCGCGGATGTGGGAGTGGACGTCTTCGAGCTGCGCCGCGGTGACGGGCGGGTGCATGTACTCGCGATACTGATTTGCAGCGCAGGAGCCGACCATGCAGAGTGCCCCGAGCACGAGCACCCACCATTTCGCAGAACCGAGTGAAAAGCTTGGGCCGAGCGCAGTGACGCCTGATTCGGCGTCTTGCTTTGCCGCTTCGGCTGCTGCCATCTTCAGCTCGGCTGCTCGAGCGCGCGCTTCAGCTTCCGCCGCTTTCGCCTCCGCTGCGCGCCGGGCCTCGGCCGCTTCGCGATACTCATTCAGGAGCGTTTCCTGCGTCGTCTCGCGCGAGTCGCGGAGTTCGTCCCGATCACGGTTGCGCCGTGCGTCCACCTCGACGGCGGGCTCCGGTAGGCGAGTGCCTGGGATGCCGGGGGTTTCTTTGGGCGGCATAAACTCACGTGCGGCGAAGGATCGAAAACAGTGAAAGCGCGAAGGCCAGCGCGGACAGGATCATCGGGATCCAAATCCTCTCCGCCTCCAGTGCGGAGAGGCGTCCGCGGAACGACGCGAGCTCAGCCTTGAACCCGTTGACCTCGGCGCGGGTCGCGATTGATTCGTTCGCGGCGGAGCGCGCGGCTTGCTCGGTTTTCCCGAGCTGCTCGAACACGAGCTCCCAGTTCGTCTGATTTTTGACGGGCGTCAGCTCTTCGGGTCCGCTCATGATTGGGGCTCCTCGGGATCGAGTGGCGGTGCCGGATCGGTGTCTCGTTCGTCGTCTTCGATGTCGCGCGCAGCGTGGCCAGCGACATCGAGGTCAGCGGTGAAGGCGGCCAGGCGCGCCGCCACGAGGTATTCGTGGGAGTGGTCGGGCGCCGGCCCGTCCGGAGGCGGAGGCGTGCTCCCGGTCGCGCCAGGGACGCGCGTGCACAGCGGGAGCGAGACCGCGCGGCTTTGGTCGAGCGGGCCCGGTGCAGGGCCGCCGGCCTTCCAGGGCTTCCCGTCGGGCGTGAATGCGCCTCCCTGGCCGTCGAACACCCACGGGCCTACGCGGTGCTGCCAGATGGTCCAAGGCTTGTTCCCGGGCGTCGCTGGCGCTGCGGAGCCGGTGTAGTGCGCCACCCAAAGCGGTCGCTCGAGCCACCAGGCGGGCTTACCCATCATGCCGAAGCCGCGCTGGGTGCCGTAGATGATGCAATCACCGAAGTTCGCAACGATCCCGGCGGTGAGCGCGTTCGCTGCGGACTCCCAAGCAGGGGAGACGGGCGCCCCGTCGTCTTCGATGTCGACCGCCGGCGCGATGTCACCGACTCGGACCCCGCACGCCAGCGCTTGCGCGCAGAAGGCCGCGAGCTGATCGGTCACCGGCTGGTTGTGGCGGAAGAAGTGATAGAGCGTGACGCTCATCCCGACGGCGCGGGCGGCGCGCACGTGCGAAACGGCGCGCTCATCGCGAAAGGTGCCGTAGGTGGCCCGCACGAAGGCGAAGGCGCAGCCGCCTTGCTTGAGCACCGACCAGGGCACGCCGCCGGGGGCTGCGGCGCTCTGGTAGTGGCTGACGTCGATGCCGTATAGCTGGGTAGACATCAACACTCCACCAAGACGCCGTCACGCAACCAGCCGTGGTAGCGCGGCGTCATAATCGACGGGTTCGCGGTGACGTTCGGTATCGCGCCGGTGCGGGTCCAGCCGACCGGAGCTGGGTTGTTGTTGGCGGGGCCATCGACGATCCACACGTCGGAATCACCGCGATCCGGAGGAAGAACTACCGCAAGCCAAATGCCATCACCGCCCGGCGACGGCTTCTCTCCCGGTCCGCCCATCCACCACGCATCGAACATCGCGCCCGGTGGAAGGCGACGGTGCGGCCACTCGCGCCCGTCCGTGGCGCGGTAGTACTGCTCCTGATTCACCTGCCAGTTGTCATCGGCAACGAAT
>Ga0105245_10006156_pt1 | contig 10559 bp, 9 predicted proteins | sample KBSM54metaG_FD_81523 | JGI IMG/M metagenome (GOLD analysis project Ga0105245, IMG submission 81523) | Miscanthus rhizosphere microbial communities from Kellogg Biological Station, Michigan, USA - KBS M5-4 metaG | ecosystem: Host-associated > Plants > Roots > Rhizosphere > Soil | place: Michigan...
GTTGCAGCCGCAGGAGGTAATGGCCGATGCAGACCGATCTTGAGTCGCCGTTCGAGCTCCTCGAGCCGCCGCCGGGCGGCGTGGAGCGGATGCGCGCGAGAATCTCCACACCCGAACCTGTGCGAACTGGTTTCGGGCTCGCGGGGGCGGGCGTCGCCGCGCTCGCTGTGTTGGTCGCGCTGCTGGCCGTCGTGTCGAACGAGAGGAATAGCCGCGACGCCGATAACGCGATCCTGGCCGCACCTGAGCTCGACAGGCTGCTCGGCAGGCAAGCGCAGCCCGTGCCGCTCACGGTCGAGCGCGATGGCCACGCGGTGCAGACGGAGCAGCTGCCGAGCTCCGATCCGCGGGTTCGGATCTACCGGGTGCTCTGAGCAACTCACCGCTCCAACGGGCGCGCATGGACGCTCGCCAAATGCCTCACCTGTCCGCGACCGCGGCCGTCGAGTAAACTCGGAGCGCTTGCTCACCGTTCGATCGATCCGAAAGGAGCTTCCCGTGCGAACCAACGCCTTTCACCGGCAGTCCACAGCGCGTCTACCCGTCATGCAGACGCTGTTACTGCTCGGCGCCGCGGGGCTATCCGCGTCGGTGAGTGCGGGCACGTCGGTGAAGGGTGCGTGGGTGGACGGCGCTTCGCGCAAGCAGACCTTCTCGCGGATCCTCGTCGTGGGCATCAGCCCGAACGTCGACCAGCGCTGTCCGTTCGAGAGAGCGCTTGTCGCTCGGCTGAAGAACGAGTCCACGTTCGCTGTCGCGAGCTGCGACGTCGTGGCTCAAAAGAATCCGCTCACGCGTGAAAGCATCGAAGGCGCCGTCGCGTCGCAAAAGGCGGACGCCGTGATCGCCACGAGCCTCATCTCGAAGGCGTGGAGCGTGACGGAAGGCAACGGCAACGACACGCGAGCGGACGGCTTCTACAAGGCTACCGATGCCTACTATGGCTACTACGGCACCGTCGTAGCCGCCGACTTTCAGACGATGGATTCGGTCACGACGTTGAAAGGCCAAGCGCACATCACGTCGAAGGTTTACGAAACACAGGGCGCGACGGTCGTGTACACGGTCGACACGTCGGTGAAGAACGTCGTGTCCGGCGACGCGGGTCTCATCGAGATCACCATACCGATCGGCAAGCGCATGCGGAAAGACGGCCTGATTCGCTAGCACTCGCATCTCGGGCCCCTTTCGCTTCGGGCTCAATGTTCCTCGACCTGTCACCGCTGCGCCGCCACCGCGACTTCCGCCTCGTGTTCGTGGGCCAGCTCGTCAGCACGTTCGGCACGTTCATCACGTACGTCGCGCTGCCGGTGCAGGTGTTCGCGCTCACGAAGTCTTCCGCCGCGGTCGGCTTGATCGGCAGCGTGCAACTCGTGCCGCTCGCGCTCACAGCGCTCTGGGGCGGTGCGCTCGCGGATGCGCTCGACCGGCGCAAGCTGCTGCTGCGCTGCGAAGCTTTGATGATGCTCGGCTCGCTCGCGCTCGTCGTGAATTCGCTGCTGCCGAAGCCGAGCGTCGCGCTGCTGTTCGCGGTCGCGGCGTTCACCGCCGCCGTCAACGGCTTCCATCGGCCGGCGCTCGAGTCGATCACGCAAAAGCTCGTCGAGACGAGCGAGCTCGCCGCGGCGTCCGCGCTCACGTCACTGCGCGGGACGGCCGCTGCGATTGCGGCGCCCGCGCTCGCCGGCATCGCTATCGCAGCGCTCGGTTTGCCTACGACGTACGCGATCGAGGTAGCGACGTTCGCGGTCTCGCTCGCGGCGCTCGCCGCGATTCGCGCGATGCCGCCGGCCGAGCACGCGCAGCCCGCAGGTCTCGCGACGATCGTCGAGGGACTGCGCTACGCCGCGAAACGCCCGGAGCTCATCGGCACCTACGTCGTCGATATCGTCGCGATGACCTTCGCGATGCCGATGGCGGTGTTCCCGGCGCTCGCGGAGCAGCTCGGCGGCACCGCGACAGTCGGTTTCTTGTACTCCGCGATGAGCATCGGCGCATTGGCCATCACTTTGTTCAGCGGGTGGACGAGCGGCGTGCGACGCCGGGGCGCGGCGATCGTGCTCGCGGCCGCCGCCTGGGGGCTCGCGATCTTCGCGCTCGGCTTCGCGCGCTCGCTGCCGGCCGCCGTGGCTTGTCTCGCGCTCGCGGGCGCCGCGGATATGGTGAGCGGGCTGTTTCGGATGACGCTCTGGAACGAGACGATTCCGCCGGCGCTGCGCGGCCGCATGGCGAGCATCGAGCAGCTCTCGTACATGACGGGCCCGCTGCTCGGCAACGTGCGTGCAGGCTTCATGGCCGAGCGTTTCGGACTGGCGCGCTCGATCGCGTGGGGCGGATTGATCTGCGTCGCGGGCGTCGCGCTCTGCATCCCCGCGCTGCCCGCGTTCTGGCGATACCGCCGGCCCGTCCATGAAGCTAGCATCGGCGCGGCCGATCGCGAGCCAGCCGAGAACGCATAAGTCCGCCGAAACCCGCGCGGCGCTTGGGTTGGGCCGCGGTGCCCGTCTCGCGCGCCCCCCGATTTGTGACCGTGAACACGGCTATTTTCGGCGCCAATTCTTATCCTCCCGAGACCATGCTCACGCCTTTCCGCAGCGCCGCCCGGCTGGCACTGATCGCCGTGCCATTGCTCGCGCTCGCGGGCTGCGCGATCTTCCGTCCCGACTCGCCCGCGCAGCCTGCGCCCGAGCCCGTTGCGACCGAGGCGCCGGTCGAGGTCGCGCCGCCGCCGCCCGAGCCGCCGCCGCCGAAGCCGACGCCCGCGCCGCGTCCGAAGCCGCCGCCGACGCGCGACGTCGTCGTGCTGTTCCAGGAAGGCTCGGACGGATATCGCGACGTTGCTGCGAAGATCCTAGAGCAGCTCCCGTCCGCGCGTTACCGCGCGGTGCTCGTTCCTCTTCACGTGCCCGATTCACCAGACCTGCTCGCGCCGCTCGTCGCGCTTCGCCCGGCGGTCGCGATCGCCGTTGGACGCGAGGCAGTCGACTTCGCACGCGCGCACCTCGCGAGCACCCCGCTCGTGTTCTGTCAGGTGTTCAACTATCAGGAGCTCTTCGAGTCGGGCAGGCAGATCTGGGGCGTGCAGCCACTGCCGCCGCTCGCACTGCAACTGCGCGGCTGGAGCACGGTCGACCCGTCGCGCAAACGGATCGGCATGATCGTGAGCGAAACGCAGAAGTCGCTCGTCTCGGAGGCGCGCGCCGTTGCCAGCCCCGCCGTGGAGATCAAGGCCGAGGTGTCTTCCTCTGATCGCGACACGTTGTACCTATTCAAGCGGCTCGCGCCGCAAGTCAACGGCCTCTGGCTGTTCCCCGACAACAAGATCCTGAGCCCGCCGGTGCTCCGCGAGCTCATGAGCTATGCGGTCGCCCACGACGTCGGCGTGCTCGTGTCGAACGACGCGCTGCTGGCGTGGGGCGCGCTCGTGAGCGCGAGCAGCACGCCGGCCGACGTTGCGCGCAACGTGCGCGGCGTGCTCGACCGCGTGAGCGCGGGCTCGACGGCGGGCCTGCCTGCGATGACGCCGCTCACGGAGATCAAGCTGCAGGTAAACGCGGGCGTCGCGCGCGCTTTAGGCGTCTCGGACGTGCCCCAGGCTGCATTGGTGCTTCGTGACCCCGACTGACGCGCCCTCGCCGCGTCCGTCCGCGCGCAGCCTCGTGCACGATGTGCTCGGCGCGCAGCTCGCGATCGCGGCGCTCGTGGGCGCAATCGCAATCGCGGCGCTCGCGTGGACATCGGGCTCGGTCGTCCGCAACAACCTCGAGCAATGGGCCGGACAGTGGGCCGAGGAGCTCAACGAGATCGGTGCGCCGTTCTATCACGACGAACGTGAGGCGCTGCTCGGCGTCGAGCGTTTCGTCGCCAAGTTCCCCGAGATCGACCGCGTCACGTGGTATCGAGAGGACGGCTCGGTGCTGATGTCGCTCGAGCACGGCGGCGAGCGGAGCGATAACGCGCCGCCGCTCTCGTCGCAGGTACGAGACTCGCTCGCCTCGAAGGCAGGCGTCACGCCGCCGTTCTTGCTCACCGAGAACGTCAACGGCCAACGGTTCCGCTTGTCGGGGCCCGTCTGGACGGAGGCGTTCACAGGCGACGGGCTGTTTGCGTTCGACCCCGCGGCGCCGAAGACTTCGGTCGCGTTGCTCGGCTTCGTAACCATCGAGCTCGACTTCTCGGGTTACGAGCGTGCGCTGTTCCCGCGTCTCGCGCTCGCGAGCGGCGTCCTGCTGCTGCTTCTAGTCGCGGCGTGGGCGGCCGGCACGCTGCTCCTGCGTCGCTCGCTTGCGCCGCTGTCGAACTTGCAAAAGCCGCTCGCCCAGCTCGCCGAGGGCGACACGGAGGTCGAATTCCCGAGCTCGCGGCATACCGAGATCCGCGCGATCGTGACCGCGCTCGAGGACACGATCCGCGCGCTGCGCAAGCGCGAAGGCCATCTGCGCCACCTCGCGAACCACGATCCGCTCACGGGGCTATACAACCGTCACCGGCTCATCGCGGAGCTCGAGGCGGAGATAACGGCATGTGCGGACAGCAAGCGGCGCAGCGCGCTGTTCTTCATCGACCTCGATCAGTTCAAGTACGTGAACGACACGTGCGGTCACGTGGCCGGCGACGATCTGCTGAAGCTCGCGGCGCGGCAGATCCACCACGGCGTCCGCACGGACGACTTCGTCGCTCGTTTCGGCGGCGACGAGTTCGTCGTGCTGCTCAAGGACATCAGCCGGCAAGACGCGAAGGCGGTTGCGACGCAGGTGCTCGAGCTCATGCGCAGCGTGAAGCACGTCGAGCAGGATCGCGTGTTCAATCTGCAATGCAGCGTCGGGATCGCGGCGATCAGCAACGAGCGGTTCAGCGCGCACGAGCTGATCGCGCAGGCCGACATCGCGTGCCAAACCGCGAAGTCCCACGGGCGCAATCGGGTGGAGGTCTACAGCGTCGCCGAAAAGCGCAGCGAGCAGATGGCGAAGGACGTGGACTGGATGCAGCGGATCCGCACCGCGCTAGACACGGACGGCTTCGTGCTCTACTACCAGCCGCTGCTGCACATCAAGAGCGGCAAGATCTCCCACTACGAGGCGCTGCTACGGCTCAAGGCCGATGACCAACTCGTGAGCCCGCAGATGTTCTTGCCGGCCGCGGTGCGTTTCGGGCTCATGGCCGACATCGACCGTTGGGTGCTTGCGAGCGCCGTGCGCGCGCTGGCCAAGTTCGGCGCAGAGGACCCGGATCTCCGACTATCGGTGAACCTGTCGAGCTTCGCGTTCGAGGACGAAGGGCTCGCGGCGCACGTACGCAACCTGCTGCGCGAGCACGCCGTGTCGGGCGACAAGATGGTGCTCGAGATCACCGAGCAGCTCGCCGTGCGCTTCGCCGTGAAGACGGACCGACAGGTGGCGATGCTGCGCGATCTCGGTTGCCGGATCGCGATCGACGACTTCGGTACGGGTTACAGCTCGTTCAGCTACCTGAAGCGCCTGCCGGTCGACTACCTCAAGATCGACGGCTCGTTCATCAAAGGCATCGTCCGTGACCGCGTCGATCAGAGCATGGTGCGGATGGTCGGCGAGGTCGCGCGCGCCGCCGGCATGGAGACCGTCGCGGAGTACGTGCACAGCGCCGCGGCCTTGTCCCTGCTCGCGAGATACGGCATCGACTACGCGCAGGGATTTTTCATCGGTCGCGCGGCGCCGAAGCCGCAGCAAGTCGAGTTCGCGTCCCCACGCGCCGTGCGCGTCGCATTGCCGTGAACGTCTGCATGCGGTAGGCGGCGCGATCGCGCCGTCCAAAACTGAACGAGCGGAAGCTCGGGTGGCTCCGCTTCGGATCCGCGTGTAGCATGCGACCCAAACCCGCCGCAACAGCGGCCGGCCGAGCGCAAGGGCGACAACATCGCAATGGCGAAGATCGCCAAAGATCCATGACGGACGAAACCGAAGCCCTGGTCGGCGAATTCTTGACGACCACCGAAATCGTCGCGCTCGCGAGGAAGGCGTTGACCGAGCCCGCGTGGGACTTCATCAACGGCGGCGCGGAGACCGAGGCGACGTTGCTGCGCAATCGGCACGCGCTCGACTCGATTGCGTTCAGGCCCCGAGTGCTGCGCAACGTGAACGGCACGGATCTCACGACGACCTTCATCGGCACGAAGCAGCGCATGCCGGTCCTGCTCGCGCCGCTAGCGAGCCTCACCGAGGTCCATCCCGACGGAGCGCTGCCGCTCGCGCGCGCGGCGAAGACGTTCGGCTGCCTGCTGCTCGTGAGCAGCGTAACGCGGCCGGGGCTCGACGAGATCGCGCCCGCCGCCGGCGACAACTGGGTGTTCCAGCTCTACACCGACGGCGACGAACGCTGGGTGATCGATGCGGCGAAGCGCGCGGCCGACGCGGGTTGCAAGGCGCTTTGCGTGACCGTCGACGTGGCGGCGTTCGGCCGCCGCGAGCGTCACATTCACTCGCGGCAGACCATCGCGGGTCGCCCGTTCGGCGGGCAGCGCACCGGCGAGAGTCATCGGGGACGTGCCGATTGGAAGCTCATCGAAAAGCTCCGCCGCACGCTCGAAGTGCCGCTGATGGTCAAAGGCATTCAGACTGCCGAGGACGCAACGCTCGCGCTCGAGCACGGCGTCGACGTGATCTACGTGTCGAATCATGGCGGGCGGCAGCTCGACCACGCGCGAGGTGCGATCGATCTGCTCCCGGAGATCGTCGCCGTGGTTCGGGGTAAGGCCGAGCTCGTCGTCGACGGCGGATTCATGCGCGGCACCGATATCCTGAAGGGCGTCGCGCGCGGCGCGGCGATGGTCGGGATCGGCCGTCTCCAGGCGCTCGCGCTCGGTGCCGCAGGGGAGAGAGGTGTCGTTCGTTTGCTCGAGCTGCTCGAGGTCGAGCTTCGCGTGACGATGAAGCTGCTCGGTGTGAACCGTTGCGCGGAGCTCGATGGGGCGTATCTGCAGCCCGCGCCTGCCGTGGTCGCGCCTCAGCCGCTCAGCGCGTTCCCGCTGCTCGATACCCTCTAGGCGGCGCCAGCCCCGCAGGCCGCGACTCGCCTCGCGATGACGCCTGCCAGGACTCTGAGATTGGCGAACGAGGCCGTCACCAAGTCCACGTCCTGAAACGAAAACTCGAAGCGCGATTCGATGGCGCCGATCAGCTCGACCATTGCGACGGAATCGATCTTGAGATCTTGCTCGAGCGAAGCGTCCGGCTCGATGTCCTCGATCTCCAGGGCCACGTTGAGATCGTGAACGAGAATCTGCTTGAGCGACGAGATGATTTGATCGACGTCCGACGTCGGCTCCGCGACGCTGCTCTTCTGCTCCATCATTGAACCAGTGCTCCCTGAACGAACCCGCGAAGACAGCGCGCGGGCACGATGATACCGGTCGCTCTCGCGCTAGCGCTATGGACATAGCGAAGAATTCTTCAGCGCCTCTACGGGATTCCATCCGGCCGTCGTCGTTCCCAGACGGGGAGCGTTCGCGTGGCGACTCTGGTATCGTGCGCGGGCCGGCAAGCCGCCGGCGCTCCCAGGACGAATCGCGCGGTGCAACCCCGCCGGACGACGCTCCCTTGAAGAAAGCGCGTTTCAAGATACTCGCCACTTCGACTCCGGCGCCCGGCTCGCCGCCGCAGACGCTCCTCGGCTTCTACTGGCATTTCATCCGCCAGACCAAGGGCTGGTATCTCGCGATGTTCGTCGCGAGCCTCTGCGTCGCGCTGCTCGACACCGTCATCCCGCTCGTGATCGGGCGGCTCGTCGCGTTGATGGCGGCGCCCGATCGCGCGGCCGCGATCGCCGCGAGCTGGCCCATGCTCGTTGCGATGGGAGCGCTCGTGTTGCTCGTGCGGCCGATCGCGATCCTCGCCGACATCATGATTCGCCAGAATGTTCTCGTGCCCGGCGCGACGGCCTTGATCCGTTGGCAGAGCCACTGGCACGTCGTGCGGCAGAGCCTCACGTTCTTCCAGAACGACTTCGCGGGCCGGATCGCGAACCGCGTGATGCAGACTGGCGGCAGCTTGCGCGAGAGCGCGATGTCGAGCATCCGCGCGGTCTGGTACATCGGCGTCTACGGCATCACCGCATTTGCGTTGATGACGTCGGACGATTGGCGGCTCGGCGTGCCGATCTTCCTCTGGGTAATCGGCTACGTGGTCGGCTTGCGCTACTTCGTGCCCCGGTTGCGCGAGCTCGCGCGCGCGAACTCGGAAGGGCGCTCCACCGTGATGGGCCGCGTCGTCGACAGCTACACCAATATCCTCACGGTGAAGCTGTTCGCGCGCCTCGCCGAAGAAGACGCGTACGTTCGCGACGCGATCGACCACCATCAGGACGCGATGGCCGCGCATACCGCGATGATTTCGAGGTTCCTGATCTGGCTCACGCTGCTGAATGCGGCGCTACTCGTCGGCACCGCCGCGATCGGGCTCACGCTCTGGGCGCAGGGCGCCGTCACCGCGGCGATAGTCGCGACGGCGCTGCCGCTCGCGTGGCAGACGGCGAACGCGGCGGGCTGGGTTAGCTGGGAGGTCACCGCGATTTTCGAGAACGTCGGCGTCGTGCAGGAAGGCATGGAATCGATCGCAGTCCCGCTCACGGGCGCCGACCGAGACGGCGCGAAGCCGCTCGAGGTCACGCGCGGCGAGATCCGCTTCGACCAGCTGACGTTCGGCTACGGGCGCAAGGACGCGGCGCCTGTCGTCGAGAAGCTCGATCTCGTGATTCGGCCCGGCGAGCGGGTAGGGATCGTCGGCCGCTCGGGCGCCGGCAAGTCGACTCTCGTGAACCTGCTGCTGCGCTTCCACGAGCCGGAAGCGGGCCGGATCCTGATCGACGGTCAGGACATCGCGGGTGTGACGCAGGAGAGCTTGCGAGCGGCGATCGGCATGGTGACGCAGGACACGTCGCTACTACACCGCTCGATCGCGGCGAACATCCGCTATGGCCGACCGAGCGCGAGCGACAAAGACGTGGCCGCGGCCGCCCGCAAGGCGCAGGCGCAGGAGTTCATTCACGGGCTGCGCGACTGGAACGGCCGCACCGGTTACGACGCGCACGTCGGCGAGCGCGGCGTGAAGCTGTCGGGCGGCCAGCGGCAGCGGATCGCACTCGCGCGCGTGATCCTCAAGGACGCGCCGATCCTCGTGCTCGACGAGGCGACGTCGGCGCTCGACAGCGAGGTCGAGGTCGCGATTCAGGAGCAGCTCATCACGCTGATGCAAGACAAAACGGTGATCGCGATCGCGCACCGCCTGTCGACGATCGCGCGGATGGACCGGCTGATCGTGCTCGATCGCGGCCGGATCGTCGAGGAGGGCACGCACGCGGAGCTGCTGCGCCACGGCGGTCATTACGAGAAGCTTTGGAGCCATCAGTCGGGCGGCTTCATCGCGAACGAGCTCGACGCCGACGAGGAGCGCGCGCTCGGGCGCGCGGCCGGAGCGGGCGCCTAGGCCCGTTGAACACCGGAGCTACGATCCGCGCTTGATATTCGCTAGATCGAGCGCCGCGCGCAGTCCTTGCGCGACCTTCTTGACTTCATCGTTCGCCCAGAAGTGCATGAAGTAGAGGTGCGGCGAGTCATCGATCATGTGGCTGTGCAGCGCCGTGACTTCGATGCCGTGATCGCGTAGCGCCTTCACCACAGGATTCACTTCTTTGCCGAGCAACACGAAGTCGCCCGTGGTCGCGACTTTACCGGCCGACGTCGCCTGGAAATTGATTCCGATCGCCGTGCCCATCGAGGGAGGGATGCTCATGCCTCCTTCCGAGATCGCCTCTGCGCGCGGAATGCTGAACTGATACACCTCGCCGTTTACGGTGCCTTTGAAGCCTAACGCAGCGTCGAGGCTGGCGGTGTCGAACGCTGGTGACGCAGCAGGCGCGGGCGGCGATTGCGTGAGCGGCGTCTTGCTGAGCGCGAGCGCCGCGTGGATCGTGTCCGCGAGCTTCGCAGGCTCGCCGTGACCGGCGATGTGCATGTACACCACGGGTTGGGACGTACGCAGCAGATGATTGTGAACGGCGCTGATCTCTATGCCGTCGTCGACGAGACGCTTCATGACCGCGCTGATCTCGGTTTCCGTGAGCACCAAGTCGCCCATGCACATCGCGTCGGAGCCGGCCGGCTGAAAAGCCACCCACGACCCCAGCGCCAATGCGGGTTTGAGCTCCACGCCGTCGACTACGACCTTGAGATCGGAGCGCGGGAACGAAAACTTGTGCACGCCACCGGGCTGGTCGGCGCCTTTTCTTCCGAGCACCTGATCCACCTTCGACCAGTCTGTATCGGCCGCAGCGGCCGATGTCACTACGAGCGCAGCGGCGAAGACCGCAAGCTGAGTCGCGAAATTGTTCATGGGCGCCTGTTGTGGGGCCCGGCGACGCTTTCGCGCCGCCGGGAAAAACGGAACTCAATCCGTTACGCGCGGCGAATTAGTCGTTGTCATGCTTCTGATCGTGATGATGCTGTCCAGCCGCACCGGCCCCCGGTCCAACGGCTCCCGCCGTCAGGGGTGAGCACGCGTACTGCAGCGTCACGAACATTCCGAGCATCA
>Ga0105245_10006160_pt1 | contig 10555 bp, 7 predicted proteins | sample KBSM54metaG_FD_81523 | JGI IMG/M metagenome (GOLD analysis project Ga0105245, IMG submission 81523) | Miscanthus rhizosphere microbial communities from Kellogg Biological Station, Michigan, USA - KBS M5-4 metaG | ecosystem: Host-associated > Plants > Roots > Rhizosphere > Soil | place: Michigan...
CTTCCTTCGCGTCGACGCAGTCCTGACGCACCCGAGCGAGCGCGGGCAACAACGCAGGATCGTCGCCGTCGAGCACATCGAGCGCGCCGTCGAGCGCCGCGTTCACGTGGGCGAGCACCGCGGCGTCGAAGTCGATGCCGCCGAGTCGTTCGATGCCCTCGGGCTCACCGAGGATCACGAAGCCACCGGCCAGGCCTTGCTCCTTGCGGAGCACCGCCGCGTCGAACGTGCCGCCCCCGAGGTCGTACACCGCGATGACCGCGCCAGGAGTCACCCGCTCTTGCGACGCGTAGTAGATGGCCGCTGCTTGCGGCTCGGCGAGGAACGTGACCGCGTTCGTGTCGAGGTCGGCGTGGCGCACCGCCTGCCGCAACAGGTCCTGCTTGTACGGCCCCCAGTTGGCCGGGTGGGTGAGCGCGATCGCGTCTGGTGCTTCACCCTCGAGCTCGGTGACCTTGTCGACGACCCAGCGCAGCAACTTCGCGGTGAGCACCTCCGCCGAATACGGGACACCGCCGACGATGATGGGCGTCGGATCGCCGAGGCGGCGTTTGAACTCGCGTGCGACTCGACCCGGCTCGGTGACCGCACGCCGGTTGGCGGCGTCGCCAGTGAGCACGACACCGTCCTCCCGCAGGAAGACCACCGACGGAATCGTCGGGCCCCGGTCGCCGAGCGACACGATCTCGACGCGGCCGTCTCGATGCACGGCGGCCGCCGTCCACGTCGTGCCGAGATCGATACCGAGCTGAGCGCCCACGAGGCCAGCATCGCACGCCTACGCTTCTCGACTCGTGCACGAGAACTTCGACATCGCCGACCGCCTGATCACCGCAATCTCCAACGGAGACGCCGACGCGGTGGCCGAGCTCTACGCCGACGATGTGGTGATCTGGCACAACTTCGACGGCATCGAACAGAGTCGCGAGGCCAATCTCGTCGTGCTCACGTGGCTGACGCAGAACGTCGACAAACTGCGCTACGACGACATTCGCCGGTACGCGATCGACGGCGGCTTCGTGCAACAACACGTGTTGCGCGGCACGACGCGGAGCGGGGCCGAGCTCGAGGTGCCGGCTTGCCTTGTCGTCCGCGTCGACGGCGAGCAGATCACGCGCATCGACGAGTACCTCGACACCGCCCAGCTCCAGGCCCTCACGCAGTAGCTACCGGTAACGTCGTTCGCCATGGCCGGTCGTCGCATCCAGATCGCTCCTTCGGTGCTCCCGGCCGACTTCTCCCGGCTCGGCGACGAATGTGCCGCGCTCGAGAAGGCCGGCGTCGACCGCATCCAATGGGACGTGATGGACGGCCAGTTCGTGCCGAACCTCACGTTCGGGCCCGACGTCGTCGGTGCGTGCCGGTCGCACACCACCGTGCCGTTCGAGGCCCATCTGATGGTCGAGACGCCCGACCTCCTCGTCGAACGGTGGGTCGAGGCCGGCTGCGAGCGGCTGATCGTGCACGCGGAGGCATGCCCGCATCTGCACCGCACGCTCGGCCACGTCCGTGCCGCCGGTGCGCAGGCCGCGGTCGCGATCAATCCGGCCACGCCGGCGGTGGCGGTCGCCAACGTCCTCGACCTCGTCGATCTCGTGTTGGTGATGACCGTGAACCCCGGGTTCGGCGGTCAGAAGTACATCGCCACCATGGAGTCGAAGATCGCTGAGGTGCGCGAGCTCATCGTGCGCGGCAGTCACGACGTCGACATCGAGGTCGACGGCGGTCTCGATCTCGACACGATCGGCGGCGCCGTCCGCGCCGGCGCGAACGTGATCGTCGCCGGCAGCGCGCTTTATCGCGATCCCGATGGCTTGGAACACGCCGTGACCGCATTGCGCGCCGCGGGCGAAGCTGCTTCAGCCGACTGACCCGCGCACCTCCTCGATCGCGGTTCGCAGATCGTCGACCTCACGCTCGACGGCGCCGTCGGCTCGACAGAACACGAACACCGCGCGAGCGACGGGGCGATGCAACGTGGTCTGGAGCGCGAGCGCGTACGTCGCGGCTTGGAGTCGATAGCGATCCACTGCGGTTTCGACGTCGGCGTCGGTCTTGTAGTCGACGACGACCAAGTCGCCGTGGTCGTCTTCGAACAGCAGGTCGATGTAGCCCTCGATCAGCCGGCCACGGTCGCCCACCGGCGCGGCCACGTAGAGCTCGCGCCACCGATGCTGCGCGGCCCGCGCCGCGAGCACCGAGGGCGCGTCGAGCGCAGCACGCGCGGCGCGCTCGACCCCCTCGCTATCGGTGACGCCTTCACCGGCCGCGTGCGCACGCGCGAGCGCGTCGACCCCCGCCGGTTCGGCGAGGTCGACGGTGGCGAGCACTGCGTGCACCGCACGACCGAACGCGGTGCCGCCGCGACTGATCGACGGCGGTTGCGACGCGGGCGCCGCGTCGTCGCTGGCGGGGTCGAGCGGCTCGACGTCGTGAGGCTCGAGCGCGGCGACCGCCGTCGCCGCGTAGACCCGCGGTTCGTTGACCCGAGCGAGCAACGACGCTCGCGCGGCCAGCCATTCGGCACGCGCGGCTACCGACGCCGGCTCGAAGTCGGCCGCGGGGATCTCGACCGGCAGCGTCAACTGGTCGCCGAACTCGGCGGGGTTCCACCACCCCGCGGCCGAGTCGTGACACACCTTCCACAACTCCCTCGCGGGGGTCGACTGGCCCCGCTCGGCGTGGTGCAAGCCGACGATGAGATGGTCGCGGGCACGGGTGGCGGCGACGTAGAGCAACCGGTGGCCTTCGTGCATCTCGGCGTCGCCGACCCTCGCCGCGAGCGCGGCGTAGCCGGGCGTGGCGAACCGCGCGTCGCGGGGCCCGACCGCCGCCTCGGGCCCTGACTCGCCGTAGAGCACCGTCGGGCCAGTGTCGCGCCCCGCCGACGACAGGCCGGCGAGCACCACGATCGGGAACTCGAGCCCTTTCGAACCGTGGATCGTGAGGATGCGCACGGCGTCGTCGTCGGGCTCGGGCGCCGGCGTCTCGACGACCATCGCGCCTTCGTCGGACTGGAGCTGCGCCCATGCCGTGAAGTCGCCGAGGGCCGCTCCACCTGCCTCGACGAACGCGCGGGCTTGGTCGAGCACGAAACGCAGGCGACGCCAGTGATCACGAGGGCGACGCAGTGCGAACGTGAGCTCGATGAGCTTGCGTTCGCGGATGACCAACTCGACGAGACGGTCGACGGGCAACGTCCAGCGCAGATCGTGGTAGCGGGTGAGGGCCGCCATGGCCCGTGCCACCGGATGGTCGTCGCCGACGGACTCAGGGCGCGTCGATCGGTGGTACTGCCAGCCGCCGCCGGCCGCCTTCCAGTCGACGAGGTCGACGTCGGAACACGCGAAACCGGGCGAGCGCAACGCGGCGACGACCGCGATGTCGTCGGCGGGGTCGTCGATCGCGGCGAGCACGGCCAGCAGCTCACGTACCGCGTCGGTGGCCCACACCAGCGACCGGCTCTCGACCCGATAGGGCACGTTCTGCGCATCGAGCGCACGCTCCAGTTGCGCGAGCGGGGTGCGAGTGGGCACGAGGATTGCGATGTCGTCGAAGCGGGCCGGCCGGCAACCGCCGTCGCGGTCTTCGACCTCCCATCGACCGACCTTCATCTCGACGATGAGGCGAGCGAGGTCGGCGGCCTCGAGCTCGCGCAACTCGGCCGCGGTGATCGCGGCGTGGCAGTCGCCGACCACGACGACCGCTGGGCCTTCGCGCACCTCGGGCCGGAATGGTGCGAGGTCGTGATACGCGGGCTGTGCGCCAACCTCGCCTTCCGCGATCACCGCGCCGAACACACGGTTGACCCACTCGAGTAGCGGCGGCACCGTGCGGAAGTTCTGGCCGAGCTGTTCGATGCCGTCAGGGAAGAGCAGCTTCGTGCGATCCCACAGCGAGATGTCGGCCCCGCGAAAGCGGTAGATCGACTGTTTCGGGTCGCCGACCACGAGGATCTTGCCGGCGCGCAACACGGCCTCTGACCAGGGCGGCGGCGGCAGCGACGGATCGTCGGCGGCGAGCGCGAACGCGATGTCGAGCTGCAGCGGATCGGTGTCTTGGAACTCGTCGATCAGGATCACGTCGATGTGCTCTGCGAGCGCGACGCGAACCTCGCGGTTGTTGCGCACCACATCGCGTGCGTGCACGAGGAGATCGTGGAACTCGAGGCGACCCCGCTCCTTGCGCTCTTCGACGCCGGCGAGCGTGAACGCCTGCAGTCGCGGCATGAACCGCTGCAACACCGCGGTGCGCAATTGCTCGAGCTGCGAGAGCTTCGAGTCGTTGGCGGCGTGGAGGAGCCCGAGGACGGTCGCCTTGTCGGGCCCCCAGAGATCGGCCCGGCCCTGGTTGCTCGGCGCCCACACCTTCGGCGTGAGCCCGCGGATTGCCTCGAGGTCGTCGCCCGCGCCGGCGGCGTCGTCGAGTGTGGCCAGTAGGGCATCCCACTCGGCGAGGAGCTCGATGAGCTTGTCGCCCTCGCGATGCCAGTGCGGTTCGGCGACCGCGAGGGCTTGGCGGATCGGCTCGGTGACCGCCTTCACGTCGATGCTCGGCAGCGGCGGAATCGCGAACTCGACGCCGACGAGCGCGTCCCAGCGTTGATGCAGCAGCCGGGCGACATCCCGCAATCGATCGCTGGAGAGACCGAGCGCGTGCAACACGAGGAGGTCGTCGGCGGCCGACTCGTCGTCGAACAACTCGTCGCGGAACTGCATCCACCGTTCGACGAACCTCACGCGCGACTGCACGTCGTCGTCGATCTCGAACATGGGGGCCAGCCCGGCGTCGAGCGGGTTCTCGGCGAGGATGCGCTGCGCGAAGCCATGCAGTGTGGTGATCGTGGCTCGGTCGATGTGCGTGCGCGCGTCGGAGCAACGAGCGCGCTCGTGCTCAGTCAGGGTGGCATCGGTGGACGCGCGCTCGAGCTCCGTGCGGATTCGGTCGCGCAGCTCGGCGGCGGCCGCCTCGGTGAACGTGATCGCGACAAGGCGGGCGATGTCGCTGACCACCCCCGACGCCACGAGGTGCACGACGCGGTCGACAAGGACGCGCGTCTTTCCCGTGCCGGCGCCCGCCTCGACGAAGAGATTGCGGCCGAGGTCGGTGCGCACGCGCTCGCGCACGTCGTGATCGACGGGAAGCGACTCCGCGAAGAGCGTCACGTCAGCCCTCTGCCAACTCGACGTACTCGCCGATCTCGGGCCGGGTGCGAACGCTCAGCCACTGTTCGCCGCGCGTCGACGAACACAGGCCGTCGAATTCGCAGTAGAGGCAGTTCGAGTGCGTGGGACCGATGTTGGGCCGCCACTCGTCGGGACCCGGGCGGGCCGGGAACAGCCCGTCTTCGATCCCCTCGACGATCGTGCCGACGACGGACTGGAACCGGTCGCGGGCGTCGTCGTCGACCGGACCACCCTTCATCTGGATGCCCCCACGCTGGCCGATGAACCAGTAGTAGGCCTCGGCGGTCTCCGCATCGGGGAACTGCGCCCGCGCCGCGAGCGCGTAGATCGGGAGTTGCAGCAACTGACCGCGAGCCACGATGTCGTGGTCTTGGTGGTCGGCGTCGATGACGGCGTAGTGATACGCGCTGCCGGTCTTGTAGTCGAGCACGACGAGCCTCTTGCCGTCGGGCGAGCGATCGATACGGTCGACGCGGCCGCCGAAGTTGAGCACTCGACCTTCGCCGAGATCGATCTGCACGGGCGGTGTCGGTTCGCCTTCGAACCCGAACGCGAGCTCGACCTCAGCGGGTGCGACGCCGACGAGTCGAGGATCGCTGCCGTCCGCGTCGAGGATCTTGCGCAGGTGCCGGCGCAGCGCGGCCCACTCGGCCTTCCACAACAGCGGTCGCCCGGTGAGGCCACGGGCGCGGAACACGCCCTCGATGTCGTCGGCCACGGCGAGCAGCTCGTCGTAGTCGGCTGGCATCCATTCGGCATCGACGTCGCGACCGAGTCGCTGGCGGAAGAACTGTTCGAGCACGGCGTGCACCAACGAGCCGCGGTCCATCGGTGTGATGGTCTCGGCGTCGCCCGGGTCTTCGAGCTCGCGCAAACCCAGCACGCGGCCGAGGAAGTAGGAGAACGGACACGTGGCCCATTGCTGGAGACCGGTCGGCGACCGGGGATGCTGCAGGTCGTCGGCGAGGTGGGGCCAGCGGCCGACGAGGCCGGACCACTCGCCGAACGCCCCGTCGGCGCGCGCGGCTGCCGCGGTGAGACCGCGATCGATGCCCGCGGTCGCCGCGATCGGCAGCGCGTCGACGGGATGGCCGGCGGCGCGAGCTCGCAACAACTCGCGAAGGTCGAACTCGCTCGGCGTCGCCGCCGCTCGACCCGACGCCAACCACCATTCGAATGAGTCGACGTGCACGCGTTCGCCGGCTTGGTGCAACACGAACGCCGACGGCTGGAGTTGTCGCTGCCCGCGGGGATCAGATGCGGGATAGGTGAGCACCGCGTTCGACGCGGCGGCGAGCACCGCGCGGGCGTCTCGTTCCTCTTCCTCGTACGTCGCTCCGCGCGCTCGAAGTGCTCCGCCCGCCGCCCGGCGCTCGCGCTCGGGCAGCAGCGCGTCGTCACGCGAGCGCGGCGGGAACATCCCTTCGGCCGCGCCCAGGACGATCACGAGGTCGAGGTCGGCCCCCACGGCATCGACGAGCCGCCCGACGAAGACCCCGCGCCCGAACCGGCCGACGCGCCCGGCGGGACGGTCGAGCTCGTGCGCGAGCAGCCGAATGAACGTTTCGACATCGGGCTCAGGGCCGAGGCCGTCGAGGGCACCGAGCTGTTGCAGGAGATCGATGACCGCGGCGCGAGCCCGCTGGTCGGCGTCGGACCACGACAGCGCGGCGCCCTCGTTGCCGATGTGGCGCACCAGCAGCGTCTCGGCCCAGCGGCTGAGCGAGCGCCAGCCGCGCTTGTCGGTGGGATCGGTCGCCGCCGCGAGCCGGTCGACGAAGGAGCGCAACGCGTCGATCTCGGCGGCGCGGGCGTCGGCTTCCACCGGCTCACCATCGAGGGGCAGGGTCGGCTCGGCCGCGCCCGACAACGTGGCCTTCACGCGCTCGAGCCGGGAGCGCGCTGCTTCGTCGAGCCGGCGGTGCCATTGGTCGAGGCCGCCGACGACACCGGCGTTGCGGGCAACGCGATCCCACCGATCAGGACGGGTCGCGCCACCCGCTGGGTCCCGGATCGGCGCCGATCGCAGCAGCCGCATCAGTTCGTCGCGCCGATGCCCGTTGATCGGCCATCGCAACAAGCCGAGCAACGACCGGCCCGCAATGCTCTGCGCGAGTCGAACGGGCGCCGGTGCACTGTGCTCGATGCCCGCGGCGTCGAGCTCTTCGTGCACGAGCAAGGAGTAAGGCTGCGCGACCCGCGACACGATTGCGATTCGATCGGCCGGTACGCCGGCTTCGAGATGCTCGAGAACGATGCGCACCGCGACGCGCGCTTCTTCCGCCGGATCTGGCGCGCAGATGATGCACGGCTCGACGGCCGCGCTCGCGGCGGCGTCGGTTGGTGTCGCCGCAGCTCCGAGGAGCGGAGAGAGTTGGTCGGCGATGGTCGAGTCGCCCACGATCGCCGCGAGCCGATCGCGGCCGGCGAACGCGGCGAGCAGGTCGAGCTCGGCGCGACCGAGGCGGCGCGGGAGATGGAGGACCACGTCGCCGATCTCGTCGCGGAGGTGATCGTCGTCGCGCACGGCCGCCGCGGCGGCGACGAGCGCGTCGTGGTCGTCGGCGCGCTCGCCGACGGCGCGCCGGTACGCGCGGTAGAGGTCGACCACCTCCGCCGCTCGGTGGCTGCCGGCCGCGAGCGCGGCCAGCTCGCTCGCGGTGAGCGCTCGCAACTCGGCGAACGTGTCGACCAGTGCAGCGAGCGTCTCGGGGTGATGCCGTAGCTCGGAGAGGCGGCTGGGCGTGTCGGCGAGAACGGCGCGCACGGTGAGCCGCGCCTCGAGGGCCGACAACGGTCGAGCCGCACCAGCGGCCAGACGTTGCGCGGCGACCCGCGGCGCGAGCGCAGGCAACGTGAGGAACTCGGTCGCGACGAGGCCGTCGCGAGCGAGCGAGCGCCGGACGGTGAGCGCGGCGAGCGACGACGGCATCACCACCGTGACCGGTCGCAGCGGATCGCCCGCTTTGCGCACGGCAACCATCGCCTCGAGCGCGCGCAACGCGGGAGCGCCATACGGCGTGATCTGCAAGCGCGCCCCCGTCTCCACCATTGCGATCGACCATACCGACCACGTGTGACACTGACCGGATGCCTGACGGGATGTCGCACCGGGCGCCGGGCCGGATGGTCGACCGCCTGCGTGAGCGTCTACGTGACCTCCCGCGGCGCAGCGCCCTCGTCGTGGTCGGCGTGGCCGTCGTGCTCCTGCTCGTGCTCATCGTCGCCTTCTGGTCGCAGGGCGAGGGCGGCAGCACCGCCGCCTTCTGCTCGAGCGCCCGAAGTGGTGAGAACCCGCTCGATGTGTTCGACCGTTACGACCCCACGAACGTCTCCACGGCGCGCCAGCAGCTCCAGGCGGGGCTCCAGCGGCTGCAGCAGCTCGAGCACGCCGCCCCCGGCGAGATCCGCGACGACATGAAGGTGCTGGTCGACGTGGCCCAGCAGCTGGTCACGGCGCTCGACCCGGCGACGAAGGACAAGACGATCCCCGACTTCACCAGCGAGTTCGACCGCGTCCGGCTGGCCAGCGCCACGGTGATCCGGTTCGCCAACGACAAGTGCGGAGTGCAGCTCGACAGCGGCGCACCGACGGTTCCGGCGACGTTGCCGCCGGGAACGCCGACATCGTGACGCGAAGAAAGCCCAGGTCAACCCGCATGCTTGTAACGCGTTCGCAACGCTGGTAACAAGACCGCAACCCAACCGCCCCCGCTCCCTGGAGTTGCTGTGACCGTCTCGTTCCCCCTGCTTCGACGCGCCCTGATGGCCGTCGCCGTCGGATTGCTCGCACTGGGCACCGTCGCCTGCCAGCCCGCGCCCAAGTCGAGCGCATCAGGCACCAGTTCGTCCGAAGCCGCACAGATGGTGTCGCTGATCAACTCGTACCGCGCCGCTAATGGGCTGCCGAAGCTCGCGCAGGCCAGCGATGCGACCGCCAAGGCACAGCAGCACTCGAACGAGATGGCGGCGGCCGGTTCGCTCTACCACTCGAGCAGCCTCAGCAGCGGCATCTCCGCCGGCTGGCGGGCCATCGGGGAGAATGTCGGCGTGGGCGGCTCGGTCACTCAGCTCGAGTCGATGTTCGAAGCGTCGAGCGTGCACCGCGCCAACATGCTGAACGGCGCCTACAACCAGATCGGTGTCGGCGCCGCCCGCGGTGGCGACGGCCGGTTGTACATCACCGAGATCTTCGTCGGCCGTTGACATGAAGCGCCGGGTGATCGCGCTGGCGATCGGCGCGCTCGCAATCGGCGGGGTCATGTATGGCTTTGCCTCGGCGGCGTCCACACCCGGCCGCGTCTCGGCGAGCGCCACCTCCGATCCCCCGCTCGATCACCTGCCCGCGCCGCAACTCGCCGCGCTCCCGGAGCCAACCACGACGCTGGCTCCGGAGCCCACACCGGAAACCGATCCGGCGCCACCGCCACCACCAGTCACCGCCGCACCGAAACGGGCGCCGGCACCGGCGCCCGCGCCGGCCAACGACGGCTCCGCGGCCTCGCAACTGCTGTCGCTCGTGAATCGTTTCCGCGCCGCGCACGGCCTGCCCGCGCTCTCGTCGGCGAGCGATGCGATGGCGAAGGCACAGCAACACGCGCGAGACATGGCCGCGCAGGGCCGCATCTACCACTCGAGCAGCATGTCGAGCGGCATCTCGGGGGGCTGGACGGCGCTCGGCGAGAACGTCGGGATGGGCAGTTCGGTCAGCCAGATCGAGTCGATGTTCGAAGGGTCGAGTCAACACCGCGCCAACTTGCTGAACCCGTCGTTCAACCAGATCGGCGTTGGGGTCGCGCAGGGCAGCGACGGTGCGCTGTACGTGACCGAGTTCTTCGTCGGGCGCTGACTACACCGGCATGTCGAGGCGGTTCGTGAGAACCCGATCGATGATGCCGTAGTCCTTCGCCTCTTCCGGCTTGAACCACCGGTCGCGATCCGAGTCGGCTTCGACCTGCTCCACGGTCTGACCCGTGTGGAACGCGATGCGCTCCGCCATCAACTGCTTGATGTAGATCATCTGCTCGGCCTGGATCGCGATGTCGCTCGCCTGCCCGCGGATGCCGCCGGACGGCTGGTGCATCATGATCCGCGCGTGCGGCAGCGCATAGCGCTTGCCGTTCGCTCCGGCGCACAACAGGAACTGACCCATCGAGGCGGCCAGGCCCATGCAGATCGTGCCGACCTCGGGCTGAACGAACTGCATCGTGTCGTAGATCGCCATGCCCGCGGTCACGGAGCCGCCGGGCGAGTTGACGTAGAGCCAGATGTCCTTGTCGGGGTCGTCGCCCTCGAGGTACAGCAGCTGCGCGGTGATCAGGTTGGCGATGGCGTCGTCGACTTCGGTGCCGAGGAAAACGATGCGGTTC
>Ga0105245_10006162_pt1 | contig 10554 bp, 10 predicted proteins | sample KBSM54metaG_FD_81523 | JGI IMG/M metagenome (GOLD analysis project Ga0105245, IMG submission 81523) | Miscanthus rhizosphere microbial communities from Kellogg Biological Station, Michigan, USA - KBS M5-4 metaG | ecosystem: Host-associated > Plants > Roots > Rhizosphere > Soil | place...
GGGCGAGGGTGGCGAGCGTCGGATCTGTGCAACTCGGATGATCGCTCCACCGCTCTCCAGCCAGGAACGATGCGAACTCCATGAAGCACGCACCCTTGCGGGCGGAGCGGTGGCGGCCGGCCGACAGAGTCGGAACCAGCTCGGGAATCGCGGTGCTTCGCATGATCGACCTCGCTTGCCTCACGGTGTCACTTCATCATCCTCCGGTGTGTCATCGGCGACAAGTAGTGTCGCGCCCATGGACGCACGCGAACTCTTCCTCCAGTCGGATGCCGCGCTCCGCTCGGTCGTCGATGCCCTGACTCCTTCCGACCTCGAGCTGGCCGCGCCCGCCGAGTGGAGCGCCGGCCACCGCTCGGCATCGCTCACCGTGCGCGACATCGTGCTGCGGCACGCCTACGACGAAGCCTGGATCCCGGATCTGCTCGCGGGCCGCACCACCGACGAGGTCGGCGACCGGTGGAAGTCGGTGCTCGACAGTGAAGCGAGCCACGACGATCCGATTGGCACGTACGACGCGATCCATGACGCGGCGACGGCTGCCATGTCCGCTCCCGGCCTCGACCAGGGGATGACCCTGCACTTCAGCTACGGCGACTACCCGTTCCGCGAGGGCATCCTGCATCCCACCTCCTATCGCGCATTCCAGGCGTGGCAGATCGCGCGCTTGGTCGGGTCGGGCTTCCACTTCTCGCCCGAGTTGATCGCGGGACTGAACGAGCTCCTGCTGCCGATCGTGCCTGCCCTGCGTGGGTTCGGTGTCTTCCCGGCCGAGCAGCAGCCGCCGGCCGATGCCGACGACGAGACCCGGCTGCTGTGCGCGGTCGGCTACTGGCACGAATAGCCTGAGAGCATGCGCGTCCACATCGGCACCGATCACGCCGGCCTCGACTTCAGCCAGCATCTGCAGCAGCACCTGACCGACGCCGGGCACGAGGTGATCGACCACGGTCCGAAGACCTTCGACCCCTTGGATGACTACCCGAGCTTCTGCATCAACACGGCGCTGGCCGTGGTGCGAGACCAGGCGGCGGGCATCCAGACCCTGGGCGTGGTCTTCGGCGGATCCGGCAACGGCGAGCAGATCGCCGCCAACAAGGTGAAGGGTGCGCGAGCGGCCCTGGCGTGGAATCACGACACCGCCCTGCTGGCACGCCAGCACAACGATGCGAACCTGATCGCGATCGGCGCTCGCCAGCACTCGCTCGAGGTCGCGTTGGCCCTGGTCGACGCCTTCCTGGCCGAGCCGTTCAGCGGCGAGGAGCGGCACGCGCGCCGCATCGCCCAGCTCGCCGAGTTCGAGACCACCGGCAAGATCGCCGGCCACCAGATCGACGACTAGGGGGCGCTCATGCCCGAAGGCCATTCCGTCCACCGCATCGCCCGGCAGTTCGAGCGACATTTCGAGCACACGCCCGTCGCGGTGACATCGCCGCAGGGACGGTTCGCGGCGGGTGCCGCGCAGCTCGACGGCCATGAGATCGTGCGGTCTGAGGCGGTCGGCAAGCAGATGTTCCTCGAGTTCGATCACGGGCTCTGGCTTCGGGTGCACCTCGGCATCTACGGAGCCTGGGACTTCGCGGGCGACATCACGGTCGACGCGACCACCGCATCCGCCAACGGCCGCATGGGGCAGAGCAACATGCGCGGCACCGACCTGGCTGCGCATGAGGACTCGCTCGCCTCGATGGGCGCGCCTCGCCTCACGCGCCTGCGCATGAGCGAGCAGGAGAGGCGCGAAGACGACATCGAGAGCTTTCCGCCCGAGCCGATCGGCGCGGTGCGGGTTCGCTTGCTGACCGAGACAGCGGTGGCCGATCTGCGTGGCCCGACCGCCTGTGAGGTGCAGACGCCCGAGCAGGTGGATGCCACGATCGCCAAGCTCGGACCCGACCCGCTGGTCGGCGACCCAGCCGTGGGTGAAGAACGGTTCGTCGCCGCCGTGCGCAAGAAGCCCACGCCGATCGCCTTGCTCCTGATGGATCAGGCCGTGGTCAGCGGTATCGGCAACGTGTACCGGGCCGAGATGCTGTTTCGCGCCCGGCAGAACCCGTTCACGCCGGGCAAGGAGGTCCGCGAGGAGGTCGTGCGAGAGCTCTGGCACGACTGGGTGAAGCTGCTGAGCATCGGCGTGCAGACCGGTCAGATGCTCACCATGGACGACCTCAGCGACGACGACTACCAGAAGGCGCTCGCCTCGCGCGCCGACCGGCACTGGGTCTACCACCGCACCGGTGAGCCCTGTCGCGTCTGCGGAACGCCGATCCTGATGCAGGAGCTGGGTGGCCGCAAGCTGTACTGGTGCCCGGTGGACCAGGCATGAGAAAGACACCGCGCTACACCGTCACCGATGAGGCCGAGATCAAGCGCCTGATCCGCGAGAACCCCTGGGCGACCTACGTGTCGAACACGGCCGGCGGGCTGGTCGCCTCGCACTATCCGACCTTGCTCGAAGACGACGCGGAGGGCATCTCGATCGTCACGCACTTCGGGCGCCCCGATGAGGAGCTGCACGAGGTTCCCCAGCACGAGATGCTCGTGATCATCCAGGGTGCTCACGGCTACATCTCGCCCAACTGGTACGCCGACGACGACTTCATCCCGACCTGGAACCACGTGACCGCGCACCTGTACGGCGTGCCCGAAGTCCTCTCCGAGGAGGAGAACTTCGCCGTACTGGGCAAGCTGGTCGGCCACTTCGAGGGCCGGATGCCGCATCCGGTCTCGCTCGATCAGGACGAGGCGACCGCGCGTCGCATCGCCAAGGGGACGATCGGACTCCGCATCCGCGTGACCCGCGTGGATGCCCGTCTCAAGTTGAGCCAGAACAAGTCGGATGAGGTGCGAGAAACCATCATCGATGCACTGCAGGGTGACGGCGTCTACGCGCACCCCGGGCTCGCGGTCGAGATGGAACGGATCGAGAAGGAGCGGACCACGCCGCAGCCATGAGCACCCTGCTGCGCAACGCACGGCTGTACGACGGCACGCCCGTCGACCTCCTGATCGTCGACGGCCGGGTGGGCTGGTCGAGCCGTGAGCCGAGCGCTCGTGAATCGAGACCACCAGCCGATGCCGCCACCGAGACCCTCGACCTCGACGGCCGCTGGGTCGGTCCGGGACTGTGGGATTCGCACGTCCACTTCGGCCAGTGGGCGCTGGGGTCGCGCCGATTCGACGTGAGCGGGGCGACGTCGGCCGCCGAGACTGCCGCGTGGGTGCGCGAGGAGGCCGCGCGGCGTCCGCCCGAGCCCGGCACGGTCCTGATCGGCCAGGGCTTTCGCGACGGACTATGGCCCGACGTCCCGACGCCCGAACTGCTCGACGTCGGAGACATCCCGGTCGCGCTGGTCAGCGGCGACGTCCATTGCATGTGGACCAATGCGGCGGCACTGCGACTGCTCGACATGCCCGCCGAGGCATGGCTGCTCCGCGAGCAGGAGGCCTTCGATCTCAACGTGCGGCTCAGTGCGGCGCCCGAGGATCAACTCGACGCGTGGGCGCTGGACGCCGCAGCCGTGGCCGCGTCACGCGGCGTGGTCGGAATCGTCGACCTCGAGATGAGCGGCGCGGTGATGTCGTGGCGGCGACGGTTCGCCGCGGGATTCCGTGGACTGCGGGTGCGGGCCGGTGTCTACCCCGACGACCTCGACGCGGTGGCCGTGGACGGCATCCGCACCGGCCTGTCGGTGCCGGGCACCGGCGGCCTGCTGACCGGCGGCCCGTTCAAGCTCTTCACCGACGGCTCGCTCAACACGCGAACCGCCTGGTGCTACGACGACTATCCGGGACTGTCGGGTCCGGATGCCGCGGGCCTCGCGATCCACTCCGCCGGCGAGTTGCTCGACCTGGCGCGACCGGCGGTCGCGAAAGGATTTCTGCCCGCCATCCATGCGATCGGCGACCGCGCCGCGACGCTCGCGCTCGACACCTTCGAGGCGCTCGGCCCGCTGCCGTCGCCGGGCGGCAGTATCGAGCACGCGCAACTGGTGGCCGACCTCGATCTCCCTCGCTTCGCCGCCCTGGGGGTGCGGGCGAGCGTGCAGCCCGAGCACGCCATGGACGACCGCGACGTGACCGACCACTACTGGGCAGGGCGCACAGGCCGAGCTTTCGCCTACCGTGCCCTCTGGGAGGCGGGAGCCGAGCTCGCTCTCGGCTCCGACGCGCCGGTCGCGCCGCTCGATCCGTGGGTCACGATCGCCGCGGCGGTCTCACGCAGCCGCGACGGTCGTGAGCCGTGGCATCCCGAGCAAGCCCTGCCGGTCGACGTGGCGCTGCACGCATCGTGGGGCGGCGAAGGGGCGCTCGCCGTCGGAAGCCCAGCCGACCTGGTCATCACCGATCGCAACCCGATGGAGGCGACGTCCATCGATGCCACCGAAGCCGACGCCGCCGGCGATCAGCTCAGGAGCATGCCCGTTCACGCGACCATGGTCGCGGGGGAGTGGACGCACGGCCCAGGAACGCACGGCCCAGGAACCCACCGGGGCTGAGAACCCGGCGGGTACCGATTCGATTGCTTACGCGACCGAAACGGACTGACCGCCCCACGACTGGAACTCGGCGCGGTTCTCCTGCACGTGGTTGGTCCAGCCGATGCCGTTCCACCAGCGGAGCTGGGGGATGCCGAGCGGATCGTTGTACCAGCCGGCGGGCGCGGCCGAGGACGTCGGGGTGACGACGGTGCTGCTGTTCATGGGGGAACTCCTGCTGAGGGAAGTGAGCCGCTGAGGGGGATTCGGGTTTCGGCTCGCGCTCACATTAGTACCCCCCGTCTGCGGGGCGCGAGTCCCCCATCTGGGGGACGCCGAGCACATCTCGGCTAGCGGGTCCAGGGGTCCGATTCGTGCCGCCACCAGCTGTCGAACGGTGTCACGGGCGCCGCCCGCTTGTGCTCCGTGTCGAGGTAGCGCGCCTCGATGGCCGAGGCCACGGCATCCGGGACCTCGTGACCCTCGAGGTAGTCGTCGATCTGCTGGTAGCTGAGCCCGAGATTGGCCTCGTCGGTCTGGCCGGGGTTCTCGTCGAGCAGGTCGGCGGTGGGAGCCTTGAGGTAAAGCCGCTCGGGCGCCCCGAGATGTTCGAGCAGGGCGCGACCCTGTCTCTTGGTGAGTCCGCTGAGGGGCAGGATGTCGGCTCCGCCGTCGCCGAATTTGGTGAAGAACCCCGTGACCGCCTCGGCCGCGTGATCGGTGCCGACCACCAGCATCCGGCCCTGACCGGCGATCGCGTACTGCGCGATCATGCGGGCACGCGCTTTCACGTTGCCCTTCGTGAAGTCGAGCATGGGCGCGTCGAACCGGTCGCCGTACTCGGCCTGGAATCCGTCGACAGCGCGCTTAATGTCGAAGATCACCGCCTCGGACGGCTGGATGAAGCTCAACGCGAGTTGCGCGTCGTCTTCGTCGGCCTGCACCGCATAGGGCAGGCGCACGGCGGTGAAACCCGCCTCCACACCCGAAGCGGCCAGCCGCTCGACAGCGAGCTGACACAGTCGGCCGGCCAGCGACGAGTCCTGGCCTCCGCTGATGCCCAGCACGAGGCCGGCCGCGCCGGTGCTGGTCAGGTAGTCCACGAGAAATCCGATGCGACGTTCGATCTCGGTTGCCGGATCGATGGTCGGCTGCACGTGCAGGGTGGCGATGATCGTCGCTTGAGCGGGGCGCATGCCTCAACGGTACCGAGAGCGGGCCGGTTGCTGCCCCCAATAGGGGTGAGATGGGGTCGGAAAACCCTCGTGCCGGTCCGCCACCCCGCTAGCGTTTCGTTTCGGGGAACAACGAACGGGCCGGGGGGCGACGTGGGCGACATCGAGGCGTTGACGGTGCCCGCAGCCGGCTGGTATCCCGACCGGAACGAGGCCAACACCCTTCGATGGTGGGACGGTCAGCAATGGACCGATCAGACCCAGTCGACGGCGCCGGCGGCGGCCGCCTTCGAGCAGCCCGTGTCGGCCGCTGCCTTCGGAACAGTCACTGCTGTGGCGACAACGCCCGGGGTTGCACCAGGGTGGTACCCGGACAACTACGACCCATCGATCAACCGCTGGTGGGATGGCACTCAATGGACCACCCACACGGCGCCGGCAGGCCCGGTCGTTCCGCAGCCGTCGGTCGGCTCGGTCGGCTCGTTCGGCGCAGAGCCGGTCTCATCGGTTCACAACACGATGGCGACCCTGGCACTGATCTTCTCGCTCGTGAGCTTCGCCGGATTGATCTTCGCCCCGCTGCTCGCCCTGTCGCTCGCCGGAATCATCACAGGAGGCGTTGCTCTTCGACGGGCTCCGCGATTTGCTCCCGGCGCGAGACGTCGCGGCCAGGCCGTCGCAGGCATTGTCGTGGGCGCAGTAAGCCTCATCGCCACGGTCCTTCTCACCGTTTCGGCATTCTTGGTCTCTCAGCAGGTGCACAGCACCACCGGCTCGCAGCTGGGCAGCCAGCAGGCAAGCCCGCAGAACAACGGTGGGGTCTTCTTCCCGTCCACGGTCGCCGAAATGAAGGGCGTGATCGCGACGTCGATTGAGAGGCAGGACTCGGTCGTCGTCACCGCCGTCAGCTGCGACGCGGCGGCGTCGATGGTCAGCGGATCCATCTTCGAGTGTGGGGTGACCGTCACCGATGGCCGCTGGCTTCCGGTTCGGGTCAACATCGAGTACCCCGCTGGGACCGGGATGGCATACGGAGTCTCGTCGGGACCGCTCCTCGCACACGACACGGCGGCGCCCATCCAGAACTACACACTTGATCAGATCACGCGTGAACTCACGATCGACCTCTCCCAAGCGTGGCGGTCTCAGGTCGTGCGCACGGACTGCGAACCGACAGCCTCGACGGCCACCGGGTCCACCTTCGGCTGCGTTCTCGCTCTCGATGGTGGCCGCACGGGAGGCGTGCTGATCACGATGGTGCAGCCGGGAGGATTTGACGTCACCGTGACTCAGCCGCCACCGGGCTCGGGCAGCTCAGGCGGGAGCACCTCAGGCGGGAGCGGCACAGGCGGGAGCGGCTCCGACGGGGGCGGCTCAGGTGGGTCGACCGATCCGGAACCGGATCCCGACCTCTCCAACTCCTAGAGGACGGGGCGGGGGTTAGCCCCACCGGCCGCGGTCGGTCTGCCGGATGCCCGACGGCATCCGGTCTCGCCACTCTGGAACCATGACCGCGACAATGGATTCCGCCATGACGACGCCCGCCCCCTCCGCTTCGCACGCCCGCCCGCTCTACGCGCGGCTGTGGACGGGAGTGCCGCGCGAGCTGGCCTACCTGTTCATCGCCTTCCCGATCGCGACGGTCGGCTTCACGATCGCCGTGTCCTTGTTCAGCACCGGCATCGGCACGCTGGTCACCTTCTTCATCGGCTTGATCCTGCTCGTGGCCGGGCTCTACGTGGCCCGCGGCTTCGGCACCGTCGATCTCGCCCTGCTGCGCTGGGTCGGGCGACCGCCGATCACGGCTCCCGACTGGCAGGACGCACGAGCACGCACCGGTTTCTTCGGCTGGCTGCGCGCGGTGTTCGGCAACGCGCACTATTGGCTCTACCTGCTGTGGTCGGGACTCGTCGACTTCATCGTCGCGACCGTCACCTGGTCGATCATGATCGCGTGGGTGTCGACGGCGCTGGGCGGCGTGACCTACTGGTTCTGGCAGATCTTCCTTCCCACGCCGAACGATCAGGTGTATCCCGCGCATTGGCTGTTGGAGCGCATCGGATTCCCCCTCGGGAACGCCGATCCGCAGATCGTCGACACTGTTTCCTACCTCGTCGTCGGGCTGATCTTCTTGGCGACCCTGCCGTTCGTGACCCGCGGTCTGGTGTCCCTGCACTGGCTGATCGCCAAGGGGATGCTCGGCGCCTTCCGCAGCGATGCGCTCCGTCGCGAAGTCGAGAGCCTGTCGTCGTCGCGCACGGCCGCGGTGGCCGCCGAGGGCACCGCGCTGCGCCGACTGGAGCGCGACATCCACGACGGACCGCAGCAGCGCCTGGTGCGCCTGCAGATGGATCTCGCGGCGGCCGACCGCCAGTTGGATGCCGATCCTTCCGCCGCGCGCACCCTGCTGAACGAGGCGATGCAGCAGTCGAAGGACGCGCTGGAAGAGCTGCGCGCCCTCTCCCGTGGATTCGCTCCGCCCCTGCTGCTCGACCGTGGTCTGGTGGCGGCGTTGGATTCGATGGCGAGCCGGTCGAGCATCCCGGTGACGTTCGTCTCCGCGGTTCCCGACGACACGGTGCTGCCGGCCGAGGTCGAGAGGAACATGTACTTTCTCGCAGCCGAGGCGGTGACCAATGCCGAGAAGCACTCGCAGGCGAAGAAGGTCACGATGCGGGTCTGGGTGCGCGATGACTCCAGTGGACGCAGCTGGCTCGACCTGACCGTCTCGGATGACGGGATGGGCGGCGCCACAGCGCTCCCCGGACATGGGATCGCCGGGCTCGAGGAACGTGCCCATGGCTTGGGCGGTACTGTCACCGTAACCAGCCCGATCGGCGGGCCGACCGTGGTCTCGGCTCAGCTGCCATTCAGTGGTTCGGAGCCCGCCAAGAGCACGCCGATCAAGAGCACGCCCATCAAGAGCGCGCCGACTGGGAGCACGCCGACGAAGAAGGGCACGCCGAAGCCCCGCACCACGCAGCCCTAGCGGGCGCGCGCTGCGCGCCGCTCCGTCTCACGCCCCACCCGTGCTGCGGCGCGCCGGTGCACCGGATTCTTCGGTGTCAACGGGATGGGCTGCGGGTGAAGGGCGTCGCCGGGTGGCGGGAGGAGCCGATAGTCGGTTCCCGCCCGGCGAACCTTCCAGCCATTGTTGTGAACCATGAGGTGGTGATGCCGACACAGCAGGATGCCGTCGTCGACATCCGTCGAGCCCTGGTCGGTGCGCCATTCGTTGATGTGATGAGCTTCGGTCCAGGACGGGGGACGATCGCATTCCGGATGCGCGCATCCACCCCAGATCGCCGCCAGCACGGTGCGTTGATGGTGGCTGAAGCATCGTTGGGTCCTGCCCAGCTTGAGGGCCCGACCCGCCGGGTCGAAGAGGATCGGCACGAGTCCGTCGGCGCAGCCGATTCGTTCTGCCGTGGCGAGGGAGACGGCGGCGTTCTGCCCCTCGAGGTGGGCGATGCCGGCTCGGCGGTCCAGATCGTCCAGGCTGACGTGAACGCGGACCGACGGCTCGCGGACGCCGAACACACGCCCATCGTCGGCCGCGCAGGCGATTCTCACCATCTGGACCAGTGCGTCGAGGGCGAGTTGCTCGGTGCTTCGGGGGTCGAGCATGATCGCGTCGTCGCGCGCTACAGCCGACGGGTCGACGAAGCGCGGTCCACCGCGCCGGGGTGAGGTGACCGCATCGACCGCGTCAGCGACCAACGCGGCCGATTCAGGGTCGAGCAGACCGGTGAGGCGAGTCATACCGTCGGCTTGCGGGCTCAGGCGCAGGAACCGCTTCTCGCGCAGCAGGGCTTCACGGTCGGCGACGCCGGCCTCGTCCAACTCGTCGCGTAGCTCGCGAGCCCGGCGCGCGACCTTCTCCGGAGGCAGCAAGCCGACGGTGCTCAACAGCGAGTGGGCGGCATCCGCGAGGTCGTCGGCGGCCACTGTCGGAGACGGTGACCCCAACCCGGCCTGAATCGCCGCGGCCGCACCGACCGACACCTGCCCGGCGGAGACCTGGGTGGCGACTTCGCCCATCCAGGGTGACGGTGCGCCGATCATCGCGCCGACGGCGGTGATCGCGCGCGCTTCTGCGCCGGTCGTCCCGGTGACCTGCGAGACGAGCGCGTCGGCCGTGCGTGCTCCGACTCGTTGCGCCAAGCCGTTGTAGCCGAGCTCGAGCGACGACCGTCGGGCGACCTCACCCGCCAATGCGGCGAGACCGGCGTCTACGACGCGTCGCGCGTGCGCCCATGCTCGCATCGCCTCGATCAGCTCCGAGTCGGACGCGCTCGACGCATCACCCAGGTCGGGCACCTCCAGGTGCTGCATCAGGGTGGTGGGCATGACGATATTCTCCCACGTGCAGAACACAGATTCTAGTCGAGAGTTGCAATCTGTGGACAACAATAGAACAGGGATTCGGTGACGGACAGGACAGCAACAGAGCCCACGACGTTTCGACCAAGCCCTCACGCGCGCCCTCCTAGGCTTGCCCATGTGACGGGCAAACGCGTGGTGGTCGCCGACGACTCGGTTCTGCTGCGTGAGGGACTGGTCCGCGTGCTGACCGAGGCCGGCCACGAGGTGGTCGGCGCATACGGCGACGCCGAGGCGTTGCTCGCCGCGGCGAATGAGCTCGAGCCCGACCTGGCCGTGCTCGACGTGCGGATGCCGCCCACCTTTCGCGACGAAGGAGTTCGCGCCGCGATCGCGCTGCGGGCGCTGCTGCCGGGCACGGGCATCCTGCTGCTGTCGCAGTATGTCGAGGTCGCGTACGCCCAAGAACTGCTCGGCGCGGGCACCGGGGGAGTCGGCTACCTGCTCAAGGACCGCGTCGCCTCGCTGGCCGACCTCACCGATGCCCTCGACCGGATCGCCGACGGCGGCACCGTGCTCGA
>Ga0105245_10006163_pt1 | contig 10553 bp, 9 predicted proteins | sample KBSM54metaG_FD_81523 | JGI IMG/M metagenome (GOLD analysis project Ga0105245, IMG submission 81523) | Miscanthus rhizosphere microbial communities from Kellogg Biological Station, Michigan, USA - KBS M5-4 metaG | ecosystem: Host-associated > Plants > Roots > Rhizosphere > Soil | place: Michigan...
GCATCAGATCCGCAAAGTTGCCAATCTCGATCCAGCCGACATCAAGGCGCAAGACAAACAATGATCCGCTAACAGATTCCTCAAGGATCACTACCGATAATGATGATTATCGGGCCGCGCAAATACCCCTAGTGAGCGGTAAACTTGACCACTTGTACGGTTTCAGCGTTACACGTCAAAGTGGAACTGGCTATCGGGCGTCGCAGGAAAACGTGTCTTCTAAAGACCACAGCAACGTCCACCCAACATAGGACGTTTCCCAACTCGACGTTGGGTCGCTCTTTGCTAATTGCGCTATTTTGCGTTCGAGCAATTCAATAAAATCGACTTGCATACCTTTTGGCGGGCAAAACAGTTGCTGCTTGAATTGGTCTCTTGCCTCATTGTTCGCCCATGTTAATCCCTCACCAACTGCCTGAACGTAAGCCCTCGAAGCGGCCTTTGCGTTCGCATCAGAAGAGGAACTCGATCTCCGGTACTCCTTCAAGCTCATCTCCCCGTGGAGCTGGATACTTAGAATGGAAAGGCAACAGGCGAGAAGCAGACTTCGCATTTCCTGAATGTATCAGACGCAAGCGATCAAGGAAATAAAATGCAGGCATCAACTGGGGCCACGTCGGCGGTTTGAACGTTACACGTCCAAGTGAACTACAGATATGTGCCCGGCAACTCGTGGTTTGCATTAACCGTCCTAAACCAACCATCGCAAGCGAGAATTCTTCATCGACTCAGTCGATTCTTCTTTAAAGGCTAGTTACATCTTTCATCGGGGACAACCAAAATTCTCAGTCGTGTGGCTTTCGACCAGCTGCGTACCGGTTGTGATAAATTCGTCGTAGGCTACGCGGCGGCCTGAAATCATAAGGAGCGAAACATGAACCGACTCCAAGTCTTGTCGTTGACTACATTGATGTTAATGATCGCTTTTCGCCTTCCGGGACAAACTCCGGATCATGAGTGGGACGCCCAGATTGTGGTGTGCAACGACGGCAAGATCGGAGTCGACGTGGCCCGAGCCTACAGGCATCCGGATTATTTCAGTGGCGACCAGTGGGAGGTTACAGGGTGGTTTCACGTTGATCCTGGGAAATGCGAGGCGATCGGCAAATCTGAGAGCTACGCTACGGGAGGCGTACTTCTTAAGGACCCGATTACTCTTCTCGCTTTTGGATTCCGCGACTCCACAGGCGTGTCTGGATCCATCAGGTTTTCGCCTGGTACCAAGAATTATTATCCGACCAATCAGCAGTTTTGTGTTGAAACCGAGGGCTTTTTGTATCGAGCATCGGGGAGCAGTCCTCCGCGGGATTGCACCGGGGCGCAGTTCCTGATCCCGGCCTCTTACGAATTCACTGGCCCTTTGAATTCAAGCCGCGTCGGTGTTTCGGATAATGAGCTTCATGTCAGCATTGGCCCAAATGATCGGGCGATTCCGTTCGGGAAGCAATCTTCGGGCAGCGGTGTTTCCCAAAGCACGGGGGGCGGCGGTCAGAGCAAGGGCGATGCGAATGTCGGCGCATGCGGAAAGGTCTCCTGCTGGGACCTCCTTCTCCAGGGCCTGAATCAGGCCGCAAAAGACAACGAAGCTCAAAGAGGGGCATCCAACGCCAACAACAATCCGCCTCTACCGACAAGGCCAAAACCGGTTGTCAGCGCGGTTCGTACTCCCGCCGCGCTGCCGCAAAGGCCACACCTTGCTCCGATCATGGTCGGCAAGATCGATGTGTCGCATCTCGCTGGATTGCAGAGGGGCGACACACCCGAATACGTTTCTTCGATCTTTGGACAGCCTACATCGGCCCCGGAGCAAGATTCTTCGGGTTTCGGGGGCTATCCCCACAAACGGGACGATGGCTCATCGATTAGAGTAAATTACTACGACAACGTTGTTACTCGCGTTAAAGCATACAGTAAGGGCTCACGTAGCGTATCTGAGCCATTGTTGGATCTGTTAGGAAAGGACGAGTCCGCAGCCGTTGCGCTTCTAGGGCCTCCCCAAACACGGGAGTCATTGTGGAATATCGACAATACTGACCTCGTCTGGTCGTTTCCCATGCCAGGCAGACCGGCCGAATCGCGCCCGGAACCGGAGGCTACACAGACCGTCACGCTCCATTTCAGAACAGGTGTGGGCTGTCAATCAGTTGCCTTGGTATGGTGAGCGACCACCGCAATAGAGAGCGATAATATCGTCTTGCGTGATACTCGGCGTGTTCGCAATGGCGGCAACTGCCATGCCCGCGCAGGCTTATGGTCTGATTCGGGATGGGTTGATCCTTGGCAGGAGTGACGGACTGCTGAGCCGAGGCAGCGCCCGAGGACAGTAACATTGTCGGAAATACTGTAAATCCCCGGTACGACATCTCCCAAGCATATCGCCCGGAATTTATCTTGGCAATATGCGCCATCCCGGAGAAGTCCCTTAGGCGACACTGAGTTCCGATAACCATCAACAGGAAACAGGTACGGGGCTGGTCGCGGTTGGCAAGAAGCATCCACCTGGATGTCTAGTCGGCAAACCGTCGAAGTGGATCGTGAGACCGACTTCAGTGCGAGGGTGAGCCCGCCATCGCTACCGATAATAGGAATTAACAGGCACGGAAAAATTTCTGTCTTGTTTACTTATGAATGATGATGCTACCGCTGCTCAATGGCGTTGCATCGATGCTATAGCGACTGCCCATGGAGTCGCCGCCGGAATTGCACGAATACACCTTCATGCCGAAAGCGTCGACTTGCCCGCTCGGAGTTGGGAAGGATTTGCTCCAAGCGTCCACAGCAAACTGGCAGACAATCGACGCGTTGATCATGCCGATACCATGGAACTGCCCGCGCGGTTGGCCGGTCACCACTAGCCAGTCCATACTCGTGCTCTTAAAATGCAGATTCCCGGCGTCGAAGTGGAACTCCAGATTCCCAGATGGTGTGTTCGCGCCTGGCAGATACTTGGAGACGAAGCCAAAGGTTGCCGGACCGCTAGCTGAGGTATTGACCAAGTCCTTCCCTATAGGAGAGAAGATACTGCCTCCGCCAGTGACGAAGCCAGCACTTGGATCATAGACCGGAAGGGGAATGCAAGAGGGCGCACTGGTGATGCCAGCCAAATTGGTTCCGGTCACGCAAATGTTATAGATGCCTGTAGTCGAAAACGGAGGAACATTCCCGAAGACATTTTCCGTCGCTTGATCGAAAGTGAAGTCTGTGGCCTGCATCGCTGAGAATGCTCCACCATTGATATTGTATTGCGCTGAGGCGATGTTGCCGGACCCGGTTGTGGAGTCATCGATAGTGGCTGTGAGTGCTATAGCGCTGCCGACCGCGACGGGATCGGGGACAGCCAGCAAATTGCTGACAACGGGAAGCCCAACTTCAAAGGCGCCGATGTCGCAACCCGAGCCCTGGGGCCGTATAACGTCACGTTGGTCGGTGGCAATGGGCGTGGTCCCGTCGAGCAAAGTGCAGTAGTTGGTGGGGCTTGTAGGGATAGCATCGAGAGCGGGCCTAGTCGCCAGGAGTGCCAGGGTCAGCGTTGGCCCACCATTGGCTTGCTGGCCCAAATTGAGCCCGGCTTGAGTGCTGTTCATATCGCCGATGCCGACGAAGTGACAAGTAGCGTCGTCCGACAGGTTGTACCCGTAGGAAGTGACAAGAGATCCGAGATAGCAGTTTCCACCCGAGAAAGAGTTAGCGACGATCGTGTTCTTCATGATCAGCCCGCCGTCATTGAAAATCGCACTTCCCAGACCCTGATTGCCGTTAAAATTTGTCGCCGAATTGAGCGCAAAGGTACTGTTAATGACCGACAAGGGACCGCTGGAGGAAATTCCGCCGCCATACTGGGCGGAGTTGATCATGAGCGTGCTGTTAACGATCGTCATCGAGCCAGAATTGACAACTCCTCCGCCATGATTGGTTGATTCGTTACCGTACAGCGTGCTGTTGGTGACGGTCGCGGTGCCGAGGTTGTTGATGCCGCCGCCGGCGGTCGCCGCATAGTTCGTTGAAAGCGTGCTGTGCGTGACCGTTAATGTGCCGTAGGAGTTGTAGATACCCGCACCATAGCCTCCGCCGTAGGCGGACGCCGAGTTAGTCGAAAGAACGCTATAGCCCACGGTGAGGGTGCCAGTATTGTAGATACCGCCACCGTAGGAAGCCGCGTTGTCCCGGATTGTGCTGTTGCTAACCGTGAGAGTGCCATTGTTGTAGATGGCGCCACCAAAGTCAGGAAAGGCAGAATAGCCATTTTCAAGGGTGGCGCCAGAAATAGTGGCTGTGACTCCTGAGCCGATAGAGAAAATCCGGACCGCGGCGCCCCCGCTGATTGCCAAATTCGAGGCGCCTGGACCGACGATGTTTAGGTTTGTCCCAATCATCAGCGGACTACTGAGCATTATTGTCGCGGGGTAAGTGAGATTGAAATTTATCGTGTCCCCCGATGCTGCGCTCGCAATTGCGTTCCGCAGCGAGCCCGCACCATCATTGTTCGAAGTCGTTACTGTGGCCGTAGCCCCCAGGACGTTTGCAGACACCAGAATCGCGATGCAGGCGAGCAAAGATATGTCGCCTGCTTTTGACTGTTTTGTTTGCACTAATTCCTCCGAATTGCCGCCCTTGGGTGGCGGATTAGTCTACCAGACGCCTAAACTTCGGTCAAGGCGCGACGGTACTGCAAGGTGCGATAGTACGCGCGCTGAGTCTTTGGACCGGCCCCGCGGCTGACCTTTGGCTCATATTTGGAATCTCATTGCGCCATGAGGAAAACTAGTACCTGGTTGAAAGGAAGTAAAACAGTAGAACCTACCGATAATGTGACACATCAGGCCTTCTCAGACTGTGCGGGATTACTTCTAACATGCGGACTTCAGGGAGTAATCTCCCTCACTGCCGTCACCGAATCAAATAGAATACGACTAATGGCACCAAGTGGAATATGCCGATCTTGAAGACGTGAAGTAAAGAGGCGGACGATGAAGGCGATTGTGGTGACGGATCAGGCTGCGGGAACGGCCGGGGCGAAGCTGATGGAGCGGCCAGAGCCGCATCCAGCGATAAACGACGTCATTGTTCAGATTCATGCGTCGGCAGTCACCGGGGATGAGCTGTCGTGGCCCTCGACCTGGACCGATCGCCTCGGCCGTGACCGGACGCCTTCAATCCCCGGACACGAGCTGGCCGGAGTGGTCACCGCTCTCGGCTATGGCACGACGGGACTGTCGATTGGACAGAGGGTGTTCGGCCTCACGGACTGGTATCGCGACGGCACGCTGGCGGAGTATGTGGCCGTCGAGGCCCGCAACCTCGCGCCGCTGCCGGGCGACGTTGACTTTATGGAGGGCGCGGCCCTCGTGATGCCGGGCCTGACCGCGTGGCAGGGGTTGTTCGAGCACGGTCGCCTTCGGGCGGGGCAGAGCGTCCTCGTGCACGGTGCCGCCGGCGCAGTCGGTTCGATGGCAACCCAGCTCGCACGTGAGGCAGGCGCGTACGTCATTGGCGCGGGGCGCGCTGCCGGCCGTCAGACGGTTCTCGACTTCGGTGCGCAGGAGTTCGTCGACCTCGAAAACGACGCCTTGGAAGATGTCGGCAGAGTCGATCTGGTCTTTGATGTCATCGGCGGCGAGATCGCGAAGCGGTCCGCAGGCCTGATTCGAGCCGGAGGAACGCTGGTGACCATGACTGGCCCGATCGAGGTGCGCCCCGCTCACGGCCTGACGGTTGACTTCGTTGTCGAGGCCGATCGTGCCCAACTGAGCGAGATTGTCCGGCGGGCACGTGACGGACGAGTGCGGACGAACATCGGCAAAGTATCGACCCTCGATGACGCCGTCGCCGCCTTCAACCGGACCGAGCGGGTCAACGGCAAGACGATGATCCGTGTTCGTCAATGAGCACCGTGCCCCCCGGGGAGTGGAGCGGTTGCACATCGCGGATACCGACGAAGTCGATCTCGATCGCAATTACATCAGTTGGGTGTCGCCTCCTGGTCCTGAAATCGGCAGCGGGCGACAGCGTCGTACTCCAAGCGCCGGACGGTAGGGAATACCTGGACGTGCTGGAAGCGTGTTACGAGCGCATTTCAATGGAACCGTTCCGTGAGCCACCTGGATCGTCTCAGCCTGACATTACGGTGACTGCCGATAATGTTGGACATCAGGCAGTGAATACGTTCAGTCATTTCGACGGCTTGCTGACAACACCGCTGCGTGACTTCGTCCATCCCTGCGGCTGACACGTAGAGTTCGAGATCGGGGACACTAAGAGAGCGATACGCAGTGAATCCGCAACGGCTTATTCTCTTTCTGCTCGTGCCCGCGGTGAGCCTCACCGTGTACGTGATCGTTCGCTCCCGCCACCATTGCGTCCACAATGATCCGCTGTGTCGGCGCGATCGACCATGCATCGCCTGTTATCGTGAACTGTTCCAGAGCCAATGAGGAGCTTTGCAAGAGACCCCCGCATTCAGCGCTCGTAGAATTGTAGGTATGTGGATGATAATGCTCCTTGGTGGAATGGGGAGCGACAGGAAGAATGGCGCATTGCCATGGCCATTGGCGAGCCAGGAAACCTACTCCCAAACGATTTGATTCTCTTCACACCAGTCGAGCGCGATCTGTCTTAGGGCTTCCGTGCGGAAGGTAAACCAGGCTGATTCGATGCCGTGCTGCCGAAGCGTGTCCTTGAATTTCTGGAATGCCCCGGCGCCGCGGATAGCGCGCAAAAGATCTTCGCGAATACTACCGGAATCCACCGAGAGCGAGAAATCCTTCATGATCTCCCACTCGTGTACCTCAAACTTCGTGGGAAGCTCCTGGAAGCGGTCGGCAGACACGATTCGCTTGGCAATCTCCCATTCACGTTTCTGCCATGCAGGAAGATCCGGCTCCTCAATGCCGGACTCCTCTGCCTCACGCAGAAGAGCATGCGAGACGGTTTCCACCTGGCCGGTTTCGAGGTCCAAAAAGGAGGAGGACTCGTCGAACTGCATTTCCAGACTGTCGATGATGTCGTTCAGTCGAACAGTCGCGGGCATAGCTTCGAGACCATCATACTGCCTACGAATGAGTTCCGATAATACGTGACATCGTTCCCCAACACTTTACGTGCCTCGAAGTGCCAGTTCGCGCTGTTGTGAAAGCCGAACTCGACAAACCTGATTGCGCAGCGCCCCACTATACACGGAGAGCGATTGGCAGATAATGATCCTATGCCGCAGTACAAATTTCGCGTCAACGGAGGCCCCGTAACAGTTGATTCCTGGGACCCAGACCAGCCTCTTCTCTATATCCTCCGCAATACACTCGCGCTTCATGGTCCAAAATTCGGTTGTGGGCTCGGCCAATGTGGCGCCTGCACCGTGCTGGTCGATGGCAAGGCCGTGCGATCGTGCACCACGCCCGTCAAACAGGTTACGGACCGCTCCGTCACGACTCTCGAAGGTCTGGGAACGCCGGAAAAGCCGAATACACTCCAGGCCGCTTTCATCGCTGAGCAGGCCGCGCAGTGCGGTTATTGCACCAACGGCATGATCATGTCCGCTAGCGCCGTTCTCACCCAGACGCCGAACCCGACTCTGGAACAAGTCAAACAGGGACTCGCCGGTAATCTCTGCCGGTGCGGGACGCATACTCGAATCCTGAGCGCGGTGATGCGCGCTGCGAAGGTTTAAGAGGTCACAGCCATGGAAACGATGACTTCTCTTTCCCGCCGCGGAATCCTGAAAATGGCCGCTGGTGCGCTGGTCGTGCGCTTCGCCCTGGGACAGTCTACCGGCGACGCTTCCAAGCCTCTCGATCCCTCCGAGGTCGATAGTTTTATCGCCATCCACGCCGATGGATCGGTCACCATCTACACCAGCAAAGTGGATGTCGGCACCGGACTCGCCACCGCGTTTCGCCAGACCGCCGCCGAAGAACTTGGTATTCCCGTCGAGCGTTTCACCGTAATCGAAGGCGACACTGCGCTTACGCCGGATCACGGCGGGACCGGCGGAAGTTCGGGCATTCCCCGAGGCGCGGCCGATATCCGTCGTGCGGCGGCCACTGCCCGTCAGGCTCTGCTCGATCTGGGGGCGAAGCAGCTCAACCAGCCAGCATTGGAGCTGACGATTGCCGGCGGCGAAGTCACGCACTCGGGCGGACAAAAGGTCACCGTCGCATCGCTGGTCGCAGGAAAACGTCTGGGGGTTAAGGTCAACGCCAACGCTCCGCTGAAGAATCCGTCCACGTATACGGTGGTCGGCAAGCCAATCCTTCGCACCGATGTCCCGGGCAAATGCACCGCCAAGCATCCGTGGCTCCAGGACCTCACGCTGCCGGGTATGTTGCACGGACGAGTGGTTCGACCGCCCGCTATCGGCGCGAAGCTACTCTCGGTCGAGGAAAATTCGATTCGGGCCATTCCCGGCGTTCGCGTGATCCGGATCGGAAGCTTTCTGGGCGTGGTCGCGGGGGACGAATGGGCGGCGGTGCGCGCCGCGAAAGAAATCAAGGCTACGTGGAGCGACTCCCAGAGTCTACCCGGCAGCGACGACCTCAGCCATTGGGTGCGGCAGGCCCCGGTGGATCGCGATCAAGCGCTCGCCAACCGCGGCGATGTCAACGCGGCTCTGTCGTCGGCCGCGAAGCAATTATCCGCGACTTACTACTGGCCCTTCCAAAGTCATGCATCGCTCGGCCCTTCGTGCGCCGTCGCGGACGTGAAGGATTCCGGGACAACCATCTGGAGCGCTGCTCAAAATCCGTACGGCCTTCGGGCCAACCTCGCCAAAGTATTCGGCATCCCTCTGAACAAGATGCGAGTGGTCTATCGGGATGGCTCGGGCTCCTATGGCACCAACGGGGCCGATGACGCCGCTGCGGATGCACTGATGCTTTCGCGCGCCGTGGGACAACCAGTACGCGTGCAGTGGATGCGGCAGGATGAGCATGGCTGGGATCCGAAAGGTCCCGCGCAGCTTCACGAGTTACGCGGCGGACTGGATGCGAGCGGCAACATCTCGGCATGGGAAACGCAGATGTGGATCCCGGATGGCCCGCAGGGAAGCCGGGCGCTGCTGGGACCCGAGTCGGCTGCCATATCGCAGACGCATGGGCAGGGCGCCGGCTTGATGACGTTGAACCTTGATCCGCCATATCCGGTTGCGAATCTGCGGGTGGTGTCGCATCACTTGAAGGACACTCCGTTGCGGCTCTCAAATCTCCGCGCACCGGGCAAGATCGCCAATATCTTCGCAGTGGAAAGCTTCGCCGATGAGCTGGCCGCGGCCGCCGGAATGGACCCGGTTGCGTTCCGCCTGCGTGGGCTCACCGATCCGCGTGCCGTCGAAGTGCTCAAGCGGGCCAGCGGAATGATGGATTGGCAGACTCGCCTGTCGCCCAATCCCTATGCCGCCGAGGGCAATTTTCTGGTTGGGCGCGGTATGGCTTACATGCGCTACAAACAAGCCGAAAACTATGTAGCGCTCGGCATTACCGTAGCGGTGAACAAGGCCACCGGCAAGATCGCGGTGCGCCGCGTGGTGTGCGCGCACGATTGCGGTCTGGTAGTGAATCCGGACGGCTTGCGCAATCAGGTGGAGGGAAATATCCTGCAGACGCTGAGCCGGACGCTCCATGAGGAAGTGACTTTCGACAAGGCACGAGTCACCAGCGTTGATTGGGCCAGATATCCTCTTCTGAGTTTTCCTGAAGTGCCCGCGGTGCAGGTTGCCTTGATCGACCGGCCAGAGCAGCCGTCCTACGGAGCCGGCGAGGCGTCGAGCGCCCCCGTGGCCGCCGCCTTGGCCAACGCAGTTTTTGATGCGACTGGCATCAGGCTACGCTCAGTGCCGTTTACCACTGAGCGAGTAAAGGCTGCGCTCGCGAAGGCGTAGCGGAAACCGAACGGAATTAGGTGCCGATAATAGTTCATAACGGGACCGATTGGGGAGGGTGAGCTAGCGCCGCCGCAAAAGCGGCCACCGGCTACATCGTTCAAACTTCTTCACGCATCGACTACGACAGGCTACATGCGGAACTCGGTTCTAACCGGTGGCGGGCCCTACAGGTTGAACCAGTAGACGGGGACACATGCGGTCAAGGCCGCGACGGCTTGTAGCAAAAGTACGGCCAGCGCTTGACCCGGAGCCTGCGGAACCCATTTCAGTGCGAAATACGCCATTACCGGCAACTGTCCAGCCATGAGAAGCTGCCATAGATGAGCTGCAGTTCCCTCGTCGGCTTCATGCACGACGCCGAATAGCGCAACGTGACTCAGTACCAAAGCCAAGGCGCCTATCGACATTGCGATTGGAAGCAATGCGCTCGGCTGCTTCATCGGCGAGACGCTCATCATCCCCTCCGCGGTTACTAGAAAAGCCGAAATATGCGAGCAGCAATAGCTACTGTCTAATTTATGATAAACCACGCGGCGGGAGTCAGGCGCGGAAATTACCGTTAATGTTCGTTAACAGGATGTTGCTGGAATTGCGTGGGCAACCTCCTCCCGGGTCGGGGAGGCAGCAATTCAACCAATGCGCTGACCGGACAGGTAGCCGCCTAGAGAGACAAGAAAAGGAC
>Ga0105245_10006164_pt1 | contig 10552 bp, 9 predicted proteins | sample KBSM54metaG_FD_81523 | JGI IMG/M metagenome (GOLD analysis project Ga0105245, IMG submission 81523) | Miscanthus rhizosphere microbial communities from Kellogg Biological Station, Michigan, USA - KBS M5-4 metaG | ecosystem: Host-associated > Plants > Roots > Rhizosphere > Soil | place: Michigan...
CGAAGCAAAGGTAATTGCGATCCCCGCTCGGGTTGTTCGTCTTCGGATCGAGCTTATGGGTGTAGACGACGTTCTGGACGGTCACGGTGACCCCGGAGTCCACCAGTTCGCCGTCGTCCTCGTAGCTGTTGCGGTGGACATCGCCCACGAAGGACGCACCCTCCTCAAGAACATGCAGGTGCATCGCCGGCGGCTTCACCGAATAGAACGGCGTGCCTGACGACTCGCGGTCTTCGCGGTACCGCTCTTCGGGGTTCTCGCCGTCCTTGGTCAGGCTGACCTGAAGGATCACCTGATCGTTGTGAGGCGGCGAAAACAGCGGCATATGGGATAGATAGAGAGTCTTGTCTCCGAACAACACCATGGCGTGGACGGCCTCAGGCGCCGCTTCGTCGTGGTGGTGTTCGTGCGCCGTGGTGGTCATTGCTCACAAATCCTTTCTCGGTGAACGCGGATGGATCTGATCATGGCCCTAATGCAGGGTCGCGCCATGAGTAGTCGACTACCTGAAAGCCGTCGAGGCCTCAGCGCACCAGCACCGTAGGTTCGGATCGGCTCAGGAGGTGCTCCGGTGTTCGTAGCGGCACAGAGTTGGCGCGACGCAAATCCGACATAACCGGGATCAGCGTTGGTGACGTGGAGGAACATATGGACCACGACCATTCTCGAGCGTGCCATGAGGGGGTAAAGCGATGCGGAGCTACCAACCAGGGGCGGTGCTCACATGCTCGCACGGTGACTGTGGGTGTCGGATTCGCGTTGAGGTGGAATGCGATTGCCCGAACGCCGGCGACGCGTACCGGTGCACCTGTGGGGCAGAGATGGTGGCGGTCGGTGAACCGGCTACCGCGGAAGGGTCAGCGCAATCCGGCTGAGCGCGTGCACCGGTCCCCGCCACCATCTTGATAGGTAGGGGAATGATCCCACTGCCGCTGTTCGCGCCGATCCTGAATTGTGGTGCGCTCCAACATTATAGGGCTGCTATAGGCGCCTGTGACCGTTAGCTCCCTGAAAGCACAACAAGAACGTGCTGTGGACCGGTCATCTGGAGTAGCGCAGCCGCAAAGGATCTCACGCACTCCGGCCGAGGAAGCCCAGGGCCCGCAACGCTGGGCGCCGGTCGAGCGGGAAGAACACCTCGCTGTCGCTGAGGTCGGACTTCGGCGCATAATCAAGTGCGGTTCGGGCGAAATCGGTCCCGACCCATTGTCAGCGTCCACGACGTGGTCGTTACTGACGTGGTGCACTCGCCCGCCTAACCCCGCAGCGGGAATAACGTTGCCCGCCTTAGCTGTTCGGTGTCGATCAGGAGCGAAGACATCACTCAGTATGTCACGTCGCGACTGGTCGACAGGCCGTTATCGCACGACACGGTGACGTGAAAGGTCGAGCCTGTCGCGGGTCCCTCGCTCGAGCCTTGAGGGATCCTCGTCTCCGCCGAGCCGGTGACGGTGAAACTATATTCCGCGTTGTAGTTGATGCTGGTGGCGAGACCCGCCACCGCAACCTGCCTACGCACGCAACCCACCGCAGGCTTGTCGTTATTGGTAATCGACACAAAGGCCGCCGTCAACGGGTCGTCGAACCTTACCACCAGCTCCGGTGGCGGAGGAGGCGGAGGAGGCGGCGCTACCACCTCTGGGGGTTCCCACGCCGGAGTTGCCGAACGGCGGGGTGCCGGCGCTGGGGGTTCCGCGGCGGCGGGTTCCGGCGGTGGCGGTGCCGCCGCGGGGGGTGGCGGCGGAGGCGGTGGCGGTTCCCAAATGTCGGTCGCAATGAGCGAGTAGCTCGCCGACCACGGGGTGCTCGCCCCGGTTGTGCCACCAGGCGCGGTGCCCGGCTCGCGCGGCCCCGACACGACAATTCCGGCCCCAGCGACTAACCCAGCAGTCGCAATGAGAATGCCGGGGCGCCGGTACCACGGCGAACCGGCATCCATAAGTTCGGCCGTCCGGGTGGCGCGAGGAGTCGCGTCGGACGCCTTCACCGCGCACCCCCCCGGGCCCAAAGCCCCCAAGACGGGGGTTTCCGGAGTACACGAGCTGCCTGCAGACAAGAGCCGGCATTGATCAAACAGGGGCGCAGGTAGTCCTGTGTCATGGCATTGCTTTCTGCGAGTTGTCGGGGGCCCGATCGCCGGGGTTTCGACATGTCGAAAGTGTGCCCCCCAGATACAACCTGGTATCGAGTAGAGGGCTACTCGAAATCTCAAGCGGTGCCCGCCGGTGGCGCACACAACTCACCTAGGCAACCCGCACCGGCCGTGGGTGGTTGCCGCGGCGATGATCGAGGCCGCAGGTGAATCAGATCAGCAAAGCTGACCGGCCACCGGCGAGGGACATTCTTCCGAGTATCAAGGCGTGATCGTGGTCTTCTGGACGATCACGGGTGCCGCAGCCCTCAACGCGTCGGCGTCGGCCTCCGGACTCTCGGCCTTGATCTGCATTAGGTAGATGCCATCCTTGCTTTGGATGACCACCGTGTTCTGGGCAACCATTCGCGGCACGCCGTTCCTGGTGTACAAGCCGTTGAGTCGGGATGCCGGAAAGCCACTCAGTGTGGCCCTTATAGCGTCGCCGCCGTCATAGCCTGGCAAGTTCTTGGCCTCACCGGCAGCGACGGCCAGCAGCTTGTCCGTGTCGACATTGCCCGTCAACTTCTCGACGGTCGCGATGATCTTGGGTGGGTCGTCGGGATTGGTCGGCGTGTCGAAGACGATCCCGAAATACTGGGCGTCGCCGCCTTCGGGGATACGTGTCCAGCCCTCGGGAACTGGGAGGTCGATCGTCGGCGCGCCCGGTGTGCCGGGGGTGATCGTCGTCGCCTGGATGTTGTTGTTCTTGATGTAGTCGGCGATCGTCTCGTTGGGACCCGACGGCGGCTCGGACGTCGAGGGAGCCGCAGTGGTTGCCGCGGACGTTGATGTCGAGGTCGACGTCGGTGTGTTCGACGACTTCGAGCTTTGAACTACGGCCACGATGGTCAGGGCCACGCCGATGACCACAATGACAGCGGCGGCGGCAAACCACCTGCCCGATTGCCTGCGTCGTTGGACGTCCACTGGAGCCGGTGGTGTAGTGGTTGTCGGGGGCGCCGGGGTCGTCGTCTCGGGTAATGCCCGGGCTGGTGGGGTAGCCCGCTGCGCAACTTCTCCTGTCTCGCGTAGTTTCTGTTGGGCTGTCCTGAGCAGCGCGGCGGCGTCACGGTAGCCCGGCTGCTTCTGCTCGATCGCGGCCAGCAGGTCGGCGGCGTGCTGCCACTGTTTTTGGTCCAGGCGGTTGAGTGCCTGCGCATACCGGTCGGCGAGTTCGGCTTCGCGAATCTTGGCGTGCGCGTCGGAGACGATCCCACCCGGGTCGGAGTTGTGCGGGTCGATGCGAGCCAGCTCCCGCGCGGCGGCCACCACGGCATTCCATCGCCCGACCTGATGCAGGGCCGTCATCTCATCCACCACTGCTTTCCGTCGCTGGGCCATGCGTGCCTGTTCGAGCCGAGCACCGACGTCGGGGTTGGCCGGGTCGAGGGCGCTCAGATTTTCCAACGCGGTCACCACGATGTCCCAGTCACGCTCAGCGGCGGAAGCCTCGGCCCTGCTCGACCAGGCGTCGATGTCTCGTTGTCGGCGTGCCTCTTTCAGCCTTGTCTCGACCCGCCCCTCACCCGGATAGGACGCCTGCAGGGTCTCGAACCGTTCTACGGCTTCGGCCCAGCGTTCGGCGAAAAAGGCGCTCATCGCATCAACCCACTGGGGATCGGCCAGCAGGTTCCCGCGCCTCTCGGCAGGTGCTTCCGGTGGGGTGGAGGACTGGTCCTCATGAACGTCGGCGGCCACCCCCTGTGCCCTGCGCGGTTCCTTGTCGTGGTCGACCAGGTCCATCTGGGCCAGGGTGCGGTCTACGTCGGCATACAGGTCGCCGCGTCTGCTGAACACGGCGAGCACGTAGCGCCCGCCGCGACGCTCCTCGGCGTCCGCCGAGCGCAGCGCGGGCTCCAACTGAATCAGGATCTGATGTTGCTGCTGTTGTGTCAGCGGCTCAGTCTGACCCACCTGCTCCACCAGATCGGACAGGTACGACAGCGGGGCGGCTGGGGGTTCGGGCAACTGCTCGGGTACAGGTGGCGCCGGTGGGAGGGTTCCCAGTGCACCGGCCAGGGCGAACGCCGCCTCTCTCCCTGACTGCGAATAATCGATGATCTGGCGCATCGAGAGGGTGCGGGGCAGAGCGTCAGGAAGCCGCTCCACCGCAAGCGGAAGCACCGGCTTGTTCAGCGCCAACGCCCATTCCAGCTCCCGCTTGCAGGCCACCGAGCTCAATGTGTGGTCAGAGACAATCGCCACGAACACATCGGAGTCGGCGATGCGCCGCAGAATCTCGTGCCACCACGTTTGGCCGCCCCGAAGCGACGAATCCACCCAGGTCTGGTACCCCAGCGCATGCAGGTCGCGGACCAGCGCCTCGACGTCAGGCTTGTTCTCGCGGGCATAGGAAATGAACAGTTGCCGCATGCCACCTCCCGAGAACTCTGGTGCCGGCCCCGTGCAACCCCTTTTGCAGCCGCATCAGACTGGCCGTGAGAAATTCCACCCGACTCCGTTTCACCGTCGACCTCGACGACGGTTTTGCCCCGTCACCAAACAGATCGCAACACTGCCATTCGCTCGCGATGTCTCGACCAGCTGTGGGCTCGAGTCGGACGGGAAAGATCTGCTTACCCCGGTCCTCGGCGGTACGGTAGTCGGCGCGGCATTCGTGGGAGGCGTCCCAATGCTTCGACACCAGGCAAATCACGGCTTCACACCGATCATTGGCCCCCTCGCAGAGCCTCCTCCACCGCACCCCGGCCGGGATGCTGGTGTCAGGGTCAAGGCCGATGACGACCTCGCCGACCAGGCCGGGTTCGGCGCGCTCGAGCCAGGTCTTCAGCGCCAGCGCCTCAACACTGTCGCGGCTGGACTGGCTCACAAAAACCCTGGACACAGATGAATCGTGCACGCTGAACTGGCCGCCCGGCTGAGTAATCGACTACTTCATTTTGGCCGACGGGTCTTCATGTCGGGTCGGTGCGTTCCACGACAGGCGATTACGCTCGGCAACGGTGTCATCGCTGCGCGTAAGTACGAGCAAGCCGGTGGATCGCGGTCTGGGTGCGGGATCCGCCAACCGCAACCGCACATCACCGGCTTTGCTCCAGTGCCTTAAGCACCCTGTCGATCACGTCGTCTGGATCCCCACACGTGCGCAGGAATTCGAGCTGAAACACTGCGCTCTCGATCTCGCCGGGCCTGCCTGTCAGGGCGGCGTCGGCGTACTGTTGTACCGCGTCTTCGATTGAAGCGGTGCCCACCTCCAACGCCTCGTGCAATGTCAGTTCAGCCAAAGTCGCTGCTGCCCAGAAGTTCTGCGGATCTTCGTTTAGGGCCAGCCGCGCGAGGAATCCGCTGACGGTCAGGACTTCATTGAAGTCTCGGCGGAACGCGTCGTCTCTGAGCCTGCCGCTCCAGCGAAGCGCCATCACGACATTCACCCCGGTGTAGTAATCGGGGTCCAGTTCGAAACCCAACCGGTATTTCTGTTCCATCTCAGCGAAAAGACCTTGCGCGTCAACCTCTTTCATTCCAGCGCGTTGGTCCTCAATCTGTCTCTTGAGCAGGCCGCCCCAAATGCCATAGGTCTCAGAATCGCGGTAGCCGGCTTCCTCAGCCTCGGCGAGGTAGCCCTTGGCCATCTCCCTTAGCCGCTGCTTTTCAGCGGCGTCATCGGTGCGCTCCGCGACTTTGCGGTAGGCCATCACGGCCTTATGCAGCCAGGTCCGGTGTAGTGGATCTCCCGGTTCCGGCTTGGCCTTTTCCAGGAGTTCTTTGGCGTGGGTGTAAGCACCTTCGGTCAGCAGGCCCGCGCCCAATTCGATGCGACACGCCCTACGCGCGGAGTCGGTAATTTCACGATCCTTATCGAGGTTGTCGGCCTCTTCGCGCATTTTGACCGGATCGGCAGATCGCATCGCTGCGGCCACTCGTTCCCTGACGGTCTTCCCAGCCCGTCGGAACCGCGGCACGGCCGACCTCGGCTGGAATGGCCGCGTGATGTGGGCGAGATCGAACCATTCGTGGCATGGGCTGTCGTGTTGACCGACCGCGAGTGCGGTGGCCACCACCGGTCGCAACGCGCAGATCGCGGCCTGCGCCTGCTCATCGCTGACGTCGTCCGATCCTCGAGAGAACGAGTGCGTGCGGATCATGTTGACGTCGAATGGTGGTGTCGTGCGTTTGAAGGTCGTCACAGCTGGGTCGATGACCACAGTTGAGCGCGAGGCGAACACATGCCGGATGCCCAGTTCGTAGGCGACGTTGAAGCTCAACGCTGAAAGATCGACTAGTACAAGATCGGAGTTCGCCAAGTCCGAGAGCATGGCGGAATGGATGATCCCGCTGTCAGTTTGCAGGTCGGCCCTGACCCAGTCGACGTCAAAGTCCTCCAACAACGGCCGGTACACACGATGGAAGGCGGCATCACAGTCGAGGTAGCGGTTTACCCGCGGATCCTTCTTCTTCCCGTAAGGCATCACGATGAACGCATGTGGAGTCGACGTCGGCTGCGGGTCGAGGTCGATCGTCAACATCGTGCGCAACTCGGCACTGGCGACCAGGTCGTCAGTTGCGTTGGGCGACAACGGGTCCGGCTGCGGCCGCACTGCCAGGACCCAGACCTTCTCTGCGCCAGGACATGTCAGGGACTCAGCCCTATCGAGCAGAGCAAGATTGTGCTTGCGGTAAAACTCGGCGTCGGATGGATCAAGACCCAAATCAGCGACCTTGACATCGACGGCGGAGGTGATTCGGTCATAGTCGCTGAGCCAAGGCTCGCCTGCCGGCTCCACGCTCGTCTTGCGGAAAGTCGCGACGTCGAAGGGAAGCAGTACCTCCAGCTCAATGCCCTCTGCGAGAGCGGCTTTTGCAAAGAGTATGTCGGCGCCGGATGCGAGTGCACCGACGAGGCACTTGGGCTCCAATGACTGGAGCAGGCCACGGAGCCGGCCGCTGAGATCTCCGGCGTCGGCCCCCCAAGGCGGCCACTGGTCATACCGCACTGGCTCATCGGCTTGACAGCCGCCGTAGACGATAATCATGACCATGCACTCCTATGGTCGATGTCGGGCGTTATTCATGAGCAGAGGCTGCGGGGCGCGATACAAATATTGCTGCTCGAGGCAGTCGGTGGCGTGAGTAGCGCACTACTCGATTCAACGGGTCGCGCACGACACGGCCGACAGATGTGGCCCCGCCGTCACCGCTTCCGGGCTGCGGTCACCTCACGCGGTGAGCTGCTCACCAAGGACAGCCTCGAGCAATTCGGCTAAGGCTGCCGGCTGATCCGCAGGTACGGAATTGATGAGACCCGAAGCGATCAATGCCTGTGCGCGTTCGTCGGGGGGCGCACCATCCACGGCGCCCGCGAGCGCATCGGCGGTCCGTCCGGAGCCCGCGACAACAACCACCCGCCGCCCGACCTGCACGCTGCGCTCCACGTCGTCATAGGCGATCTGACCGCCGTTGACAAGCACGGTGATCGACGGTGACGTTCCGGCGAGAACTGACGCTGTTTGGGCGATCCACGGCGCCTCCGCGCCCCACGTGTCCCCTGGCACGATCATGAAGTGCGAATGGCGCGGTTCGAGTGCAGCACCGTCCGGCGGAGCAGACCTGCCCGGCAACTGCACGGTGCCCGCGGCCACCACGCCCACGAGCGGGAACGAAGCAGAAAGCGCCGCACGGGTTTCGCCGCATAATCGCATGACCCCCGCGAGGGTCCCGCCGTCAACTAAAGCCGCTCGGTGTCTCTCCAGCGCGGGCACGATGCCCGAGGCGAATATGGGGCGTAGCCCGTCGATGTCGGCCTCGTCCAGCCCACCTGCGCCACCCACGACGACCACCGTCGGCCGCGGCCGCTGCAGACCCAGAAGATCCACGGCTGACGGAAGGTCCTCGCCGTCGGTGACCTCGACCGCGACGGCGGCCCCGTCAGGAAAGTCGATCTGCCGCGGGGTGATCAATGGCCACCCGGGAAAAATCCGGTTGTGTAATGGCGCACGGCATCCCACGGCGAAACAACGTGCTCATCCGGTTGTCGGTGCACAACTAGTCGCAGCGCACGCTGGTGTACTGCATCGCACCGACCCAACGTCGACATGGCGCTCATTATTGCCCGCACGCAACGGACGGTCATTAGGTGGCTTAGCGATGCGGTGGACGCCAACGGCGGGGGCTCGGCTCCGCGGCGCGCACCGGTGCCGCCCTTGGCTTCGTTGCGTGCCGCCACGCCCCCCTTCGTCAGTCAGCCTGGAGACGGGCGGCGATGTCGAACTGGAACAGCTGATCCCAGGTGCTCCAAGTGCCCGGCAGGAGGTACAAGGTGCAGCCCTGCGGGGAGACGCGCCGGATAGTGGCCACGGCGTGATCCACCGCGGTCATTCCGTCCCATAATGCGAATGCAGGGTCGCCGTACTTCCCGTGCGCTCCGGTGACGGCGAACTTGATCGCGTCGGCCAGCAGCCAGATGACTTGCGGAAGCATCACGAGAATCTGTCCCGCCGGGAAGAACTGGCCGATGATGTTGGCGCCTCCGGTGCTGATCGCTTGAGCCAACGGTGCCAGTTTCCCGCCCAGCGGGTCATCTGTCGGCGCCTGCCCGGTGAGCATCTTGCCGGGCAGCGTCAGGAGCCAGGCGAGGAGGAACTGCACGAATTCCAGCGTCAGCTCCATTCGCGCGATGACCTCACCCAGGGAGAACAGCAACGGGTCGGCGCAGCGCGGATACCAGTCGCCGTCGATGCTGTAGGACCAGTACCGGTCGCGCACCCATTCCGGTTGGTACTGCTTGGTGATGCCCTCGCCGGGTTCGTTGCCGAGAAGGCTGCCCTCGGGCGGCATGCACGGATCCCCCATGGTGCTGACGCCCACGACGAACTGTCGCCACTCCGGCGGCAACGCGGTCAGGCACTTGTAGACCGACATGCCGCCCATTGAGTAGCCGATGAGCCAGATGGGCGTTCCGGCCATCGGGCGGTACAACCGCATGAACTCATCGCGGAATTGGTCTGTGGCCTTGAGGAAACTGTGCGCCTCGGGCGGGTTGAAGAACGCGCGCGAGTCAGCCCACACCCCCTGGATCGGGTACTTCGATCGGTGCCCCGGCGGAATGCCGGCGTCCGGCGGGATGTAAGCGCCGATCGCCTTACGGAACGCCAGGTCCGCCACGCCGAGATCCTCGGCCCGGGCCAGACGCTTGCCGCCGGCCATGCGCTCCAGCAGCGTCGGATCATTGTTTACGAACTTAGCCAGCTCCTTCACCGCCGCCGCCGTCTCGTCGGTATAAAGCTGATCCTCCTTGACACCCAGCGCCTGCGCGTGACTGTTGGTTGGGTACGCCGCTAGTAGGCGGTGCTCAATCTTGGCCACCTCGGGGCTGCTGTCACCGGGCCCGTAGCCAATCCAGTTGCCTGCCGCGTCCCTGGCCATCAGGCGGCGCCCCCCAGGCGTGGCCCGCGAGTGACGCCGGTATGCCGGCCGTCACGGGCGCCGACGGCCGAATTGTCAACGTCGCTTGTACACATTGTCTGCCCCCAACTCCTGCAATTGACTGCTCGCCATCAGTATCGACTCGCTGCCCCGGCTTGTATTGCGTACTCGACTACTCGATTCGTGCTCGCCGGCCCGACATTGGGCTGTAAGCGTCATTGGACGGGCCGCGCCGCATTTGGCTAGCACCGACGCGACGTGCAAGGCGCTCGGGCAATTAGACGTTGGAGGCTGCTGCCGCAGGCGATGCCGCGCAAGGCTATGCGCCCGTCCGGACGCCGGTCGCCCCTCGATGGCCGCGAAGTCGGTCCTCTGTTTTCGCGGGTTCTGCGTACCCACACTGCCTCACTGGGGTTACGCCAGAATCGGAAACCGATGAGGTACAACGCGTTCAGTTACTGTCGTCGAGCCTTTGGTTCGTCGTCAGCCGATGATTCGGGTCAGGTATGGCGTCATCCCGTCAGTACGTACCGGCGACACCGTGACGGCAGGATCGGTGGCCTCGATCATCTGTCCGTTGCCGATGAAGAGCGCGACACTTTGGCTGCCATCGGGGCCGAAGAAGATCAAGTCACCGGGCAGCGCTTGCGACGGCAGCACTTTCTGGCCGACCTTGTACTGCTCGCCCGACGACCGCGGCATCTTGATCCCGACGCCCGCGAATGCGTAGACGACCAGCCCGGACGAATCGAATCCGACACGCGTCACCCGAGGCTCGGCCGCAGGAGGAGCGACAGGGCTGAGGTTGAGGCCAGTGGCGCCGACGTTGGGTGCCAGCGGATCAGCGCCCAGGACGGGTGCGGGCGCGACAGCAGGCGCGGGGGCGTCGACCGCGGCGGTGCCCAGGCTGGGACCTGAAATGTTGCCGCCGCCATAGGCGTATGGCACGCCACGCTGTGAAAGCGCGCGCGCGATCACGACATTGATCGCTTGTTGGTGCGTCGAGTCAGCGGTCGCCAGACCGGGCGTGGCGAC
>Ga0105245_10006166_pt1 | contig 10551 bp, 12 predicted proteins | sample KBSM54metaG_FD_81523 | JGI IMG/M metagenome (GOLD analysis project Ga0105245, IMG submission 81523) | Miscanthus rhizosphere microbial communities from Kellogg Biological Station, Michigan, USA - KBS M5-4 metaG | ecosystem: Host-associated > Plants > Roots > Rhizosphere > Soil | place...
ACCCGATCAAACAATTTGAGGAGACATTGACCGTAGCAGGCGGCACGCTGGTGCGCGCCATCGCGCAGCAGGACCTCGCATCCGAGCTAGCCAAACTCAACCTCTACGCAAGCGCTGCGAAGGTCGCCTCACTGGTCCCCGGCATCCCCTCGAGAAATGTTGACTTGAACGCGATCGAGGACCCGCATGACCTCGAAGGCATCGACGTAGCCATCATTCCAGGCAAGTTCGGAGTGGCGGAAAACGCCGCCGTCTGGATCCCCGGCGAGACCCTAACGCCGCACCGCGCCATTTTCGTCATCGTGCAGCATCTGATCTTGGTCGTTCCAGCCGGCCAAATCGTGGACAATCTCCACCAGGCTTACGAACGCATTCAATGGAGCCCGAATAGCTTTGGCATCTTCATCTCCGGCCCCTCCAAGACCGCCGACATAGAACAGTCGCTGGTCATTGGCGCGCACGGAGCCCGCAGCTGCACAGTAATCTTGTTGTGAGTTAAGCCGAAGCTAGGCGATGTGACCGCAGGAACGAGCGTATTTGGCGAATCGCCAGCGGAATTCGCTCCTTAGGTTCCTTCCACGGGAAGATGCTCGCTTCGGCCTTGGGCGCGAGCATCGCAGCCTCCATCGCGACGGCGTACGGATGCGCCGGGATGTTATCCGGCAGGATCAATACCGGCGTCTGGCAGCTGCGCACGAAATCGCGCGTCACGGTGAAGACGAAGTCGGGATTGGTTCGGTACATCTTGGTCAGAAATTTGTCCACCGTCTCCATCGTGACATCTGGCCGGCGCTTGACAAAGTCCGGACCCCAGCCCGTCATATTGGTGTCGTAGAAGAGGGTCGGCATCTCCGGACGGAATCCGCTGGGCTGCGCCAGCACAGCGGCGGCTATGCGATCCGGCGCCCGCCGCAAGAGGTTCCAGATAAACGGTCCGCCTATGCAGAAGCCCATCACCATGAACTTCTGGATGCCCAGGTGATCCATCACACCGAGATGGTCATCGGCAAATGAATCCCAAGGCCGGTCGATCTCGAGCGGGCCGGAAGACTGGCCGCCATTGGCGTTGCGCAGGTCCGATGCAATGCAGCGGTACTCTCCCTTGAACTCCCCGATCGCATCAAAGGGGTTGGTCAAGCCGGAGATCGTCGAATTCAATCCTCCGCCGGCGATGAGCAATAGCGGAAAGCCAGAACCGGCCTCCTCATAGTGGATGCGAACGGAGCCTTTTTCGTAGAAAGGCATGGCAGATCCTCCTGTCGTTCTGAGCAAACGCGCACGGCACTCCTGCGGTCCCGGCCGCCGCGGCGCCCACTAGCATGGTTCGCCTGGTCGAACCCATATTCGGCGCCCCTGGAGGCGCACTCGGCCGCGGTTTTAGTTGGGCCGCCGGAACAGGCCCCCATAGACCGCTTTCGTGATGATGTGACCCTGAATCGCTTTCATCACATTGGCGCGTGTCTCGAAAGCGTCGGCCGTCGGTTTCACGTCCAGTTTGGTATCCAAGGCGAAAAGCTCAAATACGTAGTGGTGGAACGGACCATTTGCGCCGGCTCCTGGACCGCGGTACATGGGTCCGGTGGCGCTGATCTGATAGCTTCCGTCGGGCAATTGCGATCCCTTGGCGACGCCTTCGGGGAAGCCGGTCGCGGTCGCCGGAATGTTCCAAACCACCCAGTGCGCCTGATCGTCGGTAGTCTTGTTACGCGCAAGATCCATATCGTGCATATTGAGGAAGAAGCTCTGCGTGCCGGCGGGAACGTTGGCCCAGCTCATGGCCGGCGACGTACCCTCACCGACGGCAACGCCCGGAGCAGCCTGGCTGAACTTAACCGGAATCTGGCCGCCGTCGGGAAATCCTGGAATGGTCAAGGTCATGGCCGGCGGGGCAACCCCACCCTTGGGCTGAGCCGAAAGCAAGCAGGCCATGGAAACGGTGATCGTGGAAAGAAATAGAAATCGCATGGGACTATGCTAGCGCGGAATCGGGCGAAGGGCATGGGTGGGGTGTGCGGCGCGGCGCTCGACAACCAAAATCGTCTGACGGCGCTGACCTCGTACAATCTAACGCCCGCGTTTCTCTTTTCGCTATAGTCGAAAGGAGCCCTTCGCATGCGGACCATCCTTAGAATCGCACTGCGGGGATGCTTCGCTCTGCTGGTCCTTACAGGGTTGATCTATCTCGGCGATGACCTGTATGCGCGTTCGCGCGGGCGGCCGGTCGAACACCTACAGGTCGGTCGCGTATACGCTGCGGTGAACCGCTATAACCAGGTAGAGTATTCGATCGGCACGCCGGCCATCATAACTTGTGTTGAAGCGCTGATGCCGCATTTCGGCTACACGCCGTGCTGGTATCTGCAGCGGCATAGGATCCAACAGGTCGGTCCGTAAACGGCAAGCTCCTCTAGACCAGAGTTAAATCGGCGGGACGCTCGCGGCGATCGGTCGATTGATAGTCGCGCCACGCCGTCACCAGCCGCGCCACACCGCTCTTGAGGATCGCGGGAGTTCCGAGGAAGGGAAGACGCAGAAAGCGAGCGTGAATCTCGGTGGCCGACATGGCCGGTCCCGGCAAGACAGCGACCCCATGGCGCAGCGCGACTTGAGCAAATTCACGGGCGTCCCCGCTGGGGAGCTTGACCCAAAGAAATACACCGCCCGAAGGCACACGGAATTTCCAATCGGGCAGCTGCCGGCGAAGCAGGGAGACGAGCAGATCGCGCCTGGGTTTAAGCTGCAGGCGCCGTAAATTGCGAGCTTCGCACACAACGCCCAGCAATTGTGCGGCGATGGCCTGCGTAAGCGGCGGACAGCCGAGATCCATCGCGCTCTTCAGGCGAGCGAGTCGCTGGATGATGGGTTCGGGCGCGCGCACCCACCCCACTCGTAAGCCTGCGCAGATGAGCTTGCTAATAGATCCAATCGTCAGCACCAGTGCGTCCGGGTTTTCGGCGGCCAGCGGGGGAGGAGGCGAGCCATCAATGTTCAAATCCGCAAGCACGCCATCGTCGATGATGGGGACGCCCAGTTCGGAAGCGATCCGGCTCACTTCCTTGCGGGCGGACCGCGGCATCACGCCTCCCGTGGGATTCTGAAATGTCGGCGTGAGATACACGATTCGAGCTGCCGTGGCAGTGATCCGGTCACGAATCACTGACGGAGACACGCCGTCGGCGCCTACCGGGACCGGGGAGAGTCGGGCTCCCACCGCCCGAAACGCATCCAACGCGCCGAAGTAAGCCGGATCCTCAATCAGCGCCGTATCGCCGCGCTGCAGAAACAAGCCGGCGCAGACCATGATCGCTTGCTGCGCTCCCGTGGTCACCAGAATCTCTTCCTTGCGGGTGCGGAGGCCGCTATCTGCGTAGTAATCACTAATCGCCTGCCGAAGAGAGCTCAGACCTAGCGGGCGGTAAAGCCTGTCATTCAGGAGCGCCGCATACTCATCCGGAGGGAGCGCAAAGAGTTCTGGCCGTAGCTCAGTCAATGGCGCAGGCGCACCCAGCGCAAAATCCACTATGTCGCCTTCCCGCTGACTTGCCAGCAATCCCAGCAAGGGACTCGAGGCCAGTGCGCCGGCTTGTGCATCGCTCCGCGCGGCCATCACGGCGGAAGACTTGCTACTGATCCAAGTGCCGCTGCCGGACCGGCTTTCCACCCACCCGCTCTCGCGCAGCGTGTCGTAGACCGCTACGACCGTGGTGCGGCTGACGCTCAGCGCCTGCGCGAAGTTGCGTTCCGAGGGCAACCGAAATCCTGGATTGAGCAATCCCTGTTTGATGGCCTGCGAAACGGCACGGGTCAGCTTGTATTGCAGCGAACCTTTGCCGACTGACCAGGGCCCCAGATGGGCGACTAACGCCTGCGCTTCCATAAGTCCAATTCTGAACGAAGTGGCTCTTTTATTCAAGTCCATTCTGCCCGATACTAAGATTGCTTCGGGGCTTATTTGACATGTCGGAACACAACGCACCGGTCATTTCAGATACCGACGTTGCCGTACAGATCGACAAGATCCTGGCGAGCCGCTGGTTCCTCAGATCGGAACGCTTATGCCGCTTCGTTCGCTTCTCGGCGAACCACGCACTCAGTCATGGCGCGGATCGTCTAAAGGAATATCTGCTGGGCGTTGAAGTGTTCGATCGCGGGCCGTCGTACGACCCCAGAATCGATCCGATTGTCCGGGTGGAAGCGCGCCGCCTTCGAGCCAAACTCAAGGCTTACTATGCCTCCACGGGACGTGACGACCAATTACGGATTGAGTTTCCCAAAGGAACTTACACTCCTGTTTTTCGGTTCAGGCCTTCCCAGCGAATCAAGGTAAAGCCGCATAGCGAGACTGCAATCGCCGTGTTGCCGTTTGAGAACCTGACAAACTCAGCGCCGAACGAATCCTTTGGTGGAGGGCTGGCTGAAGAGCTGGTCCATCAGCTTGCTCAAGTGCCCGGTTTGCAGGTAGTCGTCGAGCATGGCGCATCACGCGGCCGGGGCGTCACAAAATGGAATCTCCGCGGGAGCATTCGCGACGCCGCCGACAGTCTTCGAATTATTGTGCAACTGATCGAGCCCGGCTCCGGTGCTTACGTTTGGTCCGAGACATACAAACCCGCCGTCGGAGATATTCTCTCGGCCCAGGAAAGCATCGCCCGGGCAGTCGTAGCGAGGTTCCAGTCAACTCTGGAACTTTCAAGAACGCCGCTAAAGCCAGTTAGCGAGCCGTGCTAGGCGAGCGCTTTGCCGTACAGCGCAAGCAAACGAGCCCATGCCTTCTCAGCCAGCGGCTCGTTGTAAACCTGCGAATCCGGAGGGCACCAGCCATGCGCGGACCCCGTGTAAACTTCGATTTCCGCCGGCAAGTTCGCCTTCGCGAAGGTTTCTTTCAGAACCGTCTTGTCAGTCGGAGACCGCATGTCATCATTCGCCGCAATCGCGATCAGGAACTGCGCCTTGGTCTTCGAGGCCTGTAGATGCGGACTGTTCGGCATGTCCGTCACCAGCCCGCCGCCATGAAAGGAAGCGACTGCTCCAACGCGATCCGGCACGGCGGCCGAGGTACGAAACGCTATCGGGCCGCCCATGCAATAACCTTGAGTGCCTATCTTGCGATTCTTGGCAACCGAGGATTGCCGGTCCAGCCATCCGATGAAGGCCTTGGCATCCGTCATTTGCGTCGTCTCGTTCAGAGCCTGTGCGAGCGGCATCAACTGCGGGATCGGGGTTGCGGAACCGGCATCCGCGGTCGGGGCTTTCTTCACGCGGTAGAACGGATTCACCACCAACACCGAATAGCCCGATTCCGCGAGACGCTTGCCCATCTGGCGGAAGGCCGGCCGCAGTCCGAAGATGTCAGGCCACACCAGAACACCGGGGGCCGTGCCACTCGCGGGATGCACGAAGTAGCAGTCCGCCGTGCCATCCGGCGTCATCACGCTCACATCCGACTCGGTCACTGCAGCCGCGTTCACGACTTTTGGCAGCATCATGGCCATGCCTGCTCCCAGCATCTTGCCGAATTGTTTTCGTGTCACCGAACCGAGAGCTTCGTACTGCCTCCGATCGTCCTCAAAATGATCTTGATCGCACATATTCGCTCCTTATGGACGCCTAGTCTCACGACCACGCGTACTTGGTATTTTATATCCACGCGGCCTTCCAATGGGCCCTGCCGCTCCGTCTTTGCTCATGTCGTCCTGTGAGTCGATGTCCCGCGGACTGACATGCTAAGATTATCGCCGGAGGGCGCTTCATGAGAATTCAGTATTTCTCGATTGGCGTTTTCTGCGCCGTGGCCGCGTATGGGCAAACGATCGTGGAACACTCTGCTGCCACGGCAGGCGCATCGACTGCGGCGGCGGGCGCGAAAGGCGCGGGCAAGTCAATCGGGAGCGTATTCAGCGGTCTGAGTGAGACTCTCGACAAAGCCCGAACGGCCAAGGGAAACGGAAGCACTCCCGCCACCAGCTCCGTGACTACGCTCTCAGCTCCGCCGAAACAGACGGCAAAGCCGGTTCCCGCAAGTAAGCCCATCGACCCATCACAGGTCACCGAAGGGCTCGATCGCGACGAACTGATCGCACGTTTCGGAGACCCAGTGCTGCAGCTTTCTGAAAAGCGGAATTCCCAGCTTATAGAGCGACTTTGGTATAACGCGGCGACATCCGATCAGGTGGAGATCAAGCTGATCGGCGGCAAAGTCGCGTCAGTCCGTCCACCTGCGAGCAAGAAGCAGGAGGAGAACAAGTCTCCGGCGGCGCCTCCGTCATCGGCCCCGGTAAAGGAATAAGCGGCTATTTCCTGGAAATTTTGGAAACAGTCACCGTGTCGCCTTTCATGTCGCCGGTGAGCTCAACCATCTGACCGGCTCGCTTCTCCAGATCGGCAAAAGATTGGTTTTCGATTTGATACACGGAGCCGGCGCTGACAAAAACATATTTGCTTCCGCCCTTGATACAACCCAAGGTGCAGTCCCGCGCCGTCTTCATTTTGCCGCCTTGGCCCATCATTTTGGCGTGACTGGCGCCGCATGAACTGTCGGAAATCTGTCCCGTCCAAGTTCCCGCGAAGCATGACGCGGCAAATGCCAACCCCAACGCTAATTTGATCATCGTGGATCTCCTCGGTTGAAATGTGAACTCGGCGGAGAACTTCTCACCCTAAGACAAACCCCGGCTCGATCGCACTCGCCGGGCCCCGCCTTGTTATCTGGATTGATGCTGCGCGCAGGGCCTCGGTATTGTCAATACTGTTAATGCATGATTGGAGGCTGAAGCAAGCCGGACGCGCTGGTTAGTCGAGTTTGGTACCCTTTGCTCGCGCTAGCCCTTGACAAAAGTTTCCTGGCAGGTTACTTTTCTATGTAAAGAACTTTGCAATGCAAAGTAAATTGTATGGATGACTTGAATCGGGCGCTCGGAGACATCAGCAGCATACGCCAGCAGATGGCCCGCAGTACGGAATTTCGCGGCTACGGCCCGGCGACCATGGCTGCCACCGGGGTTTTCGCGATCGCGGCTGCCGCGGCGCAGGCATTGTGGGCTCCTGATCCGTCGCGCCACATTTTTTCTTACTTGTGCATCTGGATCGTGACGGCCCTGATGTCGGCTGCGCTCATTGGCGTGCAGACCGTCACACGCGCACACCGCATGCATTCAGGCATCGCGAACGAAATGATCTATATGGCCGTCGAACAATTTCTGCCGGCGGCCGGCGCCGCCGCGCTGCTTACGCTGGTGCTTGCACAATACGCTTCCCCGGCAATGTGGATGCTTCCCGGGCTATGGCAGCTTATCTTTAGTCTGGGCGTATTTTCCTCCTGTCGTTTCCTGCCCAGGGCCATGGCTGCGGCAGGCATGTGGTATCTGCTTACGGGACTGACGTGCATCGCGCTCGGCGCTACCCGCGCATTCTCTCCCTGGACCATGGGCATTTCATTCGGCGTGGGGCAATTTCTTGCGGCCGGCATCTTGTTCGTTAGCGCTTCCGAGGGCAACGATGAAAGCTAAGAGTTCGGGGGAGGCGCCCTTCGCCTATGAAGGGTTGGACCGGGTCATTCACGAACGAGCGCGCCTCAGCGTAATGACTTCTTTGATCGGCAATCCCAAAGGATTAACGTTTAACGACCTTAAACAACTCTGTGCCTTAACAGACGGCAACCTAAGCCGGCATCTGCGGGTGCTGGAGAGAGGAAAGATGGTGGAAATCGTAAAGGGGCATGACCAGAATCGGTCCCAGACCCTGTGCCGCATCACTTCCACCGGCCGCACGCGATATCTCGAATACCTCTCGATATTGGAGCAGGTGGTTCGGGATGCAGCCAGGGGCACTTCGGGCAAAGCTGCATCCACCTTTCTGAGAAGCCTTGCTGCATCGAAGGCGTGATTTTTTTTGGAGAGTCACTTTGCATTGCAAAGTATTGTACGGGACACGGAGGAGAAATTCAGTGGGCGAGTCAACTCAAAACAGATCCAGGTCCATGGGCGTAAAACTCATCGTGGTTTGCGCCCTGGCTCTGCTAGTGACCATTCCGGCGCTTTATGTTGGAAGCCTGGTCGAAGACCGGACCCAGCGAGCGGCGGAAGTCGTCAAGGAAATCAGTCGCCATGTGGGCGGTCAGCAGACCTTCCTCGGACCGACGCTTGCCGTCCCCTATTATATTCCGCCGCAATCCGCGCATGATGTAGCGAAGCACGGCATATACATTGTGTTTCCAGCGCAAGCGGAGGGCTCAATTAAGACCACGACCGAGGAGCGCCACCGTTCGCTATTCAAGGTTCCAGTGTTCCAAGCGGATCTGAATCTGGCCGCGACATTCGATCTTACCGGTGTACCCGCCGCGGCGCCGCAGGGCGCCGAACTTGACTGGGGCCGGGCCGAGATCGTGGTCGGGACAAGCGATGCACGTGGAGCTCTGGCGGACGCCACATTGACGATGGCCGAAAAGACGTCGACGCTCGTCCCGGCGGAAATCGCACAAGACATTTCGATCGGCGGAGATCAACGTCAGCCCGTGAAGCTGACCCTGTTCGGTGCAAAAGCTGGGATTATTGCGAAGCCGAATGCACAATTCGCAGTGACATCGGTACTGCGCTTCTCAGGCGCCCAACGAATTGCAGTACTCGCTTATGGCAAGACCACTCATCTGGCGATGAGGGGAGGCTGGCCACGCCCTGGGTTTGATGGCGGATTCCTGCCGATCAGCAGGTCCGTGTCCGGCAATGGTTTCAGCGCGGAATGGTCGGTACCGTTCATTGCCCGGGGCACGCGGGCTGAAGGACCGATAGGATCGATTGGCGGGCTCGACACGACTGCCCTGGGTGTTTCGTTCATCGAGATTGCAGATCCCTACCAGTCGGTCACCCGAAGCCTTAAATACGAGCTCCTTTTCGTGGGACTAGTTTTTCTTTCCTTTTTCATATTTGAGATCACGACTGGCAAGCGGGTTCACCCGGCACAGTATATTCTAGTCGGAACTGCTCAAGTCATTTTCTATCTCCTCTTACTATCCTGCGCCGAAAGAATCGGATTCGACCTTGGCTTTCTGCTTGCCGGTGCTGCAACCGTAATCCTGCTTTCGGCCAATGCGGGATGGGTATTCGCAAGCCGTATTCAGGGAATCAGGGCTCTAGCGACATTTACCTTGGTGTACACGCTGATCTATCTAATGCTGCGGCTCGAAGACAACGCATTGCTGGTAGGCGCGATTGCCAGCTTTATAGCAGTGGCTGCCGCGATGTACTTCACCCGCGGAGTCGATTGGTACAGTCCCGTGCCAATAGCAGAGGCTCGTGGACGGAACAATTATCCAGTTCCGGGAAATTAATATGCACGCTGACAAACAACATGGGTTACACGTCGCCATCATCATGGATGGAAATGGCCGCTGGGCAAAGCAGCGCGGGCTACCCCGCGTCGCCGGACATCGTGCCGGAGTGGCCGCAGTGCGCCGCGTCGTGGAGCGCTCACCTGAATTGGGTATAAGCCGCCTTACGCTCTATGCGTTTTCATCCGACAACTGGCGTCGGCCGGCCCCCGAGGTGGAAGGGATCTTTCGACTCTTGCGAACTTTCCTGCGCTTGGAAACCAAACGCCTTTGTGAACACGGCGTACGGCTCCAGGTGATCGGCCGGCGCGATCGATTACCAAAGTTGGCGATTCAAGAAATCGAACAGGCCGAACACGCAACGAAGTCGGGACGCCGCCTCCACTTGCGCCTCGCAATCGACTATTCGTCCCGCGACGCGATTGCGCGCGCAATGGTTAATGCGCCCAGCGCTCTCTTTAGCGAAGGCCCTGCTTCGGCTGAATTGCTAGGACCTTGGTTGACGCAGGCTTTGTCCGCGGAGGGCGGAGATGTCGACCTGCTCATTCGCCCTGGCGGTGAAAAGCGTCTCTCGGACTTCCTGCTGTGGGAGTCCGCCTATGCGGAACTCCTGTTTACGGATCGAATGTGGCCCGATTTCAACGAAGCAGACCTTGAAGAAGCCCTAACGGAATTCAGGCGAAGAGAGCGGCGATTTGGCGGTGTGCCAGCGAGCGTTTTGGCTCCCGGCCGTCCTAGTCGAACAGTCGCGCCAGCGGCGGGCTCGGGAACGATGTTTAAGCCCCAGATTGGATTTTCGGAACAATCTCCACGACGCTGACGCCGGCGGCCAGGTGGGAGACGCCGAATGAGCGCAAAGCAGTGTGAGAAGCCTCAGGGCAGCGGCCGCTTCTCTTGCTTCAGAATATCGAGCCTGCATTTGTAGCCATCGGCGTCGATGACGTAGAGTCTACGGTTGTCCTGGGAGTATTTGATCTCTTCACCTTGAATGAGCAGACACCAACTGTTCCAAGCATGCCTTTCCTGCGCCGTATAAATGTTGTCATCGCCCTGGATCAGTAAGATGTGGGGATCGGTCGCAGTCTGGTGCGGCCCAGGACCGTTCGTGTAGTCGCTGCTGCTTATGGAGGAATCGCCAGCCACCTTCCCGGCCTTCCAATTCCGTTCTTTGGTCGCCCCGAATATCAGCGGAGGAAATAGCAGGCAGCAGAGCGCTAGTCGTTTCATCT
>Ga0105245_10006167_pt1 | contig 10551 bp, 8 predicted proteins | sample KBSM54metaG_FD_81523 | JGI IMG/M metagenome (GOLD analysis project Ga0105245, IMG submission 81523) | Miscanthus rhizosphere microbial communities from Kellogg Biological Station, Michigan, USA - KBS M5-4 metaG | ecosystem: Host-associated > Plants > Roots > Rhizosphere > Soil | place: Michigan...
GCTCAAGTCCCGATCCACGGCCGTGGATCGGGACTGAGCGGCTTTACTGGAAACCAAAGTGTAAAGGATGTGTCGGAACGTTCTGTAAATGATGTCGTGGAACTTTACACATTCATGCCTGCGGTACTCTGCAATTAAAGTTGTGGGCTTTAGCCCCTGAGGGTTGCTTCCGAGGTTGGTAACTTCCAAGTGGGTACTTTGCCACGATTAGGCGGTTTGAGCAGCGAGTTTTTTCTTACGTCGCGCACGCAGGTAGATGAACACCGCAAGAGCAATGATCGGGATGGGAATGGCCAGCACTTGCCAGGGAATGAATCGCGGAACGGGTTCAGCGCCGTCCCCATTGAGGACAAACGCAGCCCAGTAGCGAGGATGGCTAAGCTCAGTACCGGAATGTAGAAATTCCAGCTTGGTCAAACGCAAGGCTTCCGCTTTCGATTGATGCTTTTTGAGCAAGTAAAAATAAAAGTGCTGCATGAACTGTGATGTTGGCTCATCTGGAACGCGCCACAGGGTGGTGAGTGCGGAGCGCGAGCCGGCAGCCAGCAGCGCCCGGCTAAAAGCTTGAATGCCTTCACCGGGAACAAGACGCCCGCGTTCGGTATCGCAGGCGGAAAGCGTCGCCAGGCTCATGCCGCGAAGATCGAGATCGTACAGCTCTTTGAGAAATAAATAATTGTTCGGCTGGCCGGGATCGTCCGGCGAGAAGAGCAGGCGCGAGCGTTCGGGATCGTCCATGTCCGCTACGGCGTGCGTACTTACGTGCAGCAGCGCAGCCCCGGAATGCGCGGACGTAAAGAAAGTCTGCTTGCGGTCATCGGCCCCAAGAAAAAGTTTCGTTCGTCCGGCGCTCATGCGGGCGATTCCACGAATTTCTTCGCCCGATGCCGGCAACGATCCAGTGTTCTCTCCTCGGGGCGCGCTGGTGAGCGAACTTTCACCGCCGCCGATGATCGCTGGATCGCCAAAGCCGACGAGTTGTTGCTGCCATGGCAAACGCGTGGCAGAGGCATTTTGCAAAGCGCCGCGCAGCAGCAACACGGCGCTGGGCATGTAAGTAAGGTCGCGTGTTTCGAGCAGGGGCCGGCCTAAAGATGTAGGTAATAGTTCGACCGGTAGCAGACTGAGGAAACCATCAGGAACGATCAGCACATGCGAGTAACGATCTTGAGCAAAGGGCGCAATGTCCTTGGGCAGCATGCCGCCGATTTTCTGAAAATCTTTTTGCCAGTCGCCGCTGAGATTGTCAGGCAGCCCCGTAACGAAGCGCTGCAACGCATCCATTTCAGCGGCGGAAAAATGGCTTTGCGAAATGCCGGCTTTTTCGCGCGTGACCCACACTGCAGCCACGCCTTCTGCTCCGGCCCAGAATTCAATCAGCGCGGTTTGCGGATCAAGTCGAGCCTGGATGGAGCGGAGAGTGAGAGCGTCAGGAGAAAGCTTGTCGCCAAAAAATCTGTCCTGGAAAACACGCGCGCGGCTGCGCTCCATGAACTCAAACGCCTCACCAGCATCGTTGCGTTCCAGCAAAAGCTTGATCAGCGCATCGTAGACATCGCGCTTGTCGGCCAGAAAATCCGACTTCAGCCGCGAGAGCTGCAGTTGCGAGCGCAGGCTCTCAATCCGCTGGATGGCATTGCGGAATTTCGCTTCCGCCGTTTCGCGCTGGCCTTTGCCCAGCGCGATGCTTCCGATTTTGTATACGGCTTTCCACTGCTCTTCCACCGTGCCCAGTTGTTCCGCGGCCGCCAGCGCGGCGGTAAATTCCTTTTGCGCGTCCTCCATTTTGCCCATGCGGTAGAGCGTCTCGCCGCGATAGAGCACCGCCTGCATCGCCTCGCGCTGATTTTTCGTTTTCTCCGCCAGCGCGTGTACACGATTAAACTTCTTCAGAGCGTCCTGATACTGTCGGAGATCCAGCGCCAGAACAATGCCGCTGTTCTTCAGCACTCCCAGTTCGCCATCGACATCTTTTTCTTTCGCGTAGTACTCGTCCGCGTAGCCATAAAACTTGAGCGCCTGTTGCGCGTCGCCCAGGCGGCGGTAAGCTGCGCCCATGTTGGCGTTCAATTGTCCCAGATCGCGCGGCGTAATGGCTTCCGGATGGGCCAGAATGTCGTTATAAGTTTTGATGGCGCGTTGATCATTGCCCAGCCGCTGATACAGCGTTGCCAGGTTCAGCAGCGTGAATTGCCGCCACGTCGCGCTCCATGGTTCGGCGCTGGATTTCTCAACGTACTGCAGCGCGGATTCGTACGTCCGCAACGCCTCAGAATATTTTGCCTGGTAGTAATAAACGATACCCAGATTGTTCAGGATCAACACGGCGGTTTGCGCGTTCCCTGTCTCCGCGGTCAGCTTCAGTCCCAAGTCGAGCTCGGCTGCAGCTTCAGGATAATTGCCTGCATTGGAAAGAGCCAAGCCAGCATCGTCATGCGCCAGCGCTTCACAGTTCTTGTCCTGCATCTTCTGGCAGGCAGCAGCGCTCTCACGGGAAAGCTGCACTGCGCGCGAGTATTCGCCGGCCATGGTTGCGATGTTACTGAGATTATTGAGCGTATCAACCAATTCCGGGCTTGCCGGTTGCGAGCGCAGCGGCGGCAGCACCGACTCATAAATTTTCCGCGCTTCGTCAGACGATCCGGCATCGCGCAGAGAATTGGCCTTGTCAATCTGCGCCTTGAACTGCACACCCGCCGATGTTTGGCCGATGGAATCCACCGAGGCAAACAATACCGCCAGCACAGCGACAATGATGAGGGTTTGCTTTGGCACAGTGTTTAACAGAAGTATATGTGAGATTGGCCGCTGGAGGGTTATGCGGTCGGAATGAACCGCCCAGTGAAGATCGTGCGGCTGCATCTCTACTGTTACTCCGAGCGGCAAAGCGGAAATCCACGCTGCCAAAAATGCGGCGATCCTGTATCATCCCTCTTACCTTAGGAGAAACCATGCGGCTGAAAAATATCCTGGTTCTTTTGCTCACTCTGTCGATCGCACTGCTCGCCCAAACCAAGAAGCCAACCAAAGCCGACAAAAAGTCTGACGGTCCAACGCCGGTTACAGGCAAGCCAACCACCACGTCCAGTGGGCTGGAGTATTGGGACATAAAAAAAGGCAGCGGCAAGCTCGCGGAGAAAGGCAAGAATGTGAGCGTGCATTACACTGGCTGGCTCACCGATGGCAAAGAATTTGATAGCTCACGCGATGCAGGCGAGCCAATTCAATTTGACCTCGGCACCGGCCAGGTTATCAAAGGCTGGGACGAAGGCATTGCGGGGATGAAAGTCGGCGGCAAGCGGCAACTGAAAATTCCTGCGGCGCTCGGCTATGGATCGCGCGGCTTTGGCTCCTCTATCCCTCCCAACGCCACTCTGGTTTTCGATGTTGAGCTGATGGATGTGAAATAAAGAACAGCTACTAGCTTCTAGCCGCTGGCTAGTAGCATTGGCTTTGGGCTCTTGAGGTCTTAAACGCGCATGTAGCTCTTCATGCTCAGTTTTTTGACTAATTGCTGATTGCCAGTTGCTAGCTGCTCTATCTCGCCAAAAACCAGAAGAATAGCAGGTTGGAAATCAACATGCCCGTTACGGCGCAGCCCAGCCAGAAATTTTCAAAACGGCTGTTGGGTGTGCGCATGATCTTGGAATTGTTAGAGAGCAGCAGAATATAGGCAAAGATCGGCACCAGCACCACGCCCGCCAGGGCCTGCGACCAGTACAGCACGTGGACTGTGTTCACGCCAAAGAAGTCAATCACGACGGCCAGAAAGACCGTAGCAGAAATCATTACAAAGAAAAGCCGCGCGTTCCATGGCTCCATCGACAAGCCTGAGCGCCAGCCCGCGGCTTCCGCAACGCTGAAGCACAGTGACGCGACAAGGATCGGCAACGCAATCATTCCTGAAGCGATAATTCCCAGCGCAAACAGCACTGTCCCCACGAACCCAAACGATCCCAGCGCTTCTGAAGCAACGCGCGTTGTCATCTTTGAGGGATCAAGCACGTGCATGTGCGAAGCAGCCACCATCGCCGAAAGCGAAATCAGGCAGGCGACAAACGTTCCCGCGTGCGACTCCGTCACGTGCGCCTTGGCTAGTCCTTCCGGCAGTCCGCGCTTGGAGCTGGTCTGCCATACGATGACGTCCGGCGTGAGCAGTGATCCAAAGACAGCCACCACGCCCATCATGTATCCGGAATTCACCTGCATGCGCGGGAGCAACACGTCTTTGGCCAGCGTGGCGAAAGAATCGGTAACGCGATAGGCCGCCAACACGTAGGCAACCAGAATCAGCGTAAGTCCGCCCAGCACTTTTGTGGTCTTCTGGTAGTCGCCAATGATCAGCACATACCAGACGGTAAACCCCACAATGGCAAGAAAAAACAGGCGCGGAGACATGGTCAAAAGAGAGCAGCTATCGCTCACGGCCACAATGTCGCCCACGATCATGGCCAGGTTTACCACCACGATCAGCAGCGCGATCACCATAGCCATCTTGCGGCCATATTGCTCCCGGATCAGCTCCACCAAGCCCTTTTTTGTTTCCTGGCCTATTCGCGAAGATACGGCGAAAACGCTGAATAAGACGGGAACACACAGCACCACTACCCAGCCCAGTGACGTTCCGAAGCTTGCGCCTGCTACAGTGGCCGTCAGGACTGCCGCTGGATCAAGGTCTGCCGCCCCGGCAATAATCCCCGGCATGGTACGCGCCGCCCTGTCAAAGAGCGTAGACTTCGGATTTTCAGGAGCCGTTTGCGGTGCCAAGTGAAGGGCTTGCATTTTAGATCCATTCACTTAGAAGCAGATGCAGCTCTGCTAGTTGGAAGCCTTAGGAAAGGAAGGTTAGGGGAAAATTGGGCCCTCCGCCCGCCATTTTCCCAAAATGGAACCCTGCTCTAGCGCTGGATCTTCATTCGCCCCGTTCGTTCTGGATTCAGAGCGGCTCCCACGTCTGGCATTCCTCGGCTGTGGGAGGCGTGCTGAGCGGCTCGCCCGACCGCGATCGAACCACCGCGTCTGACACAGAACAGTAGTTCTGGTGCCCCACGTTGGAGTTGATCGGGGTGGCGGCAATCACATATTCCGTGCAGGCACTGTCGCCGCCCTGCGGCTGGTCCCCAAAATGGGCTGGCGAGCAATTTGAGCTGATGGTGAATTTGTATTGGTTCTTCTGGCACCATACCCCGGACGTGCAGTTGGCCTGCCCCAGTTGGCTATCCAGCAGGCACGCGTGTTCCGCCGTCCCGCTGCCGCTGCACCCATTTGAACCCGGGCCAAGTGTTGCCAGATCACGCGCATATCCCTGCTCCGGGTAACTGGTTGAATAGGTGATCTGCGCAGTGTAGATCGTGCGTACGGTGCTTGCGCCTGCAGCTTCATTGGCTGAAATTCTGGCGCGCAACAGGTTGGGAATGGCAATCGCGGCAATTATCGGTATGAATAAAAAACTGATATAGCCCAAAATAAGCCCCGCCAAAGCCATGCCATCGCCTTTCAATCGTCCTCCGCTCTTCTTGATCTTCGATCGTGAAATATGTCCCACAATAACGGCAGGGATTCCGGAAAGGAATGAGAGACACAGCACAAAGGAAGCGATTCCCAGGATCATGCTGGTTATCGCGCCACCGTCTGTTTTTGCCGGCTGGTACGTACCATAAGGCTGAGCTTGCGGCGGATATTGCGGTGGTTGTTGCGATGGCGCAGGCGGCACATTCAGCCACGCGGAAGTGGATGCCGGATTGGTGGCCTGTTGTGGCGGTGGTGGAGGCGTAGGCAGCGCCTGGACTGGCGTTGCGCATTGCGGACAAACCGTGGCATCTTCGGGCATGGAAGCCCCGCACCTAAAACAAAACATTTCACACCTCGCTCGGCTTCCGCCCCTGGCTACATTTGAATTTTGGATTTCTGCTGACGAAAAGTACTTCATTCACATTGAAAAGGCAATCATTTCAATGGCTCAGGGAATCACTTTTGTAATGCGCCAACGCCCTCACGCCATCTCTCACTTCATGCTTTTCAGCGCCTCTTCGGCGGCAAAGTATCCGCACATGCCATGCACGCCCGCCGCAGGTGGAGTAGATGATGAACACAGAAAGACGCCGTCGAGGGCTGTGCGATAAAGGCTTGCCGTGGGGCGCAAAAACAGCTGGCTCAGGTAAGCCGCACCACCGCCGATGTCGCCTCCAATCAGATTAGGATTGTGCCGCTCCATTTCCGCCGCTCCCATAACAGAGCGCGCGGCAATGCAATCCTTAAAACCGGGCGCAAACCGTTCCACTTGATTTTCAATAACCTCGGTCAGGTTGCCGCTGAAGCCGTTCGGCACGTGGCAATAACCCCATGCCGTGTGCTTTCCTGCCGGTGCGCGGGTCGGATCAAATAAGCTGGCTTGCGTAAACAACACATAAGGACGTTCAGAAACTTTTCCCTGCCATGGCTGCCGTTCAGACTCACAGATTTCGTCCAGCGTTCCGCCCAGATGCACCGTCCCGGCTTGCGCGCATTCTTTAGCACGCCATGGGACGGGCTTATGCAAAGCCCAATCCAGCTTGTAAACGCCCGGACCGTATTTGAAGCGTTCCAGATTACGTCGATAGGAACCGGGGAGCCTGGCGCCGGCCATGCGGATGAGCTGCCGCGGCGTCACGTCCAGCAGGATTGCCCGCGCTGGCGGCAACTGCTCCAGCGATTCCACGTAACAGTTCGTGATCACCTGCCCGCCCAACGATTCCAGATACTTGACCAGCGCCGCCGTAAGCTGCTGGGAACCACCGCGCGCAAAAGGCCATCCGGCGGCATGGCCGGCGACGGCCAGCACCAGCGCCACCGCGGAAGCCGTAAGCTTTTCCAGCGGCAGCATGGAATGTGCAGCCAACCCTGCAAACAGTGCGCGTCCGCGTTCAGTCTTGAAATAAGCGCGCGCCAGTGCCCTTGCCGGACGAATCGCGTGTAAGCCAAACTTCCCAAAGAAAAACGGATGCTTGGGAATTCCCAGTGGCATAAACACGTCCTGCAAAAGGTCCTGCCAGCGCGCCACCAGATTGCCCATCAGCCGCCGATAGCCTTCGCCATCCGCTGCCAGAGACCGTACGGTTTCATCCACTGAATGGTGCAGTATCACCGCCGAGCCGTCATCAAGAGGATGGGCGAGAGCCGCGGGCGGAAATGCCCAATTCAAACCGTGCTTATCGAGAGGCAGCTCGCGCAAGAAGGGCGAGCACGCAACCATCGCGTAGATAGTAGAACAAATATCGTGGACAAAACCGGGCAGCGTGAGTTCCGCTGACCGCACTCCGCCGCCGGGAGTGCTTGCGCCTTCCAGCACCACGACGCGCTTGCCGCGTTGGGCCAAACGGATCGCCGCCGCAAGGCCGTTCGGCCCGGAGCCTACAACGATTGCGTCACAGTCAGGAACTTCAAGCTTGGCTGATTTGTCTGGCACGAGGGTAAGGATAAATCATTGGAGCGTGATAACCGTCGAATGCCCCGCAAGAAGTCCTTGACCAGATTCATTTTGGAACAAATTACTCAATTACCAATTCGGCTAACGCTTCACCCTGAGTTTGCGGGTCACGGATTTTCCATTGCGCGTGGCCTGCACCATCACGGCTCCGCGATTCAGCACATCTTCCGTCAGAACAATGGAAAGCGCTGCCGTGCCGGAATTGTCCGCCACACCGCGCGCAAGCTCCGCTCCGTCAGACGCGATCACGCCGCGAACTACGATCTCTGCTCCGTTGGCGGGCTTGCCGGAATCAAGCACCTGAAAACTTACCGGCAGGTTTGGACTGTCATCCGCCGGGATTGCCAATTTCCACTGCAAAGAAAGCCCTGAGCCGCCCACATCCTGCACGTCAGCCCCGTTGCCCAGCACGGAACTCATCTGCCCTTGCTGGATAGCGTCAATCACTGCCTTGTGCTGCGACTTCAGCAATTCATGCATGGCCTCCGTGGAAAAGCCCGGATGCGATAGCTCATGCGCGTAAGAAAACGCCTGCTTGCCCACGCACTGGCCCTTCACAAATACCATGGTCTGCAGCAGCAAATCATTTTGCCGAGCTTCACTCTGTACGTGGTAGACCACGTCGGCCAGCTTTACGTCAGTGTTGAACCCAAAAATCGTCATAAGAAATCGAGCAGACCCCGTCCAAACATTGCAGCCACACGACTGGGCTTTCACCGCCCGCCAGCCGCCACTTAAAAATCACTAACTCCGTTCAAAGTCAAGGCCTTGACACTGTTGCGAATGGAAATTACATTCGAGTGTTTGACAGTTGTAGTCGCTCGTTGCTGTACAGGCCTTTCATGCCGGAGAACAGTTACTTCGCTCATTATATTCCGTTGCTGTTTCAGGTGATCGTTGCCATTGCCCTGGCCACGGTCATGGTCACGCTTTCTCATCTGGTGGGCAAGCACAAATGGTCGCGGGCCAAGAACACCGCCTATGAATGCGGCATTGAACCCACCGGAGACGCGCAGCAGCGCTTCAGCGTAAAGTTCTACCTGGTCGGCATGCTCTTCATTCTGTTTGACGTGGAAGCCGTCTTCCTCTATCCGTGGGCCATTATCGCCCGCGAACTCAAAATGTTTGGCTTTTGGGAAATGATGATCTATATCGGCCTGGTGCTGGTTGGCTTCTTCTATATATGGAAGAAAGGCATCCTCGACTGGAACGCATCAGAGAGGACAATTAAATAATGCCTCTTGCGCCGGCCATTACCGATATCGAACAACTGAAAGATCGCCCTTTTGTGGCCGATCTGCTGGCCTGGCGCGCCGACACCATTGAGAGCGCCCGCTTTGACCGCAATGAGCTAACGATCTACATTGCCCGCGAAGCTATCCGCGAAGCCTGCGCCCGCTTGAAGGCCCAGGGATTGACGGACTTCATGTCAGACCTTACCTGCGCCGACTTTTATCCCCGTGAGCCGCGTTTTGAACTGGCATATCACCTGCTTTCCATGAAGCGCAAAGAGCGTGTGCGGCTGAAAGTGCGGTTGTCCGGCGAGGAGCCATCGATTGAATCGATCACTTCCGTCTGGCCTTCAGCCAATTTCTTTGAGCGCGAGATCTTCGACCTTTTCGGCATTCGCTTTCTCGGCCATCCATACCTGCGCCGCATTATGCTGCCGGAAGACTGGGAAGGCCATCCTCTGCGCAAGGATTATCCGGTGGAGGGCTATCGTTAATGGGCCACTTGAACGCCAATCCGGTGCTGGACGCTGCTGAAGACAAAACAATGATCCTCAACATGGGTCCGCAGCACCCATCCACACACGGCGTGTTGCGTCTGCTGCTGGAGATTGACGGCGAACCATTGTCCGCATGATGCCGGACATCGGCTTTCTCCACACCGGAATTGAAAAGACCTGCGAAGCGAAGTTTTATCAGCAGATTGTTCCGCTCACGGACCGCATTGATTATCTCTGCCCCATGATCAACAACCTCTGCTATGTGATGGCGGTGGAGAAACTGCTGGGGCTGGAAATTCCGCCGCGCGGGCAATGGATGCGCGTGATGCTGGCCGAACTGCAGCGCATCAGCTCGCACCTGGTCTGGCTGGGCACGCACGCGCTGGACATCGGCGCCATGTCGGTTTTTCTTTATTGCTTCCGCGAACGCGAAGATCTGTTGCGAATTTACGAAATGGTCAGCGGCCAGCGCATGATGACCTCTTACTTTCGCATCGGCGGGCTGGCGCTTGATCCTCCGCTCGGGTTCTTCGACAAGGTAAAGAAATTCCTCGACCGCTTCCCTGAGAAGATTGATGAATATGAGAACCTGCTGACGGGCAATCGTATCTTCATCGATCGCTTGAAGGATGTGGCAAAAATCAATGCTGGAGATGCGCTTGCTCTTGGCATGACCGGCCCGTCTCTTCGCGCCAGCGGCGTGGATTTCGATATCCGCCGCGACATGCCTTACTGCGGTTATGAAAACTTCAAGTTCAAGGTGCCCGTGGGGAAAGAGGGTGATGTCTGGGCCCGTTACGTCTGCCGCATAGAAGAGTTGCGCCAGTCGCGCGAGATTGCCAAACAGGCGCTGGAAGGAATGCCCTCCGGACCGACCAAAGCTGAGGCCCCGAAGATTATCCTGCCTGACCGCGAGAAGATGAAGACGCAGATGGAAGCCCTCATCTATCACTTTAAGATTGTTACGGAAGGCTTTGCCGTTCCGGCAGGCGAGGTTTATCACGCGATTGAATCTCCGCGCGGCGAAATGGGGTATTACGTTGTGAGCGACGGCACCGCCAAACCGCTGCGTGTCCACATGCGGTCGCCATCGTATGCCAATCTTCAAGCTTTACCTCAGATGTGCGAAGGCCGCCTGATCGCGGACGTGGTGGCGGCGATTGGCAGCATTGACATTGTGCTGGGAGAAATAGACCGGTAATGACTCCTGTTTCCGACAAGCTGGACCAGTTTTTCACGGAGAAAATGAAAGAGTATCCGACGAGGAGATCCTTTCTCGTACCGATGCTGTTGTATAGCCAGGATGAGGTCGGCTATTTATCGGATGAAGTGATCGCTTATCTCGCAAAAAAGACCA